>JGI26339J46600_10000747_pt1 | contig 10822 bp, 8 predicted proteins | sample BogFormECP12_OM1_FD_46600 | JGI IMG/M metagenome (IMG submission 46600) | reverse complement strand
ACGATTTGCTCTGGCTTGTACCTCTGGATGGGCATGACCCGCTTTTCCTCCAAGTGGATTCTCTCTCATTCCACTTGGTACAAATTTTCCCGGTCAGGTCAGTACATCTCAATCAATGTCGGGTCCGGCAGCCCGCAGGAAGCGGCCGAATGGCTGGAATACATGACCAGCGCCCAGCCAACAACGCTGGCCCAGGAGCGCGCCGCTAACGGTCATCGTGCTCCCTATAAGGTCGGCTACCTCGGCATCGGCAACGAAAGCTGGGGCTGCGGCGGCCACATGACAGCCGATTACTACCTGAGCCAGCTTAAGATTTATGGCCGCTTCGTCAGGAACTTCAATCCGGCACAGCAGGGCGGAGAGCACATGCTCAAGACTGCTGTGGGCCCAAGCGGAGCCGATACGCAGTGGACCGAAGCTATTATGAAAGCCTATCAAAGTGGTGACGCGAGTTGGAATATCAGTGGCCTTTCGATGCATTCCTATACAGTAGTGCGATGGCCGCCTTCGTTTGCGTCCGTAGGGTTCGGAGAGACCGAGTACGCCCAGATTCTCAAGTCCACCCTGGAAATGGAGGATTTGGTTACCAAACAGTCGGCAGTCATGGATAAGTATGATCCGCAAGAGAAGGTCGCCCTGGTCGTCGATGAATGGGGCGCCTGGTACGCGCCGTTGCCCGGCAGCAATCCGGGCTTCCTGATCCAGCAAAACAGCCTGCGTGATGCAATCCTAGCTGCGCTTAATTTGAACATCTTCGCCCGCCATGCCGACCGCGTGCGAATGGCCAATATCGCCCAGATGATCAATGTCCTGCAGGCCATGACCATGACCGATAAAGAAAAGATGGTATTGACCCCGACTTACTACGTCTTCAAGATGTATGTGCCGTTCCACGACGCCACTCTTGTGCCGGTCTCTTTCGACGCTGGCATATACACGCATGGCAACATAAGCTTGCCGCGCGTGGACGCCATGGCAGCTAAGGACCCCACGGGCAAGCTGTGGTTGGAAATAACCAATGTCGACCCCAATGAGCCCGTCGAGATCGAAGTCAGCCTGGCCGGCATTAGCGCTAAATCGGCAGTCGGAGAAACACTAACCGCGGCTAAGGTTGACAGCGTCAACACCTTCGACGCAGCCAACACGGTCGTACCGAAGCCCATTTCATCGAAAGTTCAAGGCGGAAAATTGGTTCTGAAATTGGGGCCCAAATCGGTGACCGTGATTTCAGTTGAGCAATGAGCCAGGACTGCACGCCGGGGGGGCTGTAAGTATCAGCCAAGTTGACACCCGCGAGCGAAATGGAGGCACCGATGTAATGCTCGGCAATTCCCCCTATGGCCACCATAATCTTCAATCTTCCTGTTCTAGAAAACCTTGCTCGTGTTGTCCACGATTCGAGTGTCGTTTTTCTGGAGCTCCGACAATCTGGGTGCAACGTTGCACCCATATTTCAAAAAGCAGCCTACGTGATACAAAGTCGCACCCGGATTGAGAAATGAAGCCTACGATGGACCCTGGATGCTGCCGCGTTAAAGCAAGAATTTGCCCCAAAGTGGTGCAGGATCTGGGTGCAATTAGGGTGCAATAAGACTTCCCAAGGGCTACTCTGGGCGCCAAAACGGGCGATCGGCGCCGTGATTTGGCCGTTCTCCTCAGCCCAGCGAAGCCAATCGAGTAGTTCCACGTCTTCGTAAACGGAACACATTGCAGGTCGCTCCTTGTGCGGTGACTGTGCTTGGCGACGGTAATAGCAGCCGAATCGCCACGCTGAAGAAAAGCCTCCTGTGAGGTTGGCAGAGCCAAGAGTCGGCTGTCACTCGCATTGGGGCGGTGGGGGTTAGAGGACATCCCTCTCCGCCAAAAAGCTACACGAAAGCTACAAGAAAGCTACAGACAGGCGTATATTTATTCCGCCATCAACGATGGCAAAATCGCTAGGTGCTCTGAGCAAGTCGTTTGAAATCAGTGATAAGTGGCTTTGGATTCAACGCAAGAATAGAATCCCACTCTCTCGGCCACGAGATTACCGCGCAACAACCAATAGCTTTTAATTGTCGTCCAAGGTGGACCGGTGTGTTCAGAATTGTGTTCAATACGCGCCAACAGTGCCGCACTTGGCCCCTGTGGACCCGCTCTATGTGCATGATTTATCGTTGGCCGAAGGGTTGACTATAGCTTCCCAAGCTGGATGTCACGGGTTCGATCCCCGTCTCCCGCTCCATCAAACCGCAGCGGATTTAACGCGGGAGCAGAATTTATTTGCCCGTGCTGGCTGCGGACGACGACGCGGCCCTCATCTGGATCAGGCCGATTCCCAGGCCTCCCACGGCGCCGGCGAGCAGACCCAGCAACACCAGCATGGGTACGCTCTCAAGAAGTGCATTCTTCAGTAATCTCGCCATTCTATGTTCTCCACTCGGAATTTGTTGCCTGAATTAGTGTAGCATTTGCGCTTCCATTCCCGGCTCAGGGAGAGGCCGCAAGAGGTTGTGGCAGCGAGAGATGGCGGAGCAGTCCTCACTCACGGGGATGAGGGTGAAGAGTTTTTCAACTAAAGGGAAGCTGGCGCAGTAGAGCCGGGAGTTCTTAGCAATGACCGCCGGCCTGTCTTTTTGCAGGCCGACGTGGCATTTTTAGATTTTGTCTTCCTTTGGAGATGCAATGAAACTTTGCGGCTTCGCTGTTTGCGTCATGCTTTTGTCGTGCCTGTGGGCGCAGGACACTCCGGGCGGCGTCGTCCCACCAGAGGTTAAGAACGCGGCTGCGGCGGTCGGCAGTCAACGGCCGCGGATCGGACTGGTGCTCGAAGGCGGAGGTGCGCTCGGGTTGGCGCACGTCGGGGTGATCAAGTGGCTGCACGAGAATCGCATACCGGTGGACGTGATTGCCGGCACCAGCATGGGCGCCCTGATCGGAGGAATCTACGCCACCGGGGAATCGCCCGGCCAGATCGACACTCTGATCCGGAGCGTTAAGTGGAACGAAGTGCTGCGCGGTGTCACGCCCTATAGAGACCTATCGTTTCGCCGAAAGGAAGACCGGCGGGACTATCAGAATGCCTTCGAATTCGGCTTGAAGCGAGGCACGCAGTTTCCTAGTGGCTTTAATTCCGGACAGCAGGTGGGATTGATTCTGGACCGGGTGGGGTTGCCCTATTCGGAGATGAAGAGCTTTGACGAGTTGCCGATTCCGTTCCGCTGTGTGGCGACCGATCTGGTGTCGGGCAAGCCCTACGTGTTCGACCAGGGCTCGCTGGCGAGAGCGATGCGGGCCTCAATGTCATTGCCGGCATTTTTTACTCCGGTGCGCGACGGCAGCCGCGTGCTGGTTGACGGCGGGCTGCTCGATAACTTGCCGGTGGATGTCGCGCGGCAGATGGGCGCCGATATTGTCATCGCAGTTCGTTTGAAGATTGCGCCATTGGATCCCAAGACGCCGCTCTCGACAGTGGGCGTGTTGCAGCGCTCGGCAAGCGTGAGCATCTCGATCAACGAACTGCACAGCATAGAGGAGGCGGACATCCTGCTGACGGCGGACGTGGAGCGATTCGATACCACCGATTACAAGCTTTTCGACAAGATCGAGGCCGAAGGCTACAAAGCCGCCCAGGCCAAGAGCGCGCTACTCGCTCGTCTGCGGGTGGACGATGAGGAGTGGCAGCGGATCGTGGCTGCACGGGAAGGGAAACGCAGACCCGTGCCAGTGCCCGAGTTCGTGGAAGTCACCGGCGCCAAAGGGGACGTCCTCAAGGGCCTTCAGCACAAACTGTCCGGCTTGGCGGGTACACCGATCAATCCTCGTGAACTGGACGAGAAGATGATGGACGTTACCGGTCTGGGGCGCTTCGCCAGAGCAGGGTATCGCGACGTGGTGCGGGACGGGCAACATGGGCTCGCGGTCGAAGCCGAAGAGAAAGATTACGCGCCGCCGACGGTCCATCCCGCATTGGTCATCGACGGGTCCGACTACAAGAATGTTCTGTTCGAAGTTGGAGGGCGCGTCACGTTCCTCGATGTCGGTGGCTTCGGCTCGGAGTGGCGGAACGATTTTATCGCCGGCTCCGAGTACGGACTGAAAACAGAATATTTTCATCCCTTCACGTCTTACACGGGCTGGTTCGTCGCCGTGCATGGGACCGCCGACAGCAGCCCGTTTTTTGTGTACCAGCGCAACAAGCTTCTTGGGGATTACCGCAACCGTGTGATGGGCGGAGGTCTGGACCTGGGTTATACACTTGGACGGGGCGCGGAACTGCGCGTGGGATATGAGGCCGGATACCGGAAGATCAACGAGGATATTGGGATTCCTGTGGCGCCGGAGGTCCACGGACGGTTCGGAATGACGTCGGTGCGCTACCGGCTCGAACGCTTTGACGATCCCGTGATTCCGCGCAGGGGAGTGCGCCTGGAGTCAACCTTTAAGTTCTACGACACTGCTCCGGGAACGCCGGACGTGGTACCGACCGAGGAACTGCGTCTGGGGCTGGCCGAGCGGACGAGCCAGAAATCGTCGGTGCTGCTCTTCGCCTCGGGAGGCACCGCTTTCTCGACCAGGAACACTGGCTTCCCGCCCTTCAGCCTCGGCGGCCCCTTGCGCCTGGGAGCATATGGCGAGAACGAGTTCTTGACGAACCAGTATTTTCTGCTCCAGCCGGCATTCCTCTACAAGTTGCGCGAAATCTCGCCGCTGCTGAAACAGAATATATATCTACTTACGATGTATGAGGCGGGAAAGGCTTACGGGCAGCCGGTGAACGCCAGGAAGATCGCGCAGGACGCAACCGTCGGAGTTCTGTTCCAAACCCTATTCGGGCCGGTGTTCTTTGGCGGGAGCCTCGGAGATAACCAGCATCGCAAGTTCTTCTTCGAGTTGGGCCGATTCTTCTGAGAATAGCTGGTGGAGAGCCGGGCGTCCTCGCCCGGCCGGACGGGCGCTACGCCCGTCGCTCCACTGAGTGCCGCCCTATGATAAAAAAGAATCATTCGAGGTGAATTGATGACAGAACCCAGTTACGAAGAATTGAAAGCTCGCCTTGCCGATCTGGAAAAGCAGGTGGAAACGAAAAAAAGAAGCGGCGCCATGGAGTTCCGCGTGAGCGAGAAGGGCGGCGTCAGCGTTTACGGACTGGGCCGCTTTCCGGTGACGCTTTACTACGAACAGTGGACGAGGCTGCTCGACGCTGCCCCCGATCTTAAGGTTTTTATTGAAGAAAACAAGAGCAAGCTGAAGCTAAAACAGGGCTAGCAGCCCGTGGTTCAGGAACGATTCGTATCAGGGCGTCGCTTGAGCGATACCGCAAGTTCTTCCGCCTGTAGAGACGGGGCTTGCCCCGTCTCCGGAGATGCGGCAAGCCGCGTCTCTTCGGGAAATCAGACGCCCCCTTAGAGTGTGCGTGAAAAGAGTGTGCGTGAAAATTGACTTCACGCATTGAGGGGGGCGAGCGAATCGGGAATCCAGCCCCGGTAGGAGCGAACCAGTTTAGCCCAGCGCTTCAGCGCTGGGAAAAGTGAAAGGAACGATCCAAGTCCCGGAGCGCGGGATCTTGGGAAATCGCGAAGTGTGAAAGAAAAACTGGTGCGCCCGGAGAGAATCGAACTTGAGCCGTTTTGCGGGCGTGAGCGAAGCGGGAGCCCGCAGGCGAAATCCCGAGCGGAGCGCGGGATCTTGGGAATCGCGAAGTGTGAAAGAAGAACTGGTGCGCCCGGAGAGAATCGAACTCCCAACCTCTTGGTTCGTAGCCAAGCACTCTATCCAATTGAGCTACGGGCGCAGCGCGGCAGAATTGCGTGCTTGAATTATAACGGAAACAGAATCGTTTCGCCCAACCCGAATCGCCGTGATAAACGTAGGGGGAAACCCTGAGCCGGGTTTGATTCCGCTTCTAATTCGCGCCACATCCCGCGCGGGCTGTGGAAATCGCGGCCGAGCCGAAATAGAAGATTTGTAAATTTGCGTAAAAGTTTCCAGCCCAGCGCAAAACCTACCCGCCCCAGCGTACTATGAATGCATGTTGGCAATGCCTTAGCGATGGCTACCGACATGCTTGTCCTTAGCGCAGACGAAGTGGCGCGCAACGGGGCATTTCGGAGATTACTTCGGCCAGAGGTCTTTCCGAATGCCCCTTTGCAATGCTCCGTTTGTCGCCATGGCGCTCCGCCCAGTTTCCCGGCGGCCCTCCCCGAGCGTCCTCCTGGAAGTTGAGGATTAGCAGGGAAAGGGGCGGAGTGCCGCCAAATCCCTTATCCCCTCCCGGCAGAAACTCTCAGGCAAGAACAAGCTGATCCTGTACGTCGATGCCCGCCTGACGCAGCAACTTGGCGACCGCGTCACCCTTCATTCGCGAGGCGTCGAACCGCACCCGCACCGTCCGCTCTTTCTCGTTAAACTGGATGCGCTGGATCCCATAGACCTCGCGGACACTGTCGATGGCCCGCAACTCAGCTTCTCCGGGCGGAGTCTGGTAGCGGTAGACGACTTCGAGGTAGGTCATTTCATTTCTCCTAAAATAAGGTTCGAGGATTACTCTTGGTGTATCCAAATATGAGTATCTAACAAGGGCTGGATTCCGCCAAGCGCGATCGGCAACCAGTTCGTGGAGGGACGGGCGTCCGCGCCCGTCCAAGCCCGCGGAAGGACGGCCGCCCCCGTCCAAGCCCGTGTAGGGACGGCCGCCCTCGGCCGTCCAAGCCGAGCGAAGCTCGGCAGCTGCCGGCGGTCACGGCAAACTAGGGTTTCGATATAGACTTCTGATAACTCGTTTATGGCCGATCTCGACCCCGTGGACAGTTCTAACGCGGCACCGTCCTCCGCCAAGGCGCTAGCGAAAGACCCCGTTTGCGGGATGGATGTAAATCCCGCGACCGCTCGCTACAAGACACCGCACCATGGGAAAGAGTATTTCTTCTGCTCCGCCGGTTGTCTCGCGAAGTTCCAGACAAATTCCGAGAAAATTCTGTCCTCTCCTCCCAAGCCAATGACAATGACGTCGGGACTGGTGTCGCTGGGGACTCCGGTTCTGGTCATGCCAACCCTGGGCATGGGCCAACATGTTCTCCGCCCCGACGCGCACTTGGCGGGCGGTTCAGCAAAAGATACGCAGACCTACGTATGTCCGATGTGTCCGGAGGTGCGGCAGAACACGCCGGGCCCCTGTCCCAAGTGTGGAATGGCGCTCGATCCCGAGTCGCCCGCGCTCCCCGCGACCAAAACCGAATACACCTGCCCGATGCATCCCGAAATCGTGCGAGCCGAGCCGGGAAGCTGTCCGATTTGCGGCATGGCGTTGGAGCCGCGCACGGGGACGGTCGAAGAAGACAATCCCGAGCTGCGCGACATGACGCGGCGGTTTTGGATCAGCCTGACACTCACAGCACCATTGCTGGCGATTGCCATGGGCAGCATGTTGTGGCCGCACGCGTTCATGGCGTCGCCTTGGAACTGGGGATTGCCGTGGCTCGAACTGCTGCTCGCCACGCCCGTCGCGCTGTGGTGTGGTTGGCCATTCTTCCAGCGCGGATGGACATCGCTGGTAAATCGCAGCACCAACATGTTCACGCTGATTGCCATGGGTACGGGCGTTGCGTACCTCTTCAGCGTCGTGGCAACTCTGTTCCCGCGAATCTTTCCCGCCTCGTTCCGCAGCATGGGCGATCGCCCGGATGTGTACTTTGAAGCGGCCGCGGCGATCGTCACGCTCGTATTGCTGGGACAAGTGCTGGAGCTGCGCGCCCGCAGCCGGACGTCGAGCGCGATCCGGGCGCTTCTCGATCTGAGCCCGAAGATGGCGCGCCTAATGAGCGAAAACGGGTCAGAGCGCGATATTCCGCTCGCAGATGTGAAGCCGGGAGATCGCCTGCGCGTACGTCCGGGAGAAAAGATCCCGGTCGATGGCGTGGTGCTCGATGGGTCGAGCACAGTGGACGAGTCCATGATCACGGGCGAATCCATTCCCGTGGAGAAGACGGCATCTTCGCGCGTGATCGGCGCGACCGTGAACGGCAACGGCTCTCTCGTGATGCGCGCCGAGCGCGTCGGCAGCGAGACCATGCTGGCGCAGATCGTGCAAATGGTCAGCCAGGCGCAGCGCACCCGCGCCCCAATCCAGCGGCTGGCGGATAAAGTTGCTGGCTGGTTTGTTCCAGCGGTGATCGCGATTGCGCTAGTGACATTCATCGTGTGGGTGAGCTTCGGACCGGAGCCGCGTTTCGCGCATGCCATCGTGAACGCCGTGGCCGTCCTGATCATCGCGTGTCCATGCGCGCTCGGCCTCGCGACGCCGATGGCAATCATGGTCGGCACCGGACGCGGCGCCCATGCGGGTGTGCTCATCAAGAATGCCGAGGCGCTGGAGACGATGGAGAAAGTGGACACCATCGTCTTCGATAAGACCGGCACACTGACCGAGGGCAAACCAAAAGTAGTGGCAGTTTTGCCGCAAGGCAATCCGCCAGAAATTTCAACAGACGAACTACTGCGCTTGGCAGCAAGTCTGGAGCGCGCCAGCGAGCATCCGCTGGGAACAGCGATTGTCTCGAAGGCGAATGAACAGAAGTTGAGGTTGAGCGATCCCGTCAATTTTCAATCCATGCCGGGCCAAGGCGTGCGCGGCACTGTGGAAGGGAAGAGCGTGGCGGTCGGAAACAGCGCTCTGATGCGAGCGGTCGGAGTTTTCGAGAGCAAGACCGCGATTTCAGTTCTTAAATACGCCGGCTCCGCCGAGGTTTATGTGGCGGTCGATGGCCGCTATGCCGGGTACATCGCAGTTGCGGACCCGCTGAAGATATCGACTGCGATGGCGCTGCGCGAATTGAAAGCGCAGGGAATCCGGGTGGTGATGCTCACCGGCGACAACCAGGCGACCGCCCAGGAGATTGCACGAAGCCTCGAAATTGAAGACTTCAAAGCCGAGGTTCTGCCCGCGCAAAAAGCCGAAATCGTCAGGAGTCTCCAAAACGAAGGCCGCGTGGTGGCGATGGCGGGCGACGGCATCAACGACGCCCCCGCGCTGGCGCAAGCGCACGTCGGAATTGCCATGGGGACCGGTACCGACATCGCCATGGAAAGTGGCGGCATCACCCTGCTTAAAGGAGACCTTGAAGGAATTCTGCGCGCCCGCAAGCTGAGCCAGGCGACGATGCGCAACATCCGGCAGAACCTCTTCTTTGCGTTTCTCTACAACTCGATTGGAGTGCCGCTTGCCGCAGGCGTGTTGTATCCCGTGTTCGGACTGCTGCTCAGCCCAATTCTAGCCGCAGCCGCGATGAGCTTCAGCTCGGTGTCGGTAATCACGAACTCGCTGCGATTGCGGAAAGTGAAACTGTAGGTCTGCGGTGCTAGGTCTCAGCCGGTTTCAACCTTATGCGCGATTCTGTCCGGTTCGGACGCGGCAACGACCATCCGTTCATGAATATCCGCCGCCGGACCCACCCCTCGCAGGTGCAGAGGGGGGAGATCTCGTACCGACTCAAAAGCGAGCAGGCTTCTTAGATCGTGTTTCACAAATCGGTTTTGGGTAGGGCCCGGCTTCAGCCGTGCCGTTCAGGGCCTGACAGAACGCGGGCTTTAGCCCCTGAGGGCCATGCCTTCCGAGCTGAACGGCATTTATGAAACAGTCTCTAGTTGCGTGCCGGGTAAACGCCCTGGAGGGCAATGATACAAGTCATGCCCAGGAAGGGCTGCATGTTCTCATGCGGCTTGCCTCCACCCGTCTGGCCGACCGAGGCGGGATTGAGGGCCGTGCTCGGCCCCAGCGTGCTGTAAATGGCCGCCGTCGAACTGTTCGCCAGCACATCACCGGCGGGCGCCTTCGTGTCTGCGCTGGTGGTCGAGGCGCGCAGGGAATGCCGGTGTGTCGGCATTTGCGCCACGGTCAGAGTCACTGTCTCTTGCCCGCCTTTGTCGCCGATGTTGCGGTTGGTCAACCCAGATCCCGTGCCGGTCCCCACGGGCACGCGCCCTTGCATATCGGGCAGCCCAAAAGTAGTAATGCCGTCTCCGCCGAAGTTAGTGCCGAGCAGACTGAAGAGCGCTGTGTTTTGGGAGATGGAAAGGAGTTGCCCATTGCACTGTGCCCACCCAACCGGAGCGAAGTTAAAAGCCACAAACCGTATTTCTCCCAGAAACGGCTCCACCTGCGCCTGCGCAGGCACGCTTGCCAGCAACGCGAGCACGACAATAAGCAAAAGCACGCAACGGAATTTCATGGATCGACCCCCACGGGATATTAATCTCAGGTCTCAGGAAAAACAAGACCGAGATGTCGCTCGGCTACAGGGTATCCACTCGAAGACCACCTATTCGGACGGGGCTCCTAAGACCTGAGACCTGCCTTACAGTTTGCTCAAATAATCCGTCACTTCCGGACTGGTCCAATCCACGGGCCCGATAAATTTGCGGCGGATGACTCCATTGCGGTCGATGACGTAGCTTTCCGGCCAGCCAAACGTGCCGTAGAGTGAACTCGCCTTCTTCGCTTCATCCCGCACGGTGACCATGTTGACGCTGTAGTCCTTGAGGAACTTGTGATACGCCGCGTCGTCAGCGTCAATACTGACCGCGAGCACCACCACACCTTTATTTTTGAGCTGCGCCTGCATCCGAACCAACGATGGAGTCTCTTCGACACACGGCGGACACCACGTCGCCCAGAAATTCAGCACGACCACCTGCCCGCGAAACTGGCTGAGCGTGACTTTGTGGTCGGAATCCTGCAGCGTGAAGTCCGGGGCATTCGAGCCGATGCGCGCGGGACGGTTCCCGCTGTAGCATCCAATCAGGGCGGCCAGCAATCCAATAGCCAGACAGCCTGCAGAAAGACAGC
>JGI26339J46600_10000746_pt1 | contig 10830 bp, 10 predicted proteins | sample BogFormECP12_OM1_FD_46600 | JGI IMG/M metagenome (IMG submission 46600) | reverse complement strand
GCGGCCAAATTCAACCTCACCGCCTCCGACGAGGACGTCAACGCCAAGCTGACGGAGTGGAAGGCGCCCTACACTCAGGAAGAATTTGACCGGCAACTCAAGCTGCGAAACATGACCCTCGATGACCTTAAGCGCGATTTGCGCCGGCAATTGACAACTACCAAGCTGCTCAACAAGGAGATCGAGTCCAAGATCAACATCACCGACGCTGAGATCGGCGGCTACTATACGGCTCACAAATCGGAGTTCAACCTGATCGAACCGCGTTATAACATTGCCCGGATCGTCGTCACCGCCGCTCCCTCGGCGCAAACCACCAACCTCCAGAACAACAAGGCCTCCGGCGACGCCGATGCAAAGAAAAAGATCCAGGTCCTGCACGACAGGCTTGAAAACGGCGAGGAATTCGGCTCTGTGGCCATGAATTTCTCCGAGGACAAGGACACCGCCTCGAATGGCGGCGACATGGGTTTCGTGCTCGAGTCGCAGTTGCATACCGACCAGGAAGTCTACAACGCCATCAGCAAGCTCAAGCCGGGCCAGTTCACCGATGTTTTTCCCATCGTCGACCCCCAGTCGCGCCGCACCATGGGTTACGCCATCTACAAGCTGATCTCAAGGGAGCCGGCCGGACAGCGCGAGTTGAGCGACCCCCGCGTGCAACAGGCCATACACCAGTTGCTGCACGAAAGCCACAAGCAGCTGCTTCAGAGCGCATACTTCGAGATGCTCCACGACGACGCCAAGGTACACAACTACAAGGCCGACCAAATCCTCAAGGAAGGCGCGCACTAGACCGGTTCCACAACTCACATGCCCTTGCCGGCATCGAGCAAGGTAGCTCGCCGAGGCGGGTCACTCAGCGGCAGTGGCTTCGGGGTACAGCAATTGTGGAACCGCTATAAACCACGCCGCTTTATGGGCTACTATAACTTCGCCGCGATCTTCGCCCCCGCATACTGAATCGCTTTGTCGGGCAAATCGGTAACTTCACCCCCAACGCCGTGCCCGCTCCTCACAATCACCACATTGAAGGTGTGTCCGGCAGCCATGCCCGGATAGCTTCCCTCCCGAGCGCCGATCGTCACCGTCCGGTTGGCATCGTCCCAGTGGATGGGGATGATCGCGTGCGCCCCGTGCTCGTAGCGATAACTGTCGCCCTCGTCTTCATAAAGATTGAAATCGCCATCCGCCCCTGGATAGATGCGTATCTCGATCGGATCGGCAGCCTGGCCCGCATATTCCACAACTGGTCCCAGCGGCAGGATCGATCCGGCGCGCACCTCCAGAGGAATCCTATCGATCGGGGCCGCCCGGTTCACCTCCGCCCCGCCCTCTGCCCGCGCTCCCGTCCAGAAGTCGTACCAGCCGGTTCCGGCAGGTAGATAGACCGTGCGCTCGGTGGCGTGTTCTTTCGTCACCGGGCTGACCAGGATCGCCGGCCCGAAGAGAAATTCATCGCCCACCTCCCAGGTTGCGCGATCCTCGCGGAAATCCATCACCAGCGGCCGTTGAATCGTGTAATCCTCGCTCGTCACCTTCCACGCCAGCGAGTAGACGTACGGCAGAAGCCGGTAGCGCAAGCGATCCGTTGCCAGCAGCGCCGGATAGACCCGCTCGTAGGTCCACAACTCGTTGTGGTCCCGGTGCCCATGCGTGCGAAAGACCGGGCAGAAGGCCCCATATTCGAACCAGCGCGCATACAACTCCTGGTACGCCGGTTCGTTGGCTTCACCGTTGAACGTCTGATGGTAGCCGCCAATGTCGGTCGTCCAGTAAGGGTACCCTGAAAGCGCAAAGTTCAGCCCCGCGGCCACCTGGTGGCGCAACGCCCACCAGCTGCTGTAGACGTCGCCGGACCACACCGTCGCTCCATTGCGCTGCTGCCCCATAAAAGCCGAACGCGTCAGCAGAAAGACGCGCTTCTCCTGGGTCGCCTGCTTCCAGTGCTCTTGAACCCCTCCGGTATGCTCCAGCGGAAAAATGTTCGTGTATTCTTGCCCGCTGCCGATGTGCAACTGCTTATAGCGCAGAATCGCGTCGCCCGAGTGCGGCCAGTACTCCTCCGGCTCGGCACTGTCCAGCCAGAAGGCATCCCACCCCTGCGCGAAGAGCTTGCCCGCAAGCTGATTCCAGAAGAAATCGCGCGCCGGGGGATTGGTGGGATCGTAGACATGCGTTCCCGGAATCTCAAAGCCCTGCCGCTTGATCTCCTGAAAGTTCTTTGAACTCGCGTCCATCATGCCCCACACCGAAATCATGGCGTGAACATGTTCGTCATGCAGCGTCTTCAATTCGGCGGGCACATCGCTATAGCCACTGTTGAACTCCGGGTCGCCCTCGCCGCCAGGCTTCCACCAGAACCAGTCCTGCACAATGGCGTCGAGCGGAATATGCCGGGCGCGGTATTGGCTGGCGATGTCCAGAATCTCGGCCTGCGATGCGTAGCGATCCTTGGACTGGAAAAGACCGTAGGCCCATTGCGGAAACAGCGGCGCGTGGCCGGTCATCGACCGGTATTCATGGATGATCCGGTCCATCGCCGGACCGTAGAGCACGTAGTAGTCCACCTGGTCGCCGGCCATCGATTCAAAGTCGAGATCCAGCGGGAAGCGGTTGTCCACATAGGTAAAGGAGGCGGTGTTCCAGAGGATTCCATAGCCCTTACTGGAGATCAGCAGCGGAATGGCCACATCGGTGTTGTTCTGCCCCAGTTCCAGCGTGCTGCCCCGATAGTTGAACAGCCCGCTCTGGTGTTGGCCGAGCCCGTAGATAGCCTCGGTCGCATCGGCCGAGAACCGCTCCTTGATCTGGTAAAGCGCCGTCGATTGCACTGGAATATAGGTGCGCGGCAGGTTCCAGTTCTCCTTCAGCAGCGTCTCTCCCTCAAGGGTCTTGAAGCTCAGGCCGCCCGTCCGTGCAGACAGGGAGATGGTCAGGCGGGAGGTCGCGAGCGTGGTCAGGTCGCCGGACTGGCTGAACTGGAAAGCCGATCCGGGACAAGACTCCGCCCGGTCGAGCACCCATGGCCGCTGCGCTGTCGAGGCAGGCGCCTCAACAGGCCTGGCGACTACGTGTATCAGCGAATCGCCGCAGACCGTCACTTCCAGTACTTCACGGTCGTTGTGCGCGGTCAACCCGGTGGGCGACTTCGCAGCCTGCATTGCAGCGGGGTGAGGAACCTCTCCGGTGAAATCCTGCCCCAGCGCGCTCGACGCGGGGACGGTGAGCAGACCAAGTCCTGCAAGAGCGAACTGAAGTACGAAAACGGAATTGCCGGTTCCAGCCAAGGCGCGCCTCCTACGATCAACCCAAAAAGAATGCCCAAGAAAAACGGCCCCCGCGGATGGCGGAGGCCGTTGGTGTGTGCGCGGACAACCGCCCTTTACTTCATGTTGCCGCTTGAATCCAATGTGATGCCGCCAGGGGTCTTTTCCTTCTTCTCTTCGTTGGCCTTGCGTGTGCCCATCGCCTTGGTGCGCCAATCCTCTGCCGCTGCGATATCTGCCTTGACCGCGGCCTCGTCGCCGTAGTCCACATCCGCCTTGCGCCGGTAAATCAGGTTCAGGTAGGCCATCGCATCGTCATAATTGGGCCGGTTCGCCACTGCCTGGTTGAGGTATTGCAAGCCCTCTTCGACCAGCGGACCATTCTGCGCCTTGAGGGGCTCCATCACCTTCTTGGGCGCCTTGACATTACCCTCGCCGTCGTCGTTGATGCCCTCCGGCACCAGCGCCTTCAGCGCGTTCTCGTGCGCCTCTGTCCAGTCGATCACGCCAATGGTGTAGGCGGCCTCGGGATCCTTCGGATCCACGGCCAGAACCTTCTTCTGCCACGTCCTGGCTTCATCCAGCTTCTTGACGCTGAAGTAAATGCCCGCAATCTGCTTCAGGCTGTTCACATCGTTCGGGTCCTTGTCCAGAACTTCCTGGAAGATGCTGATCGCCTGATCCGCAGTCTTTAGGTTGTCCGGCGTATCCGATCCGGGAACCACGTTCTGGGCCAGTGCTGTGGCCAGATAGCTCTTCGCCATGGGCAGGCCCGGATCGAGCTGCGTGGCCTTCTGGAAGTGTCCGATCGCCTCTTCATATCGGGTGCTCTTGTAAGCTTCCACTCCCTTGTTCAACTGGTCACGGGCTGCAAGGCGCTTGCACCCGCTCATGGAAAGCACCATGCTGGCCAAGGCAATCGCGAACACCGTAATTCGTGCGGGTCCCTTCATATTCGTATCCTTCTCCTTCAGGTCGCGCCTATCGATTGCGCGCCTGGAATTTCATAAAGCTGGCTGCGGGCGGGAGGTTCCGAAACCAGGATGCAAAAATTGTACTCCTGTTTCCGCCCCAATGAATCGCTGAACTGCCTGCGGGCGGAACCCATCAACCCTCGGATTGGCTGGGGCATTCCAACCACCCCGGCCCCCTGTTGCCAGCCTGAACTCTTGGCGTCGCCACGCCGATGCGATCCTCACCCTCGCCCCTCGGCCGTGTCGATTGCCTCCGCAATTTCCCCTTCAAGGAAAACTGCGGCCAAACAGCCGGCTACTGGCCGGCCATAATCCTCGGCGTCATCAACCCGATGTGATCCACGTTCGCGGCGCGGCCGATATCGATGACCTCGGCCACAGAGGCGAAGTTCAGATTGTCGTCGCCCTTTACGAACATAATGCGCTCGGCGCGGTTGGCGTAGATCTCGGTCAGGCGGGGCAGCAGATCGCGCTTGTCCACGTCGGTTTCATTGATCTTGTACGCCGGAGGCGCGCCCGGGCGATGCAGAATCTGCACCACAATCGTGCGGTCGGTCGGCAGTTGCTTGGTCGGATCCTTGGGCGGCTGGGGCACCAGCGCATCCAGGCCCTTGGGCGTTACCGGCACGATGACCATGAAGATGATCAACAGCACCAGCAGGACGTCTATCATCGGCGTAACATTGATGTCGGATATGCTGCTGCCCGACGATCCCATTGTCATTGCCATGTCTTCAAACTCCTCGTTTCCTTGAAATCGTTATTTCGATAGTGCCAGAGCTAACTTACTCGCCGGACATAATCCTCGGCGTCATCAATCCGATATGATCCACTTTCGCGGCATAGCCGATATCGATGACCTCGGTCACAGAGGCGAGGTCCAGATTGTCGTCGCCCTTCACGAACATAATGCGTTCGGCGCGGTTAGCATAAATCTCGGTCAACTTGGGCAGCAGATCGCGCTTGTCCACGTCGGTCTCGTTGATCTTGTACGCCGGGGACGCGCCGGGGCGATTCAGAATCTGCACCACAATGGTGCGATCGGGCGGCGGAGTATTGTTGTCCTGACTCGCGGGTGGCTGGGGCACCATCGCATTCAGGCCCTTCGGCGTTACTGGCGTGACGACCATGAAGATGATCAAGAGGACCAGCAGGACGTCGATCATCGGCGTAACATTGATGTCGGACGAGTAGCCTCCCGCGTTCCCCATTGTCATTGCCATGGCTTCAAACTCCTGGTTCCCTCGTAAGAGGCAACGCAAGCGTAAAAGTTATTCCCCGCCCGCGGGTGTGCCGGCTTCGCGCTTCTGCGTCAACAAGCCCACGTCTTCCACGCCCGCTGTGCGCACGGCGTCGATGGCGTCTTCAACCGCCCGGTACTGCGCGCGCGCATCTGCGCGTATGTAGATCGTCTTGCCCGGCTTGTCGGACAGCTTGTCGCGAACCCTGGCGCCAAGCTCGCTCGTGGCGATCTTGTCCTGCCCCAGAAACACGCGTCCGTCCCGCGTAATCGCCACCACAATGGCGTCTTCCTTGTCAGCGTCCGGCATGGCGATGGGGTTGTCCACCTTGGCCATATCGACGGCCACCTTCTGCTGGAGCATGGGGGTGATGACCATGAAGATGATCAACAGCACCAGCATCACGTCCACCATCGGGGTGACATTGATGTTGGCGTTGACCTTACTGCCTTCTTTGCGAACCGCGATTCCCATGGTTTGGGCTCCGTACCTCAAGAATTTTTATTCCGGATGGCTTCCGGAAACGCTTAGGAACCACCTGCCCGGCGCGAGCCCGAAACCGGCGGGCAGGAGACTACTTGTCTCCCGCCCCCCAAAGCTTCCCGCTCAGGCCGACAGCCGCCTCGCTTAGCGCTTGTGGCCCTGCTTGATGAAGTAGTCGATCAGTTCGCTCGAGGAGTTGTCCATCTCCACGTCGAAAGCTTCGACACGTCCGGTGAAGTAGTTGAAGGCCATCACGGCGGGGATGGCCACTAGCAGGCCGAACGCAGTGGTGACCAGGGCTTCTGAAATACCGCCGGCGACAGCGCCGATGCCCGAGGTCTTCTGCGTGGCGATGGCGTCGAAGGCGTGTAGAATGCCGACCACGGTGCCGAACAGGCCGACGAAGGGAGCCGTGGCGCCGATGGTGGCCAGCACGGCAAGGCCTCTCTTCAGCTTGGCGTGAACGATGGCCTCGGCCCTCTCCAACGCGCGGCCCGAGCTCGCAATGCTCTCCTCGGTAGGCGCACCGGCAGAGGCGCGGAACTCTTGCAGGCCGGCCGTCACTACCTCGGCCAAGTGGGACTTCTTGTTGCGATCGGCGATCTTGATCGCTTCTTCCAGCTTGCTATCCTTCAGCGCGCCGGCAACCTTGGGCGCAAACTCGCGCGATTGCTTGCGGGCAGCATTGAAGTACAGGTAACGGTCGATCATGACGGCCAGCGACCAGATCGACTCGATGAAAAGGATGATGGCCACGGAGCGGGCCATCCATGCCATGTGGTCCCACAGGCCTATGGGACTGAAGCTGACTGTCTGCTCTTCCTGGAACAGTGCCAGGCTGCTGACCATGTGCGAAGCGTAATGTGCGAGTTGAGCGAGAATCACTGAATCGTTCCTCCTAAGGAGTTTCTTGTGAACTGCGATCCGCCGCGGCGGACGGTGGCTGGGAATGCGGCTCTTTCCGGATGCGCATTCGGGTCAAAAGCGAAGCTCCTTCCCAAAACCGCGGGAAGGAGCCAGAGAATTCATCATCCGCCTAAGGTGAAGACAACGTTCACCGTGGTTTCCACCTCCACCGGCTCGTTGTTGAGCAGGTAGGGCCTGTACCGCCAGGACCTTACGGCATCCAGAGCCGATTGCTGCAACATTTGCGGCCCGCTGATGACGCGCAGATTTTCGATCGTTCCCGTCTTGGATATGGTGGCCTGCAGCACCACCGTGCCGGAGACCCGGGCGGCCTTGGCAATCGGCGGATACACGGGAATCGTCTTCTGAAGCAACATGCCCGCAGCCACGCCGCCAGAGATGTTCACCTTCTTGGGAGGCGCAACCTGCACCTTGGGGCCAGACTGCCCACCGAAAATGCTGCCCATAACGCCGCTCGAACTGCCGCCCAGGCCTTCCATGCCCTCAACGCCAAATGTGCTGGGCGGTGCTTCCCTCTCGGTAACCATCTTGATGTCGTGCGGAATCCGCGTGGGAGCCGTCAGCTGATTGTTCATCATCTCCGACTGCACATGAACCACATGCACGGCCTCCGGCGGAGGCGGAGGAGGCGGTGGGGGAGGCGGTGGGGGCGGAAGAGTCAGAGCCGTCAGCATCGCATTATGAGGCAACGCCTCAGGATAGATCAGCGGAATAAGAATCAGCAGACCCAGAATCGAACCGTTGATGATGCCTGTGAACACCATCCAACGGCCGCTTTTGGTCTTGATCCTGCCTCCGGATTCAAACGTGGAATCTTCAAACATGGCCAGCCTCGAAATCGGGTGTTGGTTACCTCTAATTAGACACCGCGAGAACTTCAAATGTTCCCCAGCATCCAAACGGGACCACAAATGCGCACTCTCACTCTATCAGAACAAAGCCTCACATGAAAACCTGCTGCAAAACCGGTGCAACTCCGGCGCGAATTTCCTTACAATTTGGCGCGTTTCGCGGCCGGCAAAACCGTTACTTTACCCCTCTTCGCCCGCCATTCCTGCCAGGCCACAAGCATGGGCGCGGCTATGGCGATGGAAGAATAGGTACCGATAAGAATACCAACCACCAGCGCGAACGAAAAGCCATTCAACACCTGGCCGCCAAAGATGTACAACGACAGCACTGTCAGGAACGTAAGACCCGAGGTCAGCACCGTTCGGCTCAGCGTCTGGTTGATGCTGCGGTTCACCACGTCCGGCAGCGACTCCCGGCGGCTCAGGCGCAAATTCTCCCGTATCCGGTCAAACACGACAATCGTGTCGTTCATCGAGTAGCCCACCAGCGTCAGAATGGCCGCGATCACCGTCAGGCTGATCTCCTTGTTCAGCAGCGCGAAGGCGCCGACGGTGATCAGCGTGTCGTGGAAGCAGGCAACGACCGCCGCTACGCCGTAGATCAACTGGAAGCGGAACCAGAGATAGACTAGCATGCCCAGCATCGAGTAGAGCGTGGCCAACAGGGCTTGCTTCTCAAGCTGCTTGCCCACCGTAGGACCCACCACCTGCACGTTGCGCACGTTGCGGGGGCCGATGTTGCTGTCGTAGTGCGAACGCAGCGCATCCATAATCTGCTGGCGACCGGCATCCAGCGAACTCTCGTTCTGCTGCTCCGGCAGGCTGATGAGCACCTCGTTGTTGCTGGCCACGTCGTAGGTCACGATGCTGGCATCCCGGATGCCCGCCGCCGCCATGGCTTGGCGAATCCGGTTAGTATCCGGGGTCTGGTCAAACTGCATCTGCACCTGCGTGCCGCCCTTGAAGTCCACGCCCAGCGGAACCGGGCTGTGAATGCTGCGCATGTGCATGCCCATCGAGACGATGCCGGCCACGCTGAAGATCATAGAAAAGGCGAGGAAGTACCACTTCAGCCTCAGCCAGTCCACATTCACGCCGCGAAAAAACTCCACTTTTTTCTCCTAGCTCTTAGCTTCTAGCTCTTTTCTCGCGCCAGTCTGGCTCTTCGGTTTCCCACTGAAGGGCTAGAAGCTAGAGGCTAGCAGCTAGAAGCTGTCGTTCAGATCGACACCAGTTCGCCTGGCTTCATCCTGTTTAAATGGGCATCGAAGATGACCCGCGAAACGAAGACCGCCGTGAACAAATTGGCTATCAGGCCGACGGTCAGCGTAGTCGCAAATCCCTTCACCGGACCCGTTCCAAACAAGAACAGGATGGCCGCCGAGACGATGGTGGTCACGTGGGTATCGACAATGGTGACCCAGGCGTGGGCAAAGCCCTGATCCACGGCCGCCGAGGGCGCCTTGCCGGCCCGTACCTCCTCCCGGATGCGCTCGAAGATCAGCACATTCGAGTCCACGCCCATGCCGATGGTCAGAATGACTCCGGCGATGCCGGGCAGGGTAAGCGTAGCCCCGAAAGCGCCCATGAAGCCCAGCAGAATCACCAGGTTCAGAACCAGAGCCAGGTCGGCGTTGACGCCCGAGCCGCGGTAATAGAAGAGCATGAAGGCCATGACCACCAGTATGCCCACAATGGCCGCCTTAACGCCCTTGCGGATCGAGTCCGCCCCCAGAGACGCGCCCACGGTGCGGTCCTCGAGATAGTTCAGCGAGGCCGGCAGCGCGCCGGTGCGCAACATCTTGGAGAGGATGAGGACTTCGTCCGGGCTAAAGGCGCCGCGCCGGGCTAAAGGCGCCGCGGATTTCGCCCGAGTCGCGGATGGCGTTCTCGATGTTGGCCACTTCCTTCACCCGGCCGCCCATCACCACCGCCATGCTGGTGTTGACGTTCTTGCTGGTGTACTCGTAGAAGCGGTCGCCGGCCTCATTGGTCAGCGTGAAGCGNACGTTGCGCTGGCCGGTGTTGGAGTCCGTACCCGGATCGGCGGAGCGGAAGTCGCTGCCGGCCACCACGGAGACCCGGCGCAGCACATAGACGCTGTCCGCGTCGGAGCCGGTGGCCAGCGCGCCGGAGCCATGCACCAGCTCTTCGTCGGCGGGTAGCGCGCCACCCACGCTGGCCAGCGCCGACTGCTCGTCCTTGTAGGGACCGCCGATCACGGCATGAACCTCCAGCCGGGCCGTGGATTGGATGATGTTCTTGACCCTGTCCAGGTCGTCGATGCCGGGCAACTCGACCAGAATCTGGTAGTCGCCCAGGCCGTACTTGTCAATCTTCGGCTCGCTGACGCCCAGCGTGTCCACACGGTCGCGGATGGACTCGATGGCCTGCTCGACGGTCTTATCCTTGAGAGCCGTCTCCACCATCGGCCTCATGGTCAGCGTGAAGCTGTTGTCCGCCCCGCCGCCGGTCACGTCGTATTCGTTCGAGTACTTAGTCTCCAGCGCGGAGCGAACGTCGCTGGCCTTGCCGGGCGCCGTTCCTTCCACCCGGATCACCTCCGGCTTGGCCTCCGGATCGGGCTTGTAGACCTGCGAAAAGCTCAGGTTGGCTGTCTTCAGGTCCTGCTGAATGCGCCCCACCGTGTTGTCCGTTTCGGCGTTGACCGCTTCCTTGACCACCACCTGCAAAATGAGGTGAGCGCCGCCGCGCAGGTCCAATCCAAGGTGAATGCGCTTGGTCATGGCCTCGCCCAGATCCTTGGGGGTGAGCCCCGAAGGCACCCCGAAGATGCCGTAGATGCAAATCGCCAGGACCACGACAATCAGGGCAATTTTGTTGTTGAGATTCTTCTTCATCGTCCCGTTTCTCTTGTGCAAAAAACCTAAATGCAGCTTTTAGCCTTTAGCTCTTAGCTCATTTCCGTTGAGTTGAAGACCTGTTCCCGCCATGAAATAGCTGAAAGCTAACAGCTAAAAGCTAAGAGCTCGAAATCCCATCCTGCGTGGTCACCGAGGCGATCGCGTTCTTGGCCACTTCCAGCTTGATGTTGTCCGGCGCCACGCGAATCACGATCACGTCG
>JGI26339J46600_10000743_pt1 | contig 10845 bp, 17 predicted proteins | sample BogFormECP12_OM1_FD_46600 | JGI IMG/M metagenome (IMG submission 46600) | reverse complement strand
ACTCAGGAGACTAAAGACATATGGGAGCAAATTCTACAGTAACACCACGCATTGATTTGAGCAATGCAATGACCCGTTCGCACAACTCAGACTTCAATTTCAATGCGAATGAGTACCTTCTCAGCCGTCCACCCGACTACTGGGTTTATCTGTTCAGCATTTCGGAGCGCACGTACGAGGTTTACCGCCCACCTATCATCAAGCAGATGGCTCTGGTAGGGAAAGCCCCCAAAGCAGAATACGCTTTGTGCGCACGATTCCCTCACCCAATGAATGTGCCGGATGCCAGCGTGGATTCCAGCGAAATCGGGATCAAGCAGATGGACGCCCGCAGATTCTGTCAGGATATCTGTAACCCAGACAACCTTGGCTTTGACCAGAATGCTGTGATCACCGACTTCACTAGCATTGGCAACGATCTCAATGCTAAGGGTGTCTTCTGGGCTACCGAGAAGGAATGCACATTTGCTGAGGGTGATAAGGACCGATTGCATCCGATCCCGCCCACGCGTATGCTCGAAGACGCCAAGAAGCGCATGGAAAAGTACTATCGTACGTTGACGGAAAAAGCCAACACGGTGCACTCTTCTAAGCCTTCAGACTTAGCAGACCTTCTGACCCCCGAGCACTTAGCTGCGGCAGAATACCTCGAAGAGCACTTTGGACAGCAGTTCGCGTGGCATCAGAAGATGACTCGCCTAGAGAACTGCGACCTGTGCGGCGAGAAGACCAAGGCAGGAGTGGCATTTCACCGTATGGAAGACGGTGGAATTTGCGTCCGTGATTGGGACCGCGCAGTCAAGGCCGGTGCTAGGACTCGTGCTGATGCTTACGAAGCCACTGGGGATGAGAAGTTTCTCCCAAGGGTTCCCAAATCACCCGCAACTCCGAAGAGCGATGCACCTTCGTCCGTTCCAACAGAAGAGTAACACAAAGTCGTGGGCTACACTCAGTATGCCCACGCAAAATTTACCAACAAGCTTGCCGGTTGAACGGGCACCATGATTGCGGTGTTCTGAGTCCACCTAAAGTGGCGTCTCTAGACCGGCATGAAATTTCTAAGTAGCCTGCGTGAACAGCGCAGGCTGCTATTCGTGTTTATAGGAGTATCCATGTCAAGTCCTACGATCAATTCCAATCTGAGCACCAGTGGTGATACATCCTTTCTCACGATCATGAATCTCGTACGTTCTCTTGTGAATGATACCCAAGCAGGGCTTACAAACACCCCCGGGGAAGGCCAAGTCATCACAGACAACCCTCAGGTCAGCCCATTTACCCTTCCGTTCCTCAATTCAGCGATACGCGCCCTCTATCGTGAACTGCGAAACTGTGGCGATCCCGCGCTGATCTTCGACAACTATAAAATCCTAGGGATCACCCCAATCAACGGTGCAAATGGCCCGGGTGAACCTGATCCCGCCACCCAAGTTTACGTGGGGCAGGACGGCTACTTTGATGGCACAGAGATTTGGCCTAACTTGGCTCTCCCCAACAACCTTTTGTATATCGAGAAAGTCTTCGAGAGACAGAGCAATACCAATAACACTTTCGTGCAGATGAAACAGGACGAAAGCGGGATGGGTTCTCGTCCTCAGCAGCCTTCCTTGATCAACTGGGAATGGCGCAACTACAAAATATGGATGGTAGGAAGTACCCAGACCAACGACTTGCGTTTGCGTTACTGGGGTTCGCTCCCCACGTTCTTCAGTCCCACTTTGGACTTCTCTTCCACATACGTTCCGATCATCGACTGTACAGATGCCGTGGCGTACAAGGTCGCAGTCATGTATGCGCGCANGCTTGGGTCTCCCGGCCTGCCCGACCTCATCAATGAGGCCAAGGAGCAGTTGTTCCAACTCAAGAACGCAGTGGTAAAACGCACACAGATGACGGATTACCAAAGACAACCGTACGGGAACTATAGCAACAGCGACACAAATAACTCGTATTTCCTCAATTATATGTGATAAGTTTCCAGAGATTTCCTCCCTGTTGCTATCACTTTGATCACAGAAATCCTTCAGACAAGGTTGCAGGCATCGCTCAAATGATGCATCGACCCATAGAAGAGATAAAGATTGAGGCAGACAAATGCGATCTGGTATGTGCCAATTGCCACGCGATAAGAACGTATGACAACAGTTTGGTAAGCCAGAAAATTTCAGCAGCTAAGCTGGGGAAATGGAAGTAAAGTTAAATGACAACACTTTTTCGTTCAGACGGTTGGGTGAAGACTGTACTAGGACAAGCCATAGCTGGGGCATCTGTCTACGTTTGCACCCAACCCGCTAACCTTGTGAATCCACCGACACCTTTGGCCAGCATCTTTGCAGACCCTTTGGGCAATGAGCCTATTACACAGCCGGTGCCTACGGATGGGTTCGGTCACTATGACTTCTATGTAGNCTATGGTACATACACGGTAGTCATTGTAAATGGTGGAAACATCCAAGCGATATACCCAGACCAAACCATAGGGTTCCCTTCTGTAGTGGCTGGGGTCTCCTCTGTGTTCGGTCGAGTTGGTGCGGTGGTTGCACAGGGTGCTGATTATGGCGCATTCTATGACCCCCTAGGGGCAGCAGCAACAGCGCAGTCCAATGCTGAAGTTTTCACTACATCATCTATAGCAGCTCTGGCCACCACTGTAAACACTCAAAACACCAGTTATGTGGCTGCACTTACTGATAACACCAACGTAGTGGTTATGAATGTAGGCTCTGCTTGTACATTCACAGTTCCTCCCAACTCTTCAGTGGCTTTTCCTGTAGGGTCGGTTCTCACCGTGATACAAGAAGGAACCGGGCAAGTTACATTGACGGCTGGTGCTGGGGTCACGATAAACAACCCATCGTCCTTGACCACACGTACGCGTTACTCCACAGTGTCATTGACGCAGGTGTCTGCAAACGTATGGGTGGCGGCAGGAGACNTAACCTAATGCTTAACTCNGGGCTTCGTCTGTCAGGTCTATCTAAACACAGAGCATCTCTTCCCGGTCTTGTACAGCAAACTACAATGACCGCTGTGACTTCCTCAGGGTTGGCGTATTTTCAGAACGTAACCGCTGGAAATCTTCTCATTGTCGTAGTAGGGTGGGAAGGGGGCTGGACTCCAGACATCACAGATACCGTTGGTACCTCTTGGAGTTACATCCAAAACACCAATGGTGGCTCTCGTTGCTGTGTTTGCTATGGATATGCAGGAGGCTCTGGTCCCAACACTGTGCAGTTTGCAGCCGGTGTTCCTAGTTATGGTTCTTTCAGTTTGTTGGAAGTTTCAGGCCCGTCCACTACTGTAGACTCGTACGTCAATACCACAGCTTCTGGTGTCACATCGACAAACATCACCATAAACTACCCTAATGATTTTTTGGTACTGGGTGGCACAGGGTTTCACAACGGGGTGCTGTTCTCTGCTGGTGCAGGTATGACACTTTCTCCTATGAACAGCCAGCCACCGGGAAACCCCATGGCAAACACTGGTTGGGCTAATGGGTATGACGCACTTTCTGCTTCGTACTGCATCAATCCTTCCACAGGAACTTTTACAGCTTCAGTGAACAATTCAGAGTCGGACAATTCCTCTCTGGTAGCAGTAGCATTCAAACATTCGTAAGGAGGAGGTATGGACATCGCAAAAGTTAAGGCGTGGGTAGAGTTGGCAATAAAAGCAGAGATTCATGCCTTCATTATGATCGGTGCTGGAGCGCTGCTCTGCCTTCGTGGTCACCAGACAGAAGGTATGATGTTGATCAGCGCAGGCTGTGTCGCATTCAAGGGTCAGGGTGGGCAGGGAGCAGCGTAATGCGTGTCCTCATAGCCATACTTAGTTGTCACTCATACCGTGCCTATGAGCAGGCCGAGAGAGATACGTGGATTAAGGACATCCCGGCAGGCGTAAACTACAAATTCTTTCTCGGGCTTCCCTCAGTTGAGGTGGAGCCCGATGAAGTTGTCCTCGACGTGGGCGACGGCTGGCTGGACATCACCAAGAAGTCTGTGGCTGTCTTCAGGTGGGCTTTGCAAAATGGTTATGACTACGTTTACAAGTGCGATCTGGACACCCTCGTGCGCCCCAAGCTTCTCCTGAGTAGCGGTTTCGAGAACTACGACTACACAGGCGGCAGGAATAGAGACTTCGCAAGTGGGGGAGCAGGCTACTGGCTGAGCAGGAAGGCCATGCAAATCGTGATCTCTTGTCCCATCATGTACGGCCCTGAAGAGGACGTGCATACTTCCCATGCCCTACGTGAGCAAGGAATATCTCTTCACCCCGATGCTCGATACATGTACTACCCCGGGGATGTGATGGATGACAGAACTATTTCCTATCATCTAACGAGCGTTCGTACCTTCGGCAACGTAAAGTATGACCCTCAGTGGATGTATGAGACTTGGGAAGCGCAAAAGCTCGGGGAATACAAGTCTTATTGCACAGAGAGGATAGTTGCTAGGCCTCCAGAGGAGGAACTTAATAAAAGGACCTTGCGTTTTCGTAGGTTGAAAGTATGACTCAGCGTGTATTCAAAAGACTACAAAGACCTGCAGTAATCTTACCAGCGTTTTCTGCACCACCTGCATGGCCTTGCTCTCTGGTCAACCCAGAGGAAATTCCAGTGTACATAAACACTAGGAACAGATTGTCTCCTATGAGAAAACTCATAGAGTGGCTCTTGGCTTCGGGTACAAAAAAAGTGGTGGTAATAGATAACGCTTCCACGTATCCACCTCTTTTAGAATACTACAGGCGGGGAGAAGGTTTCGAAGTATTTTACGTTGGGAGAAACGGTGGTCCTAGAGCTTTTTGGGACCACGAGTTGTATAAAAAGCAAAGTACTCCGTATATCATAACTGACGCAGATATGGTACCGGATAAGGGTTGCCCAAAAGATTTGATTCATCAGATGAATGTTCTTCTGCACGAGAATCCAGAGAGCGGAAAGGTCGGTCCCGGGCTCAGATTAGACGATATACCCGACATACCAGCGAGTGAAAAGTTAAACGGGTGGTGCATAAAAGAGCAACAACCTTACTGGTTGCGGCGACACAGTTCCCTTTCTTTTTACGCCCCTGTGGATACTACATTTGCCTTGTATGGAGAAGGAAACCCCAGTCAAAGCCAGCATCATAACAACTTGCGCATGGACTTTCCTTATGTATTTCGTCATTTGCCTTGGTATGTAACGCAAGAGAACATGGATGATGAGGAAAAGTACTATCGTACGCACACAGAGATAGGCCCATGGGGAGAAGCAAACCCATGGAGCCACAATCATCAGTTGCTTGCCCCAAGAGATGAGCACCCGTGGGAGGACTATCCAAAATGAATCAACTGAGGCTCTCTCGTCATGTCCCCAGAGTACCATTTACCGTTGTAGCTCCTACACCTTTTGTCTGGCCCAGCCCACAGAGCGCTAATAGGGTGATACAAGCTTTGTGGTCACATGGAAGACTTTCCACCATGGAAAAGCTTAGTCTTAACTCTTTTCTGAAAAATGGGCACGAGGTCCATTTATACGCGTACGATGAAGTTTTTGGTGTACCGGATGGAGTTTTAGTTAAGGACGGGAATACAATACTTCCTTCTACAGAATTCGATTATAGACGGTTCATCAACAACGGTACCTTTGCAGATTTCTTTAGATATAGGCTGCTTTTTGAAAAGGGCGGGTGGTGGGTAGACACCGATTTAGTTTGCTTGCGTCCTTTCGACTTCCAAGAACCTTATGTTATGGGTAGAATGGGACCTTGGNAGGACAACAAAGAGGATACAGCAGTGTGTAATAACTGCATGAAATTCCCGGCGCGCAGCAACATCATGGAAGAGGCGTGGAACACATGTAAAAGCTTCGATCCCTCTAAGGTGAAATGGTCTACAGAGGTCGGCCCGATGCTAGTCCACAGACTTGCTACCAAGTATTCCATGAGCGTTCTTGGAACTCAGTATTTTAATCCTGTGAACTGGCAAAGGGTTAAGGATATGTCTGATCCGACAGTTGTTTGGGAGTTTCCTAAGGAAACCTATGCTGTTCATTTATGGAACGACATGTGGTCTGGCAGGACAAATTGGGAGGACAAAATGACTTGGGAACAAACAGGATGTCCCCCTATTTTGCAGAGCAAGGAGAATGTGGTAGAAGGCTCTTTGTACGGAGAACTGGTGAAAAGATACCTATGAAGCTACTTATAGCGGTCATAAGTTGCAACAGTTACGAAAAAGAGGGCCTGAACAATCCTATGCGAGAAACTTGGCTTCCTGATGCTGTCAAAATGGGAATGGATTACAAGTTTTTCCACGGCATCTCTGAGCCTACAAATACCAACAGGTTTTCTCGAAGGCCACTAAGAAACAGAATAGAACCAAGGTCGGATATAGTGACGGTTCAAGTACCTGATGGGTACAAGGATATTGCCCTTAAGACGCGAGCATCTCATGCATGGGCATACGCCAATGGATACGACTACGTGTTCATGTGCAACCCGGATACATACGCATGTGCTGAACGCGTAAGAAATTGTGGCTTTGAGAAATACGATTACTTCGGGCATGTCGATACCTTTTTCTGTACGGTGGGAAGCGGTTTGTGGTTGAGTAGAAAAGCCATCGGCTACACTAAAGATGCCCCGGTTGATTGGCGTATGGGGCCAGTACATGGCCCTAATTGGTGTGAAGAGAGCCAAGCCGGAGATGATGTTTGGATAGGCACCATACTCATGACTCATCCTGACATTTCCAGAGGATTCAATGGTAACTTAGAATTTGAAGGACGTAAATCTCCCGGCCCTCTCAAAGGCAACTCAGTCATAACCAGTCACCTGTCAGATACGGAACCCTATAAGCATGGGGGATACAAACCTGAGTATATGTATGAGAAGCACAAAGCTTGGATAGACTCGCAGTGAAGGAGGACTCAGATGCGAATTTACGTGATAGGGTGCGGTGGTATGCTCGGCACTCACCTGTACAAGTACTTTTCCGAGTTCCATGACGTGCTGGCTGAGGACATCGACTGCAATGAGCCTTGGCTTCGATGTACAGACGTGAGAAGCTATCACGATATGCACTTCGACTTCTCCGAATTTCACCCTCAGGTGATCATGAATCTAGCAGCAATGACGGATTTGGAGCACTGTGAGAACCACGCAGGCGAAGCGATAGCTACAAACACCCTCGGTTCGGCCAACTGTGCGGCTCTGGCATCGAAATTCGACATTCCGTACGTCTACATCAGCACCGCAGGCATCTTCGATGGCAAGCAGGAGTTCTACGATGACTGGAGCGTGCCCAACCCGCTCTGCATTTATGCCAAATCCAAGTACTGGGGAGAGGTAATAGCACAGTCTGTGGACAAGCACATCGTTTTGCGCTGCGGCTGGCAGATGGGATCGTGCGAAAAGGACAAAAAGTTCATCGGGAAGATCATGAAGCAGCTCAAGGCAGGCGCGACCGAGCTGAATGTGGTCACCGACAAGCAGGGAACCCCGACATACGTCAGAGATTTCACTCTGCAGATAGAAAAACTGCTCCATGACAAAGCCTATGGCACCTACAATGCCGTCTGCAAGGGCTCAGCAAGCCGCTACGATGTGGCTGTGGAACTTTTGAGGCTGCTGGGGCTGCAGGACAAGGTGAAAGTCAACATTGTCTCATCCGAGTTCTTCAAAGGCGAGTATTTTGCACCTCGTCCAGCCAGCGAAAAGCTGTTGACGACTAAATTGGACGAACTTGGCCTCAATGTGATGCGTCCATGGCAGGAAGCACTGGCCGAATACGTGTCGGAGAACCCGGAGTTCTTCAAAGTATGAAAACGTTGATTGCAATTGTCAGCTGTCATACGCGTCCAGCGTACGTAAAAGCACTGCGGGAGCTGTGGATACCCCATGTTCCTGCAAGTTTGGAGTACAAGTTCTTCTATGGGCCGTCTACGCGCACTCCTGAGCTTGATGAGGTCTTCCTAGACTGCGACGACTCCTACCAAGGGTTGCCGAGTAAGGTTAGAGCGATAACGAGATGGGCATTGGAGCATGACTTCGACTTTATGTTGAAGTGTGATGATGATGTGGTGTTGATACCAGAGCGTTTCGCGGCATCGGGCTACGAAAAGTTCGATTTCGTTGGCAACATCAACCGCGTCTTTACCACAGTGACCGTGCCGTGGGGATTCTGTTACACACTTTCTAAGCGTGCCATGCAAACCGTGGCAAAAGCCGAACTTCCTCATGGAAACAACGATGAAGCATGGTGTGCAGACCTCTTATACCTGCAGAACATCAGACTGCACAAAGATTTTAGGTATCAGCTGTATGCGGGGCGAAGAGAAAGCTTCGTAACAGTTAAGAAAAGGCCGTTACGCACCCCACCGAGACCTGAATTCATAGAAAATCTGCCTTTGGCACAGGAAATCATCGCATACTGCATGTTCATCCACTGGGTAGGTTACAGAGAGCTTCCAGAAGAGAGAAACATCGAGGAGATGAAGAAAGTTTTCAAGGAGATGACTCAGTCGGCGGGACTGGTGAGTGTACCTGTGGTACTTCCCAGAGCACTCAGGAGACCTCCAAGATGGCGACCTTAGTAGCAATCATCAACTGCCACACTCGTACAGCATACGCGCAGGCTCAGAGAGAGACGTGGGTTCCTAAGATTCCCGCAGGGCTGGACTACAAGTTCTTCCTAGGACCATCTGATCGCGCGCCGGGACCGGATGAGGTATTCCTAGACTGCGATGACTCCTACCAAGGTTTGCCCTCAAAAGTGCAGGCAGTATTTCGATGGGCTTTGAACAACGGTTATGATTACGTCGCTAAGTGCGATGATGATGTTGTTTTGCGTCCCGTGCAGTGGTTTCAGGGTTTTTCACGAGGGGATTTCTCTGGTTGGCAAGACCCGGGATGTAAGGTAGGAGAGATTCGCACCCCTTGGGGTTTTTTGTATACTTGCTCTCGTCGCTCCATGGAGCTAGTTATTAGTGCCAAGCTCCCCGGTCTTCCGGGTTCCATGTGGAATCATGTACACGGCAATGACGAGGCATTTGTGAGCACAGTGTTGCATTACAACGGAATCTTTTTAACACATGACCCAAAGCTTTTCATTTGGCAGGGAGACAGAGCATCTTTGTTAAGCCAAGCTCCTGCTAAACGTTCCCTGAGGTTCAATCGTGGAGTATTTCCCAAGAAAGAAATGGACACTGGTGTGTATGCCACAGTGATATACTTAAATTGGACTGGGTGGCATAACACTGGACCAGAGGTTATACTAAGTGAGTTTCATAAGGTTTGGGATATCATGAAAGGTTTCAGATGACTCGGGAAGAAGGCTTGAGAGCAATCATCAAAAGGTATGAGGAGACTAGGGATAAAACAAAACCATACACAGAACCAGACCACTACGCCATCACAGCTTTCTGGGAGANACGAAGGAAGGACAAGGAATTGCTCTACTTAAGAAGTAGGGGTGTAAAAAAGTTCTAGCTGGGTAAACCGGCAGAAGATGTAAAATTCAACGACAACGTATCCGATAGTCGGGACAAGAAAACCGATAAGGCGGGGAAAAAGGAAAACAATATGTCTAGCGCAGTAAGTTCGGTCAGTTTGAAAGTTTTGTGCTTTCCTGACATCACAGGGGCAACTATTGGGGCGTTTTTGCAGCTCTCATTTGGTGCTGGTACCTACACCACGGGTGGAATCCCCATGGGTTTGGTGGCTTTCGCAGACAGCGTGACCGTGGACTTCAATGGCTTCTTGACTTGCACACTTTACGATGAGAGTGCGGAGGAGAGCGGGAGTATTTATACCTTTCGCTACGTTCCATCCACAGACTCTTTGCAGATTGCCTTGAATGGCACAGAGTTGGGTAACGGAGCATCAGTTACACTCACTGACACTGTTATAGCGCACGCGATATGGAATCGCACCACAACTCAAGGATAAGGAGAAACCATGGCAACAATCGAGAAAGACNTTTTCGGCCACAACTTTACTGTGGGAACCGTGGTTGCTGTGCGTTGCATCGTACAGTCGATCACTCCATCCCAGCCGGGGAACAACCTAGGCGGGGCAGGGGACACGGTGAACCTGCTCGTAGAAACTGATGGTAACGTAGGAGAGAAGGCAGGCGTAACTCTGGCAGTAAGCCCAGTGCAGTGTCGCTTCAGCGGTTCCACGTACCAGTTGTAAACTCAAGTACCTGCACTATAACGCAGGAAGCCCCGTGAGAACCGGGGCACATATAAGGAGGCCACATGCCTTTAAGTTTAGCAGAACTACAAAAAGCCCAAGCGGAGACTGAGGGTTTCCAAAACGGGCCACATCCAGCGTTGAACCCTGCCAATTTGAATACGCAGGATCACTTAGGGAATACAATGGCACCCACGGCATCTCCCGTTCCGTATTACCCGTCTGATGAAACACCAAATTTGCAATTGTCTACCGAAGACATGTCATCTACGGTCGCTAACAACTTCGTCATACTGGACAGTACCTTAGCATCGGTGCCTGTTATTTCTCAAAGGATACAAACTCTTAACACAACTACACCAGAGGCTGTCTCTTTGACACTCTCTACAACACAGATGGTTACGATTTCTATGTATGCATCAGCGGCAGGTACTGGGGCTACTGGACACGAGGTGATTATTACCCTTAATTACACCTGCGAATTAGGACCAGAAGTAATCTCGATCACTTTGCCTCTGGATTCTAGAACCATTATGATGGAGACATACCCTCTGTTGTGCCTCGGGGGAACGACGGTTACCCTAAGCACCGCATATGCTGGGGGAGCAACGAACGATCCGTACAACCTTGATGCACGCCTTGTTCAAATGCCGTAAATTTAGTA
>JGI26339J46600_10000740_pt1 | contig 10856 bp, 4 predicted proteins | sample BogFormECP12_OM1_FD_46600 | JGI IMG/M metagenome (IMG submission 46600) | reverse complement strand
CTAGTCCTGTACGGGAGGTTTTATGACTGCCGGGAAAACTAGGCGGATGCTTACCTATTTCATAAACCGGGCCGGACGTGGGCTCAGCGCTGAGCGACGGGCAGAACTGGAAGAAGCAAGACACTTGCTTTCAAAAAAGATCGGGCGGCAGAGAAAAGCAAAATGGAAAAAGGTAGCCCGTTAGCTCCTTACCGGAGTTTTCTTGCCCACTACCGCGTGCAACTGGGGCTCACCAGCTTCAGACTTCTGCCTCGCCTCTCGTATATACTTCTCCCGAAAGGACAACTGGCGGCTGGAGTTGGATCTGGCAGGAAAAGCCAAGAACCAAGGCGGCGCAGTGCTGCCGATATTCTACTCGCTCGCAGGCGGGCGCTTACACATCAGTTCTCGATCGCCGGGCAAGAGGGATACTTCACGGTTCGAGTTTACGAGGACGGGCAGCCAGGAGAAATCTTCATCACCATGCGAAGCAGGGCTCGACCATCTCCGGACTCATGGATTCGTTTGCAACTGCGGTATCGCTGGCTCTGCAATATGGGGGTGCCCCTCGATGTGTTGTGCAGCAAGTTCACACATGTGCGCTTTGAGCTCAGCGGTTGGTCGGGAAACCCGAAGATTGGTTAGGCGAGTTCTGTCTTGCCACATCCTGGGGGACTTCCACCAGCGGTGGCTTGCGCATACGGGTCGCCAGATACACCACCTCCAGCGCGACTGGATGATGATGTAGCGTGCCGCACGCGGCCTCGTCGCGAGTTCTCACAAGGACTGCACGACGTTTCCGCGAGGCACGTCAGGAGGCGGGCATGCCGCAGAGCCTGGTGTTGTAGTGCGGACGGCACGACTACGGCACACGGGTTTTGAAGCACACAGTAAACCTGGCAGCCGTCATGAAGACGAAGGTGCACAAGGATGTGAAGACGGCCATGCAGTATCACCATCCCGAACTGGAGATGTGCGAGCGGCGCTGAACCAGTCGGGATCAGCAAGCGTAACGGAGCGTGCTTAGCTTGGAAAATTCACGGCACAATTTACGGTACAGCCACTTTGATTCAACCTCGGTAAGTGATTGATAAGATGGTGAGCGCGGAAGGAATCGAACCTTCAACCTACTGATTAAATCCACGCTCAGTAGGTCAACATCTTGGAAGTCGCATCTAACCAACAACTTACAAATAGGTTGCGCGCACAGAGGACAACTCGCAAGTGCTGAAAACGTTGGAAATATGTAGCACCGTACAGCCACAGTTACAGCCGCACCCCAACACGCGGAACGACACCTCCAACTTCCGCCAATCGGAACAGTACTGGCAGAGGTGTGGCGAGCCGTTGCATCTCGGTACTCTGGGACCGCAAGAAAGGAGCGTCATGGTACACGGAGATAGTGGAACTCCGGAACCAAGTGTAATGGAGTTGTGCGAGGCGTGCGGATTTCTCCGACCTGGTCGAGCAGAACAGGACAAGAATCGGCAAAAAATCTCGTTCCCTCGCGAAGGTGGAGGATTCGTTCAGATTCGAATCCTATTACTCGAGGCGCGTTTGCGTGGCTTTCAGGCAAGGGGCCGGAAGGCTCCCAATGCCGGTCCGAGAGCATCGCTACCCCAAAACAACGCGGACCTGATGCTCCCCACGGTCGTCGATGAGCGGAACGATTGGGGAATTGGACAGCGGCTTGCCGTCCATTTCAACCAAAATGACACCGCGTGAAACGCCGGACGGATTCTCCACCCTGATGTTGTACATGGTGGAGTGATAACGAAAACCCATGGAGTAGCTCGGCCAACTTCTCGGGATGCAGGGATCGATCGAGAGCACTGTTCCACGCAGGCGGAAGCCCAGAATCCATTCGATAGCGCCGCGGTAGAGCCATCCGGACGATCCGCTGTACCAAGTCCATCCACCGCGCCCTACATGCGGAAATTCGGAATAGACATCGCCTGCCGCCACGTACGGCTCCACCTTATAGCGCTGCACCGTCGCTCGCGAGGCAGTGCGATTGATCGGGTTGAGCATACGAAACAGCTCGCCTGCCTTATCACCGTCGCTGAGCGCCGCAAATGCCAGGACCGTCCATGCGGCAGCATGGGTATACTGGCCGCCGTTTTCACGGATGCCAGGCAGATATCCTTTGATGTACCCCGGGTCCTGGGGCGTCTGATCAAACGGCGGGGTAAGTACCAATACCAGCCCTTCCGGCAGCCGCACCAGGTGGTGGTCGACTGCGGCCATGGCCCGCGCTCCACGGGCTGGTTCAGCGGCACCACTGAGGACTCCCCAGGACTGAACAATGGAGTCAATGCGGCACTCCTGGTCTTTGGCCGTGCCGAGCGGCGTGCCATCATCGAAGAAGGCCCGGCGATACCACTCTCCGTCCCAACCTTCGCGCTCGAGAGCGGCTTTCAGCGCGCTGACATGCAGCCGCCAGGTTTCGGCGCGCTTGTGCTCACCGCGCGCATCCGCAACCTTGGCGAACTCCCACAGAATCGTGTGCAGGAACCAGCCCAGCCAAACGCTCTCGCCCTTGCCCTCCTGGCCTACGCGGTTCATCCCATCGTTCCAGTCGCCGGTGCCGATCAGCGGAAGACCGTGGCTACCGACAGCGAGGCTTCGGTCCAACGCTCGGGCGCAATGTTCAAAGAGGGTTGCGCGTGTCTCTGAGACCCGCGGTTGGAAGTAGGATTCGAGTTGTCCAGCAGCGAGCGTATCGCCTTCAAGGAACGGGACGACCTCATCGAGCATGGCCAACTCTCCCGTCACCTCGATGTAATGGATTACGGCATAAGGCAGCCATAGCAGGTCATCGGAAATGCGTGTCCGAACGCCGCGTCCCGACGGCGGATGCCACCAGTGCTGGACATCGCCCTGGACGAATTGGCGCGACGCAGCACGCAATAGATGGGCGCGAGCGACGTCGCGCTTCGCGACGGTGAGCGCCATCACGTCCTGCAATTGATCGCGGAAACCGTAGGCTCCACTGGTCTGGTAAAAGGCGGCGCGTCCCCATACCCGGCAGGAAAGCGTCTGGTAGAGCAGCCAGCGGTTCACCAGAACGTCCATCGACCGGTCAGGCGTTGTAATTTGCACGGTGCCGAGCACGTCGTCCCATTGCCGTGTGACCTCGGCTAAGACCTGGTCGAGGTTCGCTGCGCGATAGCGATTGATCAATTCGCGGGCCTCTTCGCGGTCTTTTCCCTGGCCCAGCAAAACCACGATTTCGATGCGTTCATCGGGACGCAACTCGAACACCGTCTGCAGCGCAGCGCATGGGTCAAGACCGGCGCCCACCTTTCCGGAAAGCGGCCCGCTTCTTTGTAGTGCCGCCGGCCGCGCAGTCACGCCGTTGCGGCCCAGGAACTCGGTACGGTCGGCCGACCATGAGTTCTGCCGTCCGCAGAGGTCGAGGAAAGCAATTCGCCCGCCGAACTCGCCGCCCCATGCGCTGCGGGCAAGTAGAGCATTCGTTTCCGAATCGAGCTCCGAGATAATGTGCGGAGCAGTACTGCTGCGCGAACTCCCTAGCACCCATTCCGCCAATGTCGTCACGGAGAGGCGACGAGTTCGCGCTGAATGGTTCTGCAAAACCAAGCGGGAGATTTTGATCGGATCTTGAATCGGGACGTACTGGAGCAGCTCGGAAAGAATTCCTTGCGATCCATTCCGGAACCGGCTATAGCCCTGGCCGTGCATNGCTACATAGGTAGAAGCTTCATCGCGAACTGGCAGGGCCGTCGGGCTCCANACGACACCGGTGTCCTCATCACGGAGATAGACGGCTTCGCCGGGCGGATCCGTCACGGGATCATTCGACCAGGGAGTGAGTTGATTCTCGCGGCTGTTGCCGGACCAGGTGTAGCCGGAACCGGATTCTGAGGCAAGAAAACCGAACGCGGAATTTGCGATGACATTGATCCACGGAGCCGGCGTGCGCAATCCTTCCCCAAGGACGATAACGTATTCCCGGCCCGCTTCGGCGAAGCCACCCAGGCCATTGAAGAATTCCAGCCCCGAGATGTTCAACGGTATGTCGGCATCTTTTCCGGCTCGAGACGGACGAGGAGCGGGCCGGGGCAAAGCTTCCGAGCGCTGCGACCGGATAACCTGCTCGGCCAACGTGCCGTGCCGGCTGAGCAATACTGCACGGGCCACGGTTTGTAGCAGCGCACGTTCCTGNGCCGAGATCAGATCTCCCCGAAGGAGAATGACGTTGCCGCGGACGCCACNCGACTCCGNAGAGATGCGCTGGTGGTGGGCTCGTANGAGATCGTCCAANGAACCCTGGAGCTCCTGTTCATAAGACGGTGGCTTCTCGTTGATAATCACCACGTCAACCGACAAGCCCTTAATACCCCAATATTCATGGGCCCTCAACAAGTGACGGATGATCCCCACATCCTCCGCTTCGTCGATCCTGGCCAAGACGATAGGCAGATCACCGGAAATTCCGTGCGCCCATAGGGCAGAACGCTCGATCTTGCCTCGGCTCAGGAAATCGGACGACGGTCGCAGCGATGGGTCAGAGTACAGGACGGCGTTGGCGAGCCTCTGGAACAAGTGGGCTTCGTCAGGAGTGATGCCAAGATGATGAAGTTGAACTTGTGCCTGCGTCCAAGCCGACATGACAGTGCGTTCCCAAGTTCTGGCATCCCGATATTTGTCTGCAAGATCAAGCACCTGCTCGCGCGTTGGGGCGACTATCGTTGAAAAGATAACTCGCGCGGTAGTTCCGGGCGGGATCCGAACCGCACGCCTCAGACTCACCACGGGGTCGAGCACGGGGCCGACGGTATTCGAAAGCGGGCGCCCATCCGCGATTGACACGGCGTCGCGAACCTGATGCCCGCGTCCAAGAAATCGGACGCGATCCGTTTCGAATTGCGGGTCCCCGACGGACTCGCCTTCGACCACCGCGACGTGCGCAAGCCAGACCGGCGTCTCCTTTTCGGATTGCCGCCGGCGGGTGGCCAGCAGCGCTTCTGCGCTGGCTGCGAATTCCGTTTCCACAAACAGGTTGGAGAACGCCGGGTGCGCTTCGTCAGCAGCCTGAGGCGCGAGCACGAGTTCGGCGTACGAAGTGACCTGAACTTCGCGAGTCCGGGCTCCCAGGTTGGCGATTGAAACGCGGCGAACTTCCGCATCGTCTTCTGGCGAAACCACAACCTCCAGGGTAGTGACGAGCGACCCGTCACGCCGAATGANCTCGGCTCGATCTTCGGTGAAGCTGGCTTCGTAGCCATCCGGCTCAACCNCCGANGNTTGATACCCAGCCGACCAGGTCCGACCACTNTGCGCATCACGAAGAAAGATGTAGGATCCCCAGCAGTCCCGGGTAACGTCCTCGCGCCAGCGGGTGACCGCGAGATNCCGCCATCGGCTAAATCCCGACCCCGCAGTCGTTACCATCACCCCATAGCGCCCGTTGGAAAGAAGATGCGTGCGCGGAACTATTTCCTGGGGCGAGGAGAAGCGGCGCACGACCGGCGGAACGAGTTCGCGGACATGTGCCGCTGCTGAGACCTCTTGTGCGCGAGGCCTTGCCACAAGCACATTGCGCGGCGTCCGCTCCTGAAGCAGCAATTCGGAGGCTTGCACCATCGGTTCGGCGTGGAAGCGGGCTCGCATTGCGCCGTTGTTCAGTGCGTTGGCAAGCGAGACCAGCGACATCCCCTGATGGTGCGCCATGTACGCGCGAACTACCGCTACATTTTCCCCGTTGGGCACCCGCGCGCTGGTGTAATCCAGCGCTTCGTAGAACCCGTAAACTCCCTTGCCACCGGCCGCGGCAAGCTGCGCAAAGTTATGTGCCGCCGCGTTTGGGTCAATCATGGCCGCAAGTGCGGTAGCGTACGGCGCAATCACCAGATCTTCGCTGAGTCCGCGCTTAAGCCCCAATCCAGGCACGCCGAAGGCCGTGTATTGATAGGTGAAATCCAAGTCCCTGGCGTTGTATGCCGACTCTGAGATCCCCCAGGGGACGCCACGCTCCGCGCCGTAGTCAATTTGACGACGCACAACCAACTCGTACGTCTGGCTGAGCAAGCTGCCTGTCGGCGAGACCATTAGCAGCGCGGGCATTAGGTATTCGAACATCGAACCCGACCACGATATGAGGCCTGAGCCGTGACCCACTGGCGTGAGTGCCCGCCCCAGGCGAAACCAGTGGGAGGAAGGAACATCGCCTTTGGCGATCGCAATGAAGCTGGTAAGGCGCGCTTCCGAAGCAAGCAGGTCGTAACAGTTGGCGTCCAGTTTGTTGTCGGCGACGCGGTACCCGATGGAAAACTGCTTGCGCGTGGGATCGAAAAGAAAGCTGAAATCCATCGCATGGAACATGTCCTCAGCCTTCTGCGCGATGGCGGAGAGACGGCGAGTGAGTGCGATGGCATCTTTCCCTGACTGCAGCAAGGCCCGGGTCAAGGCATCGATGCGCGTCAGGATCTCATGGTTCGCCGAGGAATCGCTGACTAGGCTCGTTCGCAATTGGGAGAGCGCACGCTGTGCCTCCTCGAATCGTTCCGGAGCATCTGCCAGCGTGGGCACAGACTCAAAAAACGGCTCAATCGCTACCCACTCGGGTGCCCGTTCCCGAAAACTTCCTGCCATGGCTGTAATGCCTGTGGAATCCTGGCGCACCCAGGGAACAAGAATCTCCGCGTCCCGCACGTGACTTTCGACGCAGGCCCTGACGGCATCGGCCCAGACACCCAACTCGGAATCCGAAACATCGCCGCGTTCCTGGGTCATGGTCTGAGCAATGTCAGCTACGGTCAGGGCACGCGCCCTCAATTCGGCGAGACGCGTCGCCCACTCCGCCGCATTTGTTGGCGCAAGCTCCAGCGAGTTGGCCAAGGCGTCAATGGCATTGCTGAGCTGTTTCCTGTTAACGGTATTCGTCCGTCGTGTTTCTCCGATTTGGCTCACTGCTTCGCGCAACAGCTCGATTGCGTCTTGCACGCCGGCAAGCGTGCTCGCTCCGAGTGAGGATCTCTGGATCAACTCCCGGCAGCCGTTCGCCAGAGCCAGCAGATGTCCGGCAAGGTTGCCACTGTCAACGGACGAGACATATTTGGGGTCCAGGGGGCGAAGATCGCGAGTGTCGTACCAGTTATAGAAGTGCCCTCGAACTAATTGCAGTTGGCTCATTGTGCCGAGTGTGGCTTGCAGCCGGTCAGCTGCGTCGAGCGTGCCCAGGTACCCCAGATCGTGCGCCGCCAGGGTGGACAGCAGATACAACCCGATATTCGTTGGCGACGTTCGATGGGCAACGACTGGTTTCGGTTCTTCCTGAAAGTTGTCGGGAGGCAATGCATGGTCGGTTGAAGTGATGAAAGTCTCAAAGAAACTCCAGGTTCGGCGCGAAATCAAGCGGAGCACCCGGGCATTCATCGCGGAAAGCGGCTCGGCACCGGTGCGCCGGGGAGGAAGACTGATCTGCCATGCCACCGCAGGAGCGGCAATCCAAAGAGCGAGGAACGGAAGCAGAACGCCCCAGCCACGGTGACCCCAAACGGCGACAAGCGCCAGCGCCGCCAGCGCAAACAGCACGCCGCCAGCCATGCGCCTATAGCCCCCGGCGATCGTTAAGTCGACGGCGCGTTTGGCCCTGGCCGCGGTTACCCATTCCAGCAAATGCCGATGCGTGAACGTCATGCGAACGATTGTGCGGATGATCGCATCAAGCATCAGCCACGCTTGGTATGCCAGCATCGTGATCATCACGCCAAACTGGCAGGCCCCGATTGATAAGTCGCTCAGCATTGACCGGAAATGACTGCGCTTGGAAATTCCGCGCCGCGGCGGATTGATTCCGATGAAGAAAGAGAGGAGAGCGGGAATCGCGATCGTGGCAAGAATGAACCTCGTCCACACCCACGAGGAAGCTGAGGGGACCAGACATGCTGCGATCAGCGCAAGAAACGCGGCCGGCGCCGACAAGGAGCGGCGTAGATTGTCCAACATCTTCCATCGGCCAATCGCGGAGATGCCAACCCTGCGATGGTTTCCGGACTTCGCCCGCGGGCGCCCCCAGATCCAAGGCAGAAGTTGCCAGTCTCCCCGTGCCCAACGGTGTTGCCGGGATGCTGCCACCTCATAGTGGGACGGGTACTCTTCGAATAGCTCAATGTCCGAGGCCAGCGCCGTGCGCGCGAATTCCCCTTCAAAGAGATCATGGCTCAACAACGCGTTGTCCGGCACTTTGCCATGCATGGCCATTTCAAACGCATCGACGTCGTAGATTCCTTTTCCGGTGAACGAACCTTCTTCGAACAAGTCCTGGTACACATCCGAAACCGCCGAAGCGTACGGATCGATGCCGCTAGGCCCGGAGAAGATGGATTCGAAAAGCGATTTCTCATGGTCAGCGACCAGCGAATGTGTGATTCGCGGCTGCACAATTCCATACCCCTCTACGACTCGCCCGTCGCGCGCGCTGAACCTTGGCTGATTGAGGGGATGCGCCATGGTGCCGACCAGACGGCACGCTACGCCTCTCGGCATCCGCGTGTCCGCATCAAGCGTGATAACGTATCGGACACCCGCCGGAGCTTTTACTGGGTCTCCTCCGACGGGAAGAAAGAAGGTAGTGTTGGTTCCGCCGCGGAGCAACTGGTTCAGTTCACGCAACTTTCCTCGCTTGCGCTCCCATCCCATCCATTTGCCCTCGCTCTCGTTCCAAACGCGCCTTCGATGTAGCAGCAGGAAGCGCCTGTCGCCGTCGGGAGTCGGACCATGTATCTTGTTCAGCCGCGCGATGCCGTCAACCGCGGTCGCCAGTAGTTCGTCATCGCCAGGGAGGCTCTCGCTGGGTGCATCTGTCCAGTCGGACAGCAGCGCAAACCGCAGATCGCCCTCGGAGTTAGCCAGATAGTGGACCTCCAAACGCTCCACCAGTTGTTCTATGTCATGCTGGTTCGTAAGCAGGGTCGGCACTACGACAATGGTTCGCAACTTGTCAGTCACGCCATCGCGCAACTCCAACCGCGGCAACATTTGGGGGCCGAGCAAATCTGTCACAAACCGGTTGACGAGTGCCATGGCGAGGTCGGAGGCGGGCACACAAGCGAGGAGTCCGAGCAGCAATAACCCCCACTCTGCCACTCCAGCTTTTCTTTCATGGAGCAGCGGCAGCGCCACCAGCAGGGCTGTGCCCAGGGCGATCATCCCTAGGTAACCCACTGCGGCACTTCGCATGTAGAGACGCAGCAGCCTGGTTTTCCAAGGCACGCGGAAACCGAGTTCGCGCTCAAACGCAATACGTCCCTTGGATAGGAGGTAATAGCCGGGATCGAAATACCGGTCCTCGCGAGGTTGTCCGTCGCCGGTCGGCCCGGTCCGGGCCCGCCTGATGCGGTGCACAACATGTTCCGCGACCTCGATCTCCTTGTGGTCTGAGCCCCGCGAGAGGTCCTCAATCGCATGTCGGTAGGTATCTCGCGTGGCAAAATCCATGTCCCCGAAGTTGGTTTCGCTCCGCAAAACTTCGTCCACCAGGCTGACGCTTTCGACGAATTCATTCCAGTCAAAGTCCATCATCAAGCGCATGCTGGGGATGATGTTTCGCACGGTGACGTTCATTGCCGTTTGTTCCTGGTATTCGGTGCGGACAATTCCGTCAGCGGTGGTCCCTTGATCGGCAAGACGCTGGTCAAGCCAACGGAGCACGGCCTCCATGTTCGGGTCGACATCGCGTAGACGTTGGACAAGTTGCACGACAAACGCCCTGGCAAGTGGTGTCTTTTCGAATCTGTGCAGGGCCGTCTCTGGGGGAATGGAGGTGTGCCCGCCTGTGCCGAGCAGGCTGTCAGCCAGCAGGTCGGCGTCCTGGCGTTCGGCGCGGCTTCTGACGATTCGATCCATCAGCCTGCGCAGGTTTTCCACCAGCACCACGCGGAGGGTAATAGCCACCGCCCATAGCTCACCGATGTCGAGCGGTTGTACCCGCTGGTAGGCGGTCACAAAGCGCCGCAAACCTCCCGGATCGAAGTGGCTGTCAGTGTGTGCCACATAGGCCCATGCCACTCCGTAAACGCGGGGATAACCTTGCAAGTGACCTGATGCGAGCTTGGGTAGTTTGCGGTAGTAGCCGGTCGGCAAGTCGTCCTGGATTTCGCGGAGCTGTTCCTCGACGATATGGAAGTTATCGACCAGCCACTCCGCCGCAGGGGTGATTGCGCGCTCCTCCTGAATCGCCCGAGCAATTGCGCGGTACGAGTCGAGAAGCACGCGGCCGTTCTCTACCACCCGCGGAATAAGCTGACGGCCCTGTTGCGGTTCCTTGGTGACCGTCTGCGCAGCGGCAAGGCTCTCGGCGTGCTGCTCAATCCGCTCCACGCTGAACAGTTCGGAACGGATGGGCTCGTCCAGACCGGCAAGTGTAATTAGCGCCGGATGTTTCTTGTTTGGAGTTTTTGTGCTCGAGGCCACAATAAGCGGGACTTCCGGCCCGGCGGACTTCCTCTTCCATTTCAGTGGACTAACATGCAGGCCATCTCATTGGTCTCGCAAGGCGTTATTGGACTGGGCCGTTCAGCGTCGCGAAAACCGTTTCGGGTCAGCGGGCTGCGAAACAGTATCTACCAGATCACGATCCATCGCCGGGCGTCTTTCGCCTGACTTAGGACCGAAGATGAAGAGCAACCGAGAGGTCGATGCAGCGTCGGTTTCGCCGGCAAACCATCCATGAAGCGAGCCCTGCAAACCCGCCGTTGTGTTGAGCAATCGCGGCGCTGCTTGGCTCGGTTTCCCCCCGGAACACCTGGCCTGACAACGCCGCGACTTTCAATTGCCAGTGTGCCGCAGTTTTGCTGGCACACCGGCAAACCTCAACTATTTGCTCTCGGCAGCTTCGTGCTGATTCGCCT
>JGI26339J46600_10000736_pt1 | contig 10924 bp, 9 predicted proteins | sample BogFormECP12_OM1_FD_46600 | JGI IMG/M metagenome (IMG submission 46600) | reverse complement strand
TCGAGGGTCTGTTCGCGCTGCGAGTAGTCGATCGCGTGAGCCTGGCAGGCGGCTTCGCAGAGATGACAATCGCAGCAGATGCCGCAGGCCAGACAACGCTTGGCCTCGGCTACTGCTTCTTCCACCGTGTAGCCGACGTGGACTTCGGCAAACGTTCTTCCACGAGTCGCAGGGTCGAGGGCCTGCATGTGTACCTGCCGTTGCATCAGCACGCCAGTTGTATCCACTTCGTATTCGGTGCGATACGGCCCTTCCAGTTCGCGCCCGATGCGCAGGTCCTGGTGATTAAGCCAGCGANCGATCGATTTTGCGGCCTTCCTGCCGGCGAGTTTGGCGTTCACCACCACGTCGGGACCGGTTACGCAGTCTCCACCCGCAAATACNCCGGGCAGCCCGGTTTCGAGAGTCAGCGGATCGGCGGTGAGCGTTCCCCACTTTGTGATGTCAAGTCCAAGACGCTCTCCTAACGCGCCCACATCGGGAAACTGGCCGATGGAAACGATGGCCGCGTCACACGGCAAAACAAATTCGGAGCCGGGAATGGGTTCGGGAGCGGGCCGGCCGCTGGCGTCAGGCCGGCCGAGTTTCATCTTCAGGCACTCCAGACCGGCAACGCGCCCGTTCGCGTCGGCCTGGAACGACTTTGGGGCAGCGAGAAACATCAACTTGATACCTTCGCGCTGCGCGTCCTCGATCTCACGCGGGTCGGCAGGCATCTCCGCGCGGGTGCGGCGATAAACGATGGTGACGTCGGTCGCTCCGCAACGAAGCGCGGTGCGCGCCGCGTCCAGAGCGGAGTTCCCCCCGCCAATCACCAGCACTTGCCTTCCGGGGATGACCGGCTTTTCCAGATTGACCCGGCGCAGGAACTCTACGCCTCCGGTGACACCAACCACGGTTTCTCCGGGAACAGCGAGTTTCCGTTCGACGTGGGCGCCGATGGCGAGGAAGACAGCGGCAAAGCTTTTTCGCAGATCGTCGAAGGCGATGCTCTGTCCCACCGGCGTATCCAGCAGGATCTCGATGCCGATGGCCCGCATCCGGTCCACTTCCGCATTCAGCAGTTTGCGCGGCAAGCGGAACGAAGGGATTCCGACGGCCAACATGCCGCCCGCAGTGGAGAGCGCTTCGAAGATGGTTGGACGGTAGCCCTGTTGCCGGAGCTGATACGCACACGTGAGTCCGGCCGGGCCCGAACCCACGATGGCAATTCTTTCCGGACGGTCGGGGGCGCTGGGTTGCGGCAGCTTATAGTCGGAACATTGGTCGGTAATGAAGCGTTTTAACGCGGGGAGATTCACCGGGTCGTCCACTCCGGCACGCGTGCACGCAGCCGTGCAGGGGTGCGTGCACACCCGGCCGCAGATAGAGGGCAGTGGGTTATCGCGCAAAATGACCGCGAGCGCTTCGTCAAAGCGTCGTTGCGCGATCAGAGTCACATACCCCTGTCCGCCCTGATGCACGGGGCACGCAGCCTGGCAGGGAGAGGTCCCCCGGCGAGAAATCGTGAAGACGTTGGGTACGGCTTGCGGGAACGGCCGGTAGATCGCTTTCCGCTCTCCCAGCCCCAGATCAAACTCGGAGGGCAGCGTTACTGGACACTCCGTTATGCAGGCGCCGCAACCCGTGCATTTTGTCAGGTCCACAAAACGCGGCTGCTGCTTGATACTGACCGTGAAATTCCCCGCCTGTCCATCGACGCGCTCCACCTCACTCAAGGTGAGAATGGCGATGTCCTTGTGCCTGCCGATCTCGACCAGACGCGGCGCCATAGTGCACATCGCGCAATCATTGGTGGGAAAAGTCTTGTCGAGCTGCGCCATGACCCCGCCAATGGCAGGGCTCCGTTCGGCCAAGTACACCTTGATGCCGCCGTTGGCGAGATCAAGGGCCGCCTGCATGCCCCCGATACCGCCTCCCACGACCAGGGCAGCACCCACGGGTGGGGTTTGGGACTTCTCAGACGGCATGGGGAACGACCTCCGTCGCGGGTGCCTGCTGCGCGGCCCGCTCCTTGACCGCCTGGAAGTACAAGGCCAGCGGACGATAGATCATGTGCGCCGCCTTGCCAAACGGCATCTCTACCACCAGCATCGGCGTGGCGATGATCACGTGCAGGGCATACGTGCAGTGAGCAGCGAACGCCAAGCCTGAATACCTGAAGATGTTTACGGCCAATCCGCTGCCCGCCGTTAGCACCAGCAGGATGGGGAAGACCAGATCCTCCGGCCGCGTTTCCTTGTAGATTTCCTTCTTCGCCTGCACCCGTCCTATGAGGATGTCGCCGATGCCGTAGAAGATGAAGCCGGCGGCCAGGTATCCCAGCCAGCGCTGCGGATGGTACAAGGGATAAATGTTGTCGGTTTGAAACCACCGCAGAGCGAAGACCTTGATCGTCAGCATCATGACCGTGCCCAGGGCGAGGATCCAATGCCCCAGCCACCGTCCTCTTTCTGGACACTTCCTCATCAGCGAGTGAGTCACCGATTGGTACACGTACATCCACGCCTCCTCGACATAGACAGAGAACGGGATGGGCGGCTGTTGCCCGCTCATGGTGAACCGCCAGACGCGGTGGACGCGGGATAGCAGGAGAAGCACCGGAAAGAGCATCACNGTGAGCGTGTAATACGTCATGATGGGGAACATGTGCTCCATCCCGAGCGGCGTNGNCAGGCCGGAAAAGGGCANTCCCACATACCACAGGTGATAGCCGAGGATCAGCAGCACGACGAGCACCGCAGCAAAGGCCAGCGAGCCAAAGTACCACGTCCGCGACGTGAGGAGCTTGGACGCCAAGCCCGTCCGTTCATACTGGCCGCTGAGGAAGCGCCGCAGCGTGGCCATGGAAATCCTCGGCTCCGCTTGGCGCGGGCAGACGATGGAGCAATCGCCGCAGTCGTGGCAGATCCAGGGTTCGAGGTTTGCGAGGAGCGGGGCTCTCAGCCCCAGAAGAGAATAACGGATGCTTTTTCGGGGGAAGCTGGCGAAGTCCGAGACCAACTCACANGAGATGGTGCAGCTTCCGCACTGATAGCAGCCCGTGGGGTCGAACTTNCCATACCGCCGAATGTCGGCCAGCAGTGTCGGATCGCTTTGAACCGGCAATATGCCTACTGCCATTTGCCACCTCTACCGAGAGTGCCGCTATTGCGCNGTNACTACGACTTGCTTGACGGTCCTTCTGGTATAGACCAGGAACTTCCCGTTTTCCTCCACCATCTGGACCTCAAAGTCGTCGTTCCGATATNACTCCCCTGNGCGGGATGCCTCTTCTCTGGTGTCGTAGAGCTGCCCATTCCACATGAACTTCTTTCCATCGCTGATCATTGCGAGATTCGGGCTCATACGATGCCACCAGCCAGTCCACTGCGAAAGTGTTTTCGATGATGAGTGCCAGATGGCCGCTGCGCAGTGACGCCTCTCACACTTCTGAGTGACCCGAAACACACTCAGGCATACAAAGTGACGAAGAGAAACTCCGGCAGGTGTCCAACTTGAAATTACGCGCTTGTTTGGCACAGGTTCGCNTGCGGCGCGGTGGCGCAGGGGAAATACTCGCGGACCAGCCACTCCGCGGCTGTGGGCACGGCAGCGCTTACGGCTTTCGATAAACCCTGGGAGATCTCCTCCGGCAGGGGCCCGGTCTGGCAGGCCAGCACACGCACTTCGACCCCACAGGTTTCCTGCAACTCGCGCAGCAGATTCGACGTGGGCAACTGGTGCATGGAGAAATCGTCAAGTTTGACCGGGGGAATCTCGGCGGGATCGATTTCGAATATCTCGCCGGGGCTGCGTCCGGCGTCAATCGCGTCCAGGATGAGTAAGCGCTCGGGACGCGCGCTGCTCAGGCAAAGAGTGAATAACAGCTTGCGCACGCCCGTGCCGGCGTCCAGCAAGCAGACGGCTTCGGGCACGCGGTAGTGTGCCTCTACATAGTCAACTACCGCGCAACCGAAACCGTCATCACCAAACAGAATGTTCCCAACGCCGAGCACCACGGTCGGCTTCCGACAGAAGTCGGGGAGATCGCGTTCATCGAATTGATCGATGCCTTGATCGATCTCCCGCATGTTTCCTCCTGCTCCGCCGCTCAGTTGGCAAGCGTGCCCATCAACTTGCCGTCCGCGTCAACAATATCCAGCTTGACCGAGAGCTTCCCATCCAGCCGGTGGGTCGCGCAGGAAAAACATGGATCGTAGGCGCGGATTGACATTTCAACCGTGTTCAGCACTCCCTGGTCGTACTTGCCGTCATGTATCAAACTTTTGGCGGCCTGCGTGACCGACATATTGATGGGAGCGTTGTTGTGGGTGGTGCCGACAATCAGATTGACGTTGGTGATCAGGCCGTTGGCATCGGTGGTGTAGTCGTGGATAAGCGTGCCACGCGGTGCTTCGGTGCAGCCTACGCCACGCGCTGCCCGCGGCGTAACCTTCACTCGGGTTTCGGTGCTGGTAATCTCGGGATCGTCCAGCAGGCGAATGGTGTTTTCGGCGTTGTAGAGCAGTTCGATCAGCCGCGCCCAGTGATAGAGCAGCGTGAGCTGTGCGGGCCGCCCGAACTTCGCGCGAAATTCCTCGAGTTCGGCCTGCGCCAGCGGCGTGTCGATAAAGTCGCAGACGTTGATGCGCGCCAGAGTGTTGGCGCGGTATACGCCCTTGGGATTTTCGACATCCATGGAGAAACCTTCGCCCCACTGTTTGGCGTAGGGGAACTTCAAGTAGCTCCACGATTCAATGTGCTCGGAGATGAACTCGGTATAGCGATCGTACGGAAAGTCCTGGTATGCGCCTTTGGAGGTCATCAGGCGGAGCTTTCCGTCGTAAAGGTTGAGCGCGCCGTTCTCCTTGACGGTGCCGATGAAGCCGGTAGTGATCACTCCCAGCGACTTCACCACTTCGAGGTACTTGGGGAAGACGTTCTCCTTGGCAAAAGCGATGGAGAACTTGGCGAGTTCGAGGGCGTCATCGGCATTCTTGCGCAACTGGTCGCGCTCGGCAGGAGCCAGTGGCTTGCTGAATCCGCCCGGAATGGCGGCTTGGGGATGGATGGCCTTGCCCGCCAGGACTTCCAGCATATGAGCGCACATGTGGCGTACTTTCACCACTTTTCGGGCAATGTCGGGCGCTGCCTGCAGCACGCCGATGACATTGCGGATGGAATAGTCGGCATCGGGACCGAGCAGGAAATCGGCTCCCGCCAGGAAGTAGAAGTGCAAGATGTGCTCTTCCATGTAGGCGATGCTGTTGCACAGCTCGCGCAACTTCTTTCCCGCCGGCGGCGGCTCGACTCCAAAGACCGCGTCGCAAGCCTTGGCCGAAGCCAGGTGATGCGACCACGGACACACACCGCAAATGCGCGGCGTGATGCGAGGGAGGTCTTCCACGGGGCGTCCGAGGCAGAACTTCTCGAAGCCGCGCAGTTCAATGACGTTCACCCGGGCGGTGTCCACGTTGCCCGCGTCGTTCAGTTGAATGGTCACCTTGGCGTGGCCCTCAATGCGGGTGACAGGTTGAATGACCAGTGTCTTTGCCATGGATCACCTCCGGGGCAGCGGCCGCAGACGGCCAGCGCCAGCAAAACGGTTGAAGGTTGCGGCCCGATCCGGAATCTGCTTGGGATCGAGTCCGACGGAAGAAAGCGCCCCCATCATGTCCACCATGGGATTGGCTTTGTCCGACAGCGGGCCAAAGCAGCCCTCGCAGGGCATGTAGGCGCGGATGCAGCGCGGGTTGCCCTCGCTGCCACCGCAGCCGGCACGCGTCGCCGGCCCCAGGCACAGGATGCCCTGCTCCATCAGGCAGCGCATTTCGCTCAGGGGCGCTCCAAACTTGAATTCCGGCGGATCCAGGTGGCCTTTCAGCGTGGAGACCGCCGCCTTCTTTTCGCGCTTGGTGGGACACTCGTCGCAAACGCTTTTCGACGCCAGCGCGGGAACGGGCTTGCCTTCCAGCAGAGCGACCAGCGCTCCCGCCACCATCTCGGGCGTGGTTGGACATCCGGGCAGATAGGCATCCACCTTCACAACTTCGTGGAGCGCGTAGACCCGGTCGGTCAGAGCGGGAATCTGCTCGTGGGGTAAGCCGTTTTTCTCGGTGGTCACGCTGTCACGATAGACTTTCTCCAACAACTCTTCCCGGCTGTACTGATTGGCCAGCGCCGGGACGCCGCCAAAGCAGGCGCAAGAACCTAGAGAGATCAGGATCTTGCACTTCTTACGCATCTCCAGCGCCAGTTTCTTGTGTTCTTCGCTGCGGATTCCTCCCGATATCAGCCCGACATCCGCCGCGGGGATTTCCATCTCTGTACCTTCGCCAGTCTGACCAAAGAGCTTGTGGTCCATCAGGACTGGCATGTGCACGATTTGTACTTGTTTGAGTACGTCGAGGAGCGGTTCACCGATATCGAGGATGGTGACCTCGCACCCTCCGCATATAGCAAACCATTCTTCGGCAAGTCGAGCTGCCATGCTGCACCTCCCTACCGGACTTGAATTAGTAATGCTTCGTTCTCGTCTCCCACAATCTGTTATTGCTGCGTTCGATACGTGCGTCAGCAAACGGAAGCCGTCGGGCTCTCGCGGTGAGCCACCGTTGCAAACCTTCGAGTATTTATGGTCCAACCAGCACACCCCGTCAGTGACATACGTCACCCATTCTCGTGACCGGAACGCGCCTCTCCAATGCGCCGCATGGGTTGAGTGGTGCCCGGAGACGGAATCGAACCGTCACGTGCTATTTAGGGACACGGGATTTACAATCTCCAGTTCCCCCTTCAGGAGAGAGCGCCGTGATCCCACGCTATACCCGGCCCGAGATGGCTCGCATCTGGAGCGACGAGAACCGCTTCCGCACCTGGCTGGCGGTCGAGGTCGCCGCGACCGAAACGCTGGCCGCCGCCGGCATCGTGCCCAAGGAAGCCGCCAAGGCGATCCACGCCCGCGCCGACTTCAACGTCGACCGCATCTTCCAGATTGAAGCCGAGGTCAAACACGACGTCATCGCCTTCACCACGGCCGTGGCCGAGATCGTTGGGCCGCATGCCCGCTGGTTCCACTACGGCCTCACCTCGAACGACGTGGTCGATACGGCGCAGGCGTTGCTCATCCAGCAGGCGTCATCGCAGATCGCGGGCGACCTGGAGCGTCTCGCCGCGGTGCTCGAACGCCGCGCCTGGGAGTTCAAAGACACGCCGATGATCGGGCGCACTCACGGCATCCACGCCGAACCCATCACCTTTGGATTCAAGATCGCCAACTGGTATTCGGAGACCGAGCGTAACATCGCGCGCTTCAAGACCGCCGCCGAAGATCTGCGTGTGGGCAAATTCTCAGGCGCGGTAGGAACGTTTGCCCACCTCACGCCGGAACTCGAAGAGAAAATGTGCGCCCGCCTGGGATTGAAGGCTGCCGCGGTGTCTTCGCAGGTGATTCAGAGAGACCGCCACGCCTACTATTTGGCAACGCTGGCCACGATCGCATCGACGCTCGACAAGATCGCAACCGAAATTCGTCATTTGCAGCGCACCGAAGTCCGCGAGGCCGAAGAATACTTCAGCGAAAAGCAGAAGGGCTCGTCGGCCATGCCGCACAAGCGCAATCCCGTTACCTGCGAACAGATCTCCGGACTGGCGCGCGTGGTGCGGTCGAACGCACAGGCCGGATTCGAGAACGTCGCGTTGTGGCACGAGCGCGACATCTCGCACTCGTCGGCTGAGCGCATCATCATTCCGGATTCGACCACGCTCGCCGACTACCTGCTCAACAAAACGGCGAACCTGATCGAGACCATGTTTGTCTATCCCGCCCGCATGATGGCGAACCTCGAAAGCACGCGCGGGCTCGTCTTCAGCGGACAATTGTTGCTCGACCTGGTCGCGAGTGGCGTGTCTCGCGAAGACGCATATCGCCTGGTGCAGAGTCACGCCATGCGCGCGTGGAAAGAGGATCTCGACTTCCACGAGTTGGTCCTGCACGATCCCGAGATTCGCGGAAGAGTGCCAAAAGCGAAAATCGAGCGCGCCTTCGACCTGAGTCGCCAGCTCAAGAACATCGACAAGATCTTCGCAAGGGTGTTTCCGAAGAAAGATGCCGTTAAGAAAAATGCTGCATTTTCAAAGAAGAAAGCTGCAAAGCGGAAGAAATAGCGCGGGGAAGGCCACGGCTTCAGCAATGCGGGCTTTAGACCCTGAGGGCCGGATGTCACGCCCCGGGCAATCATTTATGAGACCAGCTCTGGTCTTTCGAGACCAACTAGGCTTTACTCGGCGCTCTCGGCGTCTCGGCGGTGAAAAGCTTTTCCGCCCCTCACCAGTTCCAGCAACTCAATCAACTGCTTCAACTTCTCCTGTCCGACGTGGCTGAGCATTTCCCGGCCGTGCTTTTCGATCGGATTATCCATTTCGCGCAGAAGCTTCAACCCCGCAGCAGTAATCTTTCCGTAGATTACCCGGCGATCGTGCCTGGCGCGCGCGCGCTCGACGAAGCCCCGATCTTCCAGGCGATTGAGCAGACGCGTAATGTCCGGATCGCGCGTGATCATACGCTCGCCGATCTCGCGACACGCCAGGCCATCCGGCCCAGCGCCGCGCAGGATGCGCAGCGCGTTGTACTGCGTGCCGGTGAGGCCGAACTTTTTGAGCCGGGCTTCGACCTGCGCCTGGAGCGCACCGGCCGTACGCAACAAAGAAAGATAGGCTTCCTGTTCCCGGCTGCTGAACGGGACTTTTTGCTTGAGTTCCGCCTGCAAACCACGGGGCATGGGCGAAGATTATTCGTTATGACAAGCATTTGTCAAACATCGTTCGAACTCGCCTAGTTCGCCTTGCGGGAGTGCACCAGCTTCAGGCTGTCGCTTTGCAGGATGCGCTGGATCTGGTGTTTGGCGTGGACGGTCCAGGGGCCGGTGGTGTCGAGCTTTACGTAGGCGCGCCAGTGTTGCAGCGCCTTGCGCGGCTCGCGCATCTTCTCATAGGCCAACGCGATGTTGTAGTGCGCGTCCGCGTAGGTGGGCGCGAGTTGAATCGCCGTCTTATAAGTGTCGATGGCTTCCTCGACCCGTCCGGTTTCGTCGAGCACGTTGCCCAGGTCGAAATAGGCAAGCGCGTAGCGGGGATCGATCTGAATCGCCGAACGGTAGTGCTTTTCGGCGAGCGCGTATTCCTGACGGTTGTAGTACAGCGTGCCCAGATTGATGTGCGCCGCGGCGTGAATGGGATCCATTTCCAGCACCTTCAAATAGACAGTGATCGCCTCGCTCTGCGTGGAGGGATTTTCTTCCAGCACGATCCCGCGCGCAAACAAGTCGGCAACGTCGGTAACCACCAGTTCCAGTCCATTACGCGGCGGGCTGGTCACGACTTTACTTCCTTCGGTCGAGAAATCGAACATGAACTGTCCCGCGATGGGCTCGAGCAGCCGCCCCTGGTGCCGGAAAGCGACGCGGTGCCCGCTCTGGTAAGCCCCAGCCTCGAGCAGTGGATTCTCCATGCCGGCAACCTGTTTCTGCATGGCTTCGAGCGATTGCCGGATGACGGCCGGACGAACGCGCTGAGCGCACAGGTCGCGCACTTTCTTGATTTGCACCAGATCGAAAAAGGAATAGTCTTCGCCCGCCCTCACCAGTCCCGCCTTCTCCCAGGTTTGAAGCTGGCGAGGAACAAGCCGGAGAATGCGTAGCAAGTCGGCGCGGCTGTAGCGATACACGGCTGTCAAACTCTCAGCCATGATTATCCGGAACTTCTGTGCGGGAATGCAAGTAGCAACCCGGTGGAAAGCTGTGGAGAATCAGGCAAAAATAGCACAGAAGAAGTGGTGGACTTTCTTGCCTGCGATTTTCCCTTCAAGACTATTTGTAAGATTCAAACGCCAATGGGTCCTCGAGGGGGGCGTTCAGCCGCACCCAGACAGATTGACGGGGTTATACCGCACGAGGGCAAAATGCTACACCCACCGCTGGGGCATGAGGGGAGCGGGACGCGAGCGCGGGCGGGCGGCCTATCGGTTGTGAGTAGGCGGGAATTTTTTCCAGCTCTTGCAGCTTCGCGTACTCCCCTTTGGCTTCCTTCAGGATGGTGATTTCGGGGGTGTATGCTAATTCTCAGGGTGCTGTGTTTGAGAATCAATACAAATTGCGCGGCGGACGCAACCCCATGCACAACCGAACAGGTTTTGACAAGAGCGATATGAAGACCGTGGCACTGTGCTTGATCCTTTGCGCGGCAGCTATCGGTTGCAGCTCACCGCATTGCCAAATAAAGCCCCCTATTATTGTTCCGTCCATTGTGCCAACGGGAAACGAGCTATTACTTGAAAGCGGAAGCGTGATTTATGACCCTTCCACCAAACAGTATTATTGGTATTACCATGTTTTTGAAAACGGCAAGTATCATATTTCGTTTGCTTCTTCCTCTAATATTGCGGGGCCGTGGGTCGCTCACGACACACCAATTGTTGAAGCCAGCGGAGACGGATGGGAACGCGATAGCGTAGCAAACGCAATGCTCATCGCGTACAACGGTAAATTTTACATGTACTATTCAGGCGACCAAGGCCCGTATTGGAGCGTAGGATACGCCACAGCGGATTCGGCGGGAGGTCCGTGGGTCAAACAAGGGGAAATCCTACCCAATTTCGGATATGTAAACAGCGTTGTTTATCACAACGGATTTCATCTTTACAGCGAGTTTCCAATCTCCCGCCAAACTACAGATCCCGGAGCGTGGGACTATGGCCCGGTTTCGTTAGCCGTTGCCTCGTCTCCCGATGGTCCTTGGACTCAAAAAGGCATTGTGTTACCGATTGGTCAAGGATGGGAGAGCGGTGTAGTGCACCCCAGTAGAACTGGACACGGAAGTTAGTTAGGCTTGGGGCCTCCGCCAGGAGGCGAGAATGTCGAGAAAGCCGAGAGTCCAGAGAACCCCG
>JGI26339J46600_10000735_pt1 | contig 10944 bp, 6 predicted proteins | sample BogFormECP12_OM1_FD_46600 | JGI IMG/M metagenome (IMG submission 46600) | reverse complement strand
GAGCCCAACTTTCCGCATGGCGAGGCCCAGCCGGCGGGTAATCAGCCGATTCGCAGAGAATGCATTTCTCTCTTGCCTCGAAGATTGATTTCGCTTAGATTGCGCCTTACAGTGCCTGATGTACCGCTTCATCAAAATGGAAGGGTGCCAGGAAGGGCGGGTGAGTTCCCATGCCGGTAACGATTAAAGAAGTTGCCAAGCGCGCCAAGGTGGCCATCGGCACCGTGTCGCGCGTCATGAACGACCAGCCGGGTGTTGATCCCAAGCTGCGCGAACGCGTCGAGCAGGCCATCAAGGAACTGAACTATCGGCCCAACGCCCGCGCTCGCAGCTTCGCACAGAACTCCACCTCCGTCATTTCCTTTATCCAGAGCAATCGCCATTTGCTCCATCCCTTTCACGTGGGCGTGCTACAGAGTGTGGAAGAGTATTGCGCGGAGGCCGGCTACCTGGTGCTTTTCACCAGCTACAACTACTCCCGCGAGACGAAACCGTCGGAACTGCAACTGCCCAAGGTGCTGCAAAGTCACGGCGTCGCGGATTGCCTCATCCTGGCGGGCATGAACTACGAGAACTTCGTCGAAGCGGTGGAAGAACTGGATGTCCCGTTCGTGCTTCTCAAGAATACCTTCACCGCCGGCGAGAAACCCCGCCCGCCCGTGGACCAGGTGGGATGGGATGACTTTGCCGGGTCGAGTGAAGCCACCAAGTACCTTATTGAACTGGGGCACCGCGATATTTGGTTCATTGCCGACACTTCCTACTCCTGGTACAAGGCGCGCTTCGAAGGATATTCGCAGGCCATGCGCGATGCCGGCTTGGAGCCGCGGGGGCAAACCATCGGGCTCTCCGACAATCTTTATGCCAATGGTTACGCCTGCATGGAAATGATCCTCGACCACGGCGATTCCGTGACCGCCGTGCTTACCGGATACGATGACATCGCTTACGGCGCCTGGGATGCCTTGGTGAAGCGGGGCATCAGCGTACCACGCGACGTGAGTGTGGTGGGTTACCACGATGAAGACCAAGCGCAGTTCAAGATGCCGGGGCTGACTACGGAGCGAGTGGATAAATTCGCCGTGGGCCGACAGCTCGCTCGCATGGCCATTGCGAAACTTCGCTTCCCGGGCAAACGATTGCCGGAAGTTGTCTTGCCCATGACTTTGATCAAACGAGGCACCACCCGCATGCTGGTGCGGGAAACATCCGTTCCCTGAAACACGGCGCTGCTCCCTTAGGCGCGACGGCAAGTCCGCCGCCGGCGTCCGGAGGTGGCCTCAGATCTCCGACACAAATCGCTTGACTTTGGGGAAAAGCTGTCCTAAGCTGCGCGCAAATGAAACGCTTCATGAACGAAGCACCGAGCGGTGATACGGTACGGTCGAGGGCGTTCGGCGGGTGCTATGCTTCCGGGCCGCTATGGCGAAGAAGCCGCGTGTGAAGACGTTTTGGAAAGAGGGTGTGACTGCCATGCGTTCCCACTTCAGGGTTCTCGAAATTCTCACCACGGTTGCCGCAACTCTATTATTTTCAGCCCTAACTTTCGCCTCTTTGGACCGGGGACAGATCCAAGGCACGGTGACCGACCCCCAAGGCGGTGTCGTGCCGGGAGTGGCCGTCGTGGTCACCAACGTGAATACCGGCGTTCAAGTCCGGCTCAAAACCAACTCTACCGGGTTCTATCTCGCCCAGGAGCTGGTCCCGGGCAAATACACCGTCCACGTCGAAGCCTCGGGATTTTCTCCCCTGGAAATCACCGAGTTAACGGTTACTGCCGGGACCACCACGACCGCTGACGCGGCCTTGACGGTGGGAGCAACCACCCAGAGTGTGGAGGTGAAGGCCGTGACACCCCTCGTGGAGACCACACCTTCGAACTTCACCACCGCGGTCGACAGAACCTATATTGAGAACATGCCTATGCAGGGGCGCGACATTCAAACCCTGGTGCAGCTCATTCCCGGTGTTATCCAGTCCGCCGGTCCTTCCGGTGCAACCTTCGGCTTCAACAGCCAGTTCGGGGGATTCCCCGACCCCTTGCACCTGGTGGGGTCCAGCATCAGCGCCAACGGCGGACAGGCCGGCGCCAATGCCTGGTATCTGGAAGGAGCCACGAATGGCACGGTGGGAGCCGAGTCCGTGGTGGTGAACCCCTCGCCGGATGCGGTGGGGGAATTCAACTTTGTGGATAACGGATTGGCGGCCGAATACGGACGCACCAGCGGCGCCGTCGTCAACGTCGTGCTGAAATCGGGGACGAACAAACTGCACGGCGATATGTACGAGTACAACCGCAACTCCTATTTCAGCGCCACCAACCCCTTCGCCCAGCGCAATGCCAATGGCCAGCCCTATCTCCAACCGGCAGTGAACTGGAATGATTTCGGCGGCACGCTGGGTGGTCCCGTCTACATCCCGGGCGTCTACAACGGCAAAAACCGGACTTTCTTCTTCGCCTCGTGGGATATTTCTTTGCTTCATCAGCGGCAGAATAGTCTCTTGACGGTCCCCATCGCGGCCGAAAGAAATGGTGATTACACCGCTGACGCCAGGTTCGCCCCCAATTGTGGCCCCAATTATCCGGGAGTAACCAATTGCCTCTATGATCCGCTCACAACTACCGGGCCCGACGTGAACGGCTACTACCACCGTACGCCTTTCCCCACACCCGTCATCCCCCAAGCCCGCATGGACGCTCTGGGCATGTTTTATGTGAGCAGTTTTCCCAACCCCAACTACGTCGACCCTCTCCAGCAAGGACCGGGTGGGTGCGGGGACCTCTGCAACAACTACCTGGGCGCCGTGGGAAGCAGTATGACCACGCACAATGTCTCCGTGAAGATTGACCATACCCTAAGCGACAAGCACAAACTCTTCGTCGCGTGGCTTTACAATCCCAGTTACTATTCGAACTTCAGGTTTCCGTGGGACGGGCCGACGGCGCCGACGAACACCGGCGTGGCCGGGGCCCAACCGTACAACACGCGAAACCAGCTTGCGGAAGTCGGCTTCACCTCCACCTTCACGCCCACCATCGTGAACGAATTGCGATTTTCCTTTGGCCGCCAGAACCTGGTTTCCTTGCCCAACTCCGAGACCGTCACGCACAACCAAGAGGTGGAGCAGAGGGTAAAGGGCCTGAACTTCCTGCTCTACGAGCCCTTCCAACCCGTGCCGACGGTCTCCTTCGAGCAGCCTATTGGTTATTACTCGAATTACACCCAGTTCGGGCCGCTGCAGTATCAGAACAGCAGTCTGGGCCAGCAGGCCTACACGCTTAGCGATAACCTCACCAAGGTCGCCGGGAAGCACACTCTCAAATTCGGCATGCTCTTTCAGCGGAACAACCTTTGGACCAACTCCGGGTATGGTTACAATATCGGCTTTGACCACACTCTGACCAGCGACCCCTTTACCGGCCAGGGTGGCGACGGCCTCGCAACCTTCCTTATGGGAGCCGTGGGACAGGGCGGGGCCGGCACTGGCGTCCAATATGCTCCCTGGCAAACCAACGACAACTACGGTTTCTACGGCCAGGATGATTTTCGGGTGAGACCGAGCTTCACTTTAAGCTTGGGATTGCGCTATGACGTTTACGGCTGGATTCGAGAGCGGCACAACATGCTGGCGAATTACGATTTGAGCGTCATAAATCCACAGGTCCCCTACAAGGGAGAAATTGTGTATATGGGGACGACCGGTCATCCCGACCGGAATCTCTTCCCGGCCAACAAGAATAGCCTTGGTCCGCGCATAGGTTTCGCTTGGTCCCCCGGCGGCAATAAGAAAACGGTGATTCGCGGCGGTTACGGGATTGTTTACAGCAACAGCCTCTCCGCGCTTTTTGGTCAAGGGAACGGGGCCGTCAGCTCGCCAGGTTCGTCAATCGGCGCTTCCATTCCCATCACCGACTATTCGTACGAGACGCCTTCCTTCATCCTCAGCCAAGGGGCGCCCACCATAGCCCTCCCGGACCTCACCTATAATCGCACCCATGAAGCTCAGCTCGTGGGAGTGCCCTCCAACATCTACGGCTTCATAAAGGCCCCCCATGACCCCTACGTTCAGCAATGGAGCCTCTTTATTCAGCGCGAATTGCCCGGACATATGGTCGTCAGCGGCGGCTACGTCGGCAGCCATGGCCTGCATCTGCTGGGTGAGGAAATCCGGAATCTCAATTACGTGCGCACCAAGGTTCAGCAGCAGATTCGTGGCAACATCAACAACAACGTGTATCCAATAGATCCTTCTCTCTCCGGTATTTGGGATTGCGGGCCGAACGGAAGCCAGACCACTTGCTCGGGATGGTACGCTTTGGCGCCGTACCCACAGTGGTGGTCGGTGCAGAATCTGCTCTCACCCGATGGCTACAACCGGTACAACTCGGGCCAATTCCGGGTTGAGAAACGCTACTCGCAGGGTTTGAATTTCATCGTTGCCTATACGATTTCCAAGAATATGGTTAGTGAAGGATTAGGCGCGCTGGTGGCCAATACCACCGGCCCGACGACCATCAGCAACAAAGGCGTGGGACGCATCGCTTATATTCCCGGAGCCGCGGGTGGCGGAGCTGCCGATGGGGGAAGGCATGTTTGGAGTGGCGACCCTGACAACCGCAAGCTTTACGATGCGCTCTCTCCTGATGACACGCCTCAGGTGCTTAACATGGCCACGACGTATGAGCTTCCGTTCGGTAAGGGGAGGCACTTCCTTAACCAGCGGGGAGTGGCGAATGTGATCCTGGGAGGATGGAAGCTGAGCCAGAATTGGAACTTCCAGAGTGGAGTTCCCATGTATTTTCAATCCGTGGCCTGCAACGACCTGTACGGTGCTCACAATAGTTGTTTACCTGACCTGCTCGGTAACCTTGCAGCGGGCCGGAGCAGTGAAACACGTGCGCAAAAGGAAAACCAATGGTGGAACCCCAACGCGCTGGCGCCTCCCTTCGGGAACGACCCCACCCTGTTGTATGAGTACACGAATGGGGTCGATCCGAGTGGGAACCCCATCGACCCCAATACCATCGATACGTTCTGGAAATTCGGCAACAGCGGCCTCCGTCCGCCCTCCGGACGCATCCCGGGCTACTGGGACGCCGACATGTCCCTGGGGAAGGATTTCCACGTGAACGAGTCCAAATACTTCACCTTCCGGTGGGATGTCTTCAATGCACTTAACCACCAGAGCCTGGGTGTTCCGAACAATACTTGGTGCTTGCCACCGTACCCGGACGGCAGCGTGGATGCCACGCACGTGGTGGGCTGCCAGTTTGGAAAGATCACCGGCACACAGACAGACCCGCGATCCATGCAGTTCTCCCTTAAGTTCTACTGGTAGAGATCCTGGCGTCGGGGGTGTTGCTACAATTTGAGCTGCGGGTACCCGACATGTCAAAGAATCTCTCCCGGCGCGACTTCTTCAGCGGGACCATTGGAACCGGCGCGGCCCTTTCTTGCTCCTCACTCATTCCTTCACGCGAGGACCTCGAACCCTCACACGAGGCGCTTACTGACGAGGCCATTATCATTCACGTGCCCTCGCCTGCCGGCCCGCCACCCCTGGGCGCGCCCGTGGAAACGAGCGTCCCCTACGCGCGCGGTCGGTTGCGTCTGCCGGAAAAGCTGGCGGTCTATTCACCCGATGGCAAGCCCGCCCTCGCACAATTCCGCTCCGCCCTGAATTGGCCTGACGGCAGCGTCCGGTGGCTGGCGGTAGCCTTTGAAGCTGCGTTGGGGCCCGGGGACTACATCCTGCGGAAAGGCGAGACTCCCCCAGCAGATGACCTGGTAAACGAAAAGGCCGGGCGCGTCGTCGTCAGTACGGGTGCACTCACCCTGGGTATTTCATCTTCCGGGAAGGGGTGGATAGAATTCCTGGCCGCTCCCGACTCGAAAGGCGCAGATCAATCTGTCATCAAGGGAGCTTCGGCAGGCGACCTGGTGCTGACGCGGCACGACGGCAAGGAGTTTCGCGCCTCGCTTGATGGCAGCACGCGCCGCGTGGCGGTGGGGGAACGCGGACCCATACGGGCCTGCGTTCAAATTGAAGGCCAATGTCGGGCGCAGGATGGCGAAGCCTTATTCACTTACATCATCCGCTGCACGGCCTTCAGGGGGCGTTCGGAGGTTCGTCTGGAAGTCACCTGGGTCAATGCCACGGATAATCCCTCCGAGCAACTCCGGGATATCTGGATGGTCTTCCCGTTTGAGTTTGAGCCGGACCGAATCGTCATCGGCTGCGAAACAGGTGTGTACGATGGCCCTTTCCTGAAAGACTGGCCGGTGTACGTCCTGCAGGAGGACTTTAGCTGGTACTGGGCCAAGACCCGCAACCCGGACGGACGGATTCAAAACCTCTCCAGCGGTGGCTGCAATGGCGAACACTCGCCGGGGTGGCTCTACCTGCAAAACCAAGAGACGTGCCTGGGGATTTGGGTGCCCAACTTCTGGGAAGAGTACCCGAATGAGATCTCTGTCAAGCAGGGAGAACTGAGTGTGGGCTTGTGGCCGGAGCGAGCCATGGACCACCTTTTGAGCAAACCCATGCTTCCCGCAAACCCGCAGGGCACGCCCTATTCAATGACCAAGTACTGGCCAATATTGGCTCACCCGTATTGGGCATTTCTGGACCGCGAGAAGAAGTGCCTGGACGCACGGCAAGGCATGGCCAAGACCCAGGAGATCGTTTTGAGCGTCTGGGCGGGCCGGGATGAAGCCCCCAGTTTTGAAGCGAAATGGTGGCGCAAAACCTTGAAGCCCGTGCGAGGTCACCTGGACCCACAATACGTGGCGAAGACGGCTGCGCTCGGCGCCATGTCGCCACGAGGTCCGAAGAGCTTCCCGGAGGTGGAACGGCTGTTTGATGAGAGCTTCGGATGGCTGAATCGCCACATCGACCTCTTGAAATGTTACGGGAAGTTTGATTACGGCGACTTCAAGTACTTCACCCCCTCGACAACCTACCTGTGCACTCCCGGTACAAAGTGGGAAAACGAAGGCGAAATGCCGCGGGAGGGCTATTGGCAGAACAACGAGGGAGACCAACTTCTCGGAATGCTGCTCTACTATTTCCGCACCGGCGAGCCTGCTGCCTGGGAGCGCTGCAAGATTGCCGCGCGACATCTTCTTGATGTCGACATGCGACATTATCCCTACTCGGGGCTCTACACGCACAGCTACGGTCACTGCTACGTGGCCACCGCGGATGCCGGGGAGCCTGACCATTCCTGGCTCCTGGGTCTACTCGCCTGGGCGGGAATCAGCGGCGACCCCACCGCTTGGAACTGGCTCCTGCGCTGTGGAGAATATTTGACGGGTTTAAAGCCGGAATTCATCCAGGGCGACGCCCGCACCACGTCCGTGCTTCTCCACATGATGTGCGAATTCTACAAATATACGGGCGAGCCGAGATTTCTGGCGGCGAGTAAGGTCGCAGCGGAGATCCTTCTGAAATTCCAAAACCCCAATGGAAGTTGGCCCGCCTATCTGGGAAACCCGGACAAACGAAACGTTACGGGATTCACCGATCATGCGATGATGGCCCTGGCGGAGTTCTACTCGATAAGCGGCGAAAAACCATGCCTGGGGGCGCTCGAACGCGCCTTCGCATACATTTCCAGCGCAGAAGGCATCGCGGAAAGTATGGATGTCTCACCCCTCACAATTTATGGTGTGGCCGCGCTTTTCGAAACGACTGGCGATCCGCGTTATCGGGATGGGGTGCTACGAGCGTTCGGGAAACTTTGCCATACCCAGGACATGTCCCCTGACCCTTATGGACGGGGCGATACATGGGCGGAGTGGGGAGTGAATAATCCCGAAGGGGCGAAAGGAACAGGTCGCCCGCCACAATTCTTGAGCCAGACGCGCCCTCTAACGGTCGGCTTTGTCCTCTCGTTCGGCCAACCGAGCCTGGCGATAATCACCGGGCGGGATCGAGGGCGCGCAGGTTAAGTAAGATTGCGAGATACACGAACTCTCCGCTGTCTGCCGCGAGCACGCGAAGCGGGCGGACGACGATCGGGGCCAACATGATGCGACGCAATGTCCACGCAATTTGGACAGTGACCACCATTTTATTGTTGAGCTACGGCTGCTTTCTCCTCGGCCCAAATGGTGCAACGGAGATGGCACGGGCGGAGGGCAGTCCACGCGCCACACAAGAGAACAGTCTTCCAACGGTGGTGTTGCGCGAGGCGCCGTTCATCCAGATGCCGGGAGTCGCAGTACCCGAACGCAGTCTGGAGCACGAGGCAGACTCAAACAATCCCCTGCATTGGGACGGCAACACACTCTACTTGTTCAACAACTATGGACACCCCTGGCGGACTTCAGGATCGGATATCGAGCACCTCGAAGGCCGCATCTCGGTGGATCTGGGTGCGCAAAACAACAAGATGAATCTTTGGATCGAGAGCACCTGGAAGGATGATGACGGAACCCTCTACGGGGCCTTCCATTACGAGCCGGATACCACCTGCTTCTCCAATCAACACATCCTGACGGCTCCAAGGATCGGATGGCTTCGGTCGCATGACAACGGAGCCACCTGGGAAGACCTGGGATTCATCATCTATGCCGATCCGTGCGCCATCAATTGTCAATCCAGCAGTCCCTGGGACTCCGGTGGTACGGGCGACTTCGTCTTCTACTTGGACAGGAACAAGGAATATTTCTACTTTTACGGTACCAGCTACGATCCCCGCTTTGAGGAACAAGGTATCTTCGTGGCGCGCATGCGCTATGCCGACCGCAACAATCCGAGTGGCAAAGTTATGAAGTGGTACAAGGGCGGCTGGACAGAACCCGCATTGGGCGGCCACGTGACGCCTGTATTTCCCGCCCAACGCGACTACCACAAACCGGACGGCTGCATGTTCTGGGGACCCGCCATTCATTACAACACGTATCTCAACACCTACGTCATGGTCCTCAATCACGCCATCGATACCAAGCTCACCGAAGACGGAATCTACATGAGCTTCAATCGTGACCTGGGTGACCCGCACGGGTGGAGCGAACCGAAAATGATCCTCGACCGCGAGGGGATATTGAACGCCACGCGCTTCGGCAAGGTCGTCGACGGTTTGCTGCTCATTCCGCGGGGCGTGTACTACGGAGAGTTGCGACCTGCGAAGGACGGGTCGGTGCTCGCCGACACGCTCTCCAGCGGTTGGTACCCTCAGGTCGTCGGGACGTCCAAAGGCGAGACCGACAAGCTTTGTGGCCGGACGGGTCGACTCTTTATGACGGGAATGTCGCGGCTGGAAATTACTTTCCTCAAGCCCGGAGAAAAGCCACAGTGATTTCGTATTCGGGCTTGGGGGAGTGACGCCTATTGGGGGAACGGGTTCGAACAGGTAACTTATGCGACTGAGATATCAACTTTTCCTTAAAATCGGCCTCGCCGGCGCCGCAACGCTTCTGCTACTCATCGCGAGCCACAGGCGCATTGCCCTCGCTGCGGGCGCCTCGGACCAGGAAGCCTTGCCGTCGGTAGCGTTTTCGGATGCGCCTTTTATGCAGATCACCGGAGTGGACTCCAACTGTCCCGCGCATTGGGATGGCAACTCGTTTTTCGTGTTCAACTCCTACGGCCATCCTTACCAGAGCTCCGGTCCCGACCTTGCCCACCTCGGCACCCAAGTTTCCACGAAGTTAGGAGCCTTGAACGACAAGCTGTACATATGGATAGAAGCAACCTGGAAAGATGAAGATGACGGGGTTCTCTACGGGGCCTACCATTACGAGCCTGATGCGATTTGCGTCTCGAACGACCATCTTCCCACCATGCCGCGCATCGGCTGGATGCGGTCACACGACAACGGAGCGAGCTGGGAAGATCTGGGGTTTATTATCTCCGCTGCCCCTTGCGCGGTGCGTTGCTCGACGGCAAGCCCATGGGATGTGGGCGGCACAGGGGATTTCGTTTTCTACCTAGATGAGAAGAAAGAGTATTTCTACTTCTATGGGACTAGCTATGACGCCCGATTCGAGGAACAGGGGGTCTGGGCTGCCCGCCTGCGCTATGCGGACCGCCAGAATCCTTCCGGAAAAGCCATGAAGTGGTATAAGAATTCCTGGAGCGAGCCGGCGCTGTGGGGCCACGTTACTCCGGTGTTTCCAGCCACTCGCGACTACCACCTAAAAGACGGAGAGATGTTCTGGGGGCCGGCCATTCACTGGAACACCTATTTGCAGACCTACGTGATGTTCCTGAATCACGCGGTTGATACCAAGCTGACGCAGGATGGTATTTACATCAGCTTCAGCAGAAACGTAGGAGACCCTCTGGGGTGGACTCCACCGCGGATGATTCTAACCCGCGAGCAAATTCAGAAGGTCATGGCGGGAACCAAAGTCTCACCCACCAAACTCGAAAACGGGTGGTATCCGGAAGTAATCGGCACAGGAAAGGGAGAAACAGACAAAATCGTCGGCCGAACGGGACGGTTTTTCCTGGCCGGGGTGTCGAAGCAGACCATTAGTTTCCTGAAGCCGGGCGAGACTGCCGGACCTTGAAACGGGGCTCCCGCCAGCTCCATCAATAACCATCGGGGAAGGTGCACATGTCGCCGAACCACCTCCATCGCCGTCAATTTCTCCAAGCATCCGCGGCTACACTGGCAGCCACGCTGGTCCCCTGGAGAATCACCGCCGCCCCAGACGATGAGAACCACTTATGCCCGAGGTCTTCTGCCCCGGCGCGGACCTTATGTGCGTTTCGCACGGGTGATCTGACCTCCTTTGCCTGGGATTTGCGGCTCACTCTCTCCTGCTTGCAAGGCATGGTGAACCGAAGTCAGCCGCGCCTGTATCTGATCCACGATCGTTACGATGAACTGTGGCTCGAGTGGCTCCAGGAGCGCGGAGATGTTGAGCAAGTCCAGTGGCTGGAAATTGGAGAAGTCTTCGCACGCTTCCTGCCTGGCGTTCCCCAGAT
>JGI26339J46600_10000728_pt1 | contig 11002 bp, 10 predicted proteins | sample BogFormECP12_OM1_FD_46600 | JGI IMG/M metagenome (IMG submission 46600) | reverse complement strand
GTCGACCCGCCAAAAACAAAACAAAGCATTGATCTATCACGAAGCTATGATTATGATACCATTTCTCATAGCACCAAACCTTTTATATAAAACACAGCTACATGTTCTTCACGCGAAAGTATTGCTCGTGAGAGAGGAGGGACGGCCGCCGCCCATATCGGGTGAGGAAAGTCCCCCCACCACCTGGACACGCAAATGCCCACAAGGGCATACGGCGAGAGTCGTGGCAATGGCACAGAAACGACACGGCCATGGGTTAAAGCGATGATCCGGCAACGGTGAGGTCGCCCAGACGCTGATGAAACGGTGAATCCTTGCGGGTGCAAGCTAGAGCGGGCCTAAAAGGGTCGTCCAGCCCATGGCCCCTGTAAAAAGCGCATAGATGAATGCCGTCGGCCTTCGGGCCAGGAACAAAAGGGGGCTTACTATCCCCACTCACGAGCAATATCACAGCGTTTGTCGGGCTTCGAATATTTTTTACCCCGGTGGAAACTATTTATTATATCAGAACCTGGTCTTTTTCTAAGGATATTTACCATAAATCGCCCATCGCATAAGGCGTGTAAGCCAGCAGGCGATGCGATAAAGCTGGTATGGCTATATATTTAGGCTGAAATAAATATATACGGCCCGGAGACATAAGTCAATATACCAATGCACAAATATCGTCTGGGAATAAAGGAGCTCGAAGCGGCCGTCGGGCACGTTCAGGGCGGTACGAGCATCCTGGTGGCCGGTCCCTCAGTGGGCGGCAAACGTGCCATCGTCCGCTCAATGCTGGCGAGCGGCCTCGAGGATGGCGAAGGCGTCATCCTGGTGCCCACGATGGAAACGGGTGAGAGCGTGCTTTCGTCGTTCAGGTCACAGAACATCAACGTAGGCTGCTTAAGGATCATCGATTGTATGTCCAGGCCCCTCGGGATGGACATAGGCGAAACGGAGAACGTTAAGCCGGTCAACGGCCCAATGGACGTGACAGGGATTGGCGTCGGGGCGGGCCGGCTGGCGGAGGAGTTTAGGGGAAAGCCGGTGCGGCTCTGCATTGATTCCCTGTCGACGCTCCTGATGTACTCATCCCTGCCGACGGTATTCCGGTTCGTGCACATGCTCAACGGCCGCATGCAGGCCGCGGGAAGCCTCAGCATAGGCGTGGTGGAGACGGGCATGCACGATGACCGGACGATGGCGGCGCTCCGGCAGCTGTACAGGGCGGCCGTCGAGGTAAAAGAAATGGAGAACTCGTGCTTCGTCAGGGCGATCGGGCTCACGCCCGCGCCGACACCGTGGCAAGAGGTATAGTGGTAGCGTATGATCAATAAGAATGTCAAGAAAACAGGCATACCGATGCTGGACGAAAGCCTTAAGGGCGGCATACCCATAGGTAAGACCCTTCTGTTCTACGGCTATCCGCTGGCGGAGAACGACGTGTTCCTCATGCAGACGGTCTACACAAACCTGGCCGAGGGCGAGGTCTGCTACTACGTCTCGAGTAATTCCAGCCCGGACGTGGTCCGGTCGGGCTTTAAGGAGTACGGCTGGGACACGTCCCGGTACTCGAAGCGCTTCGAGATCGTGGACGCTTATTCCTCGCTGGTGGGTGCCTCTTCTCCCGAGCGTTTTTCAGTGAAGGACCCGGAAAACATAAAGTCATTCGACGAGACCATATCGGCCATCATCGAGATGCTCTCGCCCGGCGACATGCTCATGTTCTCATCGCTTTCCTCGTTGTTCGACCAGTGCACATGCGACGACGAGGAAGTCCTGCGATATGCCCGGAAATGGAATAAGATGGCCGTGCTCCGGGGCGGCATAGTCGTGTACAATTTCATAGACCGAAGCTATGACCAGGAGCTGACGGAGCAAGTGAAGAATGGGCTGTGCAACGCCACGGTGCTCGTCGGTGGGCTGGGGGCGGAAATGATCTATGGCCACTATTTCCGGCTTTATTCCTGCGATTGGTCGCGCCTTCCCGACAGGCCCACGCTCTTCAAGATCACCAGGCCGGGCGGCATCACCGTGCACATCCCCAAGATCCTGATCACGGGCCCCCAGGGCTCCGGCAAGTCGACGTTCGTCCGGACGGCCGCCGCCCTCTCGGCGGGTAATTTCATCTCCGTTGACCGGATGGGCACCACCATCGTGGGCGACCACGCCCAGATCATCATCAAAGGATTTTCCGTCGACCTGTTCGGTACTCCCGGCCATAAGCGGTTCATACCGACCCTTAAGGCTTTTGCGGAGGATGCCATGGGCATTGTGGTCGTCGTGGACTCCGCGGACCCCAGGAATTTCGAGTGCGCGACCAAAATGCTAAAAAGGGCTAACATGGAGGGCGTGCCTTACGTCATCGTGGCGAATAAGCAGGACTCGAAGGGCGCGCTCGACGTGGATGGCATCCGCGAGGAGATGGGCGTGCCCGGGGACGTCCCGACCATCGGCATCTGCGCGAAAAGCAACGGCGACGTGCAGCGAGTGCTCGAAACGCTCATTGGCATGGTCGTCGAGAGCCCGAGCTCCCGCCCGGACGAGAAGCTCGGTGTCGTCATAAACGATCTGAAACGGGTTAACGGCATCAGGGCCGCAGCCATCGTTTCCACCGGAGGCATACTCAAGGCGGCCGACGTCCCCGATGGCGTCCAGGGCGAACGGCTGGCCTTCGCAGCCTCCACCATCATGAGCACGGCCGATGCCGCATCCGAAAACCTCGACCATGGAAAAATGGGCGGGCTGGTCGTCGAGATCGACGAGAACAAGCTCATGATCAAGAACGCGGGCGAGAAGAACATGCTCGTCGTGCTGGCAGATCCGGGCGAGAGGATGGGTCCGGTCTCGGTGGAAGTGGAGCGGGCGGTACAGAAGATCAAGGATATACTTGGCGAGTAATACGAGAATGCCGGACTTTTTTACGGTCGCTCAAAAGCCGCTTTAACCATTTATAGATATCAGGCCAACACTGATGCAGGATGAAGGATGACGACTTTTGGGTAGGGCTAGAGCCCGTCGAGGATGCCTCAGGGGGCGGGTACAGGACCAGACACGTCATTCTTAAGCGCCGTCACGCGTCGCTTTCCCAATCCGTCTACTCGTGCCGGCTCCACGATAAGATAGCGCCGAACAGGGATTATTCCTCGGAGGGCCTGTGTTCTTTTATAGAAGGGAAAAGCTGGAAGTTCATCGATGCCATAGCCGTAGGGCTGAAAGTCGACGGCGTTATTGAAAAGCTCAAGCCCGTGTCGGTAAATGCGTGCCTCTGGGAGCTCGAATACTCTTACGCCGCCGGGGAACGAGGCCTGAAAGTATCCTACTATCTTTTTAATGTCGGCCAGGGCGGCGCCGGCATCGTTAACGCAATGGCGGAAGGCGCCGGCCCGGAAGCTTCCATTGTTTTCGAGCCCTTCTTCGACATAAGGCCCGATAAGGCACCCTCGGACCCGGGGGGGATGACAGGCGAGTTTTCAGGCGATACGCTGGAGGTCACCTCGGGGGAAAGGGCTGCGTGCGTCCGCTGCGCAGGGGCAAAATTCCGGGAGTCCCCGAGGACCATTGATTGGAGGTACAAGCTCGGATCCGGAGAACGCGCTAATGTGGAAGGACACATAAGGCCAGTGCCCGAGGCCAGGACGATCGCCTCATATTATGAGATCGAGGCGCCGGGAAAAAAAGCGGAACTGCGCTTTTCATGCGGGAATACGAAGAAAAGCGCCCTCGAACTGCTGGATTTTCATACCTCCGGCGCCCGTGAGGACGCCCTGCTGGCGCAGTCCATGAGAAAGGCTATTTTCCCGGAGTATAGTGGCACAAGCCTGGAAAAGGGCGTTGTCTGGAGGATGCTGGGCATGGCGCGGTTCGGCATGGAATTCGAGGGCACGAGGTGCATGGAAGCAGGGGGCCTCCTGTCCCGGGAATTATTGTTCAGGGACCAGTTCGCGGGCCTGCTCAACAACTTCGAGGCTATCAAGAGTATCCATGGAGGCACGTGCATGAAAAACATCCTGCTCAAGGCATACGAACTACAGGATAAGTGGGGACTGGTCCCCTCGCGAATAGCGGTAGAAAAGAAGGACGATGGCTGTGCTGACACTACATTGATGGCCTTCGTGCTCGCGGGAAGGCTGGTGAGGAAAACTAATGACGGCGATCTGGCGGTACGCTCGGCAGGGGCCTTAAAAAAATTCCTGGACGGCGTCAGCGCCTGCTGTTTGGAGTCGGATGGCCCGCCCATGCTGAAGCCGAATGGGCTGGTAAGCGTTTCCCCACACGACGAGGGGCGCAGGAATATACTCGGCCACATGGTCACGGAGCGCATAAATGCCGCATGGGCGCAGGAGCTGATCGAGAAAGGACGTGGCGATGAGCTCAAGCTGCAAAAGTACCTGCTGCCCGAGGTCAATGCCCTGTGGATACGATGCCTGGAATCAGGGTGGCTTTTCAGTAAGTATATCCGCGATTTCAAGCTCGCCGACCGGTGCAAGATGATCTATTACAAGGCGCTGGAGGCGTATAAGCCGCTTTTCTACAACCGGGATACGGGCTTTATCAATAACCTGGTGACCACCGATGAGTCGGCGCTGGGAAGGCGGATAGACCCAGGGGTCGGTTCGCCGGGAATGGTGGCGGCCGCCATCCTTGGTTTGAGCATGTTCACCGGGCGGGAGCTGGAAAGCATTGCTGCCGCCACAAAAGAGCGGCTGCTCAGGGTAAAATGGGATATGCCTATCGGGGTGATAGGCATGGAGGTGGCGAAGTCCGCCTACCTCAATGGCACCGGGGAACGCGGGGGGACTGTCTCCCAGGGCGATACCCCGTACCTGATAGGACTGCTGAGGATGGCGGGAGATGCGGAGATGGCCGACCGAATACTGGAGACCAACCTTCGCCATCAGATGGAGGAGGGCTTCGTTTTTTACAATAGCTCGCTATTTAGCTGTGACCATGATATGTTGCCGACCGGAGAGCCGGTGTGCTGGCTGTCCCAGTGGGTCGACCCGTACCTGGACTACGGAAAGGGACGATAGAACAATAATTATATGTATTTCCTGGAACTATGCAGGTTTTGCGTAATTAACGTTGTTTTAAAAACAAAAAATGTAATAAAACGAGGCACGTATATATATCGGTAAGATATAATTGTTTGTATCACCCTATCGCTTGCTTCGGTCGAGGCAGGCCGATACAGGCTTAAAAATGGAGGACCACGATAATGAAGGCATGTATTCTCTGCGGCGGCGCCGGTACGCGGCTCAGGCCACTGACTTTCGAGCGGCCCAAGCCCAGCATACCGATCCTAAATAAGCCGTCGGTGGGGCACCTTGTCGAGCATTTGTCGAAAAACGGCTTTAACGAGATCGTCATCACTTTAGGCTATATGGGGGAAGTCATCGAGAAATACCTCGGCGATGGCTCTCTCTTCGGCGTGGACATCAAGTATGTCTACGAGAAGGAAAAGCTGGGCACAGCGGGAAGCGTGAAGAACGCCGAGAGATACCTCGACGACGGCCCGTTCATGGTGGTGGGCGGAGACCACGTGCTGAACCTGAATTTGAGGGAACTGTATGATTTCCATAATAGCACGGGCGGCCCTGTGACCATATCGGTGCTGAGCATCGACGACCCCCGGGAATTCGGCATTGTGGACCTGGATAATAACCACATAATACACCGGTTCAAGGAAAAGCCAGGCCCGGGCGAGATCTTCTCGAATTTAGCGTCCACGGGCATTTACGCCCTCAGCCCCGAAGTCCTCGACTACATTCCCCGGGAGAAGTACGACTTCGCGAAGGACCTTTTCCCGAAGCTGCTGGGCGAGGGTAAAAAGATCAGCGGATGGCTGGCCCGTGGCCAGTGGACCGACGTGGGAAACCCCCGTGCATACCGTGAAGCGCAACGCTGGATGCTCGAGAACATGCCAGGTACGTACATCCACGGCAGGCTGCTCAACGAGGGCGCGAAGCTCAACGGCCCGCTCGACATCGGCAACAACGTGTCGCTTGGAAAGCATTCTGTGATCGTCGGCCCTGTCTATTTAGGAGATAATACGACCATCGGCGACAATGTGCTCATAGGCCCGTACACTTCCATCGGCAACAGCTGCAACATCGGCAACGACTGCCGCATACTCTCCTCGTATATTTACAATGGCGTCAAGATCGGCTCGGGCTGCTCGATCTCGGGCGCTATCATGGACAACGACATCACCCTGGGCAGGAGCTGCACGCTGGAGAACGGCGTCGTCATCGGCCCAAGGGCCATGATAGGCAACGACGTGACCATCCACTCGGACATACGCATATGGCCCGAAGTGGTCGTGAACGCCGGCACCAGCGTCAAGAAGGACTTCATGAACGAGCACTTTGCAACCGATATCAATGGCTCGTAAAAGAACCTACTATTTTTACTTTTTTAGGGGCAATATAAACGGCTTATGACGTCACGTTTCCATGGCCCCGTCTTTTGCAGGTTCACCGTCAGGAATACGCTATAGTCAGGGGTATCCTGGATCGCGATACCCCCTTCATCGTCTTCGGACGCGGCGACAGTAATGCGATCGCCGGGGTGCCCGCCATCAATGGCCTTTGAGAACATGGGCCCGGCCCCTGCGTGGGCTACTATCGGACCGACGGGACGGTCNTTATCATAAATGACCACAGAGGCGCCATCCACCGGAACGCCTCCCGAGTATACATCGCCCGAGACCTCCAGCGAAGGCACCTCGACATCGATGCTGTCCGAGCTCCCGGAGAGGTCCACGTGCCCGGAGGATTCGCCCAGCGTATAACCGCCTTTGTCTATTACTGCGATGTCAAGGGGTTCCCCGTCCGCGGGGGCACGGAGCACGGCTGCATATGTGGCGCCATCCACGGTCGCAGGGACGCCGTTAACGAAAACCCCCGCATGCCCGGCTCCCGACCAGGGATAACGACCCGTCAGCTACCGTGTATATTGTGCCACTGACCCTGTGCTCCACCTGGCCGGGGCCGAGGTCCAGGCAAGAGTCTGCCATGCCGGAGATAATGGGGGTCGAGCCGGAAACGCAATAGCCATTATACGACGCCATGACGTCTACCGACGGGTTATCGCCCGTATCCAGGCTGGCCTGGTACGTGCCATCGCCGGCATAGTCGGCCCGGCTGCCGTTGACGAACACGGCGGGCACGCCGCTGGCCAGGGGCATGCCTCCGGAGGTGAGGTGTACCTGGACAGTTGCCGCGTCGCACGTCACAGAAAAGAATAAAAGCAGGGCTAACAAACACAGCAAGGCCATGCTCAGGCATCGTTCAAAGCACATATGAACCATATATTATATTAATGTTTGTATAAATATATGTTATGGAGCGTATATATCACTCATCAGCATTTTTATACTTATAAAAGAATATTAATTTGATCACCATGGAAAGGCTTGAGACGATCCTGGAGAACCTTGGACTGGACAGTGCCATGGTAGCAGTTTTCACCTGCCTGGCGGACAAAAAGAAGGCCACGATGGAGGAGATCTTCGAGAAGACGGCGCTATCCAGGAATGCCATATCCATGGCCCTGAAAGCCCTGGATGCAGCCGGAGCGGTAAAGCGTGAGGGCGAGTGCTTCGGGATCGAGGACGTACAAAGCTCGCTGATGGCCCTGCTGCCGTCGAGATTTGAGGAACTGAAGGCCGAGATCTATGCCTACAGGCCGTCGGGCGTGGCGAAGGAGTGCCCCATGGTGGAGGTGATGAGGAACGATGCTTCCGCAGTGCCATTGTTCGCGTCCAATAACATGGACGCCGCCCTGCAGAGCGTTGACATCATCTCCCGCTCGCTCACATGGCTGGACGACCGGTCCCTGAACGCGGCCCGGGCTGCGGTGCAAAGAGGCGTAAGGGTCCGGGTGATCACCGGCAGGCATCCCGAACTCAAGCCGGACGCGAGGGCGCTGGACGATGCCGGGGTGGAAGTGCGATGCCATGAATACTCCGGCGACGTTAGATTCATGATGGCGGATGTCGAAGTCGTAGCCTTTTCCATAGGGGAGCCGCTAAAGGTCACGGAGCCGAAGTACTTCGGATTGATCATAAGGGACCGTGACGTCTGTGAGAAGATCCTGGAACATATTTTCAATCCCGCGTGGGAAAGCGCGGAAGTTGTCGAGGAATACAGGATATAGGTTTTTTTTAAAAATAAAATAAAAAAAGGAGTTACAGATGCCTTATTTAATGGCATCCGCTGCAGTCCGGACCGCAGGTGGCGTTGGGGTTCTTGACGATGAAGCCCTCCCCATATTGAGTTTTCACATAGTCCAGCTGGAATTCCTTGAGGTCATCTTCCAGGTTCTTCTCGTAGACCAGATTGATGCCATTCGAGTTAGTGACCAGGTCGTCCTCCTTCTTTTCCATATCAAGGGCCGGTGCGTACTGGGGCCCGCTGCAACTGTAGCCCGCGAAATAAATGCGAATGAGGGAGTCCTTCTTCTGTTCCTTGTCCAGGAGGGTCTTAAGCTCTTCGGCTGCCTTATCAGTTACTATCAATTTGTATCACCTTAATTAAGCAATCCTAACTTTTTAACGTCTGTACAAATACTTTTTGCCAGTTTATTCTAGTTTAAAGTATTTCGGCGCCGTCATCCATGGGCATCTTGGTCGGCTTACCGTCGAGGGCGTTGATCTCCGTGTAGCCCTTGTGGCTTCGGATCACCCAGAACGGGATATACAACAATTCCATATTAAGCTCAATGTCCTGGGGCCGCGGCTGGAACTTCTTGTGCTCCACGATCGCCGCCTCGCCCTGGGTTCCCTTGAAACGGACGGTCTTGGTGTTCTCCTCGATGATCGCCTTGACCGCCATGGCGGTGGCCTCTTCCTGGGTGACCACCGATTCTTCGACGTTGTAGGGCGCATCCGGAAGGCTGACGTTCTCTACGGCGGCTGTCGTGGGCGCCGCATCAAGAGACTTGTTAATGGCGTTGATCATCCTGGAGCCCTTGCTGTTCAGGGGTATCGTCAGGTCCTTGTACCTGGACTGGACGTCCAGCACGAAATCGTATTTCCAGTACGGGATGAACTTGAGCGAGATCTCCACGTCCTCGGACCTGCCGATGGAACCGGAGATCCGGATGGCGTCGGCGTCCTTGACCTTGATGGGCACGCTGTGCAGCGGTATGGATACCCCCTCGGGCTCTTCGTCCTTTGGCTTCGCCTTTGCCTTCTGCTTCTTTGCCGGCTCCTCTTCCTCCACCTCGATGACCTTGCCCTTATCCTCTTCCTCCACGGGCCCCGCGCTGCTCAGGTCGAGCTGCTTCGTCGGAGCCTGGGGCTTTTCCGCGCTGTGTGCGTATAGTTCATTCGTAAGCGATGAGACGTCGCTGGCCTTAGAAAGCAGGTCCCTCGAAGGTGCCGAGGAATCGCAGCCTGACAGTACGGCCTTCCCTATCTGCCGCTCCAGCTCCGCCCGGTCCCACAGCATGATCTCCTTCTGGCTGCTCAGCTTCTTTACCTCGTCGGAAAAACTGGCCATGGTAATGAAAAGGACCTTTACGTTATTGCCATTCAGCCCCCCCAGGAAAGTTTTTAAGTCGTCCGCGGAAACATCATCCACGAGCTTGATGCCTACATTATTGCCCGGCTTTTCCGCGAGGAGGTCAAAGCCCTGCAGCGATGCGCCCACTGAATAATTATAGGTGCTAAAGACCTCTTTTATGATATTTAGTAAATTATTTGACATCGTAACTCCTTTTGGACTTCATCCTAGTCCAAAAATAGATAACCTTTAGGGATAAATAAATTGTGGGTTGCCCCATGTTCGAAATACAGGAAGAAATGATGTTCACCAACGCCCGTATCGAGGAGATCATGTACGGCGTCACGTTCAATCCGAAGACCAGAGACGGGGAGATCGTGGTCAACCTCTCGGTCGTCGATAAAAAGAACCTCGCCGAGGTGCTGGATATTTTCAAGCAGGTCATGTATAGCGGCCTGTCGGTCTGCTCGTACGTTAAGCTTTTCGAGGAGGGCGAGACCCTGAACGGCTTCACTGTCGGCCGCGGCAAGACGGGCATCGCCACCGCCTGCAGCATCACCATCGACGGCGTTTTCCTGAAGCAGGGCATTCCCGTGCGCCCAAAGTTCGGCGGCATCGTCCAGGTCAAGGACCGGATACCGGTGCGCTTCACCGACATGATACGCTATGACTGTACTACGATCGACCCGCTTGAAGTGCTCATGTCCCAGGACCTGACCTCCATCCGGGAGATGACCCGGACGGGCTCCGGCAAGATCCTGGCCAATTTCCGGGAAGTCCCGATGACGGCCAAGGACGACGTTGACCATACCATTAACAGGCTTTTGACGGCGGGTTTCTACGGCATACTCGAAGTCGGGGAGCCGAATACCCCCGTGCTGGGCGTGGACGTGGACAGGGATCACATGGGCGTCATCATCACCGGCGGCACCAACCCGATGGCTGCCGTCCAGGAGGCCGGGATCCCCATAATNACCAAGGCCATTAAAGGCTTGCTCGACTTCCGTGAGATGAAAAAGCTCGTTTAATCTTTTTTTCAGCATTTAATGCTTTTTATAGCCTTATTTTATTATATTATAGCATTCCCGCCTAAAATCTGCCTGCAACACCTGTGAAAAAGGTTTATATCGGAATAATAAGTGTTATTTCACAAAGAGGATGACAAAAATAGCCCAAAGTAAATTTCTCCAGAAACCGACGATACCCGTCACTGTCGCCGATAGATCAATAGCGGAGCTGATGGATGCCATGTCATGCACCGGCTTCCAGGGCCGTAAGCTTGGCGAGTCCATCGACACATGGGCGCACATGCTCAAAGATGATGATCTCACTATATTTATGGGATTAACCGGCGCCATGTGTCCGGCCGGCATGAGAAAGATCATATCGTATTTCATCCAGCACCGTTTGATCGACTGCTTAGTCTCGACCGGCGCCAATATGTTCCATGATGTGCACGAATCGCTGGGCGGCAAACATTATGTCGGCTCCCACGTGGCTAACGACGAGGC
>JGI26339J46600_10000724_pt1 | contig 11032 bp, 9 predicted proteins | sample BogFormECP12_OM1_FD_46600 | JGI IMG/M metagenome (IMG submission 46600) | reverse complement strand
TGGGAGTTCGTCTGCCATCCCGGCTACAACGACGCCGACTTGCGCGCAGCCCGCACGCGCTTGCTCGATTCTCGCGAGGAGGAGCGGCGTCTGCTGACTTCAGCGGAACTGCGGCAGTTTCTCGAGGAGCAAGAGATTCGTGTCATCGGCTATCGGGAGTTCGCGGAACAGATCGCGGAAAAACGCCCCTGAAAACGATTGGCAGGTACCGAACGTGGTACTCCGCTCGTTACTGTAACGCTAATTTTGTAATATCATGGCGCGTCAGAGGGCGGTATTATCGCATCAAGAGATACGAGGACCAGGCATGGCTGACCAGCAATCCGAACCTCGCCTAAGTGTGGATCTGCCGGTGCGGATATGGGGAATGAGCGCCGACGGACGCCCCTTTTCGCAACATGCTCGCGCTCAGAACATCACTTCGGAGGGCGCACTGATCTCGGGCGTCGAGAGCGAACTGAAAGTGGGTGACGTGATCGGAGTGCAGTGCGAGGAGAGAAAAACGCGCTGCACCGTGATCCGGGTGACGAACGCCGGCCCGATCAAGAAGAATCAAGTGGGAGTAAAGTTGGTCGCCGAACAGGAGTGCCCGTGGAAAAACTATCTGCCCATGGACGGCGCGACGGTGACCATTGCACCCTCCAACCGGCGGCGCTGGCATCGGCACAAGATTTCGCTTCCCCTGGAACTGCGCGACGAGCGCGTCAATGCGCCAATCCGCATTAATGCCACCGACGTGAGCGGCAATGGATGCTACGTCGAGAACATGCTGCCTTTTCCGCTCGGAACTGTGCTGCGGCTGGATTTCTGGCTGGACTCGGAGCGCGTCAACATCACGGCGGTGGTCCGGACTTGCGATCCGGGCGTGGGCAATGGAATCGAGTTCACCGGTTTGCCCGTCGACGGCAAGGCACGCATGCAGGCCTACCTGGACGGGATTGACCCGCCGATGGGAGTCTCAGCTCCCAAGCCGGAGTAGAATTCGCGGCTGTACCAACCCTGCAAGAGAACCTGATTCTCCGTAGAGACGCGGTTTGCCGCGTCTCCCCAGACGGGGCAAGCCCCGTCTCTACTCGAAAGTCTCAGCGTAACGGGCGAGGACGATGGCGCGAATCAATCCCCCCATCGTGAATTCGCGGGCCTCGATTGCGACCGGCATCTGCAATTCGCGCAGTGTCGCCGAAGTTACCGGACCAATCGAAGCAAACTGGACATCGCTGAGCGATCCTGCCTTGAACTTGCCGAGCAGTTCGGCAAAGTTCTTCGCGGTGGAGGAACTGGTGAACGTCACGATGTGCGGACGGCGAGCCGCATTTTTCATCAGCGCGAGCAGACGCGCACGCGATTTCTCGGGCACTACGGTTTCGTACGCTTCGACCACATCGACTTCGGCTCCTGCCGCTCGCAGTTCCTCTGGAATCAGGTCGCGCGCGACTTTGGCTCGAATGAGCACGACGCGCTTGCCTTTGACCTTGTCGCGCAGCCCCTGCACTACAGCCTCGGCGACGTACTCCTCGGGAACCATCTTGACCTTCAGGCCGTGCTTCACAATCGCCTTCTTGGTCGCAGGCCCGATGGCGGCGATCTGGAGATGCTTGAGATTCCGGCGCGTGATGCGAAGTTTTCGGACGCGCTCCCACATCGCTTCGACGCCGTTGGCGCTGGTGAGAATGAGCCAGTCGTAACTCCGGATATTTTTCAGAGCCTCGTCGAGCGGACGGTACGATTGCGGCTTGCGAATCTCAATGAAGGGGATTTCGATTACAGACGCGCCCAGGCTGCGCAAGCTGGCGGAAAGACTGCCGGCCTGGTGGCGGGCGCGTCCGACTAGAATCCGGATTCCGGCGAGGGGATGTTTTTCGTTGGGTTTGCGCATGAGGGCAGTTGCCAGCTCTCGGTTCTCAGTGCTCAGTTGCAAGACTCATATTCCCGGCAGTGACCTTGGATTTCCGCCACAAACAGCAGGTCCTTCGCTTCGCTCAGGATGACAACTTTTTCTTGGACGATTGTTCATGGTTGCTGCGGTAGTGCGAAACCTTCTCCGTAAACTTCTTCGAGAATAACATCGCCGCCTCGACGCAGAAGGGTTTCGCCGACTTCCTGGCCCAAGCGCACGGGATCGTCGCCCTCGCGGGTTTCGCGCAGAACTTTGGTTCCATCGGGATGAGCTACGAGCGCGTTCAGGCGAATACGGCTTCCTTTCACTTCGGCGAAAGCTCCAATGGGAACCTGGCAACCGCCGCCGAGTTTGCTGAGCAGGGCGCGCTCGCAGGTGGTGGCGGCGCGGGCGGCAGCATCATCGAGAAATGCCAGGAGCGCACGCGTTGCCGTGTCGTCCTTGCGGATTTCGATTCCCAAAGCGCCTTGTCCAGCGGCAGGCGTCATTACTTCCGCAGAGATCACCTGGCGAACCAGTTGCGTTTTGCCCAGACGGTTCAGGCCGGCGGCGGCCAGAATGATGGCATCGTAGTCGCCGGATTCGAGTTTGCGCAGGCGCGTATCCACGTTGCCGCGGAGCGGGTAAATCTGAAGATCGGGACGAAGCGCCTTCAATTGGGCCTGACGGCGCAGGCTGCTGGTGCCAACGTTCGCCTGCCGCGGCAGCGCTTCGATGCTGGCAAACTTCACGGAGCAAAAAACGTCGCGTGGATTTTCGCGGGTAGTGATGGCGGCAATCTCGAAATCGGCGGCCAACTCGGTGGGCAGATCTTTCAAGCTATGTACCGCGAGGTCAACCCGGTTTTCGACGAGGGCTTCTTCGATTTCCTTGGTGAACATGCCCTTGGTGCCGACTTTCGCGAGCGCAACGTCGGTGATTTTATCGCCGGTGGTCTTGATGATCTCAAGTTCCACGGTGTGGCCCTGCGCGCGCAGCAGATCGGAAATGTGATGGGCCTGCCAGAGCGCAAGCTGCGAGCCGCGGGAGCCGATACGCAGGCGGGCCATCAGTCTTCTGCTTCCGGGCGACGGGCGGACTTCGAAGCCGCCGCTTCCTTTTCTTCGTCCTCCTTATGCAGGTTGAAAAGGCGACGCACAAGTTCGATGACGGTGGTGGATTCGGGATCGCGCGCAGCCGTCTTCAAGGTGCTGATGGGAGTGTGCATGATTTTGTTGACGATGCCACGGGTCAGCGCTTCGACGGCAAGTTCCTGGTCGGTGGTCATGGAACCCAGGCGTCCCCGAACGCGATCAATCTCGGCCTGACGAATGGTTTCGAGATGGTCCTGCAAGCTGACGATGGTGGGAACCACGTCGAGAGTCTGCAGGCGAGCGTGGAATTTGTCGACCTCGCCATTGACGATCGCCTCCGCCTTTTCGGCTTCCTTCTTGCGGTCGGCGACGTGCGAACTGACCGCTTGCTGCAGATCGTCGATGTCATAGACGAAAATGCCATCGAGCTTGTTGATCTCCGGGTCGACGTCGCGGGGAACGGCGATATCGATGAAGAACATGGGCTTGTTTTTGCGCCGCGCCATGAGTTTTTCGCCGTGTTCGCGACGGAAGATGAAGTGGGGCGAGCCGGTCGAGGTAATCACGATGTCGGCGCGCTCGCAGGTGTCATAAAGCCGGCTGAACTCGATCGCCTGTCCGTCAAACTTTTGCGCCAGCCGGATGGCGCGGTCGTAGGTGCGGTTGGCGACAAACAGAGACGCAGCGCCGTGCGCCAGCAGATGCCGGGCCGCTAGCTCGCTCATCTTCCCTGCGCCCACCAGGTACACACTCTTGCCGTTTAGGCTCCCGAAGATTTTCTCTGCCAGTTCGACGGCCACCGAAGCAATCGAAACCGACGAAGATCCGACGGCGGTTTCAGTACGGACGCGCTTGGCGACCGCAAACGCCCGGGTGAGCAACTGATCGAGCTGCGCGCGCACCGCTCCCACGGCGCGAGCGGTGGCGTAGGCTTCCTTGACCTGCCCCAGGATCTGGGGCTCCCCGACAACCATGGAGTCGAGGCTGGAGGCGACGCGGAAGATGTGGCGGACGGCCTCATCTTCGCGAAATTCATAGAGATGACTTTCAAACTGGCTGAGATCCGTTTCGAAATACTCGCGCAGGAATTCGCGGAGGTCGCCCGTACCGTTCTTCATGTTGGCGATAAATTCGACGCGGTTGCAGGTGGAGACGATCATTCCCTCGGCAACGGCGGGATGTTCGGACAGTCGCTTGCAAGCCTCCGGCAGGCGCGATTCAGGAATGGCCAGGCGTTCGCGCACCTCGACCGGCGCGGTCTTGTGATTGACGCCGATGAGCTGGAATTTCATGACGCGATAAACCTGTGCATTCCGCTGAAGTAGTTGGCGATCCAGGCCACGATCGCCGCGGCGAAGGCTGCACTGGCGAGCATAGCGGCGCGGCGTCCGCGCCATCCGGCAGTCAGACGCGTGAACACCATCAGCAGGTACACGGCCCACATGAGGACGGAAAGCAGAATCTTGGGATCGAAAAAATCAATGCGGCCGTAGGTGGCTTCGGCNACCACGGAGCCCGCGATCAGGCCCAGAGTCATGAAGGGAAATCCGAGCATGAGGGAGCGGTAGCCGATGTCGTCAATCACCTGAAGAGCGGGCAGTCGCGAGAATAAGCCACTAGAATTCTTGGCTTTCAGAGCGCGCTCTTGCATGAGGTACAGAATGCTGGCGCCAAAGCTGAGGAACAGCGCCGCATATCCAGTGAAGATCATCAGGATGTGCACGGCCAGCCAGCCCTTCTTCACGACATCCGATGCGAAGACGAGGGGTTGCTGACCGGTAGCGGCCACGAAGGTCAGCAGAAAAACCAGGGGAAAAATCACGATGCCCGGGGTAGTCGTCCTGTACACCAGGTAGGTAAGCATGAAGACGACCATGATCAGGAAGGCCAGCAGCGACTCCGAGTTGTGCACGGAGGCCGAAGCAAACTGGCCGGTTTGCACAACGGCTTCGGTCAACGACACGAGATGAAACACCATGCCGAGGTAGGAGGCGTGGAGCGCGACTTTGCCGAGGATTTCGGAGGTGCGAGTGAGCGCGACCAGCGCATAGAGCAATCCCGCAGCGTAAAAAACGAGCGCGACGCGCAGCCAAACCAGAGTCATCATTCTTGGTGCTTCCGCAGGCCGGTCTGATCCCTCCCCACCCCGCTTCGGTGATTATAGTGTGCCGGGCCGAGGGGCGCGGAGGAAACGGAGGCTATCACAGGTGCATGTGACGTGGGTCACAGGGGGAGGGGCGGAAAACCTGCCGTGGAGGCACGAAGGGCGGTCGCGCACGGCACCGCAACCGCGTGTTGTTTACTTGCTCCGATCTAATATTGCTGGTGGAGCGCCGGGCGTCCCCGCCCGGCGGGACAGGCGAGACGCCCGTCGCACCACTATGTACTTCTCCACGCGGTCACGGCCCCATTTGCGATGGACTTGCCTGCACAACGGTAACCTTGGACTTGCCGGTAACGCTCATATCAGTCCGCGATGTAGCTTCCACGATAACCGTTGGAGGATTAGGAACGTCGACGGGGGCGGTGTAAAGTCCGGTCTCAGAGATGGCGCCGCAAGCGGATTCGAACGGCCAGGGCCCGAAACACTCCACGTCACGGATGTATCTGTAATCCCCTTCCCCGAAGCGGAAAATTGCAACGTTGAGCCAGCGGGAACCCGAACGTCACCGCAAGGTGAAATACTGATACTGATGCCGGTTGCTTCTAGATTGTAGAAGTAGTAAAAGCGCAAACCGAGCGTCTGGCCCGGGAATTCTTTGGGCAGGGGTGGGAACGGGATCGAGGCGGTGATACTCGCCCAGGCAGCGCGATCGAGCGTCACGTCGCCGGACGATGTGTGCAGCTTCATGCTGTTCGCTTTGCCATCCTTCATGACGACGAATTCAATTGAGACTTTGCCCTGCTTCGAGACAGGCGGATACGCCAACGGCGGCATCAAGGTATACCAGTTCTGTTTCACAATTTGCACGACCCGCTTGAGATACGGGTCGAAGTCTACGCNCATCGTGTCGGTTAGGATTGCCGCCTGATCGAGCTCCCCGCTCCGGCACGGGTTCGGGGCTGGGGTCGCTGAGTAATGCCCACGGCTGGCGACCGCGGCCCGGGCCGCTTGTTCGATCACCGAGCCCGACGTCATGGAAGTATCCTTATCAGGAGGTTTCGTCTCGGTGGTCTGAGCAAAAACGACACAGGAAGTTGCCAATACTGCGATCCCAACCAATCTTTGCCGAATGGACATGCATACCTCACGCGATCAATAGGGAAGAATTGCGAATAGGGGCCGGAACGCTCGCGGCTGCGCCGACCGGTTGCCAGCTTAACACGTCTTGCCTGAGCTACTGTCATCATCAGTTTTCTCACCCGTGATCGAGGAGGTCGCTGGTGAGGCACCTGCCGAACTATTCCACGCCTAGCGACGCCAGAGATTTTTCCAGAGACTGCGAGTCGATCCGCAGTTCGCGGCCGTGCGCCTGCATGTCTTCCAGTTCGTCGAAGGCGCGGAACAGACGCATCTTGACGGCGGCGTACTGCTCGGAATCGGCGAGCGAGCGTCCATGCGATTCAGCCCAGGCAGCGATGACGCGGTGCGGCAGGAAAACACTGACCGCGTAGGTCAGTTTGCGGTCGGAGGTGACGTCGAAGATGTATTCGTTCGCGTCGGACTCATGGGCTTCGGATGCCGGGGCGGAGCGTTTCCCGACAAAGTAGTACTGGTAAACGTAGCCTTGCGATCCGGTGTAGGTTTTCAGGCGACGGATGGTCATGGGGCGGTCGTTATTCGATGGTCGATGGTCGTCGGTCGTTGGTCGATAGCTTGATGCAAAAGCTGTCAGCTGTCAGCTCTCAGCTGTCAGTAGAAGCGCTTTAGCTGAGAGCCGATAGCTGAGAGCCTGCGCGAACGACTAACGACGAACGACCAACGACTGCTTCTAGATCTTCGCCTCCCGCAGACGTTTGACTGCGGTCTCCGAGGTGACCGGAGAATAATAAGTCTCTTTGAAAGTGTAGGACCTTGCCTTCGACTCAATAATGGGCAGAATCTCGACGTGCCAGTGGTAATCCTCATCGAGTGTTTTCCAATATCCGAGTGTTGCCGAAGGATGCTGGCTGTTGGGCGAGGTGTGAACCACAAGGTGAAAGGCTTCCGTGACGGTGCGGATACGTTGCAGGGTGCGCCGCAGGAGCGCGGCGAGATCGGTCACGATACCCACGCGCGAGGAACCGCTGCGCTCAAAGGAAGATTCATGGCTGCGGGGCATTATCCAGGTTTCGTACGGGGTGCGCGGAGCATAGGGGCAGAAGGCCACGTAGTCTCCGCGAAGTTCGACGAGGCGCAGGTTCTGACGCTCCTCCTGCGCCAGAATGTCGCAGAAAACGCAGCGTTCTTTGCTTTCGAAATAGTCGCGTCCGGCGCGGAGTTCGTAGAGCACGCGGCGCGGCACGAAAGTGGTTGCGGTCAACTGGGAAGTGGGGTGGTCGAACTCCTGCCCGGCTCCGGCACCGTGATTCTTGAAAATGCTGACGTACTTGAACCGGCTGTCGCGCTTCAAATCCTGAATCCGCAGCGCGGCCAGACGCAGGAACTGTTCGACTTCGAAGTCGCTCGCNNTCCAGAGATGGCCGTCGTGGCGNGGATTTTCGATCAGAACTTCGTGAGCGCCNACCGATCCCATGCGGTCNTAGAGGCCGTCACCGCGGCGGGTCGCCTCGCCTTCGACGTGGTAGAGCGCATGGGGATGGACCACGGAGCGCGCCGACCATGCGCTGCCATCCACGCCGGGCAGGTTGGCGATGACTTGGGGGGGCTCGGCGGACGGACCGCAAAAGCGGCACGCTTCGGAGCGTGGAGTGGGCTCGATGACATCGTCCCCGGTGATCACCCAGGAACGGGTGATGGGATCTTTACGGAGTTCCATGGCGTAAGGAGAGCAAAATCAACGCAGGGAGTCAAATGGAGAAATTTGTAATTTGGTAGTTTTGCAATTTTGCAATTTAAGAACCTTGGCGCAGGATAGAGTAGTAGGTTCTGAGCCTGCGACGCATGAAACACCTAAACTCTCGTGCGTGCACAAATTGCAAATTACCAATTTAGAGATTACAAAATTACCAATTCCTCTATGTCCGAGCCCTCGACGCCGCTGATGCGGCAATATGCCGCGATCAAGAAAGAGCATCCCAACGCTCTGCTGTTTTTCCGGCTGGGGGACTTCTACGAGCTTTTCTTCGACGACGCGGTGCTCGCGGCGCGCGAGTTGCAGATCACGCTGACCTCGCGCAACAAAGAAAAGGGCGTGGCCATCCCCATGTGTGGCGTGCCTTACCACGCCGCCGACGGCTACATCGCAAAGCTGATCCGGCGCGGGTTCAAGGTCGCAGTCTGCGAGCAGGTCGAAGACCCGCGCCTGGCGAAGACGTTGGTGCGGCGCGAAGTGACGCGCGTGGTCACGCCGGGCACGGTGGCGGATTCGTCGTTAAACGCGGAGGAGAACAACTTCTTGGCGGCGGTGGCAACGGTCGGGGATCGCGTGGGTTTTGCAGCGCTCGATCTTTCGACGGGCGAGTTTCGAGCGACGGAGTTCGGGGGCGAGCTGGCCGGGCGCCGTATTCAAGAAGAACTTGAACAATTGCGGCCAAAAGAAATGCTGTATGGATCTTCGGCTCCGCTGCTGGAACGGGCTGCGGGAGTCCAGATGCGGAGCTTCGTTCCGCTGGACCCTTCGACTCCGCTCAGGGCAGGCTCGCGAGACGCCCGTCCCTCCACCGGTACAGCACCTGTTGCTAGCGTTTCCGCCTTTGGCTGGGCAGAGACTCCTTTGGACGACTGGATCTTCGCTCCCGACCACGCCATTCCGCTGCTGGAGAATCACTTCGGCGTGCTCTCGCTGGAGGGCTTCGGGCTGGCGGGAAAACGGGCGGCGGCTTCGGCGGCTGGTGCCATCCTTTATTACATCCGGTCAACCCAGCGCGGCACGCTCGATCATGTGGACCGCATCGGCTTCTACGAGCGGCAGAATTGCCTCGTGCTCGATGCGGTCACGGTGCGCAACCTGGAACTGATTGAACCCCTATTCGCGGGAACCGATGCCGGAGTGACTCTGTTCCGCTGCCTCGATGCAACCGTGACGCCGATGGGCAAGCGGTTGCTTCGCACCTGGATGCTGCGCCCGTCTTTGGATCGGGCCGAGATCGAGGGCCGTTTGGATTCGGTTGAGGTGCAGGTCAAAGACACGGTACGGCGCGAAGAATTGCGGCGGTCGCTCGATGGAATTCTGGACCTGGAACGTCTGCTGAGCCGGGTCACGCTGGAAACGGCGAATCCGCGCGACGTGCTGGCTCTAGCGGCGTCGCTCGCAAGAATCCCCAAGGTACGAATTGTGCTGGGTGGGCTGGCAGCGTCGCGGCTGGGCACGCTGCACGGCGCGATCGACGAACTGGGCGATCTGCGGGAAAAGATCGATGGCACGCTGGTTCCGGAGCCGCCGCTCACGCTGAGCGATGGCGGAGTAATCGCCGCCGGCGTCGACAAAGATCTGGACGAACTGCGCGACCTGAGCCGCAACTCGAAGCAGTACCTGGCGCAAGTGGAGACGCGCGAACGGGAGCGCACGGGGATTGGCTCACTCAAGGTAAAGTTCAATTCCATTTTCGGTTACTACATTGAGATTTCGAAGGCGAACCTGCACCACGCGCCCGCTGACTACGAGCGCAAGCAAACGCTGGTGAATGCCGAGCGTTTCACGACTCCGGAGCTGAAAGAGTACGAGTCCAAGATTCTGGACGCGCAGGAGAAGATCGTCGAAATCGAGCGGCGTCTGTTTGCCGATTTGCGTTCCGCCATTGCCGCCGAGGCCAAGCGCATCCGGCAAACCGCGCTGGCGCTGGCCGAAGTAGATGTACTGGGCTGCCTGGCACACATTGCGGCGCTGCGGAATTATTGCCGGCCGCGGTTTGAGCAAACTTTCGACGAAGTTGAAAAGGCCGAGAACGTCGCTGATGGAGCGCCGGGCGTCCCCGCCCGGCCCCTTGATCTGGAAATTGTCGAAGGCCGTCATCCCGTTATCGAGCTGCAAGAACTGGCGGCCGGCAGCGAGCGCTTCGTTCCCAACGATCTGTTCCTGAATAACTCGACCCACAATATCGTGGTGCTGACCGGGCCGAACATGGGAGGCAAAAGCACCTATCTTCGCCAAGCCGCGCTGATCGTGATCATGGCGCAGATAGGCTCATTTGTTCCCGCGCGTGCCGTGCGGCTGGGCATTGTGGACCGCGTCTTCACGCGCATTGGCGCGAGCGACAACCTGGCGCGCGGCCGGTCGACGTTCATGGTCGAGATGACGGAGACGGCGGCGATTCTGCACACGGCGACGGCGCGGTCGTTGATCCTGCTCGATGAAGTCGGCCGCGGCACTTCCACCTATGACGGACTGGCCATCGCGTGGGCCGCCATCGAGTATCTCCATGCGCACGTGCGGGCCAAGACATTGTTTGCCACGCACTATTTCGAGCTAACTGAATTGGCTGAGCAATTGAGCGGCGTGAAAAATTATCACGTGTCCGTCAAAGAGACTGGCGGAAGCGTTGTGTTTCTGCGCCGGGTCGAACCGGGCGCAGCCGACCGCAGCTACGGAATCGAAGTCGCGAAGCTGGCGGGGCTGCCGAACGAAGTCGTGGTGCGTGCGCGTGAGGTACTGGCAGAGCATGAATCGTCCGAGCACCGGCTTTCGGGGCACCTGACGCCGGGCAGTTCCACCGAACCGGAGCGTCCGACGCAGTTGACCATCTTCACGCCGCTCTCGCAGCCCGTGCTGGAAAAGTTGCGCGAAGTAGATTTGAACCGGCTGACGCCGCTGGAAGCGCTAAACTTGCTGGCGGAGCTGAAGAAAGAAATCTAACCGCCGAGACGCGGAGTACGCGGAGAAAAGCAGGCAGATCAGCGTAAGTGTATGCGACAGAAAACATCCCGTCTTTCCCCGAGTTTCACTCCCGTACAATTGGGGCTAGGTCTGTAGCTGACAGGAAAACCATGGAACTTGGCATCTGTAAGCTCTGTTTAGAGGAA
>JGI26339J46600_10000722_pt1 | contig 11041 bp, 4 predicted proteins | sample BogFormECP12_OM1_FD_46600 | JGI IMG/M metagenome (IMG submission 46600) | reverse complement strand
GGAATGTCTGCCCGCCACGTCTCGCAGTTCTGGTTCCTTCACGCCATCAACTCGAGCCTTACGACATTACGGCATCTTCTGCTGTCCAAGCACGGGCACCCTGAAGAACTCTTCCGTGAGATGTCACGATTGGCGGGCGCACTCTGCACTTTCGGTTTGGACACGCATCCACGCTCTCTGCCGGCCTACAATCATCGCGACCCGAGCGCCAGCTTTGAGTCATTGGACAGACACATTCGGCGTCTTCTTGAGATCGTGGTTCCGTCGCAAACTATTACCATCCGGCTGAAACCAGTTGATCGCTATTTCTATGAGGGTGAGATCAAGGACCAGCGCTGCCTGGGCCGCTCGCGTTGGATTTTGGCGATCCACTCGCCTGTGGGTGAGGCCGACTTGATTTCAAAGACCAGCCAACTGGTTAAAGTTTGCTCGGCCAAGTTTGTTGCTGAGCTGGTGAAGCGTGCTCTTCCCGGACTCCCTCTGACTCACATGCAGGTGCCACCTTCCGCGATCTCGGTCAAGGTGGAAAACCAGTACTTCACCATCAGCCGAGCAGGACCTTGTTGGGAGCATATTCTGCAGACTCACACCGTCGGCGTGTATGTGCCCGGCGAGTTGCCGTCGCCCGAGGTGGAATTGGTCGTCTTGTTAGAGGGTTAAGTTATATGTCAACACATGCATCCGCTCTGGGCAGCTTTCGCGGTTCCAGTCCAGCCCTGGACCGGCGCGGCTGGAACCTTGCCCTGACGTTCCAGGAAGTATTTACCGCCATCGTACGCCTGCGTTACAACCGCCAGGCAGTCTCAAGTGCTGAATCCTTCCGGGCGCAGATCAAACAAGCTCTCAGAATTGCTGAACAAGAGGCCCGAAGCGGAGGCTGTAGCGCCGAGGACCTAAAGCAGGCAGTTTTCGCCCTGGTTGCTTTTCTGGACGAGTCCGCCCTGGGTTGCCGGAATCCGGCGTTTGCTGACTGGGCGCGCTTGCCCTTGCAGGCGGAAATGTTCGGTCACCAGCTCGCTGGGGAGGTGTTTTTTCAAGAATTGCAGAAGGCCCTGAATCGCAACGACTCTTCGGAAACCGCGGACCTGCTTGAGGTCTATTACCTGTGCCTGTTGCTCGGGTTCAAAGGCCGTTACGCAGCCGGGGGTGACCTGCGTTCCATCATGGCAGGGATCCAGGAAAAGATTCGGCGGGTGCGCGGGCCGTCTGCTGCGCTGTCCCCGCGTGGGGGTATTCCGGCTGACGCCGTTCGCCTCGTACAGTCGGACCCCTGGATTCGCAGACTGGGTCTCGCCTGTATTGTCATCTGCCTGGCAGCATTGGCGATTTTCCTGGTTACGAAGTTTCTGCTGATTTCTGGCGCCTCTGACCTTTCCGCATCGGCGGCGCAGTTTGTGAAATAGGGGGAGACATGGGAATTTACTGGGTAACCGGCGGAGTATTGCTGGCGTACCTGGTCCTGGCCTGGTTCCTTGGCTCGTGGTTGCATTTGCGAGGTTCCGACCTGTGGATCTTGCGCGGCGGGCTTGCGTTGATCGGTTTGGCAGGCGCGGGTATTTTTCTGTGGTTTCACCGCAAGAGCAAGGCCGCGCAAGTGGGCGCAGGCAACGAGCCTGCGGACTCTTCCGGCACCGCCGATATTGATCTGCTGGTACACGAGGCGCTGCGCCGGCTGAAGAGTTCGACTTTGGGTCGCGGTGCAACCTTGCGCAACCTGCCACTCGTGTTCCTGGTCGGAGATTCCGGTTCTACCAAGACAACCACCATCCTTCATTCCGCTTTAGACCCCGAACTTCTTGCTGGACACGTGTATCAGGACAACAACATCTTGCCGACACGGATCCTGAATATCTGGTACACGCGTCAGGCCATCTTCGTTGATGCAGCCGGCAATCTGCTGGCGCAGCCATCCCGCTGGAAACGTTTAGTCAAACTTGTTCAGCCAGGCCGGGTCTCTTCCGCGATGGGAAAGGGGCAGCAGGCGCCGCGTGCGGCCATCGTATGCTTTGACTGCGGCAACTTTCTTCAGCCGGGTGCGAGTGAAAGCACAGTCTCGGCGGCGCGCAAACTGGCTGTCCGGTTGCACGAAATCTCTCAACTCCTGAGCATCAACTTTCCGGTGTACGTGCTCTTCACCAAGCTGGACAAGGTTTCGTTCTTTGCCGAGTTTGCCCGCGGCCTGAGCCAAGAAGAGGCTTCAGAAGTACTGGGCGCTACCTTGCCGGTGCGCTCCTCGGCGGTGGGCGTGTACGCAGAGGAGGAGACCAAGCGTCTAACCAAGGCCTTCGACGAGCTGTTTTATTCCTTGGCAGATAAGCGCCTGGAGCTTCTTGGGCGCGAGAACGAGCAAGACAAGCTTCCTGGGATTTATGAGTTCCCCCGCGAGTTGAGAAAGCTGCGCACGCTGCTGGTGCAGTTTCTGGTGGATTTGGCACGGCCCAGCCAGCTTTTTGTCAATCCATTTCTGCGTGGATTCTACTTCTCGGGTGTTCGTCCTGTGATCGTGGGCGATATCGTTCCAGCGGCTCCTCAGGTGCAAGCTGCGGAAGCAGGATTGGAAAGTGGCGCCACTCGTATCTTCAGTGTCGGCGGAGGCCAAGCCGCGCCGGCGGCAGTTTCTGCTCGCGGAGCCGGGTCCCGAAGAGTGCCACAATGGGTCTTTCTGACCCAGCTATTCAATGCCGTCATCGTTAAGGATCGCGTTGCCTTGGCGGCCAGCGGCGTCAGTACCCGGGTCAACCTGCTTCGCCGAGTTGCTCTGGCCCTTGTAGCTGTGGCTGGCATTATTTGTGCAATCGGTTTTCTCGTCTCGTTCATCAGCAATCACAGTCTGGAAAGCAGTGTCCGGAGCGCGCTCAACGATGTGCAGTCGGTACAGCAGCCCGGAGCCAACCAGCTGGCGAGCCTGGCCGACCTGCAGAAACTCGATCGGCTGCGACAAGAACTGGTGGCCCTGGCCAACTATCAGCGGGATGGCATCCCTTGGAGTCTGCGCTGGGGCCTCTACGTGGGAGAGCGGATTTATCCGGAAGCCAGGAAGGCCTACTTCCAAAGATTCTATCAGCTTTTGTTCGCCGAGACNCAACAACCATTGCTGAGCGCTCTTCGAGGCGTGCCGGAGAAGCCAGGTCCAAATGACAGCTACGAGAAAACCTACAAGGAACTGAAGGCCTATCTCATCACGACCAGCAATCATGAGAAAAGCACGAAGGAGTTCTTGACGCCTGTCCACATGGATCATTGGCGCGGAGGCAGAGACGTCGAATCCGACCGGGTCAGTCTGGCGCAGCAGCAATTTGACTTCTATAGCACGGAGCTTGCGGTTTCAAATCCATTTTCGTCGGCTAATGAACGTGGCGCCATTGACCGGGCGCGCAACTATCTTTCCCAGTTTGCTGGCATTGATCGATTTTACTTGCCGCTCCTGGCGGAGGCGTCGCGCAGAAATCCTGACGTCAGTTTCAATCAGCAATTTCCCGATTCCAAGGGAATCATCGATAGCTCCTATACGGTGAGGGGCGCCTTTACACGCGGCGGTTTCGCATTCACGCAAGATGCGATCCGCAACCCTTCCAACTACATTCACGGAGAAGAGTGGGTCTTAGGGAAAGTCGCGATATCGGAACTCGACCCGGCGGCGTTGCAGCAAAAACTGACGGAACGTTATCACCAAGAATTCATCGATGAGTGGCGCAAAGTTCTGCAGAAGTCAAGGGTTGCGCCGTACCGGGACCTTCGAGATGCCGACAAGAAACTGGAGAGGCTCACAAGCCCAAGCTCCCCTTTGCTGGAATTGCTCTGGTTCATCTCCAACAATACCAAGGTCGATGCTCCTGATGTTAGCAACCACTTCCAGCCCGTGCACGCCGTGGAGGACCCGGGTATTCCAGGGAAACCGCCCGACCATTATGAACAGCCATCAAACACGCCTTACATTGAAGCACTGGCAAAGTTGCGCTCAGATATCGACACCCAATTGCAAAGTCCCACAGGTCAAAGTGGCACGGACTTGAGTATCCAAAGTTCAGCCGGGGCAGCCAAAGTTGCGGCTACGAAGATCATGGGGCCCCAAGTAGACCCAACTTTGCACACCGAGAACGAAGTCCGCCGACTCCTGGAGGAACCAACCAATGTAGACGTCAGCGGCGATGCAAAGGCGAAGCTCAATGGCGCCGGCCAGGCATTTTGTGCGCAATTTGCTGGGATCAGCGGCAAGTATCCCTTCAACCCAAAGTCAAACGAAGACGCGGCGATCGACCAGGTTAATGCCATATTCGCGCCGAGGATAAGCGTCTTGTGGACCTTCTACGACACCAAGCTGAAACAATATTTGCCGGAGCCGGGCCCGCCGTATGTTCCGGTTGCTGGAGGTACAGTGAAGCTGAACCCAGCCTTCGTCCAATTCTTCAACCACGCTACAGCTTTCAGCAAGGCTATGTATGGCACGGATTCCGCTGCTCCCCGATTCTCTTACACGCTCAAGGAAATGCCGAGCAATGTGGAAGGTTTGGTGCTGAAGATTGGGAATGAGACACTTTCTGGCACCGGACAATCGAATACCTTCTCATGGACAGGGGCCCCTCAAGAGATTCAAGTAACAACTAAGGGTGGCGATATCCTCGGCGCTTATTCCGGTTCGTGGTCTGTTTTCAAGTTTGTCTCAGAGGCCAATTCAAAGGTCTCCGGTCCTGTAACCAATCTCGAGTGGATCCTACAGTCGAACAATAGACCGATCATGCTTCCCAGCGGGAAGCAAAAATCCTACAGCTATCAACTGCAGGTGAACGGCTACAATCCGTTTCGCCCGCAGGAATGGGCGGGCATGCACTGCGTTGCGCAGGTTGCCCACTAGACAGGGATTCAAGGGCAAGGTACGGTCGCGATCAGGGGGCAAGCGATGGCGCTTCGTCAGGATGAACTTTGCCGTCCAACGTTCCTTCCACCTGCGAACCCACCAGCCAGACGTTCGTGCCACGATTGCTCCACAGCACGCAGTAGCAGGCAAGTGATGTTATCGTCACTGCCTCCCGCTTTCGCTAACCCAATCAGTTCTTCACACGCCTTTTCAAGACTGGCGACACGGCCGACGACTTCGACGATCTCTCCTTCTTTGACGTACCGCGACAGGCCGTCGCTGCACAGCAACAATATGTCGCCCGCTCTGAGTTCGTGGTCTGCCAAGTCGGGCTCTACGCTTTCCTCAGCGCCCAGTGCTCGAACAATGACATTCTGCATATTCGAATGTTCTGCCTCCTCAGACGTGATCAGCCCGCGTCTGACCTGCTCCACCACCAGGGAGTGATCGGTCGTCAGTTGCTGGATGTTTGCTCCGCGTATGCGGTAGATTCGGCTGTCGCCAACATGAGCGATCGAGAATCGATTTCCCTTGGTCGATACGGTGACAATGGTTGAACCCATGCCCGACTGCTCCGCGTGTCGCGCGGCAGCCTGGTAAATCGCCTGGTTGGCCAACTGGATCGCATTGGCTAACATGTTGGCTTGCTCCGAAACGTTTCCGAAGCCGCGGCCAACTACCTGTGTACCACGGTCATCAGCAGAACGGTCATAGTGATTGAGCACGGTTTCGACCGCAATCTTGCTGGCCAGCTCTCCCGCCGCCTGGCCGCCCATCCCGTCGCAGACGACAAAAATCCCATGACGCAGGTTGTAGCCAAAATTGTCCTCGTTGTTGGTGCGCACGACACCGACGTCCGTCAGTGCCGCTGCTTGAATCGAGAGTTTCATGGGCCGGCTTTGTGCAATGCTACTTCAATTGTTGGGCGCGGCAAGTGGCAACCTGGAGGCGGAGTAGCCAGGCAACACAATGCGCGCTCAACCTGTCCGCGACTAGTTCAGAAGCGGCGAAGGTGGAAGCTCGGCATTCCGAGAATCCAGGAAGAGGCTCTTCGCCAACGCCTTTCGTTCAATTACGCTTGATAAATTGTCGCTTCCGACATCAGCCAGTGGGTTGTCGAAATCAAACCCGAACAGCCGAGGATTCTCGCCGATCACCGCAGCCGAAATGATATAGAAAACGTAGTCATAGGTCTCCTGAGGAATTTGCTCTCGATGATTCCTCAGTAGTTGCCAGAAATTCCGTTCTTTCGGATTGGCGGGCATGCTGCGCACCAAGGGCAGTACTTGGTCCTCGCCCCAGTTATAACAGGCCATGACCAACAAACCCGATGCTTGAGCGTCGGTGCTGAATAAATCCTTAATATAAGCTGCGGCGGCCCTAGTCTCCTTATCGTAGTGATCCCGGTCGTCGCCCGGATCGGGGCGTCTGAGATCAACTAAGGGCCCCAAATGCAGCCCGTACTTGACTGCCGTCTCAGGTATGAATTGCCACATCCCTTTGGCGATCCCTTTTCTGGTTACGGGACCGCTCACATATGGGTCGAAATTGCTTTCCTGGAGCGCAAGATAATAAAACTGAGGAGGAAGCCCTTGCGCCAGGAGCTCTTGTGCAACGGTCGAGGTGTATCCATTTGCTTTGGCTGCGTTTACCGCCTTCGGCAATCTTCCAGAGGACTGCCACAACTTGATGTACCGGTTCACTTCAGCGACGAAGTCATGCGGCATGTCCAGCTCGCATTCGCCAAAGATACGAGCAACACGGAGCACAAGCCTCTCCTGTTCCGTCATCTTTGGATTGTAGACGTGGAGAGTGGCAAGGAATCGATCATAGTTGCGTTCCATCTCCTTGCGCCGTTTTTCGTACTTCCGAATGACTTCCGTTTCTTGCGGGTTGTTGGAGTTCGCAACCGCCCGCTCCAGATTGGCAATGTCCAGGTCCAATGATTTCATCGCATAGAAAAGATCTTCCGCCATTGCCTTTTGCCGTTTGACTTGCTGGTGCAACATGAAGGCGTATGCTCCAGCGCCAATCAGGCACAGTGCGAGGACCCCAATGTAAAGTCCATATCTGCGCTTTTGCTTCGTCTGTACTTTGGCGAAGGCCTTACGGACAAACATCGTGTGCTCGCCCACGGGTTGATCGGCCCCGGATTTCCCGAAGTAATGCTCGACGAAGCGGGCCACGACGGCTTCATTGTCAAGAGCAGGCTCCTCTTTTGGCAGAGGCAGATCGACCTTAAACGAGATCGCAGGCCCTTCGATCCCAAGCCTTATGGTCATTGCCCCCTCCAACTGGGAACGGTCAAACCGCTGACCACCCGCGTACAACCCGTTCGTACTGTTCAGATCGCGAATCCACCACATGCCATGCTGGAGCGTTACCTCAGCATGGCTGCGACTGACGTGATCGTCCTTGACGCAGATTTCGCATTCCTCACTCCGCCCGATTCGAAATGGCTTGTTAAATTGAAAGTGCTGGGAGGCTAGACCGATCCCTTCGACCGCCACGTGCAAAATTGGCGGAGACGAGGCGGCAATTTTCGGAGCGATCATACAGACGTTGACATGATGCAATGATTTAGATCAAACAACGCAGTTTACACCGATTCCCGGCAGACACCTCAGCCGAAAGTCGAGCGCCATCACAAATGAATGGATTATATTAATCGGCAGATCCGCGGAAGGCGATTGTAATGAGCTACTCTCGGGGAATCTGATCCTCGGGGATAAGCGTACTGCTTGAAGCGCGCCACGGTTCCCCTTGTCATTACTGCAGTTTCGTAGCAAAATGACCGAGCAATCGTAAGCTGGACTGCGAGANGAAATTTGNCTTCTTCCCACTCTGAGTCTGTCGGCTGACAGTATTGCTCTTTTGCGCACAGGGATTATGACAGCACGATTCGAGCTAAGAAATGGCCACTCCCAGCAAAACGACGAAAATCGGTAAATATGACGTCATTGACATCATTGGTCGTGGCGGGATGGGAGTCGTGTATCAGGCCAAAGACCCATATCTTGACCGCTTGGTTGCCATCAAGATGATGAATGTCGATGTTAACGAAAACGCCGACTTTCTGGAGCGCTTTTACCGTGAGGCCAAGTCCACTGCGAGCCTTCGACATCCCAATATTGTTACCGTTTACGACCTAGGGGAATACCAAAACCGGCCGTTTCTGGTAATGGAATACCTCGAGGGACACAGCCTGGATGCGCTGTTGCGAGCCCATCGCCCGATGACGCTGCTGGAGAAAATCAACATCATCGTTGAGGTTTGCCAGGGCCTGGCTTACGCCCACCAGCGTGGGATCATACACCGGGATATCAAGCCCGGCAACATCATGGTCTTGAATGACGGAGGCGTTAAGCTTGTCGANTTTGGTATCGCCCGGCTGGGTGATACNACCCTCACCCGGACTGGGCAGATAGTCGGAAGTTTGTACTACATGCCTCCCGAGCAGCTCCGGGACAAGCCCGTCGATACTCGCGCGGACATTTATTCCACCGGAGTTGTTCTGTACCAGCTGCTGACCTACTCTCTTCCCTTCGAAGGGGAAAGTACNGGCTCCACCCTCACGAAAATCATCTCTGATGACCCCCCGCCGTTCAGCCAGTTTGCGCTTTCCTATCCCGCAGAGTTGGAGGCCATCACCATGAAGGCCTTGGCCAAGAACCGCGACCTGCGCTTCGCGACGGCAGAAGCCTTTGCCGCAGCTCTGGCCGAGGTGCTGGATCGTCTGAAACAAGATTCCATTAAGGAATATCTGACCAAGGCTGAACTCCTGCAGCAGAGCAATGAGCTGCAGCAAGCGCAGGATTATTTGCTCAAGGTGCTCAAGCTTGACCGCCAGCACACCGTGGCCGCCAAGCAGCTCAGTGCGGTGCGGGCAAAGCTTCAGGCACAGTTAAGCGCTGAGCGGGTTCGCCAGTTGAAGCAACAGGCTGAAGAGGCCTGCGGACGCGACGAGTTCGATGCTGCGCTTGCCTTCCTGAATCAAGCCATCGAGCTCGACAACAACCCAGACCTACAAGCCCTCCGTACGAACATTGAGAAGACCAAAGCGGAGGCAGAGCTTGTGCGCAAAGCCATCGCGCGAGCTGAAGCTGCACAGCGCTCGGGCGATCTGGACAGTGCGAAGAGCGCCATCGACAGTGCATTTTTGCGCCGGCCCAATGACAGCAAGATCAAGGTCCTTCGCCGGGCAATTGAACGGGACCTGGAGGAACGGGAGCGCCAGCGCCACGTGGAGGGCCTGCTCGACGAGGCTCGCAAACAGATGGCGGGGCGTAAGTTTACGGCTGCGCTCGACTTGTTGAGAGAAGCACAAAAGCTGGACCCAGGCGCCCCTCAGTTGCGCATCCTGCTGGAAAGACTGGCGAGCGAGCATCAACAGGAAAAACAGCGCCGCGAGCTGGAACAGCTCAACCGTGAAGTTCAGGAGGCGATGGATCGGGACGACTATAAGGCGGCTTCGGCGAGGGCCGCTGAAGCGCTGGGCAAGTTCCCCAACGAAACTGGCTTGGCAAGACTCAAGGAGCTTGCTGACGCGCAAGTCGAAATAACAGCACAGAAGGAATTTGTCCGTACTCAAACCGCAGCCGCTCAGCAGTTGCTCGACGGCGGCCAGACGCAACGCGCTCTGGATGCTGTCGAGAAGGCGTTGCAGAAAGTGCCCGGAAATGCGCGTCTTGAATCTTTCCGGACGATGATCCACGACCGCATGATCATTGAGCGCACGGAGGCTGACAAAGCCACGTGCTTGCGCCAGGCGAACGAAGCCATAAGCCTCGGCCGGTACCCTGATGCCATTCAAATCCTGGAAAGCGCTCAGGTACGATTTGTCGACTCCACGGAGCTCGACGAACTTCTCCGTTTCGCCCGTGATCAGCAGGCCAAGGCCCGCCGTCAGGCTTTCGTTGAGGAATCAATGCGCGCGGCGCAGCGATTGCTTGCAGAGCAGGATTTCGAAGGAGCCGTCAAGCTACTGGAGAAGGCAGTAGACCAGGTTCCCAGTGAGGACCTGGATCTCTTGCTTCAGCAAGCGCGTGAGCAGCGAGATGGTTTCCGGCGCGACCTTCAAGCGGCGATCGCCAAAGGCAAGAGCCTGCTGGAAGAAGGTGCAGTAGACAACGCCCGAGAGTTTCTAAGTTCCAGACCGGTCTCGTATCAACAATCTACCGAATTTCGCGATCTGATCGAGGAGGCACAGAGCACTCCAATATCAGCTCTTCATGTTGACGGCACCGGGACCGAAGCGACGCGAATCTTTAGTGGGGTCGGGCCGCGTCCCGATGCGGCGACTGTCATTGAGCGAGGGAGGACGGTCAGTATCTTCCCGCAAGTGGAACCTGAACCCGTTTCCGAAGAGCCACAAGAGCTACCCGAGCCAAAACTGCCGCCACCTTGGAAGCGAAAGCCGCTGGTGATTGGGGCGATCGCCGCGGCGCTCGTCCTGGTCGGTCTGGTCGTTTGGTGGTCGATACCGGGCAAGCCAAAGGAAGCGTATCTGAATATTCAATCCACAGCCGGGGCGCAAGTCGTCATTGACGACAAGGCATCGGGCATTATGGGAACCGATGGGACTCTTCGGGTGAAGGTTACGGCGGGCTCTCACCGCGTGCAGGTGAGTTTGGATGGATATGAGCCTAGGACCGAAAGCGTCACGATTAAGGCGGGTGAGACATTGCCGCTTCAGCTGGCGATTACGCGACCCCCACCAACGCAGCCGCCCTCGCCGCTAACGCCTAACTCAGGAACTCTGATAGTGCGGAGCAATGTCCCCGGGGCCGATGTCTTCATTGACGGGCAACTTAAGGACGTTACTGGCCGCGACAACAAGCTCAAAGTCCCGTTGGATCCAGGGCCGCATCGGATACAACTCAAAGCGTCAGGTTATCAGGATTCCGCTGAGCAACAAGTCGAGATCGTCGCGAAGAAGGAGAAGCTACTTCCGTTTACGCTGCTCCCTCTACCAGGCCAAACATACTCATTAAAGATTGAATCCAAGCCTCCAGGTGCGTCCGTCCGCATCGACGACAAGGGCGCGGGCAGCACTGTAGGCGGCAAGCCCCTGTCGGCCAAGGTCCTCGCAGGACCCCATACGGTACAGTTGAACTTAGACGGCTATGAAGCGTGGACTACTAGGGTTACGGTCAAGGAAGGCGAGAACCCACCAATTCGAGCTGA
>JGI26339J46600_10000717_pt1 | contig 11098 bp, 7 predicted proteins | sample BogFormECP12_OM1_FD_46600 | JGI IMG/M metagenome (IMG submission 46600) | reverse complement strand
AATCGCTCCCATGGCGAGGTAGCAGACCAGTTGGTATCCGGTGTTGATCAGGTAGAGCTTGGTGGGCTGCTTGCCGAATAGCGCGCCGGTTAGTTGGACGGTGGTTACGAATCCCAGCCAGACGGCGAAACCGATTTTCATTCCGTAGAGAATCGTGTTGACGGTGGTGAGGTCGATGATCTTGGCGAGCACTACGGCCGACGCGATGCTGGCGACGAAGGCGAGGCCGTAGAGTTTGCCTGCGCCTTTTTGCATCTCGGCGATCTTGGCTTTGTCGTTGGGGTCGATTCCCATCAGGCGCATCCAGGGAGTCGCGAAAAGGANGGGGGAATACCAGAGAAATCCGATCACCATGGTCGCGATGGCGNANACCAGCACGGCCCAGAAATTGATTCCANCAAATGAGTGAGCTCCGATCATAGTGCCCTCCTGTGGTGGCGATGAGGGCGCAATGGTAATCCGGAGGGGTGGGTGGAGGAAAGGAAAAAATTTGGCAGGGGCGCTTCATAAGAGTTGTCATCTTGAGCGAAGCGAAAGACCTATGCATTGGGGCGGATTCAAATACATAGGTCCTTCGCTTCGCTCAGGATGACAGTTTGGATTTGGTCCGCGAACTCGCGGGACACTACACTACCGCCCTCGATCCATCGCCTGGTTCGCCAGCCGATCGGCGGTCTGGTTGTGTTCGCGGAGGGCGTGCCTGATTTCGAAGTGCTCAAGCCGGCGCACCAGTTGCAGCGCCTGGTCGTACAGCTTGCGGAGTTCGGGATGACGCACCTTGTAGATGCCTTTCATCTGCCGGACCATCAGTTCGGAATCGCTGATCACCTTGAGCGCCTTGATCTGGTTTTCGGTGGCGTAACGCAGCGCGGCAAGCAGTCCCTGATACTCGGCGTAGTTGTTGGTGTGGTGCCCAAGGTACTCGCTAAGCTCGGCGACCGGATGACCGGATGCGTCCTGAATAGCAACCCCGTAACCGGCAGGTCCAGGATTGCCGCGAGCTCCGCCATCAACGTGGGCAGTGTGTACGGCAGTCGCGGATTTCGGCGCCGAGAAAAGATTGCGGGATCCAGGAGTGCGCGGAGGCATAGAGCGAGTTTACAACGTGGTGACATGAGCAGTTTTAGCGAATCCAGATTTCCTGCAGCCACCGGCATCTGCCGAGCTGTGCTCGGCTTGGACGGGCGAGGGCGCCCGTCCCCACACGTGCCAAACCCCTGTGTCCTATCTTCCGGTGGCGAGCCTAGTCGCCAACCGCTGCGGCAAATTGGCGGCGAGAATTTTTTCCTGCGCCACGCGCAGGTTGTAAGGCACGCGATAGAACGTCACGATCCAGGCTTCGGAGTCGAACATGGCGAAGGCGGCGCGCCAGTCGCCATCGCGGGGCTGGCCCACGGAGCCGGGGTTGATGAGATAGCGGCGATCCTTGCGCAGCGGCCAGTCGGACGTTTCGGGCTGGCCCACGGTGCGATATCCGGGACGGTAGGCTTCGCTGATCTCGCCCGTGAGCACGAAACCGCCCTGGAGGTGAGTGTGTCCGAAGAATGTGACGGGGACGGGAATGGTGATGAGCGGCACGATGGCGTCGCTGACGCTGACCATGTATTCATCTTCGTCGAGCGAAGAGCCGTGCACGAACTGGATGCCGGGGAGTTCGTCGAGGTGGATGGGACCCTGGGGAAGCGAGCGCAGCCATTCGAGATTTTTGGGGGTCAGTTGGTCGCGGGTCCAGAGCGTGGCCAGGCCGGCGACGGGATTGAACTCCTCGAGGTTCATGAGGCCGCAGACCGCTTTGTCGTGATTGCCGCGGACGAAGATGTGTCCGAGAGCTTGCGCTTTGGCAATGACCTCGTTGGGATTGCCGCCGTAGCCGACGGTGTCTCCGAGATTGACGACGAGATCGTAGGCCGGAGCGGCGGCCAGACAGGCGTCCAGCGCTTCGAGGTTGCTGTGAATGTCGCTGAGAAGAAGGATACGCACAAAGGGAGGATTATAGCTTTTCTGGCGGGGAAAGGACGAGGCGGAGGGCGCTAGCGTCGTGCCCCGCAAGTTCGTGGCATAAATCTACCCTGTCATCCTGAGCGCAGCGAAGCACCTATGTGTATTTGAATGCGCTACCCACGAGATCCTTCGCTGCGCTCAGGATAACAACCCAAACTTATGTCGCGAATTTACCGGACACGATACTGGCTTTGCTCCTCTAACCCCGAGCCTCTCCCGGCACCCGCACCCGAATCGTCTGCGGAACCGCCCGCAGTTTCGCCAGCATCTGCTCGTCGCAAGCCCGATTGATGTCGTAAATCGCATATCCCAGCGGCCCGCGAGTATCCAGCACTTGCCGGTCAATATTGATCCCCTGATCCGCCAGAATATCGTTAATCGCCCGCAAAATTCCCGGCACATTGTGATGGATATGCATGAGCCGGTGCGATCCCGGCTCATAGTCCAGATGACAATGCGGTAGGTTCACGCTCAGGAGCGAATTCCCGCTCGCGAAATAATCGATCATCCGCGCCGAAACAAACTGCCCGATATTTTGCTGCGCCTCCTCGGTGCTGCCGCCGATGTGGGGCGTCAAAATCACATTCGGCAGTCCGAGCAGCGGGCTGGAAAACGCGCCGCCAGTCTCCGGTTCCTGCGGAAACACATCCACCGCCGCTCCACCCAGCTTCCCGCTTTTCAAATGCCGGGCCAGCGCCTCATGATCCACCACGAACCCGCGGCTCAAATTAATCAGGCACGCTCCATCCTTCATCACGCGGAACTCTTCTTGCCCAAACAAATTCTGGTTCTGCGCTTTCCCATCCACGTGCAAAGTGATCACGTCGGAAGTCTCCAGCAATTCGCGAAAGCTCACCGGCCGCGCATTCCCGCGCGCCAGCACATGCGCCACATCATGGAACACCACCCGCATGCCCATCGCCTCGGCCAGATCCGATACCTGCGACCCGATTTTCCCGTAGCCCACAATCCCCAAAGTAAGCCCGCGCACCTCATGCGATCCCGCCGACGATTTATTCCAAACCCCGCTGTGCAGCCGCGTGCTTGCCTCAAATGTCCGCCGCATCAGCAGGATGATCTCCCCCATCGCCAGCTCCGCCACCGACCGGCTGTTCGAATGCGGATCGTTAAACACCGCAATCCCCCGCTCGCTCGAAGCCACGCGATCGATCTTGTCCACGCCAATGCAGAACGCCCCCACCGATACCAGCTCCGGCGCCGCATCCAAAACCGCCGCCGTAATGCGCGTCTTCGACCGCACCCCCAGAATCGAAGTCCCGCGCACCTTCTCGACCAGGGCACGCTCGTCAAGCGCTCCCTTCAGGGACTCGACCACGAACCCCGCCTCTTCAAACTGAGAAGCCGCCACCCCGCTAATGTTCTCCAGCAATAGAACCTTCAAAGACCCTCCTGGACCCATTAAGAGTAAGTCTGAATTATAAAGACAATGCGTGTGTGGCGCGGGCGCCCTCGCCCGCGAACCCTCGATCCCGCCGAAATTCCCCTGTGTCCCCCGTAGCCTGCCCTGAGAGTTTGTGACTTTTTTGATTTTTCTCAAGGACCGATGTTGAAAGAAAAAGACTTAAGTGCCCCTAAAATGGCCGAAAGTCAATAAAGTCACAAACTCTGAGCGAAGCCGAAGGTCCCCTGTGGTTCAGATTCTCGCCGGCAGCGATCCGCACCGTTTCCGGCACACCCCAGTCCCCCAAGTGGTAAAAGTATAAAGACGCCAGCGCCCGCCCGCCGGAGCGTAGAATCTTTCTGCTCGATCCCGTCATCCATTAAGACTTTGGAGGAAACAAAAAATGGCGCATGAACTACCCCCCCTGCCGTACGATTACACGGCGCTCGAACCCACCATTGACGAAAAGACGATGCACCTGCATCACGACATGCATCACGCCGCCTACGTCAAGAACCTGAACGCGGCACTCGACAAGCATCCCGAGCTGCACAAGAAAACTGCGGAAGATCTCATCCGCGATCTGACCGCTGTCCCGGAAGACATCCGAGGCGCCGTCCGCAACAACGGCGGCGGCCACGTCAACCACACCATGTTCTGGACCATCATGAAGCCCCACGGCGGGGGCGATCCCACCGGTCCCATCGCCGGCGTGATCAAGAAAACGTTCGGCGACTTCAAGACCTTCCAGGAAAAATTCAACGCCGCCGGCGTAGGCCAGTTCGGCAGCGGATGGGTCTGGCTGGCAGGCGACTCCAAAGGAGAAGTGAAAATTCTCTCCACTCCGAATCAAGACAGCCCGCTGTCGCAAGGCCTCTATCCCATCTTCGGCAACGACGTTTGGGAGCACGCCTACTATCTCAAATACAACAACCGCCGCCCCGAATACCTGCAAGCCTGGTGGAGCGTAGTCAACTGGGAAGAAATCAACAAACGCTACCACTCGTCTCTGAAGAAATAACCGCGAATCGCTCGTGTGGGGACGCCCGTGTGGGGACGGGCGCCCTCGCCCGTCCAAGCCGAGCGCAGCTCGGCTCCTGCCTGCGGTCGCAGCAACTCAGGATTCGCCATACAAGGCGCAGGCCTTCCGTCGGCGGTGCACGAGCGATACCTCTTATAAATTGTCATCCCGAGCGCAGCGAGGGATCTGCAGTTCGACCCAAAATGTAGATCCCTAGCTTCGCTCAGGGCAGGCTCTGTCCGCGCCGCTTGCCTCCCAGCGTAATATAGATTGCAGATCGTTCGCCGTCTCTCCGTTTGGAGGTCGCCATGCGCAAGCCCGCGCCAGCTCTTACCCTGTTCCTCCTTATTTCATTCTTTTCCTCGGCGCAAGAAACCAAGCCAGCTCCCAAGACGGCCTACAGCCCGGTTCCCGTCAAGGCCGCCCGAGAGCCCAACCCGGTGAAGTCCACTCCCGAGTCCATCGCGGAAGGCAAGAAGATCTACGGCTACGACTGCTCTCAGTGTCATGGCGCCACCGGCGACGGCAAAACCGATGTTGCCAAGGACCTGAAGATCCCCGACCTCACCGATTCCGCGCTTCTCAAAGACCGCACCGACGGCGAACTCTTCTATATCCTCAAAAATGGCCACGGCAACATGCCTCGCGAAGGCGATCGCGTCAAGCCCGAGCAACTCTGGGATCTGGTCAACTACGTGCGATCGCTGCCCAGGAAGCAACCTCCCGCCGAACCAAAGTCGCCGAACTAGATCTGTTCACCTGGTTTCAAAAGACGGTTTTTGGCAAAGACGGTTTTGGGAAGGGCACAGCTTTACAGGCTGCGGAAAAACTCGACCTGGCGCCCGGATTTTGGGTGGCGCAGCGCTTCAGCGCTGCGATAACTGCATTATTTTGAATGCGGCTTTAGCCGCTGAGGGCCACAGCTTCTGCGGCCGGAGAGTTAGTTCATCCGGCGCACGAATCAGAAAGGGAACCCTCAACTTTCGAGAAACTTCCTGATCTGCGGCCAATACTTTCGAACAATCAAGTCCGTGCTCAGGTGCCCGCCACGCCGGTACAACCTCAGCCTCACTCCCGTAAGCTCCGCAAATTCCTTGACCGATTGATAGGGAACATAAGGATCGTCCTGCGCGTGAAACATCATGACCTTCGACGCGGTAATTTCCTGCGCGTGATAGGCGGGGTTATAGAACTTCCCGCCACGCAGCTTCTTCCAATTTCTGTCCGGCAGCCGATATCCATTCCCGAACGCCTCGCGAATATACGCGGCATAGCTGGCATTTGAAGTCTCTTTCTTCTCTTCGCGCGGAAGAATCGCCCAATCCACCACCGGACAATTGGCGATCACTCTCTTCACCCGTGAATCGAGCGACGAAAGAATCGCCGCCGCCCCGCCAAAACTTCCTCCGATCACAAACAGTTCATCCGCCAACACGCGAAATCGCCGCCCAAATGCAATCTCTCTGAACTCTTTCGACAATCCGTCAATCACGTCCAGAATGTCCAAGTGCGGCGATCGTTCCAGAAACTCCCCGCCGCTCTCCCAAGCTCCCCGATAGCGCGGATAAAACACCCAGTATCCCTTCCCGGAGAGAAACTCCGCCAACGGCTGTTTGCGCGGAATCGAAGGCATCCCATCGCAAAGGATGATCGCCTTGTGAGTTTTCCCCAGCCGAGCCGGAGGCAAAAACTCAGTAACAATGTCGCGTTTGAATCGTGCCCTGAACATAACTCATCGACCCCTGGATTATCGTAAACCCGTTCCCGCCCCGGTTGGCAGTGAGAGCACGTCTTCGCTTCCGCAATTACTCCGAACCCACTGGGTACTGGCAGCTGGCAACTGTTCTAAACCTGTGCACCCCTTGTGCAAATTCCGCCCGCCGACCGCAACCGCGTCCAGCGCAATTTTCCGCCCNCCGCTCAAACCCCGCCGCTCGTGCGCCAACCGCAGTTACCCTCGACCCNTACTTGATCCGGATTCATCACATCGAATCCGCGAGCGAGAATTCCACCGTTGCACAATTCTTATGGTATTGACCCACCCTTCTTCTGCGCGTACAGTCGCTCCACTCGAAAATAAGAATCCGCCGGGCGGCGACCTTGCTCGGTCAAAACCTGAAACCTGAANGCTAGTGTCGGGTTCCGGAAATGCGCGGCATAAATTTGATTTGTCATCTTGAGCGAACCGGGGTCCCCAGCGCGCCCGCTTTGGGCGCGATGGGGCGTGAAGCGAAGGACCTGCTGTTTGCCGGCGCCTTCGCAAAACTGACACTCCAGCTTCACTTTAAGATTTGTCATCCTGACCCTGAGCTAAGCCGAAGGGGAAGGATCTAGTGCGTTGCGAATTCCAATACACAGGTTCTTCGCTTCGCTCACCATGACAGTTGCATGTATGCCGCGACCTTGCGGGACACGAGACCGGAAGCAAACACCGGCTCTTCCGAAGATGACAGAAAGCATTTATGAATCTCGAAAACCCATGGACCGTTTATCGCACTCGCTTCCTGGTGCGCGCTCGTCAACTCACCGAACCGCTCGTCTTTACCGACGCACTCAGCCGCGAGCAATCCGGCCGCCCCGGCGACTACCTCGTCGAGTCCTCCGACGGCATGAGACGGATCATCACCCAAGCCCTCTTCGAAGACATTTACGTGCCTCTCGCACCTGCGCAACTCTGCTTCCCGGGCGCCAGAGTTCAAACGGGAGTCCAAACCGATGGAGCGCCCGCCGCCCTCGCCCGGCCCGTATCCCGCGCCTCGCCAGAAGATCGCACCTGTGCCACCGCCTGACTTTGTCTGTAGAGACGGGGCTTGCCCCGTCTCAGCAACATGATAGAAACGAAGGTGCCCGACGTCTCGCGGTTTTCGAGACGTGGGCCGCCGGTCAACCAGCCAATTTCCCAACTCGGCACCCTTACCACTTTCGAGCTACAAGATATTGTGTTTCCCTCTTGACAGGCACCATATACGGGAGTACGTTAAGCATCCCAGAGCACTTTTGCAGACCTCCTTTAAAGGAGGCAACGACCATAAACACCAGGGGCGAGACTCAAAGTTGAGGTGACTTCGCGTCTCCCCCTTCACGGGAAACCATCCCTCCATAGTGGATGGAAAAGCAGATGGAAACTCGCGGCGACTTCCCCCGGTCTGGTTCTGCCAGGCATCCCCTCGGGGGGATTCATCAGCGGAATTTGGAGCGGATTCAGTGTTGCTGCAGCCCGCTCGTGTAGAAACGGGGCTTGCCCCGTCTCCGCCGCCGAGCGCACCGCGGCATCTGCCGGTGGTCACCGCAACTCTGGATTCGCTATAGGAGCCCCGATGGAACGTTTGATCGAACTCGTTGCCGCATCTTTCGCCCGCTATGGCATCGAATGCCCAGCCGGCGACTCTAAGTTGGCTCGACCAGTCCAGGCCAAGCCAGCACAAGCGGTCCGCGCCGCTGAGCCAGCCCTTACCACCGCGCTCCCAGAGCACAACTACCGAAAAAGCATGCAGGCCGATTCATCCCCGTAGAGACGGGCCTTGCCCCGTTTCTGCGGGCTGCGGCAGAACTCAGGCCTCGTATCTGGGTATCGCTTTAGCGATACCACAAGCTCTTCGAAATCAGACGCCCCTTTAGGGGCTGGGCGCCGGGAAGCATAAGCCATATGTTTGGCCGCGCCGCCGTACGCATTTTCAGAAATGAGTAGAGCGTGTTCCATGAATTGTTCTGGGAAGGAAAGGATCGGTTTCAACCATGAAATCTCGCAACCATGAAATCTCGCAACCATGAAACCTCGCAACCTGTTGTTTAGATCGACTGTTTTTTGCCATCATCTAATTTAGGAGCAAGGATATGCCCGAAGTGCGCGATCAAATCAAGACTCCAGCCGCCGCCAGCACTACTAAGAAGAAGGCCCCCGGCCTCACCTTCCGCCGTTTTTTCACCAAGCCCGGCGTCTCCCCGTACTCAGAAATCGAGTGGGAACTCCGCAACGCTCAGATCGCCGACTCCCACGGAGGCATGATCTTCGAGCAGAAGAATGTCGAGGTCCCCAAAGACTGGTCCATGACCGCGACCAACATTGTCGCCTCGAAATATCTTCACGGACAGATCGGCACCGATGAGCGCGAAACCGGCGTGCGGCAACTGGTCGCCCGCGTCGCCGAAACCATTCGCGACTGGGGCATGAAAGACGGATACTTCCGCTCCTCCGAAGACGCCGCCACCTTCCACGACGAACTCGTCCACCTGCTCCTCCGCCAGTACGCCGCCTTCAACTCGCCCGTCTGGTTCAACGTCGGCTGCGAACGCGTCGAGCCTAAGTCCGACGCCACCAACTGGCACTGGAACTTCACCACCCGCCAAGTGGAATTCGGCGCCACCGGATACACGCGCCCGCAGTGCTCCGCCTGCTTCATCAATTCGGTGAAAGACTCGCTCGATTCCATCCTCACCCTGGCCAAGACCGAAGGCATGCTTTTCAAGTGGGGATCCGGTACCGGCACCAATCTCTCTCCCCTGCGTTCCTCCACCGAAGTGCTCAGCGGCGGCGGCACCGCCAGCGGCCCGCTCAGCTTCATGAAAGGCTTCGACGCCTTCGCCGGCGTCATCAAGTCCGGAGGCAAGACTCGCCGCGCCGCCAAGATGGTCATCCTCAACATCGACCATCCCGACATCGTTGACTTCATCGAGTGCAAATCCAAAGAAGAGGCCAAAGCGCACGCGCTGGTAGCGCAGGGTTACGACGGATCGCATCCCGACTCCGATGCCTACAGTTCCATCTTCTTTCAGAACGCCAACAACTCCGTCCGCGTCACCGACGACTTCATGGTCGCCGTCACGCGCGACACCGATTTTTCCACTCGCTCCATCGTTGACGGCCGCGTAGTCAACACTTACAAAGCCAAAGATTTGCTCCAGAAAATTTGCGAAGCCACCTGGCAATGCGGCGATCCCGGCATGCAGTACGACACCACCGTCAACCGCTGGCACACCTCGAAAAACACGGCCCGCATCAATGCCTCGAATCCCTGCAGCGAGTACATGTTCCTCGATGACTCCGCCTGCAACCTGGCCAGCCTGAACCTGCTGAAGTTCGCGCCCAACGGCACGTTCGACGTGGAAGCCTATCGTCACGCCGTCGACGTCATCATCACCGCGCAAGAAATCCTGGTGGACAATGCCGGCTACCCCACCGAAATCATAGGCAAGAACTCGCACGACTATCGCCCGTTAGGCCTGGGTTATGCCAACCTGGGCGCGCTCTTGATGGCCGCAGGCCTGCCCTACGACTCCGATGCCGGACGCGACTACGCCGCCTGCGTAACCGCCATCATGTGCGGCGAGGCCTATCTCCAATCCTCGCGCATCGCCGAACAATGCGAACCGCTGTGCCCGATAACCGACACCGTCCAAACGCGCCTCGGAGTAACCACCGCGGAAAACATGCCCGGAGCCGCCTGCCCCGGCTGGTACATCAATCGCGAGCCTTTCTTAGACGTAATAAGGATGCACCGAGCCAGCGTAAACAACATAGGCAGTGGCACGAATCACGTAGGGACGGCCGCCCCCGGCCGTCCAGCCGAGCGCAGCTCGGCGGCGGCTCAACTGCCCGAGTTAATCGAAGCTTCCAAGCAGTGCTGGGACGAAGCCCTGGCCCACGGCGAAAAACACGGCTACCGCAACTCCCAGGTTACAGTCCTGGCTCCAACCGGAACGATCGGCTTCATGATGGACTGCGATACGACCGGCATTGAGCCGGACTTAGCGCTCATCAAGTACAAGAAGTTAGTTGGCGGCGGAATGATCAAGATCGTCAATAACACCGTTCCGGGAGCGCTCTTCAAACTTGGTTACACCCACGAACAAACCGATGCGATCGTGAGTTACATCGACGCAACCGGCACAATCGAAGGCGCTCCGCATGTGAAAGACGAGCACCTTGCCGTGTTCGATTGCTCGTTCAAGCCGGCCAAGGGCACGCGTTCCATTCACTACATGGGACACCTGAAGATGATGGCCGCCGCCCAGCCCTTTATTTCGGGAGCGATCTCGAAGACCGTCAACCTGCCGAACGCAGCCACGGTGGACGATATCTCTGAGGCTTACATCCAAGCCTGGAAACTGGGCCTGAAAGCCGTCGCCGTTTATCGCGATGGCTGCAAGCAGTCGCAGCCGCTTTCCGCGGCCGGAACCAAAACCGCCCTGAGTAGCGCCGGCGTCTCGCCGGCTGTCGCGCAGGCGTCTTCACCTGCGCAAGATGACGACAACCTCGACGCCCCGCCGCGCGCCGTACGTCACAAGCTGCAACAAGAACGCATGTCGGTCACCCACAAGTTCAACATCGGAGGCCACGAAGGTTACGTCATCGTCGGCCTGTATCCCAACGGTGAGCCGGGCGAGATCTTCATCAAGATGGCCAAGGAAGGCTCAACCGTTTCCGGCCTGATGGACAGCTTCTCCCTAACCACATCGATCGCGTTGCAGCACGGCGTTCCGCTGAGCCTGCTCTGCGAGAAGTTCGCGCACACGCGCTTTGAGCCGAGCGGCTGGTCGAACCATCCCGAGATCGGCTATGCCAAGTCAATCGTGGATTACATCTTCCGCTGGCTGCACCTGCGCTTCCTGACCGGACAGCAGCAGATGCTGTTCGACAACCTGCGGCCCAAGTCCTGGCCCGCTCCGGAAGGTGT
>JGI26339J46600_10000716_pt1 | contig 11109 bp, 7 predicted proteins | sample BogFormECP12_OM1_FD_46600 | JGI IMG/M metagenome (IMG submission 46600) | reverse complement strand
CGCCACGATCGCCAACGCCAGGGCGTTCGCGCAGATCAGGGACGATTTCGGGACGTTCGACAATTATATCTGGGCATTCGTCGACGACAAGCCCATCCAGAACGAGTGGGCCGACCTGGGTTCGATTCCCGCCACGACGATCTTGTCCGATCACGTGAGCAAGGAGCTCAAGAGACGCGGGTTTAAGTTCGTCGGATCGACCATCATCTACGCGTACATGCAAGGCGCGGGTCTCGTGAATGATCATCTCGTCACGTGCCCTGCCTGGCTTCAATGCAAAGTACCAGATGGAAAGTAATTTCCTTCCTTTCCTTTAAATTAATCAACCATCACGGCAATGTTTCGATGATTCCGTTGAAATGCGAATCGAACGTGCATAATTTCGTGATGGCACGTTCTCTTGCTTGCGCAAGAATCACGCAATCGGTGAATGATAATGCCTTATCGAAATACTTGATAAAGAATTTTCACGTGACATCGATCTCAGCTTCCGAAGTCATGATAAACTTGATCCAGCTCGATCGGCGAATAAATGCCTCGAGATCGCGAATGATTTCGATCCTGCAAGATCGAGCTAGTGCAAGTGTCAAGGTTTCATCAAGAATGTAATCAGACGTGTACACGTCGCCGTGATCCCTTTCTTTAACATCCCTATACAAATCTCTTATCATTTGTTATTTAGAACGGACCAAGGTATTCGTTATCGTAACAAGCCCCTTATTTCCTTGAATACCTTGCCATCGATGAGCCCGTGAATGAGACCCGTGGCATAAAAGTCGGTCACGCAATCTTGCATCCACGCGCATTCACCGTTGCATTTGCCCGGACCCTTGCCGTGAAAGAAGGTTGGATTTATCGACTTCTCCGCTTCAGCATGGACCCCCTTGATATCATGATGCTTCAGCACGTCAACCTTGATCGCCTGCGGATACGTCTTGCATGGCCAGAACAACTTGCCATCGTGGTCGACGTGGTCGAACACGCGAGGAAAACAGCTCGTGAACCGGGCATTCAAGAGCCGGTCGAGCATGAAACTCGATGCAATCATGGGATAGCCTTGATCCGCTCGTGTAATGATTTTTTTCACGAGTTCTTGATAGCCAGGGTGTGCCAACAGCTCGCGATCTGGACGATCGACGATATTCTCCGCGACCGGGGAAAACGTTACGCCCAGGTCGTTGCAAAAGTCAAGAATGTCAGATGCGTCTTGATAATTCCCTTGCCCGATGACGATGTTGATGGCGAGCTTGAAGGGAAAATAGTTTCGCAATACGCGCAGCGCGAGGATATTGCGCAAGACCTTCCATGCTACGTTCTCGGTCGTGTTGCAGATCTCGGCAAGTTTCGGGATCGTCATCGCATCCAAGGACACGATGATCACGTCCATCTGCGACAGGAACTTGCGATATCGGGGTTTCACAAGCAAGTCGCCGATGAGGCTGCCGTTCGTGTTGATCATGTTGAACATGGCGATGTCAAGCTTGCTCGATCGGTCTAGCAATTCGGGGAGGTCCTCCCGCATGGTCGGCTCGCCACCGCAAAAATAGATGCCCGACGCGGCTTTCATGATCTGCAAGAGCCGTTTTCCTTGGTCTGTAGACAGGTTACGGGTCTCGCCTTGCTGGAACAGCAGCGGGTACTTGCCGCCCCGATGGTTGCTGCAAAAGCTGCACGTGAAGTTGCAGGCATTGGTCATCGTCCAGATATAAAAGAGCGGGATGAAATCATGATCAGTTCTCGCCATCTTGATCTTGTTCTTGAAAAAATGCATAAATGTCTTTTCGATCGCAAGCAATCGTCGCATCATGCGGTGGATCCGGGGCAGAAATGAATACGGAACTTGCGTCTTCAAGATCTGGATGGCGAGGCGAGCCGATTCCTCTTGCAATGTTGCCCAATCGGGTTGGCCCGGTTTCGGCGTGTAGAGCTTGAACTGGGGGAACAGCAACGAACGTACTTTGTCACCAGTCATGCAACCGTTGCCTCCGCAGCTTTCTTGGCGATCACATATTCTATCATGTCAAACACTTGCTTGAGCAAGAGAGGAACTAAAAATGCCCACCACAAGAGCAACCACGCCGGCAGGCCCATGAACACGGGGTTGTAATACACATACAAGCCGAACGTGACCATGAGGCCCTCGAACATGAACGCGTAGGGCAAGATGGCCATGATGAGCAATTCGTTTTTGCGCGGGCGGAATAACAAGAGGCGGGCGACGATGATGCCGCCGTAGATGGCTGCTGGTATGAGGGGGTCCATGAAGGTCCGGTAAATAATGATGCGCAAGACGACGAGTACGATGATGTCCGCGAGCAACCTCGTCGAGAGCCAACCTCGAAAGAACCGGCCATCCTTGGCGAATCCCTTTCCCTTGAACCACGCGACGTGGAAGACCTTGCGGAACAATAGAAACACCTGGCCCCAAAACACGATCATCCACACGGGCATAAGTCCTTGTAAAAACGGCAACAAGGTCAATGACGTGTAACGATAGATGCCGTTAACTTGGGATGCTAGATCATTTCCTCCACCTGCGATAATACCTAAAACAAAGAATATCCAATCATATTTCTCGTTAACGAGCAAGAACCGGACGATGATGTTTATCGTGAATATGATGGTCAAGATGATTGTGTAAACCACGCTCGTCCCTGCAAGACGGCCAAGCACGCCAACGACAACGATGATGGGTAACAGAAAGATGATTTCGGAGCCAAGGCGTCGCTCGGATGTGGCTACCATCTTTCGCGATTTCAGGGACGCTTGAATCCCGCGCATACTGGAAATAGATCTCGTTCCGGGAAGTATTTATGATTACCTTGAACCCGCAAGCGCGAAGCGATCAGAGAAGAAAAACGGCGATGATGATGCAACCAGCCCAAATGATGACCTCGGTAATTATGCCCTTGTGCTGCTCGCGCCAATCGGGTAACCATGAAAAACAACGAGCGCGCAACCTGCCAATCCAGTAATGCATGAAATAACGTGGCAGAAGGTCTGGATTGTCGGATATCTGTATCTTTTTCACGGAACACCATAAACGCAGGCCCACCCAGTCATAGAGATCCGGGATGTTTGCCGCGACCAATGCCCACAAGAACGGTTTCACCCAGATGAACACGATGGCCACGATGATCGAGCCTGCGATTATAATCACGTGCCACGCGACCCATATTTTGTCCTTCGGGCGCGGTGTTGGCGTGTGAAACGTGATGACAACAATGGCATCGATGAAGAAATGCGCCGCAATGCACAACGGAAACAAGAGCACGTACACGATCCAGGTTTCCTTGATGAAATATTGCAGCAATGCCATGATGAAGATGCCGCTGAAGAAATGCGTTATTGCTTCCATGATATCTTCTCATTTCAGAGTATTTCATACCGGTTCGTTATCCAGTCTAGCTTCTTGAATATTCTTGCTAGCTTGCTCATCAAGGATAACAGTATTTTGATCCCGTTAATGATAATGCCTTTCTTGAAAAAAAAGAACCGCGATGAAATGTTGTCGCCGTGCCGATAATATCGCCGGACGAACACGATATACGGGCGCTGGTCACCCTTGCCATCGATCGTGAAGGTCATGTTCACCGCGTCCATGACCGCGGGCTCGAAATCGACGTAATCGCTTTCTCGCAAGTCCAAGCACGTGAAATGTCGGCTCATTGCGGTCATGTAAATCACGGTTTCGATACGATCCTGGATTTTTTTCCGCGCGACAATAGCATCTTTTTTTCTGTTTGGACAAGCACGATCCAGGTTTTTTTTCGAGCACATGCATTTCCACGTCCAATCCGAGGGGTGCTTGCCGATATACCTCGCGTGCTCGCACGGGGCCTTATTTACACTCCCGAAATTCTCGCAATCGAGCGTGATGTACCCATGGCGGGTGACGTTCACGTGGAGAAACCCGCCGCAACAATTGCAAGGGGCAAGCAAGAGACCATAGTCACCCTTGGCATTGTAGGTGAAGCCAATATCATCCTTGCCATCGTCCATGAACGTTCGACCTTGATTGATGAAAAGTAGTCATCCGACAAGGTAAATAACGTCTCGATCAATAACTGATTTTCACGTTGCACGAGAAACGTCATGAATTCATCGATGGTAACATGAGAAGACAATGTCACGAATAATGCACCCGACCATTGATTTAAGGGACGGCTTGATGATCAAGGCTCATGAAAACCACGATCATCTTGTCATCAAGTTTGGACGGGGACGCTGGCGATACCGCACGCAATTGTGCCATGGTGCTCGGCCCAGCACGTGCATCCACCTTTACCATAGAAACTGAGGCTTTGGCGCCATTTGATTTCGCGGTCTCATGCATTGCCATGGATGGAAGTTTCGTCGCGGACGAGGTGTTTCAATTTGCAGAACGGGAAGCGGGATGGCTCCAGGATCGCCTCGTGGGCATCATCTGCTGCAGCGCCGATGAGAACGAGGGAATTGCCATGATAGATTCTTTTTCAAGAGCATGCTCGGCGAACAACCCGATCACGCAAGTTGTATCGTTGCCGCCACATCTTGATGACGTGATTTCCTTCGCGATGCAAGTCAAGAACCATGTCAAGCAGCAAGGCATCCTGGCGCCAGTGGAATTGGTCAAGCAAGAATTAGATGCATTTTTAAAGTCCCATAATACATGTACGTTGTGCACGGCAGCACGAGGAATGGTCAGGGGCACGCCCATCGAATATTTTATGAATGGTAGCAACATGTATTTCTTATCCGAGGGCGGGGAGAAATTCGCGAACATCTTGCTGAATCCCGTGGTCTCGATCTCGATCTATGACTCATATCAAGGGATGGGCAAGCTCGCAGGGGTTCAAATCGCTGGAACGGCTAGCATCGTTTCTCCAACTAGCGAAGAATATAACGCCGTGATCTCTGCCAGGGGCTTGACAAACCGACTTGCCGGCTTGCCCTTCGTCATGAACTTGATTCGCGTGACGCTCGGGCATGCAGAATTCTTGTATTCCAAGTTCACTCGAATGGCGTTTGATGCATGGCAAACCTATGATTTTAATGCTTGAAAAGGAGAGAGATAAATTTACCGCATAGCAGGCATTGTTTTTTAAACGTGTCTTGAAATCTTGGACACGTCGTCCACGATAGAGACGAAATATTGGGCCTCGAAAGGCTCGGCCACCTCGGGAAAGTGCGTGATGAGTACCAATTGACGGTAATCTTTGCCCATTTCAAGCAAGACCGTGATGAAATCACGCCGTGCATCATCCGCATCCAGCGATCCGAGATCCCCTTCATCGATGAACAAGAATCGGGGCGCCGAAAAACTCAAACCCTGAAGCAATTTCCCCACCGCGAACCGCAAGGCCGCGTTGATTTGCGTCTGTTCACCGCCGGAGAAACTGGTTACTGGGCGGTACCCTTTGCTCGAATCATACACGGAAATCTTGTACCCGTACTGCTTTCCCTTCGCAAATGGCTCCAGCTGCACCTGGTTGAACCGACCGCCCGTGAGCGATTCGAGGTATGTTCCCGCTTGTATCCCGAGCGGTCCAGCCCATTTATTGATGGCATATTGCGGAATACCCTTCGGGTGGAACACTTGTTCCTTCAAGAACTGAAATGCCGAGATGAACATTCGACTATCGGCGGTACTAGCTTCGAGATCCGTGATTTCCACTTTATACGCTTCGATCTCGCTGATTTTATTCCTGAAATTACCGGCGCGCTCGGTGAACGTGGATACTTGCTTTTCATGCTCGGTTTGCTGGACCCGTTGACCAGCAAGTCGCATTTCGACCTCCGAATACTCGCGGTAACTGTCGCCAAGGCTTGTCAACGATTGATCGAGCTCTTGGATTTCAAGTTCCAGGGTTTCCAGGGTGCCATTCTTATCGGTAATCATTTCAGTCGGATCCGGATTCATGTTGAAGTAAAGCTCGAGCTCCGCGAATTTTGCCACGATGCCTTGAAGTTTCTGGATTCTCTTGGTGGCATTCAGTTTCCGTTCTTTGAGGTCTGGAGTAAATTGGTCAAGTTCAGCTTGAATCTCGGCGAGTTCGCCTTCCAACTGCTCGTTGCTTGCAGAAATATCGGTTTCCAGCGCCGTGATTTCGGTCTTGAGTTCCGCGATCCGTGCATTCAAGTCGGTTAATGAAAAGCATGCAGGGGAGATCAAGGTGGTCTTGGCTTCCACGCGCGCGAGCTCGTTTTCCGCATCATTTTTTTCGGCTTCGAACTCATCGAGGAGATCCTTATCGTCGAGGCGTGATGCGAGCGGAATTTCTTTCTCCGTGATGCGTGAAATGCGCTCGGTGAACCGGCCCTCGTCCTTGAGCAAATCGAATGCCTCGTCCTTGTCAAATTCAGAGGGCAATTGTGCTTTTTCACGCTGCTTGTCCTTGATGCTTTTCCGTTTGGCTTCAAGCTGGCCATTCATCTTCGCATCTTGCTGCTCGAATCGTTTTTTCACGTTCTCAGCTTGGTCTTTCAAGGCTTTTTGTCGCTTGAGCGTTTCCTCGATCAATACCTGGTCAGCTTGCACCCGAAGCAATTCTTCTCGTGGATTTTCGCCGAGGGCCTCGAGCTTTCGCTGGTTCTCGAGATATATTACTTGATTTGCTAGCAGGCGTGCAATGTCTTGTTGCAATCCCTTTTTTTGGCGCTGCTTGTCATCGATCGATTGTTTTCTCTGCAAGTATTCTTCCCGTTCTGGCTTGAGAGCATCCAAGGCTGCTTCGTCCTGCGTAACCGCCGCCCGGGCCGCGTCCGCGAGCTCACTGAAACGCGTGCACTCTTCCTCGGCACGTGCAAGGTCATTGTGGAGGGTTGGCAATTGACTGATAAGCTCGCGCAATTTTTCTGCCCTGCCTTCTGTATTACTTGCTACTTCCTTAACGCCTTGGAGTTTTTCCGCCGCTTGGTCTTGCAGCGTTTCAAAAATGTCCAGGTGGAACAAGCGCTCCAATGTCTTGATGTTTTCGGAACTCGTGTTTGAAAAGTTCTTGATCTCGCCCTGGGGTATGAAGACTGAGTTAGTGAATCCTTTCCAGTCAAGACCAAGAATTTCTTGAATCTTTGCATCGATAACATTTTTCGACCCACTGAAATTTTGCCAAGGCCCATTTTCTTCCTGCCATTCAAGAGAGCTGACCACTTTCATGGAACCGCTTGAGTCCCCGGCATCTGCTTGCTGTTTCTTGCTCCGCTTGGGGCTTGCTCTTTTAACAATTTTTTCAGCTCCCGCATTTATGCACTTTCGGGAAACCCGCCAACACTTGGCGCCTTGCATGAAGGTAACTATTACTTCGCCGCCATGCGGGCCGAACGCGTCTTCTGCTTTATCAACCCGCAAGACTTGCTTGTCACCATATAATCCAAACGCGAGCGCGTCGAAAATGGATGTTTTGCCCGATCCTGTCGGTCCCGCGATGACCGTGGTCGGTTTATCGAACGTGACGGTTTGCTTGTTCCCGTACTTGTTGAAAAAACTTATTTCCACGGAAACAATGGTGACGTCTTCAATGTTGCTTTCTGACCGTGCATACGTATCAGCAGCCTCGATCAACGATTCTCCTTCACGCAGAACAAGTGTCTTGAGATCCTCATCGATTTTCAAGCTCTTGCAATAGTCTATGAACAAGGTTTTTGGTTCGAGGATTTCTTCCCGCGGGGCAACCGCGCCCGTGGTCTTCGCTCGCTGGCGCATGTATAGTTCCGTGAAAAACGCGTCTGGATACTCTTGCGTCAGAAGCGACGCGGGTACGTGGCTTGTCTTTCCAGCGGGTACCTCGACGGTCACGCGAATCTCAGCAGTTGTCTGATCATCCACGGGTGGCAAGTGCTGGGTGATGAACGTGGCAATATCCGCTGTGTTGTCGGGTACCTCGATCCTTTTATATTTCATCTCGCGGCACTGGATCTCTTGAAAACTTACCACCTTAGTATCAAGATCGTAAGTATAATATCCCTTTGCCTGGTTATCAAGCGTTTCACCCCAATCCACGTAGTCGATCGAACCGGGAATGATGATCGACGTGCCAGCGGGAGCCACACGAGTCAGGTCTTGTCCCTTGTGGATGTGACCGAAGATACACAGGTCAAACTGGTTCGAGCAATACTCGTTTTGCTTAAGACGGAGATCGTTTGGAAGGACATTATATCGCCGGGACTGGCTTTCTTGCGCTTCGCTGATGGCATAATGCCCCAGCAAGATTCGCACGGCTGCCTGCTGGATCTCGGACTTTTCCAGCTCCAGATTGATCGCATGCGTGATCATGTCGACAGCGTATTGCTCCCGGTTACCAGGGTCGATTTTCACATCCGGATGCTTGTCCCGGTAGCGATCTACGAGCGAACTTGGCGAGTAATAGGGAAGATAGATGATCGCGACATTCACACCACTCACTTCGACTATTTCGGACCGGATTTGGCGGAATACCGTTATGTTGGGGTAAATATCGAGCTCCTCGACATCGCAACCGCGCCGGGGGCTCGCCGGGGCGTCATGGTTGCCGGTCACGACGCGTAGTTGAATGCCGGCTTTTGATAATGCTTTTAGTGGCCCATTGCGCAAGTCTCGCTTGATCGTGGGGTTCACGCCGCCCAGGCGGTCGTAAAAATCGCCCGCGCACAAGATCAGCGACACACCTTCCTGGGTGGCATTGGTGATGATAGTGGTCAGGTGATTGAGCACGTCATAACTACGAGCGGAAATGCCCGTGTCTGGATCCCGGCGATGCGGATAGTTGATGCCGATGTGTGGATCCGCGAAGATTATGACCTTCGTGCATTCACTTTTCTTTTTTGGCAAAGGGTTTCTCCTCTACTGTCATTACTATATATCTGCCACGTCCTCGTCGGTGATGCTCGTCTTGACTTCCTTCGCTATCTTGGACAAGCCGAGCATCGTCTTTGCATTGGCATCGTTGAATGTCCATGGCGTGACGATCGATGGCACGGTGATGCACGTTCCCATAGCGACTACCTGGCGATTCTGCAAGCCGCGCAAGATACCTTTCCACTGGCTTGCTTCCCCCACACCACTCAAGGCCGCATCCACATCTTTTGGATCGCTGAGCCGGAGAATGAACCGGTTGGCGAGTTGCGAGAACACCTCGGCATGGATTTGTGACGGTCGCTGATCCACGATACCGAGCGTGAGACCATATTTGCGCATCTCCCGGGCAATCTTACCGAAGATGGAGAACTGTCCCACTTCAGGCGAGAGAAACTTGTGCGCTTCCTCAAGGAGGATGACCGTTTGCGGGTAGGTACCTTCATTTTTCGAAAACTCATGACGGATGCGCCTGGTCACGATGTTCGCGATGAACATGTAATAGGCTTTATCATCGGTAAATCTCCCGAAGTTAAGGATGATGGTTTTCTTGTTCCGCAAAAGTTCCAAGATGCGTTTCAAGGAATCCGGCGTTTCCTTTTGCTCTTCGGGCGTCCCCGTGCGAAGGAATGGCAAATTTGCGAATTTCCGTACGCGATTTTTCAGCGCATTGACCGTCTTCGCGTTGACGGCGTCAGGTTTGGTTTTTTCTGTGATATCAAGAATATAATCTATCAGATTATCCTTGGTGGCCGTTCCCTTCGTCAACTCTTCATACAAGATATCGATGGAGTTGATCTGCGGCGTGGTGAGGTCTTGATCGGACAGTGCCGTGAGCAAGTCTCCTGCACTCACGTTCTCCTTGTACAAGAAAAATTCCTCTGCACCCATTGGGGCCTTCTCCTGGTCGAGTGCCATCGTGATGACTTGTCTATCCCCAAAAAGCGCCGCAAGCCCTGGCGTGTCCCCCTCATGCGACCGCCACGTGTACTCCCCCATCACGTCAAAGATGACGAGCGATGCGAGCTGCAACTTGACGATCCATGACGAGAGAATTTTTGTGAACACCGACTTGCCCGACCCTGTTGACCCGAACACGCCAAAAGGTACCTTGATGAGCTCGAGAAAGTCTATTGGTACTTGCAATTCCTCGATGCCGTTTAGCCCGCCGATTACACCAGAATTTTCAGAACCTCGGAAGACCATCCGGAGATCATCTTGCCGCGCCAACCGCACTTTCGAGAGCAGGCGCGGGATGGTATCGAAGGGGCGCTGGATCACGGCTTCATCGCCCGCGTCAGCCGTGGTCGGTTCTAGAATTGCAAGGCAGTTGAGGGATGCGAGGGCGTAGAAAGGGCTCCCGCGCACGCCCGGCACATCCTTGACTGGCAGCAAGCTCGCCATGGGGCTATTTGCAAAGGCTACCGCGATGTTGCTTGCCGGGTAAGCAATATCCGTCGTGAGGGAGTAAAAGTGCAACATCCCTCCTTCCACGATGAGCGGTGTGCCCACGCGCAAGGTTTCCGGCTCGCGTATCATCTTGACAGTAATGCCCACGGTCACCGCCGCGCCCACCACCTCGCCCACCTCGTCCGTGGCAAATTCACGAATGCCGGAGGCTGGTACAAGTTCGACGCCTTCGCTTTCGATGGTGCTTTCCGAGATATCTTTCACGAGCTTAAGGTCATCAGGTAAAAATTCGTCAGCCCCATTTGGCTGGACGTTAGCGCCACTTCCAGTTGCTTTTTTTGCCATTAAATGCATCACTCCTTTTCGTAACTATAATCAATTTTTCGATTAGATTTTGCTGATCATATCGATTTTCGTGTGAAACTTGCCTGCTGCCACTCCATATTTGTCTATCAAGCCGCCAAGGAGCACATCTTGCGGGATGCCGGAACCTCGCCATCCTTCAATGACCTGGTCGAGGTAAAAATCCTTGGCGTCCCGAATTGCCTTGGCCGACTTGTGGGCTTCGACCAAGGGAAATGGAAACCCGGGTGTAGCTTCCCATGTGCAATACTTCGCGAGTTCACCGAAGGCCTGTACGGGGTCGTCTTTCCATGTGCCGAGGTCCACCCGGAAAAACTTCTCCGCGAAGGGATGCAAATGCGCGAAAAACAAGTCTCCTATCATGATGAACTTGTGGAGCCTTCTCACGCTTCGTGGTGCGATCCGCACGGCGATAGTCTGGCATGGCGATTCCATGGATGATGACACCGCATACTGTTTGGCAAGCGCTGCCTCATCGACGAGCGGTTGGTCGAGGTAATGAGTTCCTGAGTCTTTAGATATGC
>JGI26339J46600_10000713_pt1 | contig 11128 bp, 11 predicted proteins | sample BogFormECP12_OM1_FD_46600 | JGI IMG/M metagenome (IMG submission 46600) | reverse complement strand
TGCATAACGTGAAGATGCATGCAGGTAGACAGAGATTTAGGCCGCGAACCTGCGGCCTTTCTTCTTTGCTGGCGGGAGACATCCCGCTGCCAAGGCCGACATGGCACAATGTTCTTTCCCGAAGCCGCGGTTTACATGCCAAGCATGACCAGCGTGCGTTTTTACGAAATCAACTTGTACAACCAAGATTCGCGGAGTAATCATGAGTTCTCAAGTAGTGAGCCTACAGGTGACCGCTAGCGTGCCGATTAACTGTGATTTCTGGTCGGAAGATGATGGCTGGAAGGGGCTCTGTAAAAGTCCGTCGATCACGGTTCGTGGCAGTAGTTTCGAAGATGCCAAGAAGAACATGGCTAGTGAATTACAAGCGCAAATCGAAAGGATCCTGCGTGAGCATCCGATAAGAAGTGCGCGGCGAGTTGCCTGAGCCATGCGCCTTCGCAACCCGCACTCAGGACCGGAAGGCCGTCAACCTTTGCGGTATTCTTTCCACTCTTTTTCCACTGCGCGCGCCATTCGTTTTGCTGCATCTCGCAGCCAATTCGACTTCCTGCTTTGCAGGTCTTTCAAAATGTCGTGAACCTGACGTTTAGTGCCTAGATGGACGTTGGCGGCTTCAGATCCCATCGCGTGTAGAAGCATTTGCTCGTCTGGCCGCTTCGGCAAATCCTGAATATCGATGGGATTAGAATCCGGCGAAAGTCGGCGGATCAACCAGGATCCTACGATCTCCTGATAAGGGTCATGCGATCGTATCGCCGAAGAGATCGCTTGTTGGTAATACGACTGCCCATGTCCCAGCTTGCCCTCCAGCCATGTGCAAGCAGAAGGCAGGACTGCCTTGGCTTCTCGAGCAATGCAACCTCCTTGCCAATTGGCAATCGCGACAAATCTTTGCTGGCCAAGACTGCCTAACCCGGCTTGCCGACGCACCAACTTGTATTCCATCTTCGGGTCGGGCAAGGTCTTCTCCAGGGCCCGCTTCACATCGCCCCCGAGTGGCCTCGTGACAACAGGCAAGCGGTTCAGCTTTCCCCAAAAATCCGTGGGCGGCTTAAAACTATCGATGCCTAACTTGCCGAGCTTGTGTTCATGCTCTGCCAGGACGACAGGGCGGCCTCCTTCCTTGAGGGACTTGCAATAACCTTCCAAGATTGCCCCACACCCCTCCTTGGGCTTCACGCTGAGCCCGCCGACGTCTGCAACGATCTTCATGCTGGCGGCCAAGCGCACGAGATCGTTCGTGTAGGGCAGTGGAAAAGACTCGTCGAAATCATCGACGCCCCAGCAGAGGCGGCCCTCCGCATCTCGCCAAGTTCCAAAGCTATTCACATGCAGGTCGCCGACGGACAAAACCGTCGGCGCGCCATACAGATCGGCACAAAGTGTCGGAAAAAGATGAGCCCAACGGTAAAAGGTTCCCCGCAGAAACAGGAACGGACTTTCCTTCATTCGTTGATGCTTGAGGCGGAGGTCAGACAATATCACCGTGGTGCAGCTGCGCATCCAGCTGTCGTAGCTTAGGGTGGCTTGCCGGATATCTCCTGCCTTGTCAGTTGCAGCCATTGGGAGCCCAGAGCCGCGGTGCTGCTTCTTGCTCATGCCACCTACTCTAGTGTTTAGAGAATGCTAACGCCAGTCGGCGAGAAGGCATTGTTCTTAGGACTTGGGGTGGCAGGTGGGTACTCCACGGCTGTTGTCCAGAAACGGCGCATCCACGCTCCATAACCTGCTGCAGCATGCGGCGAGCTCGATGGAGCCGAAATCGTCACGCTGCGGTTGTCAGCGTGCTCTTGTAGTCATTCACAAATCTCTCAATCCCTTTATCCGTAAGCTCGTGCTTTAAGTCAAAGCTGTCCCAGGATGCACTCAAATTGAGTTCTTTGTACGGAATTGGCCGAAGGGCACTGCCTTTGCTGTCGACCGCCTTGTACCTGAAGTTCTGGTCGGCCAATGGAAAGCCATCAGCCGCCCATTGCTCCAGAATCTTAGCGGGAGACGTTGCCAGCTCCGCGCCCAAAGCAAAGCTCTCCAGTAAGTGGTCGAGCTTGCGAAAGCTAGCAGCCAGAACGTGCACATGGCCATCGCCGCCTGCGTACATCTCTCTGATGTTCCGCACTAAGCTCATTCCATCCTCGCCACGGTCATCCAGCCTGCCAACGAAAGGCGAAACGTACACCGGTTCCTTTGCGCCTCTGGTAGCGGCGTAGACCGCCGCAGCCTGTTCCTGCGAGAAACAAAGGGTCATGTTGACCCGCATGCCACGCTCTACTGACATCTTTGCGGCCCGAAATCCTTCATGAATACAGGGATACTTGATGTAGGCGTTCGGGATCCACGCAAACATCTCTTCCCCCTGCGCCAGCATCAGCTCTGCACTCGTATCGAAGTCAGCAAAAACTTCAATGGAGACACCCGCGGAGCCAACCAGCGGCGAGATCTCTTGCACAATTTTCTTATACTCGTCGTTTTGTTCTGCCCGGCTGAATTTCTTGCCGGTGGCTATCAGCCGCTGCACGTCCGGGTTCTTGGCAACGTAGGTGGGGTTGGTGGTCTGCCCGTCCACAAAACCTAGAAGATTTTTCATGTGCAGGGTCTCGTCGGGGTCCCCGCCGTCCACCAGGATCTTGGTTGCAGGTCTGACTGTTGACATAAGATCTCCAATCTCTTCTGTCCGCAAACCATCTGCACTGAGCACTGGTCACGTCATCGTTCTGAAACCGGCATCATCCAGCGCGTGAATTTCTCCCACGTTAAGCGACTCGGCGTTCTTTGAAGCGCAGCCCTTTCCGATACAGCCCGTCGCTTCCGACGTCAAACACACGGTTGTACCGTGCTCGGAAGTTCTCCTGTGCCGCGCTGGCTGCAAGTTCGATCAGTTGTTCTTCGGAAAAGTGGCGGCGCAGCTCGGCATACAGCGCATCGCTTACATTTGATGGCGTGTCGGCCATCGCGTCCGCCAGCCGCAGCAACGCAACCTCCGGCGGCGCAAACTCGTCGGACCTGCCCTCGCGTATCGCGGTGATCTCGTCGTCGCTGCATCCGAACATTCTGCCGCCGGCAGAATTGGCGTCGATTCAAAACGGGCATCCGACGCGCGCCGCCGTACGTAGCATCACTAGCGACCGCAGGCGTTGAGGGACCTTGGCCTTCTGGCCGAGCAGCCATTCAGTGAGTGTGAAGGACCAGAAAACCCGCGGCACCCGCGCTGTGATCTTCTGCGGTGTCAGGTCGCGACCCAGCATCTTGCGCACTTTCTTAAACACCTGTCGCATCAGGAACGACGTCTGCTTTGGATCAACACCTTCAATTCTGGCCACAATTCCTCCTTTGCTTCGTCCGCCCATCACAGCCCAGACGATGCGACATTCCTCTACATTGGGATGCCAACAAACGTTAAAAGATGCCGCTGCTGAGACCGATCAGCGTTGCTTCACGAAGCGCCTTCCAGTCAGAAAGGCCGTCCCCCTCGGAACGTTATGCATTGCCGCAACCCAAGCTCGAACAGTCACGGCAAAGGGTGGATTGTCGTATTGAAGAGATATGGATCCTGGAAATCGGTCCGATCGCCTGCTTTCTTGCCCTGGACAGGCTGGAATCTTGCTGAGAGCGGCTTGTTCCATTTCAGTGCGAGCGAGGCCACGTCGCCGAAGATGCGTTCGATTTGCTCAGCACTGATGTCTCCTGGAAGAGGGATCGTGTCGAGCCCAGTGCCGCAAACTGCTGAGTAGGCGAGCAGCGAGTCCACATTGTAAGTTGATTCGGCCCAGCGTTGCGCCAGGAGCTTGTCCTCCATTACAGGCACCATCAGTCCAGAGTAGCCGACCTGCTTCACCGGCACGGCTTTCACAGCGGTCGTGATCACACGTGCTGCGGTGAGCGTCCCGCTAGAACCGAATTTTGCGCCAGTGAACGTTTCAATGGCAGCCCCAATGGATACGTCACCCAGAGGTGCAGGAGTAGGATCGAGCCCGACATAGCTCCAGCCCGTTTCACCAGCGACCTTGTCGCCCACGGCAGCGGCCACCGATGCATGTTTGGTCAGCGCAGCAGTCAGGTCGGCAATAGCGACCTCAACATTTCCCTTGTCTCTGGCGAAAACGTCCTCAACGACGTTGGCGCCTTCGAAGCCGATGGCGAATTGTTTCCCAGCCCCGACGTGATACGAACCCGGAAAGAACGGTGCGAACGGCTTCAGCATAGCGGTGGCAGTGAAATTGAAATTTCCCTGGCTGTGCGGACTGTGTTCGGTTACGTACTTCACCAGTTCAGCAGTGCGGCGAATTGTCTTCCAATGAATGCCATCCTCATCGGCGATGATGGCGCTCGCCTCAATGTTCGGCAACGTCGAAAGCGCCCGCTCGAGCAGGTGCATAGTGGCCAGATTGTCGCTGTCGTGCAACATCGCTGGGCCAACGTTGGGCAGGAAATTCTCCTTCACCGAGAGATCGTCCAGTTGCTTGAGGAACGCTAATGCCCTGTCCTCTCCCATGCCTGCGACCAGTTCCGCCAGCGGTTGAGTTGTCAGGCGCAGCGACTCAACCTCGTAGCCACGAGATTCGAATTCAGCCTTTGCCTTCCGCAAGACAGCCAAAGCATCGGCGATCTGCGTCTGATTATTCACTGTGTCCAGCCGGACGAATCCGGTGATGGCTCGGACTTTCGGATTGGCAGCTGCTTGGGGCGAGCTAGTCTGCGATGCCAGTGGCATCGAAACAGCCAGGAGAACTGCAAGGGCAATTCGCGTCATTAAAATCCTCGGTGCACAAGGTTCGGAGAACTATAGCGCATCGCCCTGCGAATAAACTGGTTGTGCTGGTATGCTGCGCCCTCCCGGTCCCAAGCCGCACTTCCTGATCGGCAATATCCCGCTCGCGGGTCGAGCCCCGCTGGACACGTTCACGATGTGGGCCGCCCAGTATGGCGACATCTTTTACTACCGCGCCGCATGGCTCCACGTTTATTTCCTGAATCGGCCTGATCTCATCGAGTACGTCCTGGTGCGGAATCCGCAGAACTTCTTGAAGGACCACGTCGTGCAGAACAGCCGCTGGTTGCTGGGCACAGGTTTGCTCACAGCTGAAGGAGACGCCTGGAAACGGCAGCGTCGGCTCATTCAACCGGCCTTCTCACGTGATCGCATCGCCTCCTATGGTCGCTGCATGACCGAGTCCGCTGAACAGATGCTCACCACCTGGAGACCAGGCACAGTGGTGGACATTCATCAGGAAACGATGAACCTGACTCTGCGCGTGGTTGTGCGAGCACTCTTCGAACTGGAGACGATGGAGACCAAGGAGATTTCGCGCTCCCTGAACACAGTCATGCTCAACAGCATCGGCGGGAGGCTGCTCCTGCCTCCCCTTTTCCGCTACCTGCCCCTCCCCGGAATGCGAGCGGTGCGCCGGGCCGTGGACCACATGAACGCCGCCGTATACGAGATCATCCGGCAGCGCCGGAGCAGCGACCAGCAGACATCTGGCGACCTGCTCTCGATCCTCATGCATGCTCGTGATGAGGATGGCAGCAGGATGACGGACGAGCAACTGCGGGACGAGGTGATGACCTTCCTGCTGGCGGGTCACGAGACGACCGCGCTGGCGCTTTCCTGGGCGCTGTACTTGCTGTCCCACAACGCCGGAGCAGAAGCAAAGCTTCACGACGAAGTGGATCGTGTGTTGGCAGGTAGGTTGCCGGACGTTTCCGACCTTCCGTCGCTGACCTTCGCCGAGAGCATCATCAAGGAAACGATGCGGTTGTATCCCCCGGCTTGGAGCGTGGCTCGTACTGCCATCGCCGACTTCGAACTGGAGGGGTACCGGATACCGGCAAGGGCCAACATCGTGATGAGCCAATGGATAATGCATCGAGACCCAAGGTTCTTCTCCGAGCCGGAGAAGTTTGACCCAGATCGTTGGAGTACCAGCACATGTCAGAATCTGCCCCGGTTCGCCTACTTCCCTTTTGGTGGCGGCCCCAGGCAATGCATCGGGGCATCGTTCGCGACGACCGAGGCCGTCCTGATACTCGCAACCATAGCTCGCAGATATCAGCTCGTGTCGGTGGAGGAGACGCCGGTGCTACCCGTCCCGAGCCTCACACTTCGACCGAAAGGTCCCATCCGCATGCGCATAGAAGCGAGGCTCTAGCAATCCCCTTTGCCAGAAAGCCATAACAGAGGCATTTACCAACTGAACTAACTGCCCGCGTCTGGGATCAACCCGACCGACTAAAGCGATCTACACTGGCTCCAGCATGCAGATTCCGTGGTACATCAGCTGGCCGATTGTAATTGCGTTCGTTGTCGCCATTCTGTTTATGGCGGCGAGCCGCGCTCCCTATTACCCGCTCAAGTATCCCAGCGGATTTTGGGGACTGCAGAGCGAACTAGTGGCTAAGGATGTCTGGCTGCTCACCTCTGACGGCGTCCGGCTTCACGCTTGGTGGGTTATGGCCCCACAGGCTTCTCTCGTCACACTGTATTTGCATGGGAATGCGGGGAACATCACCCACCGCTTTCTGCAAATCCGAGAAATCACCGCCGGAGGCTCGTCGGTTCTGATGCTCGATTACCGGGGCTACGGAAAAAGCGGAGGCTCTCCAAGTGAACACGGCCTGTATGCAGATGCCGATGCGGCATACCTGTATCTGCTGGATCACGGGTATAGTGCCCGGCACATCGTCTTGCAGGGCGAATCGCTGGGCACCGCTGTTGCTCTGGATCTTGCATCCAGGAAGGAGTGCGCCGGTGTAGTGCTCGAAGCCGCATTTACGTCAGGGCGCGATGTGGCCAATACGGTTCTGCCCCTCATTGGACCCCTAGTGTTTCGGGGTTTCGACTCGAAAAGTAAGATCGCCAAGATCCGCGCGCCGCTGCTGTTCTTCCACGGCGAGCGCGACGAGATCATACCTTTGAAACTAGGTCGCGGCTTGTTCGAAGCCGCACGCGAGCCGAAGTGCTTCATCGAAGTTCCTGGGGCGGGACACAATGATCTGGCTGAGAGAGCGGGATCGAGTTATCGCGAGACGCTGCATGAATTCTACGGCCAAATTCTGCAATAACGGCCGAGTCCCACGAGCATCTTGTCGCCGGAATTCGTGGCGGAGACGGAGGGATTCGAACCCCCGATGCAGGTTTAGCCCGCATAACGATTTAGCAATCCGCGAGCAGTAGCCGTTGTGGTTCCGACTGATTCACCAACGCCGGACGAGGACACACAAGGCAGAGCTGCGAGAACCGGATTCGCTATCCCGCCCTCACCTGCCACTTGGTTTCTTGCGAGCTACAATGGCGTGTGAAGAAACTTATTCTTGTCGTCATCGCGCTTGTTGTGTTGCTGCTTGTGTTTCTTGTGGCACGATCAGCGACACCCGTTGTCGAACTCCCGTCTGCAGTCACCTCCATTGGCCAAGCCACTCCCATCACTGTTCACATTCGCGATCCGCGTGGCATTCGCAGCGTGCGCGCGTTCGTCGAGCAGAATGGCTCCCGGTACCAGGTCTTCGAGATGGCGCAGCCGTCGAAGTCGTCCGACAGTAGCTGGAACTTCACGGCTGGCGTTAAGACCACTCCCCAGTTACAGGCGGGCAATGCGAAGTTGATCGTCGAAGCGACTTCGAACGACCTGCTTAGGAGGACAGGCCGCTCCGAACGCGACCTGACCGTCGTTACGCAACCGCCGATTGTCAGCGTTGATTCGGAGCAGCACTACTTGTATCTGGGGATGGCGGACCTGGCAACGTTCAATGTTTCCGGTGGCTGGACAGAAGCGGGAGTGCGCGTCGGCAATGAGACATTTCGCGCCTGGCCCATGCCTGGCGGCAAGCCGGGCCTGTTTTCTATGTTCGCGTTCGCCTGGAACATGCCGACCGATACCGTGCCGCTGGTCTATGCTGCGAACGGTGCCGGAAATGACGTGACCAGCCCCCTCGTGGTCGTGTTTCCGAAGAAGGAGCAGCCGAAATATAAGGTTCATGATCTACCGGTGGGCGACGCCTTCATGCAGAAGGTGATTAACGAACTTGACCCCAACGGAACGGGTGATCCGGTCACGCGCTTCGTGAAGATCAACAGCGAGATGCGTCGCGCCAACAACAAGACGCTTTCCGATCTGCAGTTCAAGACCGCCAACAGGTTTCTGTGGTCCCGGCCTTTCATTCGCCAGCCTCACTCCCAGGCTGAGTCGAGTTTTGCAGACGTGCGGAATTACATCTATCACGGCCAGAAGATCGATCAGCAGGTTCACTTAGGATACGACCTGGCGGTTACGCAGCACATCGGTGTGCAAGCATCGAATGACGGCACGGTTGTTTATGCTGCTCCTCTGGGAATTTACGGCAACTGCATCGTCCTCGACCACGGCTATGGACTACAGACGATCTATGGCCACCTCAGCAGGATTGATGTCCATGAAGGCGACACTGTGAAGCAAGGCCAGGCGATGGGCGTGAGCGGCCAGACCGGGATGGCCGGAGGCGACCACATTCACTTCGCAATGCAGCTCGACGGCGTCCAGATCGATCCGAAGGAATGGTGGGACGCACACTGGATTAAGGATCACATCGCGAGGCGGGTGGACCTTCCTGGATTCAACCCGTAATGCAAGTCGTCGCCTGAGACCAAGTTGGGAAAAGGATTTCGCGATGAGTTCTTGAACGAGAGAATTAGGTCGCGTACCGAGAGCGCGCGGAAGCGGTCATCCGTTTATGCAATGACTTTTTGAGTGCGGGGCGTGACGAGAGTTACACCTCGTGTGGTCAATACACGATCAACGATTTGTGCACTTCTAACGGTTCATCTATGCCGGACCGCTCTTGGCTCCACTCACGATAAGAACCTCAGCCGGGAAACTCATTCCCCGGTCTGTGGAATACTCACGAAAAGCTTCCAGCGCCTGGCGCTTCGCTTCAGCCACCTGCTCCTTGGACAGCAGGGCGATCTTCTCCCGAAGCTTCTCAGACATCTCGCATCGCAGTGTCCAAAAGTCTTCAACCGAGATCGGCGCTTGTATGGTGAATTGCAAGAGGCGCTCGGAGGTAGCTATCGCACCGGCCTCGGTAAGAACCGCCGCTAACTTGCCAGGACGGGCAAAGCGGAACGCATCCGGGGCATCCGGCGCAAGTGGTGGGGACTCGACATACCGATCTATGACTCGCGACAGCGAGTAGTGGAAAGGATTTCTGTCGGCGAAATGCCAGACCGCCAAGGCCAGTTTCCGTCCGGGCTTGAGCACTCTCAACATCTCGCGGACCCCGTCGACAGGAGACGGAAAGAACATCACGCCGAAGCGGCTGATCACGGCATCGAAGGTATCCGCTGGAAACGGCAGATGGTCAGCGAAGGCGACGTCAAATTGTGCATTCCTTGACCCAAGACGGTCTGCTGCTCGACGAGCGGCTGCCACCATCTCGGGAATCGGATCGATCCCAAAGATCCTGCCCTCAGGCCCGACCAAGGCAGCCACGCTCAATGCCGGCTCGCCGGGACCCATAGCGATGTCCAGAACCGACTGCGGGCTGCCAATCTGAGCATCTTCGATGAGAGCTTGCGTAATTGGCTCAAACATCTGTCGAATGATTTCGCTGTGCTTCTCCCAGAACGGAGCGGAAGCGCCCCATCGGTTGATGACTTCCTGGTCGGGTTGCATGAGCAGAAGTATAGATACTTCGCGTCATGCCGCCGCAGCGTTTCTTATCAAGGCTGAGCCGTGTGAGGTCCTGCTGTTTGCGCCCTGGACAGGCGGGGCAATCTCATGCCTGCCCGAGAGTGCCGCCATCTATATTTCCAGTCTCGTAAGGAAACAGCAAATCGCCCGTTGAGTGAGGCGCATAATGCCACGCCGAGATTGATGCGACGGGGTAACCCAGGACGGGCCGGATTCTGGTTTGACGATTCGGTTGTGCAGACAACCGATGATAGAGTGCTTGCGATGAATTGGAGGGTGGGCGTGCTCAAGGGTATAGCGCGGCTGGTGGTTGTGTTGTGTGCAGCAGGAACGGCATTCGGGCAGGTGGCGGCTGCGGCACAGCAAACAGAAACGGACGAGTACACCCGCTACGAATTGCTGTCACCCGAGAGCGCAAGGTTCGCGATCCGCTATGAGGTAACGGCCACCGCCGCCGGGGCGAAGTATTACTTCAATCCGATCCGCAAGGGCAGTGTGGCCAGCGGCGAGTCGGTGGTTGACTTGATGACTGGACAGCCATTGCGGTTTGAAGTCGTCAGCGGCGAGGAGGCGGTGAAGGACCCCCTGATGAAGGGCGCAGACGCTTCGGAGAATTACATCAAGGTGTACTTGGCGCGTCCGGTGCCGCCCGAAGGACAGGCGCGGCTGCTAATCCTGAAAACGTACAAGGATGCCAAGAGCTACTACCGCGAGGGCGATCTGATCGTCTTCAACCGGCCGCTGGGCGTTCCGAGGAACAGCGTGGTGCTGCCCGCGGGCTATGAACTGGTGGCGTGCAATGTGCCGTCGCAAGTTCTGGCCGAACCAGACGGACGGATTGCCATCAGCTTCATGAATGGAAGTGGGGCGGAGGCGCCTCTGGTCGTAAAGGGCAAGTCGGGTGCACAGACCGGTAGCGCGGCAGTACCGCGGACTCCGGGTAAGGCGAAGAGTTGGGAGTCGCCGTTCGAAGGAGCAACTGAGCAGGAGCGTCTTTCGGAACGAGCGCACGAGGACCGCGACATTGTTTACTTCCTGCAGCAGCCGGAGACGCACGCCTTCAGCCTCTATCACGACTACACGGAGTCGCGCCCGGGAGTAGACAAGTATTTCAACGTGGTTCGCACAGGCAGCAAAGTCTCCGATCCATCGGCCTATGTACTCGATACGGGGGAGAAACTTACGCCGAAAACCATGACGGGTGCCGAACTTGCTTCCGCAAAAATCGACGCGGGAGAGCCGGTTGACGCCGCGGCGCAGGTGGTGGTGATTCCCTTCTCTCCAGTGAAGGCGGGGCAGAACGTTCGCCTGCGAATTTCAGAGACGTACACGGCGCCTGCTAGCTACCGATTAGAGGAAGACGAGTTGGTGTTTGATAGGAGCCTGGGACGTCCGCGCAACGCCGTGGTGCTGCCGGAAGGGTGGTACCTGACGGCCAGCTCAATTCCGGCGAAGGTTACCCA
>JGI26339J46600_10000711_pt1 | contig 11161 bp, 5 predicted proteins | sample BogFormECP12_OM1_FD_46600 | JGI IMG/M metagenome (IMG submission 46600) | reverse complement strand
TAATTCCATGCATGCGTTTGCCACCAGCTTTCTGGCTCTCTATTTGGCGCACCTCCTGACAGACTTTGTCTTCGGATCAGGTCGCCTGGTTGCGGGGAAAAGGAACAGCTCCGCACTTGCTTATGTGGAGCACGGTGGGATTCACCTACTTTCGGCGGCGGTACTCTTAGGTTTGAGTAGTCCAGTGCTGGTGCGCAGTCTGGATTTCTACGGCGTAATCATCGGCTTGACGGTCGTACATCTTGTTTTCGACCGGGGAAAGCTGAGCCTCGTCCGCCTGACCACGAAGGCCGAGGGAACTCTCGCCTTTGTGGCTGGCCAGCTCGTGTACGTCTTTCCGGTTTGCGTGGCGGCAGAGCTAATCGCCAAGACTCCCCTCCGCGAATTGACGGCTGGCCTGACATGGGTTCAATCCCACGCTGAGCAAACCTTGCTTCTGCTGGTGGTGTACATAGGAGTAATTTTCGGGGGCGGACACCTCGTTCGGCTTGTTACCAAGCCCCTGCTTCGTGGCGACTTGGGCCTCGCCGGACAAACCGCGGAAGAACTGGAAAACGCTGGGATGTATATAGGTTGGCTGGAACGGTTTCTACTCTTGACGTCTCTTCTGCTGCAATCGCCAGCCACGGCCGGACTGATCCTCATCTCAAAATCGATAGCGCGGTACCCGGAATTTAAGTCAAAACGCTTCGCCGAGTATTTTCTGATTGGAGTTCTCCTCAGCATCAGCATCGGCGTTGTCGGTGGCCTTATTCTGTTGAAGGCATTCTACGGAGCACTTCGCTTCAAGTGAACGGCTTGAACCTGTCTACGGCGGTTTGAAACAAGCGGCATTATTGGTACTTGGGAGCCTGAAGGTGACTGCCGGCAAATCCGTATCTAACGAACTCGGAATCTACGCGTGCCCCGTATGCAAGCGTCTGTTGCGCCAGGAAGAGGGTGTGCTCCGCTGTCCCGCCTGTTCCCAAACTTACCCGATCAGGGAGGGCATCCCCGACTTCATCGGGGAAGAACTATCTCAAAGTAAAGACCCCGAACTCAGGAGAATGCGTTTCATCGATCAGATGGCACGCATTTACGAGACGAGGTTGTGGTATCCGATCGTTCTAGATATCTACGGTGGATTTCACAGCCCGTCCCTCGCCCAACTGATCAGTACCGTATCTCAGAGAGTCCAATCGGTCCAAGGCCGGGTGCTCGACATCGCCTGCGGCCCCGGCACCTATGGCCGGCGGGTTGCGTCGCCGTCGAAGGAGGTGTTCGGGATCGACGTGTCCATGGGAATGCTTAGGCAGGGCGCAGCCTACACCGCACGGCTCGGTCTGCGCCGCACGCTTGCACAAAGCTGGAATTGATGTGACGGTTCTCGCCCGCGGAAAGCGCTACGAGGAGGTACGGGACGAGGGGATTGTTATCGAGGACCCGTTTAAGAATAAACGTAGTGTGACCAAGGTCCCGGCGATCGACCGCCTCGATCCCAATGATCTCTACGACTACGTGCTCGTCGTCGTGCGACTAACATCATCAGGATCATCCCGCGCTTTGTTTTGGTCGCCGCCATGCGTAAATTCCTTTCCACTAAATTCGCCGAAGTCGGCGCCGGTTGGCATTGTTCCCAGGCGCCCGACGAAATGCGCCAGCTTGCCATGGAACTCCAGGCATTGGTGGATCAGGCAGGCCTTCCTGTCCCTGCGCTCAGGAAAGTGATTGGGCAGTGCTCGCGCTTGCCAATTACCCACGCCGCATAGAACTTATTGACGAGCACCAACACCGGTTGATACGATGATGTATAGACCTCAGGCTTACAGATGACGCACCAGGTTTCAGTCAAGGAGAGATGAATCGTGCATAAAATGTCGCGCCGCCAGCTCAAAGAGGACGAACTCCTCACTACCTTCGAGTGGTTCCAGAAGTTCGGCAAGGAGCACTATAAGGAACTGCTCGGCGGCCTCGCGGTGGCGATTCTGGTAGCGGGGTCGATCATGGCGTGGAGGAGTTACAGCACCGCCCAGGATGCGGCAGCCAACATGGCGCTGGGGACGGCGCTGAAGACCTACCACTCCTATGTGGGCGCTCCCACGCCCGAAGCGGCGACGGACTCCTTCCCCACCGTTCAGGCGCGCGACCAGAAAGCCCTGACGCAGTTCAAAGAGATCGCCGACAAGTACCGGCGCCGGAAGGCGGGCCAGATCGCCCTCTACCTCCTTGGCGTATGCCAGTCGGACATGGGTGACTCGGCAGCCGCCATCAAGACATTGCAACAGGCCGCTGAGGCTTCTGCTCCGGACGTCGCCTCGCTGGCCCAGTTCGCCCAGGCCGGTGAACTGGTGAGGGCGGGCAGGACGGCGGACGCGATCAAGCTCTATCAGCAGCGCGCCGATCACCCGACCGTGACTGTGCCCAAGGCCATGGCCCTGATGGCCGAGGCCGACGCTGAGCGGTCCACCCAGCCCGCGCTGGCGCGGAAGATCTATGGGGACTTGGCGAAGGAGTTCGCTTCCGACGCCACGCTGGCGAATACGCTGAAGGAGCAGATCGCCAGCCTGCCCCAATAAAGGGCGGACAATCGAACTTCGAACTTCGAGACTCGGACCGTGGTGGGCGGCCAAGCTTGCGAGTCTCGAGTACCACTTTCCGTAGCTGATGGAAGGCACCGTTATGCCCACCGTGGAACGTGAAACCCTCGAAACCGATGTCCTGATTGTAGGCGCCGGCCCTGCCGGGCTCAGTTGCGCCCTGCGCCTGGCCCAACTGTTCAAAGCCCGGCGCGACCAGCCTTCGGCTACGCCGCTGGCCACCGAGAACATCTACGTCCTCGAGAAAGCGAGCGAGATCGGCGCCCACTGCCTCTCCGGCGCCATTCTCGATCCGCGCGCTCTGCGCGAGTTGGTCCCCGACTTCGAGGCCCAGGGCGCGCCCCTGGAATCACCGGTGACCGGCGACGCCGTCTACTACTTCACCCGCGACGGCCAGTGGAAGCTGCCCGTCACCCCGCCGTTCCTCCACAACCACGGCAACTACATCATCTCCCTCAACCGGCTAGCCAAGTGGCTGGGACAGCAGGTGGAACGCGAGGGCGTGAACCTGTTCGCCGGTTTCGCGGGCATGGAAGTGCTCTACGAGGGCGACCGCGTGGTGGGCGTGCGCACCGACGACAAAGGCGTGGATAAGAACGGCCGGCCCAAGTCCAACTTCCAGCCCGGCTACGACCTGCGCGCCAGGGTGACCGTCTTTGCGGAGGGACCGCGCGGCTCGTTGGCCAAGTCGATGATCAAACGGTTGGCCCTCGATCGCGGCCGCAACCCCGACGTCTACACGGTGGGAGTGAAGGAAGTTTGGGATATTCCCGCCGGCCGCATCCGGCCCGGGCAGGTGGTCCACACCGCGGGCTGGCCATTGACCAGCCGGCAGTTCGGGGGCGGCTTCATCTATGCGCTGTCGGAAACGCGGCTCTCCGTGGGGTTGGTTTCCGGGCTCGACTACCAGGACCCCCGCTTCGATCCCCACAACGCCTTTCAGCAGTTCAAGACTCATCCCTGGGTGAAGAAACTGTTGACGGGCGGGCAGATGGTGCGTTACGGAGCCAAGACCATCCCCGAAGGCGGCTACTTTTCTATACCAACGACGGCGGTGGACGGGGCCGTCCTGGTGGGCGATTCCGCCGGCTTCCTCAACGCCCAGCGGCTGAAGGGCGTCCATCTGGCCATGAAGACGGGGATGCTGGCGGCGGAGGCGATCCACGCGGCGCTGGTCCGGGGCGACACCTCGAAGACTACACTCGGAGCCTATGAAGACGCGTGGCAGGCGAGCTGGGTCAAGGAGGAACTGTGGCCGGTCCGCAACTACCACCAGGGCTTTGACGACGGTGTGCTGGCCGGGGCCGTGCACGGCGCGCTGCAAATGGTCACCGGCGGCCGCGGCCTTCACGCCCGCTATGGGTCGCGTCCCGGCCACGAGCACATGCAGCGTCTGGCCCAGGTCTCCGGCGTGCCCTATGAACGCGTCAAGCCGGACGAGCAGTTGACCTTCGCCAAGCTTTCCGACGTCTACCACTCGGGGACCCACCACGAGGAGGACCAGCCGGCGCACCTGGTGATCGCCGACTACGACCTCTGCAACGGCCGCTGCACCCGCGAGTACGGCAATCCCTGCCAGTTCTTCTGCCCCGCCGCCGTCTACGAGATGGAAGAGAACGCCGACGGTTCCGGCAAGCACCTGAAGCTGAACCCCTCCAACTGCGTCCACTGCAAGACCTGCGACATCGCCGACCCCTACCAGATCATCACCTGGATCTGCCCGGAAGGCGGAGGGGGGCCGCATTACGACGGGATGTGAGCTTTGAGTGTAGCCTTTCCGGGACTGCCCGGTGCGGGTCTTTCCGGTGCCATGGATGACGCCTGCAAACAACTCGAACTTTCCTCCGCGGCCGTTGATCCGGGCGCCATGCCTCGCGATGGCTCCGGCAGCGATGGCGATCGCGCCTTCACCCTCTGGGACCGCCTGAAGATTCAGGCGATCAGCGTTATTGGCTATCTCGCCTTGGTGCTGATCGGGCGCAGCCTGCGCTGGGAGGTCCACGGCCGCGAAAACTACGAGGCGGCGCGGCGCCTGGCCCGGAGCTTCATCGTGACCTTCTGGCACCGCGAGATCTTTGCCGCCATCTGGTACTGGCGCCAGCGCGGCATGGTCGTCATGGTGAGCCAGAACTTCGACGGCGAGTACACCAGCAACGTCATCCACTGGCACGGCTACTTGACGGCGCGCGGGTCGAGCTCCCGTCGCGCCTCGCGCGTGGCGGTGAAGATGATTCGGGCCCTGCGCGAGGGTCGCGAAGCCGCCATTACGCCCGACGGCCCGCGCGGCCCGCGTTTCGTGGCCAAGCCGGGGGTCGTGCAACTCGCCAAGTCGAGCGGCGCCGCCATCCTTTGCTTCCACATCGCCGCGCAGCGCTCCTGGGTGCTCCGAAGGAGCTGGGACCAGTCGGAGATCCCCAAGCCCTTCAGCCGTACAGCGATCTTCATCGCCCCGCCNATTCTGGTGGCGGCCGAGTCCGACGANGCGGCGCAGGCGCAGAAACTCGNGGAGGTTCAGGCNTCGCTCGACGACCTGATGCGGCAGGGAGAGGCGTGGAAGGCCCGGGGGTCGAGTCAATAAGCGCGGGCAGGAGCCTGAGCGCGGCAGCATCAGGGGCTGCGCCGGCCGGGATGAGCTTCGCACCGTCCACCGGAAATTCCCCTCTGTCTCTACCACGTTAACCTCAGCGCGAACTGAATTTGCCGGGAGTTCTCGGCCGAGTTGATCCTGCCAAAATCCGCGGTGCCGACAATCAGTCCCGGCCGGTCGAAGTTCGGATGATTGGTCAGATTGAAGAAATCGCCGCGGAACACTACCTCGGCTTTCTCTGTGAACAACGGCAAGTGAGCGTGACGTTCCAGGCTCAAGTCCCAATCGATCACGCCGGGACCGGTGATCACGTTCCGGCCCTCGTTGCCGGGGATGCTGAAGACGCCTCGGGCGTCGAAGTAAAGCGGCGGCGGCACGAAGGCGTTGGTGTTGAACCAATGGTCGGGTGTGCGTTGGGCGGACGGCAGGGTCGGACTGGCGATCATGTTCGGGCGATCGGTGCCGTTCGATTGGGTCCCACTCAGCGCCGTCGAGAGGACCGCCGTCATCGGCTGACCGCTCTGAATCGTGACGATATTCGCCGCCTGCCAGTGCCCGAAGACGCGCGCGCCGACGCCGTCTTGCATCCAGCGGTGCCCCTCGCCCCAAGGCAAGTCCCAGGTGTTCGAAACCACCAGCCGCTGGCGCGCGTCGAAGTCCGAGAGGCCGCGCTCGGCCTTCAAATCGTAGTTGTCCTGCGGCTGATCGGTGCCCTGCAAGCCCGAGGCGGTGTCGATAGACTTCCCCCACGTGTAGCCGGCCACCAACGCCACGCCGTGAGCGAAGCGCTGCTCCAGGCGGGCCACCAGCGCGTTGTAATTGGAGTTCACGTCGGTGGCGCGCACGAACTGATTCGACCCCGGCTGCGGGTGATAGCCTAGGCGCTCGCCGGGCAGATTGGGCACGCCCTGGTTTTGCAAGGCGCGGCGCGGCAGCTTGTGCGCGTCGGAGCCCGTAGTGCTGACCGAGAGGATCGTATTCGAGGTCAGCTCATGCTCGAGCGATAGGCTCCATTCGTAGACGTAACCGTTGCGAATGCCGGGCGGGGACGAGATGGCGTCGGGCGCCTGGTTGCCGAGGTTGTAGGCGAGCGTATAGCTCAATTGGGCGGGTGCGTAGGGCTGGCCGCAGGCACCGGGTCCGTAGAAGCGGCAAAGATCGAGGCCGAAGAGAAACTCGGTGAGCGGCGCGGAGAGGCGCGTTTCCGCCGCGTAGTCCAACTCGCCCAGCGAATTGAAAACGCCCACGCCGCCACGCAGCGAGGTGGCGCCGCGGCCGTCCAGGTCGTAGGCAAAGCCGAGGCGCGGCGCCCAGCCTTGCCAGTCGGGCCGGATCAGCGACGCCGGCAGGCCCGCCGGTTGCGAGGTGAGGAAGCTGAGGCCGAAGCTCTGTTGCAACTGCTGGACAAGCGGACTAGCCACCAAGCCGGCGGCCTGACCGCGATCGTTGCGGACGATGTAGCGCGCCGCGTCGCTGGGATCGAGAATGGAGGCGCGGCCGTCCGCGTTCACGGGCGGCGAGTAAAACTCCTCGCGCAGACCGAAGCTGAGCGCGAGGCGGCGCGTGGCGTGGAACTCGTCGGCGAAATAGGCGCCGAGGTAATTCACGCGATCGTTCCCGCCGGAGTTGCCCGCCTGGGCAAAGGAGAGAAACGGCCGGCCCAGCAGGAAATCCGAGAACGCGGTGCCGGAGGAGCTGCTGGCGCCGTCGCTGAACTCGAAGACTCCCTGGCCAAAGTCTTCCACCAGGTAAAAGAGGCGCAGCCGCCGGTAGTCGGCGCCGAACTTGAACGTGTTTCGACCCTTCACCCAGGCCACGTTATCCGTCGCCTGAAACATGGTGTCCTTGCGAATCTGCGGCTGGAAAATGTCGCTATCGCCCATGTCCGCGTAGCCGGGAACGTCAATGGCCGGGATGCCGTCGTTGGTTGCTCCGGGGGCGCGCGTGATGCCCAGGCTTTCGAGGAAGCCGCTGTGGATGTTCTGCGCCTCCTTGGTGCCCCGGTACTGGATGGCGCCGAAGCGGAAATCGTTCACCAGCGTGGGGTGAATCTCCGAGGTGAGACCCAGCGCGAGGTTGCGGCCGCGATCGTCTTTGTTGGTGCCGAAGCCAGGCGGCGCCGAGGGGTTCTGGGCGAACGTGTCGGGCACAAAGGGAAAGAGTTGGCTGCTGTTGAACAGCACCAGCCGGCCGAACAGTTGATTGGTGGCGGTCACCCGATGATCGAGCCGCAGGGTGAATTGATCCGTATCCACGGTGCGGCGTCCCACGTTGATGGTGTTGTTCTGGCCGGGCGCAGCGTTCATCTGGTTGGGCAGCGGCTCGCGCGCCAGGATGGCTTGCGAGACGGGATCCAGTCGCGAAGGCGGAATCTGGTTACTTGCAAACGGCTGGCCTGTTTCAGGATCAATAATAGGAGGAAAGGGCTTACCTGTTATCGGATTAATACCGCTGAAATCGCCCATCCGCTCGGCCTGGGTGGGAAGCAGCGTGGTATTGGTGACGCTCTGCCGGACGCGGAACCCCTCGTAGTTGGCGAAGAAAAAAGTCTGATTGCGCCGGAGGGGACCACCCAAGCTCGCCCCGAACTGGTTCTGCCGATAGGGCGGAATGGGACGCGCGGAATCGTCGAAAAAGTTCCTGGCGTCGAGGGCGCTGTTGCGCAGGAACTCGTAGGCCGTGCCGGAAAAGCGGTTGGAGCCGGAGCGCGTGGCAATATCCACCTGGGCGCCGGAGGTGACGCCCTGCTCGGCGGAGTAGGAGTTCTCCACCACCCGGAACTCGCGGATGGCGTCCACCGAAGGGTTCACGGTGAGGCTGTACGCGAAGGGCTCCATCAGGGTGACGCCGTCGAGCGAGAAGTTGTTGCGCTCGGAACGCTGGCCGTCGACGGAGAAGCCAAGCCCCTGCGCCGGCGTGTTGAATTGCTGGGTCGCCCCGTTGGGATAGGGCGGCGTTGCGCCCGCCGCCAGCAGCGCCAGTTGCGAGAACTGGCGGCCGTTGAGCGGCAACTGGCTGACGCGTCGGTTTTCGATCTCATCGCCGACAGCGGGCGAGGAGGTCTGGAGCAGCGGCGGCCGCGTATCCACTTCCACCGTCGTCTGCCCGCGCGCCAGTTCCAGGGTCACGTTCAGGCGGAGCTGCTGCGCCACCTCAATGGTGACGCCGGTGAGTGCTTTGCGGGCAAACCCCGGCTTGGCCAGGCGGAGTTGGTACGCGCCGACGGGCAAAAGCGGGAAGCTGTAGAAGCCATTCGGGTCCGAATCGGTGATGCGACGGTAGCCGGTGGCCGGATTGCTCAGCTCGATCGCCACGCCAGGGATCACCGCGCCACTTGGGTCGAGGACTGAGCCTTCCAGGCTGCCGCCCCCGTTCTGAGCAGGGAGGCAAGTGGAAGCCAGCCCGACTGCGAGCACGGCCAGGAGCGCCAGACGTAGCGGGGGCGTCCCGCCTCCCGCTGTGGCGCGGGCATCCTGCCCGCGTGTAACGACCGTCGATTCCGCCTTGCCCAACGCGGCTCCACGGCGACACAATGCCCCTAAGCGGGAGCGGGACGCTCCCGCGACAGCGGGCGAGGCGCCCGCCCGCCTCGGCGTCGCGATGGCTAACTCACATTTCTTTTCAATTCGACTCACCGGGTAGTATGACGCCGTTTTTGGATTCGGAGTAGAGAGAAACTCGCCGTCGCCGCCGGCAGCAATTCCGCGAACAGCCAGGTCAAAATCGCCGAGAAGAGGGGGCCAAGCACCGTCATCACTGCCAATGACACCTTGACGCGAGCCGCCGGACTTGACACGTTTTAATAAAATCGGTCCTGAAACACCCCCCGTTAACTGCCTCTTCGAGCCTGTTCGCACCCCCTTCACTGCACGCTTTTGGTAAAAATTGGTAAAACTTGGTACGATTTGGTAGCCCAAGAAACGCCCGAAAACGGACACTGTCTCCCCTAACCACTTTGTTTGCAATACTGGCTCTCCGCCAAGGTCGGATTTCCACAGGGGGAAATGGCGATTACGTCCCTGGGTTAATTTTCTCAGTTTAACCATATCGGTAACCAACCAGCGACCCGCTGGTGAAATCCTGTGACCGCCTGCCGGCAAATAACTGTGGGGCGCTCTTGCGCTTTCGGCCTGCCGGCCAATCTGTGTTCGGAGCTCGTTGGGATGGCTCTCAGAGCCACAGGGTCTTGGCCCGCTCTAATAAAATCGGTCGCGAAAACGTCGATTCTATGCCGTATTTCTGCCGCGCTTTGGCAGAAAATGGCGGAATTTGGTGCGATTTTGCGCAAAAAAGGGGCCTCAAAAACGGGCTCCTTTTCAAATAAGCCCTTAAGGCTCGCCGGAAGCACGGCTAGCAAGTCCTTTAGATGGATCAGCCCTTCTCCGCTTCTCCCCAGCATTCCTGCTCAACAACCCTTGCGAAATCAGTAGATAGGCCATGCCACGTTTCAGTCGTCCGACAGAGCCGAGAAGGCCGTCCGACAGTTCGGCGGAAACATGGCTAGCAAGTCCTTTAGATAGAGCACTCGTTCTTCTGCTCTCCCCAACAACCTGGACAACAACCCTTGCGGAATCAATAGATAGGCCATGCCACGTTTCAGTCGTCCGACAGAGCCGAAGGCCAGTCCGACAGAGGGCGGAAACACGGTTAAGCAAGTCCTTTAGATGCAGCAACCTTTTTCTCCTTCTCCTCGGCAACCCAATCATCAACCCCTTGCGGAATCAACAGATAGGCTTGGCAACGGCTCCCTCGCCGGGGGTTAAGTCCGACGCTCGCCCGGGGGAAGAAAAGCGTGGCTAATAAGTCCTTTAAATTCAGCATGCCGTGGCTTCTTCGGCTGTGCAATTTGGCAAACAACCCCGCGCCCGCCCTCAAATTCAGGTGGCTGGCCCACCTTTACCGTCGTTCCGCGTAACTGACGTCCCTGGGCCGGATGGGGCTGCTGGATCATACACACCGAGCCTACCGTAAGTTTATAGAAAAGGCAACTTATTTCTACATCCTAACACTTAAGCCTTGACAACGACAAGCGGCTCTGCCGCCCTGCTGTGCGGAAAGGTCCAGCCTTTCCGGAAATGCCAACAAAGGGAGTTTCTTTGTGTTGCCGCCGCTGAAAGGCTGAGCTTCTCCGCACAGCGGGGCGGCGGAGAAAAGAGCGACATCTTCCGGTTCGACCGACTCGAGACGCCTCCTGCTCTCGGAGAACGGCCGTTAAGGTAGCGAATGCACGTATCGGTATCCAGGAGGTAGGTCAAAGCACTGATCCACCAGCACCGCCTTCGATTCGTGCCGGTGCTATTAATTCCGTCAGAACTTGCAGAAACCCTAGTACGTCTATAGACTTTCTTTGTGCGATGGACATAATGAAGTAAAGATTACAAGTACGTTAAATTTCGGTGAAAACAAGTAGGAGTCGACAGCCTGGCCATGTCGAGACAAAGCCGGGAATCGCAAATCCAACAGGAGACACGATACGGATGAACAGACGGAATACTTCCACTTCAGGGATTGCACCTTTTTGGTTGGCCGGAGCAGATGACGTTAAACCGGCGCCGTCACGAGGGGGAAAGCTGATTTTGGTGCGCCATGGAAGGACGGTTCTCAATTCGCTAGATGATTCAGAGAAGCTGCGTGGCTGGTTGGACGTGCCGCTGGATGGCGAAGGGCTGGAAGAAGCGGAGGAGACGGCGCGGGAAGTAGCCCAATATCCGATCAAGGCGATTTACTGTTCCGATCTCCAACGGGCGCAGCAAACGGCCGCGGCCATCGCCAGGACAACCAAGTTGTCCGTCGTGTTGACGAGGGATCTCCGCCCGTGGAACGTGGGGATTTTGGCCGGCAAGCGTGTCAGCACCATCCTGGATGAGCTACGCCAGCTCAAGGCAAACCCACATCTCCCAGCGCCCGACGGAGAGTCATTCCTCCAATTCTACGATCGCTATGCCCGGAAATTGAAAGAACTCCTCAAGATCGCGGATCGATCTTCGGGCTGCATTGT
>JGI26339J46600_10000706_pt1 | contig 11206 bp, 9 predicted proteins | sample BogFormECP12_OM1_FD_46600 | JGI IMG/M metagenome (IMG submission 46600) | reverse complement strand
CCCGTGATCGCCCACCTCCCGGCCATGCTCGGGAGCGACGGCAAGAAACTCTCGAAACGTCACGGCGCGACGTTCTGCAAGACGTTTCGCGAGGAGGGTTATCTGCCGGGCGCCCTCGTCAATTTCCTGCTGCTCAATGGGTGGTCGCCGGGAGAAGGCTCCGACAAGGAGGTCTTCACGCGCGAGGAGATGATCGCGGAGTTCTCGCTGGAGCGAGTGAAAGGCGCCGGCGCGGTCTTCTCCTTTGATAAACTGAAGTGGATGAACTCGGTGTACATTCGCAATACGCCGGACCCGGAGCTGGCCGAACTGGTGAAGCCGTTTCTGGTCGAAAGCGGGCTGAAGGTTGACGACGCTCGCTTGCGAGCGATTATTCCCCACGTTCGCGAGCGCATGAACGCTTCGCTGAAAGACGCGCTCCCGTTCGTCGATTTTCTGTTCGTCGATCACGTGAACGCGAGCGCGGCGGACATGCTTCAGCCGAAGGTGACGCCCGAGCAGGCCGTCAAGGCGCTCACGGCGGCACGGGACACTCTGCGCGCCTCGCCGTCTTTCGATGCGGTGGCCGTGGAGGAGGGGCTGCGAGGCCTTCCCGCTGCCCTCGGGCTTTCGCCCAAAGCGGTATTTATGACCATCCGCGTGGCCGTCACCGGCCGCAAAGCGACCCCGCCGCTGTTCGAGTCCATCTCGATTCTGGGCCGCGAACAGACCCTCGAACGGCTCCAGGCCGCGGTCGCGAGCCTAAGCGGAGGTAAGACGTAACGGAGGTAAGACGTAATGGATACGACCAACAAGGAACCCGAGGCTGCAGAGGCGGTGTCCTCAACGCCGTCGGCCGACTCGGTCACTCCCTCTAATTTTATTCGCGAGATCATCTTGGACGATCTGAAGACCAACAAATACCAGGGCCGCGTCCATACGCGCTTTCCTCCTGAGCCGAACGGATATCTTCACATCGGCCACGCGAAATCCATCAACATAAACTTCGGGTTCGCCGCCGAGTTCGGCGGGAAATGCAATCTGCGCTTCGACGACACGAACCCCTCCAAAGAAGAGACCGAGTACGTGGACTCGATCATCGAGGACGTCCACTGGCTGGGCGGCGATTTCGGAGACCGGCTGTTCTACGCCTCCGACTACTTCGAACAGCTTTACCAGTGGGCCGTGCAGTTGATCAAGTCGGGGGATGCCTACGTTTGCGATCTGAGCGCCGACGAAGTTCGGCAGCAGCGGGGCACGCTCACCGTGCCCGGCCAGGAGAGTCCCTATCGGAACCGCTCCGTGGAGGAGAACCTGGACCTGTTCCAGCGCATGCGGGCGGGCGGGTTTCCGGATGGTGCCCGCACCCTGCGCGCCAAAATCGACATGGCCTCGCCGAACCTGAACTTGCGCGACCCGGTAATGTACCGGATCGTCCACGCCGAGCATCACCGGACCGGGGATAAGTGGTGCATCTATCCGATGTACGATTACACCCACGGCGAGTCCGATTCGATTGAGCGAATTACGCACTCTATCTGCACGCTGGAGTTTGAGGATCATCGGCCGCTGTACGATTGGTTCGTGGAGAAACTGGGAATTTACCACCCCCAGCAAATCGAGTTCGACCGGCTCAACCTGACTTACACCTTGTTGAGCAAACGGAAGCTGCTCACGCTGGTGCAGAAGGGATACGTCAAGGGCTGGGACGATCCTCGCATGCCGACCATCTGCGGGCTGCGCCGCCGCGGTTACACGCCGGAGGCTATCCGCGCGTTCTGCCGGCGGATCGGGGTAGGGAAGACGAACGGAAGCACTGAACTCTCGCTGCTGGAATACTCCATCCGCGAAGACCTCAACAGGCGTGCGCCGCGCGTGATGGCCGTACTGCGGCCGTTGCGGGTGGTGATCGATAACTACCCCGAAGGCCAGGAAGAAGAAACGCAGGCGTTGAATAATCCGGAAGACAGCAGCGCCGGTAGCCGGGCCGTGCCCTTTTCGCGCGTGCTCTACATCGAGCAGGACGATTTCCGTGAGGACCCGCCCAAGCAATACCACCGGCTGACGGTGGGCCGCGAAGTGCGGCTGCGTTACGCTTATTTTGTTACGTGCACCAGCGCGGAGAAGGACCCCACGACCGGCGAGGTGATCGAGATCCATTGCACCTACGATCCGGCAACGCGCGGCGGCAACGCGCCCGACGGGCGCAAGGTGAAATCGACAATTCACTGGGTATCCGCCAGTCAGGCGGTTGACGCCGAGGTCCGCCTCTATGACAACTTATTCCTGACAAAGAATCCCGATGAAGTCGAGGAAGGCCAGGATTTCACAGCCAATCTGAATCCGAATTCGCTGGAGGTATTGACCGGTTGTAAGCTCGAGCCAAGTCTCGCCGCCGCCGCGCCGGGCGATCGTTACCAGTTCGAACGGCTAGGCTATTTCTGTGTTGATCCTGACAGCACGCCGGAGAGACTGGTGTTTAACCGAACGGTCGCATTGCGCGATACGTGGGCCAAAATTGAGAAGAAGGGCCAGTGAGGCTGATCCGGCAGCGCTCTCCATTGCCGATGGATTCTTGACATCGGCTTACCCGGCCCCTCTCCCCCATGCTCACCGCAGGTTAGGAGACGTTGGCCGAGTGTGAAGAGGAGCTGAAAGGCAACCGAAGAACGCTCCAACGCGATCTTAGGCATGATCCTCAAGACAGAGCGGCTCATCCTCGACACATGGCAAAGCTCCGACTGGACGGCCTTCCGCCCGATCGCAGTTGATGTAGCGGTAATGCGTTATATCACTGGCGGTGTGCCATGGAGCGATGAACAGATCCGGGGGTTCGTCGATCGTCAGGTGAAGCTCTATTCCGAGCGTGGCTTCTGCCGATGGAAGCTCGTGGAAGAGTCCTCTGGGGAGCTGATCGGCTTTTGCGGCGTGGGTTTCTGGCGCGACGCGTTGGACCCGGAGATCGGATGGTGGTTGGCGACTCGCTGGTGGGGTCGCGGTTTGGCGACGGAAGCCGCCCACTGCGCACTAGGTGACGCCTTCGAACGCGTTCGGTTAGACCGAATCATTTCTGTTGCGGCGCTGGCAAATACCGCCTCGACGCGGGTCATGGAAAAACTCGGGCTGAAACTCGAATCGGAATTCGAAAGCGACGGCGTACGCCTGGTACGGTATGCGATTGATCGCGCTCAGTATGCGGCGACCTGCGCTTACGGGCCGGCCCTGACTTTTGCTGCTACTAAGCCGGGTTGCGAGAGCAGCACGCTTTCCGCCGCATACGTTCGCCGCCGCGGCTGCCAGACTGTGGAGTGACGAACGTCGATCGCCTTGTCACCGCCCCAGGACCAAGCCTCTGTGCACGGCGTTCAGGTGCCCTGTAACCGGCACCCTATCCCCTGGCGCCGTGGCACGCCTTGAGAATAAACGCATCCATGCCCAAGTCGAAAGATTGCTTACCGAGGCTACGAAGCTTAAGCATCGCATCACCAGAGCAGCTTCAGGCCGAATTGCACCTGCCGGGCCGTGGTGGATGTGCTCGTGATGGCGCCCGCCGTGCCTGAGAGCCCAGTCAGGTTCGTCGACGTGGGCGGCGTGAAGACGATAAGGTTCGGAGTGTTGAAGTTGGCGCGATTCAAGAGGTTGAAGATTTCCGCGCGAAACTGGAGGCGCAGCCCTTCGCGAAGGGATGTGTCCTTCAGCACCGAGAAGTCCCAGGTTGCAAGCCCGGGACCCGTAAAGGTGTCCCGCCCGAGGTTGCCGTAGAATCCACCGGTAGATGGAGGCGCAATGAACGCGCTGGGATTGAACCACTGCGCCGGTTTGCCAAGAACGACAGTTCCGGTGAAGTCAGGGTTCAGAAACGGGCGGACCGGATTCCGGGTATCGCCGTTGTTCGATGGATTGTAGCTGAGTTGGGGCGTGAACGGAAACCCCGCTTGCGCCGTGACGATGCTGTCCACCGACCACCCGCTCACCAAGGCTTTACTCCAGCCTTCCAAGCCACTCGCAAAGGCTTTGCCCCGGCCGAATGGCAGGTCGTAAAGCGCACTGATAACGCCCATGTTTCGCACGTCGTAGGTGGCAGGCCCCCAGTCTGCGAGCAGGTTGAATGGGTTCGACACCAGCCCTGGCGCGTTGGCGGCGGCTGTCTGATTCAAGGAATCTCCATCGTCGAGCGTCTTCGACCACGTGTAGACCCCCCGCAACGAAGCGCCGTGGCTGAAACGGTGGTTGACATCCACCTGCAACGCATTATAGGAGCTGACTCCGAGCGAGAACCACGTCCACGTGTTGGCCAACGCCGGGTTTGCTTTCGGCGTGCCGGCCGGGATGAAAAAGCTCCCGGCGGGGACCGCTGCTCCCGCCAACGGCGAGCCAGCAGGGAAAGCTGTTGCAATGGTGACCGGCGGAGTGGAAGTGGCATTTACGGTCGGGTACGTAGCAGGACACGGCGCCGCCGGGCAGACCGTCGGGAACGGCTCATTCGCATCAATGCCGATAAGCTCGTGGTAGCCGTGGGAGCCCACGTAGCCGATGGTCAACGCGGTATTGGGAGTGAGCTGCCGCTCGACCCGCAGGGACCAAGAGATGAGGGTGGGAGTCTTCATGTCCGGTTGAACACCACCGGGGACGACTTTCGCCTTTGCAGGCACGGGAGCGGCGGGGTCAATGGGAAGGCTCGCAACCGGCAACGAAGCAATGCTGTAGGCGGGGTTGAACGGCGCGTTCTGGTCGGCACGGTAGCCGAGCGCATCTTGCAAATCGTTGTACATCCCGAAACCGGCGCGAATCACCGTCTTCTCATTGAAGGGGCTCCAGGCCAGGCCGATTCTGGGCTGGGGAAGAAACTTGGCGTTGTTCACTGTGAAGATCGAATTCCCGACGGCTGGATTGGTGTTAATGACGCCGTTGGTGAAAGTATAGTTGGCGGCGCGTCCGTGAGCCTCATTCCAGCCGGTGGTGAATTCGTCGCGGAAGCCCAGGGTGAAAGTGAACCTGGGAGTAATGCGGATCGAGTCTTCGGCATACCATGCTCCAAAGAGCGACCGCCAGTTCATCTCGGTCGGCGTCGGATCGAACAAAAACGACGAGGTCGTACCTTGCAGGAAAGTTGCCAAACTGGAGAACGTCGCCTGCCCGTACTGGCTGAGGGCGATGGTTTCGTTAGATTGAAAAGGCTGGAGCCACGCACCGAAATTGAGCTGATGGCGTCCCCGCGTCAGCGTTACACGGTCCTCAATCGTGAATAGATTTCGGGCGATGGTGAGGTTGCTTCCGTTGTTGCTGCCGGCCAGACCGACCTGGGCCTGGGGGTTGGAGGCGGCGCTCCCGCCCACCACCACCGCACCCACCGGCCGTCCCTTCAGGAACCCCGGAACCGTCGCCGCTGGGGTGCCGGGTGTGGGTTCTCCGGTAAAGAAGTAGCCGGCGCGGGAGAAACCTAACCGGGCGGTGTTGAGCAAGCTGTGAGAAAAGACGTGCGTCTCATCAAAACTCAGCACCTGCTCACGCAGGGTTAGGAGGTCGGTGCTGTACGGATCGAGCGGTGTAGCCGTCACGTCACCGCCGTCATCAACGGTATACACCCCTTCGATCGAATCCCGCGGAGAAAAAATGTGGTCGAGTCGCGCGGTGCCAAAGTCCTCTCGAATCGTCTGCGGGGCGCTGCCGAAGACCTCAGCGATTCCATTAAAGTCGGGAGCGCCAGACGCTGGCGTCGGCCACAGATTGAGCAGCGGTTGGACGCTGGGTACGGCGGCGGCACGAGAGGTCGTGTCGGGCACAAAGGCCGCGGAGGTTTGGTGCAGATCCTGCCGGAATCCTTCGTAATTGGCAAAGACGAACGTCTTCTCCTTCTCGATCGGTCCCCCGATGGAGCCCCCGAATTGGTTGCGTCGAAAAGGCGGAGCGGAGCCCTGATCGAAGAAATTGGGGGCATCGAGGGCGTTGTTGCGCAGGAATTCGAAGGCGGACCCGTGCCACTGATTGCTTCCCGATTGGGTCACAATGATGATCTGCCCGCCGGGGTGTTTGCCGTACTCAGCGCCGTAGGTGTCCCGCAAAACGTTGAACTCGCGCACCGCGTCCACGCCCAGCAACTGTTGGCTGGGCCCTCCTGGTTGCATGTTGTTCTCGGCGGCACCGCTGTATTCCACCCCGTTTAACAGGAAGAGATTCTGTTGGGGCCGATTGCCCGAGACCGCGAAATTGTTTCCCGTGGTTGAGTTGGAGATGCCAGTCCCGCCGGTCTTCTCCCAGGTGAAATTGACGACGCCGGGGTTGAGCGGTAGAAGTAAATCGTAGCTGCGCCCGTTGAGGGGGAGGTTCTTCACCTGCTGCTCCCCTACCAGCCCGGAGATGTCCGCCGTGGTCACGCTAACCAGCGGCGCGTCCGAGTTCACCGTAATCTGCTGGCTGAGCGGTCCCAAACGCAGAGTCACATTCACCGTGGCGTCTTGCCCAACTGCCAGACGAATACCAGTCTGAACCTGTTCCGCGAAGCCCGCTTTCGTTACTCGAACTTCATATTGCCCTATGGGGAGCGCGAACACCTCATACTGCCCCGTCTCGTCGGTGGTCGTGGTGCGGATGGCTCCGGTTTCCACGCTCTTTACCGTGACCGCGGCACCAGAGACCCTGGCGCCGGATGGGTCCGTGACTGTCCCCGACAGGGTTGCTGACACCTGCGCGAATGATCGCGGGGCAAGAATCAGAAGGAAAACGATGAGCGGAACCAACTGGAAGTGCCATTGGTGCGCCGGCGAAAGAGGCAAAGCGGTAACGGCCTTCGTGCCAGGGTTGATCGTGTGCAATTTAGTTCCTCCATCAGACAACAGCATGAATGCCAGCGGAAGCAATCGCGCGTTGCTTTCGGTGTGTCCAGCAAGCTTGAAACGACCCAATACGAAACAGGGTCATAATATAGACGATTTAATGCGGATTGTCCATAGGGTGCTATATGAAATGGCTGGATCGTACCAAGTCGATGCGCTTGGTGGTGTTGCAATTTGGCCCTGGGAGCGCGAGGAACCGCGCCGGCAAAGCTGCGGCGAGAAGAGTCTTCGATCAAAGGTAGCTACCTTGCACTCGGCCGGTATACCATTGATCGAGGGGCTTCCTCGCCCCTCTCGGTCTTTGATCGACGTGCTGGGAAACACGTAGGAGGGAAATATGGCAGTTAGTGCGCGAAACCAACTGAAAGGAACGATCACCGATATCATTCTGGGCACGGTCATGGCCCACATCACGATTCAGGTCGGTGAAAACGTAATCGAGTCCGTGATTACCCGCAAGAGTGCCGACGAGTTGAACTTGAAGAAAGGCGATTCGGTGACTGCGGTGATCAAGGCAACTGAAGTCCTGGTTGCCAAGCCGTAGGGCCTTGGCAGCAGGCCGCGAGAAGACGAGTTCTTCAGGATGCCGGGGATGCCGGCGCGATGATCATCACTTCGGTCGCTTTGATCAGAGCCGCCGCAGTCTGTCCTTTTCTCAAACCGAGGTCGCGACACGCGTCGCTGGTGATGATGGCCGTGACGGTCTGGCCTCCGATGTCGAGCACGACTTTGGCCAGCAATCCCACAATCTCGACCTTGCTCACGCGGCCGATAAGCTGGTTGCGGCCGCTGATGAAGTGCTCTAACCCCGGCGACGACTGCAAGCCGGGCGCAGGCTTCGTCTTTGGGCGCCCGCCCGTCTTTCCCAGAAAGGCGAGGCGATCGATTTCGGATCGAGGAATTCGATGGTGCCCGCCGGCGGTGCGCACGGATCGAATCTTGCGACGATAGATCCACTGTTTTAACGTCGGATAGCTCACCCCGAGCTCGCGGGCGGCATCGCGCAATTGGAGCAGTTCCATTTCAATAGTCCAGCAATTCGGTACGGTTCCGAGCTCTGAATCTACCTGAATTCGGGCGCTAGAATCAACCCGAGAGAAAACCCGTGAGCGCAGACCCCGGCGCGCCAGGATAAGACTGGTCGACCTGGTCATCCTGTGGACGGGCTTCCACCGCGAGACTCCCGAAACCTTCATGCCAAGCTGGATTAATAGGCCATCGATGCGATGGGCGGTGGTGGCCGATAACCCAGCTTAAGGTGCCACTGTCGTGGATGGCAGCCCGTTTACCAAGGCATGGGAGCGCACCTTAGGGGCGCCGCGACCTGCTCGCTTCCCCTCCCGTCCGTACGGCTCCCTGTCTCCTCCTCCCGAGGGGAGGGCAGGGCCCCGCACAGGCGCCCTTGCGTGACCTTACTCGTACGTCTTCACCAGACGGGCTAACGCCGGCTCCAGTCTCTGCAGAGACTCCTCGAGCGCACCCAGTCCCTCCGGTGCGTGGGCCAGATCGCCCGCTCGCCCGATCATCTCCAGGTCGCGAGCCCGATCGAAGGAGCCGCGAGCGGCGAAGTTTCCTACCGCGCCCTTCAGGGCGTGGGCCGTCCTCTCGATCGCCTTGCTGTCCCCTTGTTTCACCGCCTCGCGAAGCGCCGCAAGCTGGATGGGGAGTTCGCCGAGCAACATCTTCGCCAATTCGGCCAGCAACTCTTCGTCTCCGTCAACTTGCATCAAAGCCGCGTTTCGGTTGAAGGGCGGGTCGGCATCCTCCGAGAGGAACGGAGGTGGAACTCCGGCGTCTTGGACGTTGGGGGCCGGGTCTTGCATGGCGTGCAGTACATTCGAATCTTTCATGCTGTCTGTCCTCTCGTTTACCGGCGCTTTCTCACGGCCCGTTACTACCTGTCGTCACGCCCTGCGGCGTGAGAGTAAGCACCAAGATCGGGCACCCCTTACCGGTGTACCCTTACCCATCATCGGCTGAACGAGCCGCGGACTTTAAACGCAATCGCAGGTACCGGTACTGGCATGGCACGTGGCCATGGCACACATGGCACGTTAGTGCTATTGACGAACTCCGGCCGACCGCGATAAGTTAGCAGTATAGTGGGGTGTACCCACGGGCGCGCCGGACGTGCGGGGGCACGTAAGAGGTGGAGCCGTGCACTGCGACGGTTTCGCGGCGCGTTGACCGAGAAGCGGTAAGAACGAGGAAGGATGACCAGTTTCGCCAAAAGAATTCCAATCTTAGGAGCAGCCTTGGCCGCCCCCATCTTGATCCTTGCTGCCAGCCAAGCCAGAGCCGGCCGGATCGAAAACCCTCCGCCGGTGATCGAAGAAAAGGTCCCGGTCACCCTCACCGTGGTCAGCCCCGAGACTCTGGCGGCTCGCGCCGGATGGGGGACCCCGGGGACTGACGGCATCGTTGCTTCGGCTGGTGATGTGCCCCCGCCTCTCGAACTTAAGGGCGTTAGTAGCCCGCCAAGCCAGGCGATGGAAGCCCCTACGTCCGCCAACTACGACGCATCATCCGCTCCCGAGCCGGCTCGCTTCCTGCTGGAACCCCAGTGGCTGGCGCTGGCCGGGGCCATCCTGCTGTCCGCCGCTGCCTTGCTGGGTAAGAAGCTGGCCAGCCGCGGGAATTGACGATTCAAGAAAGCCTCGAGACGTTGCGTTCCACCCCTCGTCGATTTCGCCGCCAAGCTGTCGTTCATTCGTCTCGTCCAATCGACAAGGTCAATCACCGGCGTCCACCACACAGCGGAAGCCCACCGTACCCGAGCGGTCGAGGCTCGGCGCCATCCGTAGATACTTTCCGTGCGCGTCGAGCCGCGTGGCCTGCGGGAAGTACCACAGCGAGCCCTGCGGCTGATAATAACTGCCGCCGTGCAGGATCGCCGCCCGCGTGTGCAGATCCTGGAACTCGTCCGTCCATTGCCAGACGTTGCCCACCAGGTCCATCACCCCGAAGAGGCTGGCGCCGTCGACATGGGAGCCTACATCAGTGGGCTCTCGTATAGCGCGGCGGGTCTCGGGCGCGGGAACCCGGCTCGCGTCCCAGCGGCTGCCCCAAGGGGTAGAGCCGCCCGTCCGCGCCCTGCGCCGCGTATTGCCACTCCCACTCGTGCGGCAATCGCCCTGCGGCGAGTACTTGGTATCCTGGGCGTCGAGGCTGACGGTTCCTAGGGCCACGGCGACCACCACCGCCCCGGCAGCGAGAAACAGCGCGAGCAAACCGGCAAGGACTGTCTTCGCTTCGAACCGCGATTTTGCTTTGAACATTTCTGTTCCGCCCCCTGGCAGACCGTGATGTTACACCAATCTGGTCGCCAGCGGACAACGCCCTTCGCCGAGGAATCGCCGATTGACGATTGGAGGAATCCCCTCCCACACAGGTCGTCTTCCTCTTTCAATCGTCAATCGACCATCGTCAATCGTCAATTCTTCTCCCACCAGCGGCCGGAATAGAGCTTCTCATGCAGTCGCAGTAAGGCGGGGTCGGGCGGCGGCGCCTCCGGGTCCAGGGTGCCGTCTCGGTTCAGCCTGTACTGCATCCGCTCGATGAACCCCGGCCGTCCCAGCCGGAACACCCGCTTGCGCAGCTTCGCTTCCATCACTTCGCCTACGCTGGGTATCGGAATCGGTTCGCCGCTGGCCAAATCCCTCCAGAACCGTTTCATCGTCCAATACCGCCTTGCGCTGCACCCAGTAGACCAGTCCGCGCCTCAGCCAGTAGTTCATGATGCGAAAGCGTGTTGGGGACTGCGGAAAGGAGCGGCGTAGAGGCCCACAGATAATAAAGGAGATTGCGGTTTAGACCCCAACACCCCCGCCGGTCGACGCCTGCTGGGCGATCCTGATTTCGCCCGGCGGGAGTGCTCTGGTCTCCTGGCCGAGTTCTACCATCCGCGTGGAATCGCCCATAATATTGAAAATAAATCGATAACCGTGAATCGGCAATAGAGAAGAACCCTTCATCGGCCCTAACGTACCGAAAATCAGCCTCAAAATTCGTATAACTTACTGACCGTAAACCAGTTAATCATAGTGGCTTCGTTCGTGCCGATTTTCGCGGAAGTTACTGATAATGTGTCTGTTGGTCAGCGTGGCTTCGATTGGCTTCGTCGGTGCCCTCTTTTCCTCTCTACAGTCAGGCCCCACAGTCAGGCTCGAGCCGATGCCGGCGCCAGCCTCCGCCACTACTTGGTCCAGAATGTCGCTCATGGTAGCTTAGGACGGACTTTCCTCTTCGTCGGTCATAATGCCGGGTTCGTTCCCGGGTTTGTTTTCTGGGGCTTCTGCCGCTCTCAAGCACTTACCAGGTTTGTTCCAGGTTTGTTTTTTGTGACCCTTCAATTCTAAAGGACTTACCAGGTCTGTTCCAGGTTTGTTCTTAGG
>JGI26339J46600_10000705_pt1 | contig 11210 bp, 5 predicted proteins | sample BogFormECP12_OM1_FD_46600 | JGI IMG/M metagenome (IMG submission 46600) | reverse complement strand
AGGTCGTGGAGGCTTGGTCGGGGATACTCAGGAAGAGCCCCGGCAGCCGGCTGATCCTCAAGAATGGGATTCTGGGCCAACCGGCGGCTCGCGACTTGATGCGAGACCTGTTCAATCAGTTCGGGGTACCGCCTGAGCGGGTCGATCTGGATGGCCCGGCGGAGCATTTCACCTTCCTGGANCGCTATGNCGACATNGACGTCGCNCTCGATACGTTCCCGTACAACGGCGGGACGACGACCATGGAAGCCATCTGGCAGGGTGTTCCGGTACTGACGTTCACGGGGGATCGCTGGGCCGCGCGGATCAGCATGTCATTGCTGGTGGAAGCGGGTCTAGAAGATTTCGTCGCCGCCGACATGGAGGAGTACATCGCTCGGGCAGTCGCGCTATCAGGCGACCCCGGGGTACCCGCAAGGCTGGAGAGACTGCGGCGGACCATGCGCGAGCGTCTCCGGTCCGCGCCGGTATGTGACGTTCGCGGGTTCGCTCGGAACATGGAAGAAGAATATCTGAGGATGTGGCAACAGCCACTCGAGGTGCGAGCTCACCCCGACCCGGCGCGTGGCCGGGCCGAGGATGGATCTCGATGAGGTCGCCTGTCAGACCACCTTTGCCAAGGCAAGGTCGTAGGTGACCGAGTCAGGAGAGCCTGTCGCTGCGTCCGCTCCCATGTTGACGTTCTTGAACTCCACCTTGGTGAAGTTCAAGGACAACGACTCGGTGGGCCGATCTCCCCCGCTGCTTATGGAGTGGCCGCTGATCATGGTGTTTGTCAGGTTGAGGGTCAGGTAGACCTCCAGTTTCCCCTTGTCGGTCTTGCAGAAGTCGATCTGGCACTTCTGACCTTCTCCCTGATAGGCCTCATTGAGCAGCTTGGGGGAGGAGACGTCCGTGGCCTTGGTGACCACGATCTCGCTGACCGAAGGGGCGGACGACTCACGGTCGGCCGACCCACCGGTGGGGCTGGAGATGCCGCGGCCAACGCCCCACTGGCAACTGTTCAGTTCGATCCACTTCTCATGTCCCTCGGCGGTCGCATCGCCCGGGATGCTGTTGTAGTTCATGTAAATCGGCATCGTTCACTCCTCTTTCTGGGAATCGATGGGAAACAGAGACCACTCCGTAGACCGAGTTTTCGGGCCTCACAAGCCCGATTCGGTTCCTCCGACCTCAAACCAGCCAGAGCGATCGACTTGGTTGACGCCTTCATCGATCGCACGGGCGAAGATACGATTCTCACCGTGCCGAAACGGGTCCTCTCGGCTTGAAGTTCGCTTCCTAGCACTGGCCAGGCACCCATCGCAAGGCGAAGTGTTACCCAACCAATCGCAGGTGACCAGGCGCGAGACACGACGTCCACGGACCCTCCGTTCGGAACGCCAGACGCAAGTCTGCCTGGCGATCCGAAGGGGCATCGTGGCAGAACACATCGGCAAGGCCAGTGACCGAACGGAATCATCAGGAAGCGGTCCTCGACACCGAAATATGATCGTATTCCGGCACGAGAAACCATGGCCTCGACGGGTTGTTCAAGGGGGCCGGACGTGAGTGTAAGTCCTTTCCCAGGCCCGATCTTCCTTGTGTCTCTCTCCTTCGCTTTCTTATACGGACGACTTCCAGAAAGCGGACTCGGGTCCCGAAAAAAAATCGGGCTGCAAGCCTGGCAGGTCCCTGGCAGGTGTCCGGCAGGGAGTCGACGGCAAGACCAAGAAGGAGCCACCGGCGATCTAGCCTGGTGAAAGTGAAACAGTGTGTTGCGCGAGTTGACGTGCGCCGCGTTCATCCCTTCATGCTCCCCGAGATATCGCCCCGGCGGCACACTCGATAGAGGCCAGGGCCGCCATCGCCGAGGTTGAGTACGGCTCTCCGGTCCCTTGCGAGAATCCCACCGCGTATGGCCCCAGCCATTCGAGACATGAAGTCGGCCCGATTTGCGGGTGCAAACCTCCGAGTCAGTGCCGAACTGATCAGCAACCCTCACCACCGCCGCGTTCGACTGAGGTCATTCTGACATCTGCCTGTACGTGATCATAACACAACACACAGTGTCGTGCAGCAAAGAACGGGGACTCCTCACCGACGAAAATCCACCGCAGGAAGCCTGCCGCATCCCTGACGATCTCCTGACAACGCGCCTCCCTCTTTTCGGGAATGATCCGCTCGAGATGGCGGAGAGTTTCGAGCAGATCCGCCTCATCCAGTCGCCGGAGCACATCGGCAAACCGTCTCCTGATCTCGGTCTGCCTCTCCTGGGCCAAGGACTCGACGAGCTCCCCGAGGTAGCGGGCCTCGATCTCGGTGATTGGTACCAACTGGCGGCAGCAGGCCCCGCACCCCGCGCGGCAGGAGATCCGCTTTCCCTGGGTTTCAAGCTCGCTGGCGACGTTGGCCCCGACGGCCTCGGACAGGGTTTGAAGCACCGGCAGGATCGCTCCCGGCGGCACGGGGGCCATGGGGACCGTGAGCGTGAGGTGGACCCTGGTCCCGGCAAGCTTCATGTCGACCTGAGCGGTCACGGATTCCTGCGCGGTTGAAGGTGTTACGTCGTGCATTCCAATCTATTACCTCTCGTCCTCATGGCGATCAAGAGAGTCACGCCGAACGCACGGTCTACGTCATTTATCAGGGCACACCCGATGACCTTGCGGCATCTTCGATCCCGGATCATGCTAAAGTATGGAGCCCCGGGAGAATCGCATAGCGTGGAGGAGGCAGNAGCGGAATTGTNCCGAAGATTGGTTCCGTCCGTTTGCAGATCTTGGCGCGCAGCACCGGCCCGTGGAAAACCGAAAGAGCGAGCTGATATCGAAGACGACCCGCGAGTGGGAGCGTGAATCATGAGTATTCGAGCGTCCCGACCTTGTTTTCGGTGGATACGGGGCGAAGCTCGCGGTCGAGCAGGTCCCTGGATTGCGGCCCTCGTGCTTATGTTCTTGGGAATCGGAACCGAGGGACCGATCGTCGAGTCCGCGTTGGCTCAGGACGAGGTGAGGAACTACAGGAAGCCCATCCTCACGGTCGAGACCGGAGGACATCATGGCCGGGTGCGGAGCCTTCTCTGGCAAGATGACTCAACGCTCCTGAGTGGGGGCGAAGACAAGGTCGTCAAGGTCTGGGATTTCCAGACCGGCGGACGGCTTGCCCGGTCGATCCGGCCCCCAATCTGGCGGGGAGCCGCGGGGACCATTTACGCCATGGCCCTGACCAGACCCGACTCGCAGGGACAATCGTTCCTGGCAGTGGGGGGTTACGGGGTCGAGAACAGAAGGGGGGATATTACGATCTTCCGATTTCCCGGGCTGCAGCGGACGCCCACGGGGGAAGTCGTCGCCCGCCTCCTGCCTCCCGACAACCTCGATCCTGGTGAGATCGGGCACCGCGACTCGGTACTTTGCCTGGCCTTCGACCCGAGTGGGCGAATCCTCGCCTCGGGCGGCCGCGATGGACAAACCATCCATCAGACGGTCATCCTCTGGGTGCGCGACGGGGCAACCTTCCGGCCGCGGATGGCACTGGGAGAACGAGAGCGCATTGGCGAGGTTCGCGCCCTGGCCTTCAACCCGGCCGGCCGGCTCTTGGCCACGGGGAGCGCTGACGGCGCACTCCGACTTTGGGACGTCGAGCAGGGCACTCAGGTGGGTGTAGGCCCTCTCCAGGACAGGAGCCCGATCAATGCCCTCGCCTTCAGCCCTGAGGGCCAGTCCATCGTGGTTGGTCACGAAGGCGGAGGGCTCTTCCGCCTGGAGTTGGCGAATCTGGGGCAGGCTGCTCCCATGAAACTCGGTACCCGCCCGGGACAAGGACCGGTCGAATCGGTGGCCTACAGCCCGGACGGCCGGATTCTGGCCGTCGCCATCAAGAGCGATCAGGCCGACACGATCGATCCAATGAGGCTCACCTGCGACCTGGAGATCCGGGCCATGCCAGCGGGGAACATCCTCCACCAGCGCCAGATTTCCGGACTGATCTATGCATGTGCATTCAGCCCCCGGGGCGACCGGCTCGCCTACTCGGCCGGGCCTGCCCAGGCGATTTACCTTCAAGATACGATCAACCTGCAAAAGCCGGCGGATCAGCTCAAAGGACAGGGGAGCACCCCCTTCGATCTGGGTTTTTCGCGGGACAGCCAGGTCGTCGGGTTNACCCGNGCGCCGTACGACCCGNNCCGCCCGCCACCGGTCTACGAGGGCTTCGATCTGGGCCAGCGGAAATCCCGAAATGTACGCCGTGACGACCTTGGCTTCGCNCTCAGGACTTATAACGGTTGGTCGCTGGAAGGAAGCATCAGCCGTTACNTTCTGGANCTGGTCAACCCCAACGGCGGGCGCACACGATTGGACCTGAACAAGCCCACGGAGCGAAACTGGTGGTCGTCAACCTTCCTGCCACCAGCGCCCGACCATCCCCGACCGACGGTGGCAATCGGGTGCGAGTCGGGAGTGGTGATCTACGACCTCGCGACAGGCCAGCGGACCCGCGTATTCGCCGGGCATTCCGGCCCCGTTGTGTCGCTTGTTCCCTCTCCGGACGGGCGCTGGCTGGCCAGCAGTTCACTCGATCAGACGATCATGCTCTACCGGCTGGCGGGGTGCGACACCCGCCCGGGCCTGGGAGCCAACTTTCGTCAACGTCCAGATCGTTCCTGGGAAGTTGCCAGTGTCGAACCCGGGAGTTTTGCAGCGGGGATGGGCCTGATAGCCGGCGACTCGATCATTCGCGCCGGGGTCCAACCGAGAGAGGCCCCTGCCACCCATTACACGACGAATGAGAGGGTTACCGAGTTCGTTGCCCGGGTTGACCAACTGGCACCCCACCTGGATGTGATCGCCGTCTGGGTCAGACGAGCGATCCTGCTTCCGCCTCCACTCGGCATCTTGGAAGTGCCCATGCCCCTGATGGGGTCGACGAAAAGGAACAACCCGGCCCTCACGCTCATTTTAGGCGCGGACAAGGAGTGGGTCGTCTGGACGCCCCAGGGGTTCTACGACACGTCGATCGAGGGCGACTCGCGGTTTCTGGGCTGGCACGTCAACGCCGATTACCGGTCGACACGACCATCCGACTTCGTTCCTATCGGCACCTACGCCGGGACGATGCTTCAGCCGAGGGTGCTGGAGCGGCTCTGGGTGACGGGTGAGGTCGGGCCCGCACTGGCCCCGGCGGATCTGAGGGCCGGGACGCCTGCACCTGAACGTCAGGCCTACGATCAGCGGCCTCCCCGGATCACGTTCGCTTCGGTCGAGGGGGGGATTCGCCTTCCCGCCCCCGGTGTCGTTTGGTTGGTCAAGGTGCCCAATCCCCGGCTTGCGCTGAGCATCGAGGCCGAGGGCACATCGAAGATCAGTGATCGCCGGGTCATCTTCGATGAACGAGCCCTGGAACTACCGAAACTGCCAGAGCTGAAAGATCGGATCTCGGAGAACCTCCAGGTCGACCTCGTTCCCAATCGAAGGATCCGACTGGCCGTCGAAGCTGCCGATCAGTACGGCGGCAAGCGGACCGAAACCATCGACATGGTCTACATTCCACCCGTGCCGACACCAGTTCCTGAAACCAGGCCGCATCTGGTCGTGCTCAGCGTTGGGGTCGATCAGGCGCGGAACCCCGCCCTTCTACCCCCCGTCTTGTTCGCCGACAAGGACGCCCTCGGCCTGGCTGGCTTTCTGACCGACCACCTGATTTCACCCGATGGAACCAAAACTGTTCAGGAGTCGAAGGAAGAGCGGATCGTCCTGACCGCGGAGCAGGCTTCCGAGCGCTCGATCAGCCAGGCGCTGGAACGACTGGGTGAATGGTTACGGGCCAAGCGTCTGCGAAAAGGAGACATCGTGGCCGTGGTGATCGCGGCGCACGTACTGGAGTTCGAGAAGTCTTCGGTGATTGCCGCGTCCGACACCGATCCAGGCAAGAAGCCGGTGCCTGGCCCGGCGATCCTGGCTCGCGATATCTCGGAGCGGCTGGGTGAGCTGACCGACTACGGCTGCCGCGTTGTGCTCTTTCTCGACGGCGTACACGAGCTTCCAAGCAACGGATTCCGGAGCACAATCAAGCCCTGGGTGCGGGATCTGCAGCGGGAGCGGCGAGTGATCACGTTCGTGGCCTCGAGGGAAGGGTCAAGTGGTGTGAATGTTCCCTCGCAGCACGGTGTTTTCGCCCTCGGAGTCACGCGTGCGTTTCAGCAGGCGGTCGCGGCCGCCAAGGCAGAAAACCAGCCGTATACGCTCGAGGAGTTCAGAACGGCAGTCCGGCAAATGGTCCTGGACCTCAGTGGCCGCCAGCAGGAGGCGTTTGGCTACTTCCCGCGCGGCGTCTCACCAGACAGCCTGTTCGCCCAGCCCTGACCGATGACCGCAGACNGCGGCGTTGCCCCGGTAATCGTCATGGTCCGGCCGCCGTNCCGNGGCTGAGCCTGATCAAGGGGAACGAGGTGCGAGCGGTCTGGAGGCGAAGTGACTGGTCGANCCGGGCGGCCTGCGCGGGCTGCGGTGCTGCCGGAGCATTGAGTGCTCTTTGTTTCACCATCAGTTGAGGGAACAGGTTCGCGATCGGTGGCAACGACTCCTTGACGTAGGCGTCCAGCTCGGCCGTGGTGATCAAGCCGTCACCGTTGTAGTCGGCGTCGGCGCGCAGTTTCAAGCCGGCGATCTCCGCCGGTTCTTCCCGGGGGCCAATCTCACGCATTCCGCGGAGCAAAGTGAATGTGAACAGACCGTGCCTCAGTGGCTCAACCTCGAGAGCAGGCTCACCCCGGCGCGCGGCCATGAGGTAGGAGGTTCGGGCTCTGCGCGATCCGATCTCCATCCATTTTCGGATCGCTTCCACCTGGGGATCGGAAAGGATCGCCTCGGCCTGGCAAGCATCAACGATCACCAGCCGGTTGAGGGCATCCAGCCGCATCAGGTTGACCGCCAGCATGGTGTAGGGGAGGAGGTCGTCTGGACTGATCTTGGCCCCCGGCGCGACAGGAGGATTAGCGTTGCGGGCGGCGACCATGATCGGCGCTTCCTTGGGGAAAGGGTATTTCGGCAGTAGCAGGCAGAACCGCTCGTTGTCGAATACGCCCGTATGCCCTGCGAGGAAGAGGACCACAGTATCCTGCGGACGCCCCTTGACCTCGCGACCGACCGCCGTGAACGCCTTGGCGACGCTGCGGGCATTGATCAGATCGTCAGTCAGTAAGACGCTCTTGCCCCGCTCCTTCCCCGCAGCCAACCCGCGGAGGTGGAGCACCTCGCTGAGCCGCTCGGCGTCGCNCTTGGCGAAATTCAGCTTTTCGCGCTCGTAGTTGCCTACTCCCAGGGCGATCACGTGCAACCTNCCCGGTTCGACGGTTCCTTCGTAGGNAATCTCCACCTCCTGTGATCGGCTGTCGAAAGCACCCTCGCGGCTGGCCATGGCATAGAATCGGTTCAGNCCGGGGAGNAGCCGGACCGGAACCTCGAACCGGTCCGGGAGGGGAAGTGGAGAATCTTCGTGGCCGCTCGGGATCGGAACGCCGTTGTGATAGAGACGGACATCCTTGAAATCGGCTGCCCCGAGCAAGACGGTCAACTTTGTCTCGGACTGGGTGGGATCATCTCTGAGCGGGGGATCGATCGCCACCGGCGGCGGTGGGTCGAGCCGCGCGGGCTCGACAGGCATCCCGGCACTGAGATGGTCGGTAAGCTCGAAGGAGTAAAGCTTGGTGCCGTCGAACTGCTCCAGAGCGTGCCCGTGGTCTCCGTGGCGGAAGCGCACCAGTTCCCGTCCTGCCTCTGAGGCGTCGAAGTGTCCATCCGGGGTGTAGAGCACCCAGTCCAGCTCCCGGACTGCACCTGTCCCGGCTGGCTCGCCGGACTCGGCCGCTGTCGAGGCCGCGCAGAACGTTCCCAGGAGTGCATGCTTGTCGAGGTCCCAGAACCGGATCGTGGTGTCGTCGCTGCCGCTGATGAGCATGGTAGGGCGCGGCGACTCGGCGATCACCGGCAAGCCCGGCGTCAAGACCCCGAACAGGGCCCGGCGGAGCGGTCCCAGGGAACCCGGCCAGACGGCCAGGGCGTTGATCTGCTCGAAGTGGTGTGGCGGCGTTCCCAGATCGCGGATCTGCCGCACCCGGGGCTCCATCTCCGCCAGCCAGATCATGGTCCCGTCCCCCACCGCCGCGAGATAACGGCCCTCGGGAGTGAAGGTGACCGCGTGGACCGCCCCGTTGAAATAGCGCTCGGCGAGGATCTGGCTCGGTGCCTGCTGGCGTGTCTTGCCATCCCCCCAGGACCAGAGCAGAAGACGCCCGTCGCTGTGCCCGCTGACCATCTGCCGATGCNGGCCGGGGCGGATCTGGACNTGAGTGATGTCCCTCGATGTCGCGTCCTGGAAGGTCACGGCGGGCGCCTCGATCGCTCCGCGGTGCCTGCTTAGATCCCAGAGTTCCGCCTGGGTGGAGTCTCCCGCAGCCACGAGTTCCCTGCCATCGCTGGAGAAGCTGAGGGAGAAGGCGGGATGGTCCAGGACCGCGTCGGTGATCCAATGGGTCAGCAAACCGGTGGCCGTCTCCCAGACGCAAACGAGAGGAATCTGAGACCCGCCGGCAGACGCAGCGATTTTGGTTCCATCAGGGGACAGGGTCACCACGTCGAACCTGGTGTCTGATGGGACCTTGAACTCGCCGCTTGACCGCGAAAAGAAGGCCCCGTCGAGCGCCATCGTGCGCCGATCGATCCGCACCAGACGCCCGGGCTGGTCTGCCCCGGGCCGGTCGGCCAGCACCAGGACATCGTCGCTCTGGAAGGCGCCGGAAGACCACGTACCGGCCAGCCTGCGGCACGATCGCTGGGCGAGGTCCCAGAGATAAGCNTGGTGCAACTCNTTGATGACAAGCAGAAAACGGCGGCCCGGGGAAGTNGAGANGTGCTGGACCTTGCCNCGGTTCGCCGGGATCGTCCAGGNGGGGGCCGCGCCGCGATCTTCCAGGGGCCAGGTCTTGACCGAGCCCAGCTTGGTTCCGGTAATGAGGTTACGGCCGTCACNNGAGAAGGCCAAGGACACGACTCCCGCCGGCGGTTCCTGCACGATCGATTGTTGCTGGGCAACACTATCGATCCTCCAGACATGAAGCGTGCCGCCATCGCGGGTACAGGCGGCCAGCAGACGACCATCGGGGGAAAAGGTCAGTTTCTCTGCTCCACCCTCCCTGAGCAGATCTGAGGCTCTCCCCAGCGTGGGGCCAGCCTTCACCTCGATGAGCCGCACACCCTTCTCATCGCCGACAGCCAGCAGATCCTGGTGGGAAAACGCCAGATGGTCGATGGAACCCTCCCCGAGTTTCTGGCCGATCTGCCGGCCGGCGATGATGTCTCGCACGACGACCAGGCCGTTGTCGCAGCCCACACCCAGCAGGCGGCCGTCCCAAGAAACCGTGATCGCGGAGGGATGGCCGCCGGGTACCGGGATTGCCACGCCGCCGGCTCCCGAAGAATCAAACAGCCGAACAGTCCCATCACCGCAGAGCGCGGCCACGATCCCCTTCCCGCCACTGCCTCCGCTGGTCACNTTGCGACAGGCGGAGTCCTGGATCCAGCGCTCCAGGGTCAGGGAGGGTTTACCGAGGTCCCACAGGAAGCCGAAGCCTTTGCTGTCAATCGTGACGAAATGGGTCCCGTCGGGCAGCATGGCGATTTGCTCAACTCGTGATCCCTCGTCGTACGGCTGACGGGCGACGGACCTGCGGGTAAAGTCCTGGGTCAGGTCGTGGATGAGTATCTCACCCCGGCCGCCTCCGCTGACCAGCCACTGCCCGTTGCTGCTGAGCCCCAGCGCCGTGACCCCCACCGCATGACCGTTCAAGACGCGTAGCAGTGCCTTCTGACCGGGAGACCAGACTCGGACCGTCGAGTCCTGGCTGGCGGTCATGAGCATCCGGCTGTCGGAGGTCGACACGATGTCGTGGATCCGATCGGCATGCCCGACCTGAACTACCATTTCCGGTTGGGATTGTTTGACAGGCACGCCGAGCTGGTCGGCCCACAAGGTCAAACCGGGTGGAACGCCCCCGACGGATTGAAAACCCCCGAGCTTGAGCTTCGAGTCGCGATGCAGGGTCTGTAGACAAGCGGCGAGGTTCTGTTCGCGGTCCTTATTCCCAAGACCCTGGAGGAGGGCTTTGGTAAAGGGAATTGCGGGATCGGCGGCTGGAGTGGGAGGCGGGCGGTCCGATGCCAGCCAGACTGTCACTCCGGGCCACCTTGCCAGCCGGAGGAGCCAGTCGCGGCTGAGCCGGGCCAGATCAGCAGGCCCCGCGATCCCGCCGATTGCCGCCTGGTGGACTTGCAGCGTCGTTCCCAGCCAGCAGACAATCTGAAATTTCCCCTGCTTGGCGTATCTGTCCAAAGCTCTGTCAAGGGACCAACCCCGAACTGACAGATTGTCGGCCAGCACGTCAGTGGGAACCAGGAAGTATTCGGGGAAAACCGGCGCTCCGGCAGGAACGACCGCGCGTGCCTGGCCCGCGAAGTAGAAGATGATGATGTCGCCCGGCTGAGCCCGGGGGGCAAGCCACTCTCGGAACGCCCAGTCAAGGTTCTGCTTGCTCGGAGTGATGTTCGGTGCGGGGGACTGGGGTAAGCCCGGGTTGGCATTGCCGCCGAAGTCGGTGAGCAGAAGCAGATTGCGCCGGTCCCAACCGGCCACACCCGTGAACCACCTCAGTACGTCGGAAGCCTGCTGCACTGTCTCGCGGCTGCTCTGGGCACGAATCTTGGGGTCGAGAGGGTTGCCAACCCCGACGATGATCGCCCAGATCTGAGGTCGGCGGACAGGGGAAGAGGTCCGCGGTGTCTGGGCCGTCGCTGGCACTTGCAGAAGAACTGCCCCGACCAGCCAACCGATGATCAGCGATCCTCGTTTCATGGCGACGTCTCCCCCCAACCGCGATCTCGGCCCGATGATGCTCCACTGGGTTGGCAGCGATCCAGTTCCGCAACTGTCCCCCAGTCAGGAGACCGGAACGCAAACCCTTGTCTCACTCCNTGCCCTCTCACGGTTCGGGGGGGCACTCGATCACGACGCGAAATCCTAGATCGTTGAGCTCTTGGTCGGCCGGCACGCCGCCGCGCTGGAATACCATGGCGTCCTCGGGTTGAAGCATGAATGAACCTCCACGAACGACGTAAGCGAGTTTCGGATTGTCGGTTTCGGGTTCACTACCGACACGAGGATCGTGCAAGGGCTGA
>JGI26339J46600_10000704_pt1 | contig 11212 bp, 9 predicted proteins | sample BogFormECP12_OM1_FD_46600 | JGI IMG/M metagenome (IMG submission 46600) | reverse complement strand
TACGTGGAATATAATACGCCTACTGGCTTGGATTTTCTGAAATTGATTCCGAACTTTTCGAGTAATCAGGGGATTACGATTGTCACGAACAGTTTCGGCAGTGGAACGGTGTCTCCAACCTCTATTGTGGTGACGACGCCGACGATGATCACATACGGGACAAACGATTTCAATCAGACNNTGCTGNACCAGATTGACCAGATATCATTTGCGGCTAATGGCTCCAATGGAGTTTTGAGCGTTACTAGTCCTACGTGGCCATATGGCTCCAATTTTACGATATCTTCGCTTGAGAACTTCTCTGAACCNTTGATGCTTCAATACANTGAAGGCATGCTGCGGATGATAGGAACCGACAATAAGACAGCTTTGATCAATGTGGGTTTTTCCAGTCCCTCGGAGAGTCCTGAGGCCCTTTCCTCACTAACTGCGCTGAAGCGTAGCGTTGGCAACGTTACGCTCTTGGATGGAGTGACGGTTCATTTTGGCGGGAGCACGCAGTCGACCTATGACAGCCAGACGTTTCTGGCGGGTCTGTTACCGGAAGTTGTGGCTATCTTGGCTGCAGCAGTGTACGTGATACTGTTCTTCCAGTTGAGATCAGCTTTCACTCCTATACGATTGATTTTCACGATTCTGTGCAGCGTCGTCTTTTCGTTGGCTCTGCTTACAATCATATTCTACATTGGACTCAGCTTGCCAATTCTTGATTTCGCGCCCCTATTCGTAGTAGTGACGATGCTAGGGGTTGGAATAGACTATGACATATTCTTCGTTACCAGAATACGGGAAGAAGCATTGAATGGCAAAACGGATGATGAAGCGATTAAGACCGCCCTCGACAAAGTCTGGGTAACGATCATAGGCCTCGGTTTCGTGTTGTCAACGGTGTTCGCTTCCCTGCTCCTAACAGGAATAGCGATACTTCAAGAAATCAGCCTGACCGTATCTGCAGCCATACTGATAGACGTGCTAGTTGTGATTCCATTCTTTGTGCCTTCACTAATGGGACTCGCACAGAAATTCAATTGGTGGCCATCGAGAATACGCAGAACCCAGCAACCCCAAAAAACAAAGCAGCAAGACTCTTCCTGAGCATGGGTTGTGAAGCTTGAAATCTGAGTGGCGTGTGACTGCTAGATTTCTCTCCATCGTGCCTTGCGAGCTGCTATGAGAAACAAAATGACAGTTATGGTTAAGAGAATTGTCCAATCCAGAGCTAGCATTACAGTTGTCGCCGGTTGAAATCCTGACGCGTTCTGAGCTATTTCCGCCGCATACGTGGTGGGCGATAGGTAGGCTAGGTACCTGTAAGGAAGCGGAATGTATGTAATAGGGTAGTAAACGGGCGGTATTGTTGAGAAGAGCATCGAAAGAAGTCGCATGAAAGCAAAGCTTTGAACTATGTCGCTGGAGAAAGTCGAAAGGGTGTAGCCAATGGCCATCGATGCAAAAAACATCAACAGGAGAACGCCAACGAATTCCAAGATTCCGAAGGCATTCAAAACCAAATAGTAGTGTGCAAGGAGAACGAGCACGACCAACGCGGGAATAGAATAGACGATTTCTGATAGGGCTATTCCCGTCATGTAGGTTAGCCAAGTAGTGGGAGAGCTTACGACCATGTCCTGCAGCTTGAAATCATTCTTCAAATGCGAAAGGTCAGCTTGCAGCGACATGCCGCTTGAGAACATGCTCATGATGAATCCGCCTTCGACCGCTTGCCCGATTAGGCTACCGCGACTCACGAAGACTATCAAAGCCAGAAATGACAGTGGAGAAAGAACGGTATTGATGAGGACGATCGGATAGTTTCTCATTTCGTACAATGCGTTAACAAGTATGGCGGCAAGGATCTGGCTGTTCCTACTCCTCTTCTGCGTCGAGTTCTCCTTGAATTGCAGTCCCTTTGCCTCCTTGTTGAACAACGAAATAAACGAACATGTCGTCAAGCGAAACGGGGTTAATGGTGAATTTGAATCCGCCTTTTGATAATTCTCTTGAGATTCTGAAGGCTTCTTCCTCCGTTGTGAGTATACGGGCATAATTGTCTCTTCCAGTCAATGTTTCGCCTTCCGAAACCTTGAGCAGTTCAGGCGGAGGCTTTGAGAGTAGCTTCACGCTGTAGTTGTAGTTCATGCTTTTTCTCAGCTCGTCAAGGCTTCCTATGCGAATCATTTTGCCCTGATCCAGTATTCCGATTTCATCAGCCAGCTCTTCCGCTTCCTCGAGATAATGCGTCGTAAGAAACGTGAAGCGCTCGTTTCCGATGTCTTTGAGGATTTCCCAAAATTCTCTTCTGGAAATGGGGTCCAAGCCCGTCGTGGGTTCGTCTAGAAAAATGATTTCGGCCTCTGACGACAGAACCGTGGCTACCAAAACCTTCCTTTTCATCCCTCCAGAGAGTTTACGATTCAAAGTTTTGGAATATCCAGTGAGCCCTACCCTTTCAAGCGATTCTTTAGCCCTCTTTTTTGCCTCGGCGTAACTGAACCCTCTCCAAAGAAGGTACGACAGAACCGTCTGCATTGGAGTCATCCAGGGTATCGGCCTTGCTTCTTGGGGCACTATGGCAATTCTTTCTCTGAGCCTATTCGCATCCTTCATGACATCTGTGCCGTTTATCGTGGCCGTGCCCGAAGTTGGTTCAAGCTCAGTAGCAAGAACCCTGACAAGCGTTGTCTTTCCAGAACCGTTTCGGCCTATCAGCACGAAGACGCCGCGGGAGGGAATAGAAAAGCTCAGAGAGTCTAAAGCCTTCGTTTCGCTGCCTTTATAAATCTTCGTCAAATGGTCGCATACGAGCAACCCAGAGTCCCCCCCATCTTGACACTCAACCGACTCGTTGAGTTTTCAGGACGCTGTTAACTCTTTCGGTAAGCAAGGCGCGCGTTTTTCAACAGTCCAGAATGCACAAGACCCAAATCAGAGCTGAGTCTCATCACAGCTTATTGATGCTGCTGCCTCTCCGTAACTTCCACATGTTCGATTGCAATTACGGCTCCGATTACTACTCGGTGATCCACTTCTCCTGTTATTGAGATTCCGAGCTGATCTCGCATTGAGACCCATTTCTTGTGTACTGAGGCGACTTGAACGTCGTTTACCNGCATCTGATAGTCGTGCTCTGTGAAATTTCCGTAGATGCGCATGAATTCAACTCCGTTTTTTTCTACCCAGTACTCTTCTCCAATCAGCTTGGCAATCTTCTTCTTTATAGTTCCCAGTTCTGTTCCAGTATTATCGTAAATGGTGAACTGTTTTCGGAGCGAGAGTACTTTTCCTTCGAGGCGCATCAATTGAGAACCATTGGTATCGATTACAGCAAATTTAGCGGGGAGCTGAAAGAGATTGCCATCTGCCTCTCCCAATTTTGTTCCAGTGACATTCTCTAAATCATAGTGNTCATGNACCGAGAGTATCTTCTTCTTCAGCACGAGATCATTAATTCCCAGAAGAGAATTTGCACTGCTCATTTACTCACACGCAAACAATGTCGTACCTACAACTAAAGCTTTTCTTGCACGCATTTTGATAAACACATGTTTCACATGCAAGACATCTCTATTCTCTGGTTTGCGGAAAAGGATGTTCTGTTGTTTTCTGGGAAAACGACAAGTGTGTTCCTTAGAGGTGCTGAAGATGAAGGGTGAAGTCCTAGCTATTATGAAAAGAGCGGCTGAAGGAAGCCGCAGGCGAAAATGGAAAGGCTTAAATTGACTGGTCATAATTTTCGAACTGAAATGGATTCTTCAAAGTTAATGCTAACTGCTTTGAGGTTTAATGAAAGAATTAACCAGCGAGACCTAGAAGGCTTGGCTGAATTAATGACTGATGACCACACACTCATAGTTATAGCAAACGACAAGGTCGAGACGACTAACGGCAAAAATGTTGTGAAAGAGGGTTGGAGAGAGTTCTTCAAGAGATACTCTGATTACCGAAACATATTCACCTCGGTGACTGTTCAAGACAGTATTGTTGTTATGGTTGGTCTTTCTAAGTGCTCTTTCAAACCTCTCGATGGTCCCAACATGTGGACTGCTAAAGTACGTGGCGGACGCGTCTCGGAATGGAGAGTATGCTGGCTGGACAGAAGGGAGTAGAAACAAGTTTCCATCCAACGTTAGCGCCTGGAAAAGCTCGTTTTGTGCGGGCGTCAATTTAGGAGTGTGTTTGATCGGCATGTGGGTTGCCATAATGCTAGCTCCTGCACACGCAAGCTGATCGCTGGACCTCGATGAAAGATTGAGCCTAGGCTCTCAGAAACAGAAGCGAGCTTGCGTTCTGAACTGGGCAGCTGCTTTTTTGAAGAAAGCTCTGATCATGCGCGAACTAACAAGCAAAAATCAGGCACGCGCTGTGTTAGGCACATCTTTGCTTCGCACGTGATAAGCTTCATAAGCGAAGAACTGATATTTTCCTAAAGGGAATTCTGCAATGACCTCCCCAGAGTTTGTCAAAAGCGTGGTTCATACTTGCCTTCGAATCCGTGAAGAAGATAGGGTGTGCATATTTTCTTGGAGTCATGCTCTTGGCTTGGCTGAGGCTTTCGCGTTCGAGTGTCAGAGAATTGGAGCGAAAATCCATCTTGAGGTGGAAACCGACAAGCTCTATTACCAGGCCGTTCTGAAGCTCCCTGTTAAGTTTTTGCGGGAAGCAAACCCGTTCAGCCTGGGCTTACTGGATGTTGCAACGGCAAACATCTTCATATCAGGTCCTGAGGATCCAGATGGGTTGAAGCAAATCACTCCCGAAAGAATGAGTGCGCTAGTCGAAGCTGATAGACCGTACAGCCGAAAGTTTCTTGAAAAAAGAATTCGATCAGCACACATCTACTTGGGATATGTCACGCGTCAAAGAGCCAAAACCTATGGTTTTGACTATGAAAAATGGAGTAGGAATGTTCAGGCTGCCATGGATGTCGATTACGAGGGCATGCGAGATTCAGGCAAGAGAATCGCAAAAATGCTCGAGAACGCCTCTGTTGTTGAGGTCACCGCAGATAACGGTACGGATTTGAAACTTGAGCTGGGAAAAGGAGTTGCACATATTGATGATGGAGTAGTCGATGATGAAGATGTGAACAGAGGAGACGTTTTCACGGCCCTACCGGCAGGCAGTGTCGCTGTTCCTCCAAAGGAAAGGAGCGCGAAGGGAGTATTCATTTCGGATGTCCCTGAGGCGGAGTCTGGTTTATTGATTCACGGCACTACTTGGAAGTTCAGAAACGGTAGACTTGTATCTTTCACGGGAGGCAAGAATGTCGAAGTCGTCAGGAAGAGATGGGAAATAGCCAAAGGAGACAAGGATCAAGCTTCATGGCTAATGTTAGGTCTAAATCCACATGCACAAGGAGGATACATTCACAACAACATCGTGCTAGGCAGCGTCACTTTAGGCATAGGAGACAACAGGGAACTTGGCGGAAAGATGGAGAGCGACTTCGGATCTCACTGCACGATTCTGCGACCCAACATCAAATTAGACGGAAGGCTCGTTATCAAGAATGGCAAATTTGTGGCCTAAGACTTCTGTATCCAATGTGTCAACAGAGTAAGAAAGGTGAACAATGACGCCGCGAAAAAGAGAATCGCAGGATCGCGAGGAACTAGGAACAGATTTTTCGCTGGCTTTGGAGAAGCTTGTGGCCGAAAAATTAGGCAATCTGCAGGATTCCGTTCTTCTAGGCAATCGGGTCTTCAGAAAAGAAGAGGTCAAGACGGACGAAGCTTCTTATTTACGAGATAAAGTCATGCTTCCTATTATTGCAAAAGCAATATTGGACAAGAGAGATGTTGAAGTCAGCGAAAATTTCCAGTTGAGAATTCAACTCGAAAACGTCGGCAAGACCCAAGTGTCCGTAGAAAGGATATACGGGTTGATTCCGCCTGATTTTGAAGCCGTAGTGCTCCCGGGCTCACACAAACTTGTCAACGCCTTTCTGGACCTACATGGAATGAAGCTTGACCCCTACGCTTCAGGGAACATTGACTTAATTCTCAGACCCACTCGTAAAGGCACGTTTAATGTGGCGCCGCGAATAGTTTTCACAGATAGCCTTGGTCTTCAGATGTCATCCGAACCTGAGCCAGTTTCGATCAGCGTGTCAGAAACGATTTTGCCAAATCGAATCAGAACAGGTTTTCAGGACCTCGACAATCTGCTCTTCGGCGGCATACCTAAAGGCTTTGCAATAATTCTAACCTCAGTTTCCTGTGATGAGAGGGACCTATTAGTCAAGCGATTCTTGGAAGCTGGAGCTGAGGAAGGAAAAACAACGATCCTCGCCATCGTGGATCCGGAAGGCGCCAGAACCCTTGCAGAACAATTTAGGGATAACTTTCATGTCTTGGCGTGCAACACAGCGATTGATGAGGAAATCGAAAAGCTGCCAAACGTGCATAAAGCTGCAGGCATTGAAAACCTAAATGAGATTAACATAGCTCTCGAAAGAATGCTTCGAAATCTCAGTAGAACAAAACAGGAAGAAGGGCGCGCTTGCTTAGAGATTCTTTCAGACGTTTTGCTTGAGCATGGTGCAGTTCAGACGAGAAAATGGCTCAGCAGGCTTATTCCTGAATTGAGGTCTAGAGGTTTCACAACTCTAGCCGTGGTTAACCCACACATGCATTCGCCGGAGGAACTTCAAGCAATATTGGACCTTTTCGACGGCGAAATCAACATTTACGAGAAAGGAGACAATGATTTTACGAAGTATTTAAGAATCAAGAAGATGCACCGTCAGAGGTACATTGAAAGCGAGATTCCTCTCAGAAAGATGAGGCTAATGACTACGCCGCTCACATTGTCGTGCTGCAGACGCGCGTTCAATATGTAGAGATTTCTTTCATCCTGGGTTTCGTGGGCCGCGCAAACAAAGTTTAAGACAAAGCGTATTAGTTGAGTGAGCGGTCGCAGTGCGAGTGGAAAGAGTGGGAATGAGGGTCTGAGAACGTGGATGGAATAACGCTGGAATCGGTGACGAAATCCTTCGGTAACAAAGTGGCTGTTAAAGCTCTGACGCTTTCTGTGTTGCCAGGTGAGGTTCATGGTCTTCTGGGTCCGAACGGATCGGGGAAAAGTACGACGATGAAGATGGTTATGAGTATAGTGAAGCCTGATAATGGCAAGATCAGTCTTTGCGGGGTAGATGTGTTGCAGAAGCCCATCGAAGCGAAAAGACTTGTGGGCTATGTTCCTGAATTGCCGTATCTCTATGAGTACCTGACGGCTTCGGAGTATTTGGATTTCGTGGGCACGGCTTATGGCATCGACTTGAAGACGAGGCGGGAGAGGGTTGATGAGTTGCTTAAGGCGTTGCAGATGAATGAGCATGTGAATGAGATTATGAGTGGCTTTTCGCAGGGGATGAAGCAGAAAATTGCGATTACGGCGGCACTTCTTCATCGTCCGCGTGCGCTAATTTTGGATGAGGCATTGAATGGTTTAGATCCCAGATCGGCCAAGATTGTAAAGGATGTTCTTCAACGTTTGGCAGGGGAAGGCGTTTCAATTTTGTTTAGTACGCATGTTCTTGAGATCGCAGAGGCTATGTGCAGCAGGATTAGTATCATGAATGAGGGAAGCCTCATTGCCGAGGGGACGGTGCAGGAGCTGAGATCTAAGGCTGGGATGCCGGGTTCGACGTTAGAGGATACTTTTCTAAAGCTTACGGGCAGTGAGGACACGGAGAAGATTGTTGAGGCATTGAAGCTTTGAACTGGTCAACGGTCAAAAGTCTCGCAACTGTTCTTTTCAAATCATACTTCAGGGCGAGCCGTTATGGGCGTAGAAGCCTCCTTTCAAGTCCCGTCGTAATAGTTGCCATAGACCTGGTTCTCTTCGCGGTTCCATTCGGGCTTCTAGTGTATGCTTTGCCTTTGGTTCCTGCTGATTTGATGAGTTCGTTTCGGCCCGTCGCGGTTCAGTCCCTCGTTGCGCTGCCGGTCATTCTAACTTCGGCGGTTATTTTGGCGGGAATACTGTTTGAGCTTGGGCAGACGGGAGGTCTTGCTTCAAGCGAAGCAGTAAATTGGCTTCCAGTTTCTCCTCTAGAATATGTATTGGCGTCAAGCGTATCGATGGAGCTCACCTATTCGCCTTTCTTGTTTATTGGATTAGGGGTCACCCTGCCGCTCGCTCTGAGCTTTGGTGAGTCCTCCGTTGTTCCCTTTTTCATTTTGATTTCGATCGTGGCTTACGTTTGGGGGACAGTGATAGTGGAGGCATTGAGATCCGTGATGAACCGCATCTCCACAACGCTTTACAAGAAGAGTGGGAGACTCGGCGTCATATTACGCATCGCCCTCGTCGTCGTTTTGTTGGTCGCGGTGCAAATAGCGTTTAATCCGTACATTCTTTACGCGGCCCTTTCAGGAATCGCCGCAGGAGTCAACTTGGCTTGGTTTGTGCCCGTGATTTGGCCCTCAGCGGCCATCGTGTCCTTCATGGCTCCGGATGTGGTAAAAGCGAGCATTTTTGCTCTGCTTTCCCTTTTTTTCACGTTTCTGATTTTTGGAGCTGCAACCCGCCTGAGAGCCAAGTATTGGTCTCCAATACCAATCACAATTACGTTGTCCACGTCAACTGTCTATGTCCCTCAAGGGAAATCATTTTTGTGGCTTGACTCAGTCGCGTTCGCAGTGGCCTCCAAAGAATTAAGATCCCTCGCGAGGCGCAGAGAAATGGCAAGATTCTTGGCAATACCCGTGTTGCTTGTAGTGACCTCTTTGCTCCCTGTGTTGACAAGCGGTGCGAATCCAGGGAAAGCTTTGTCAGGCGTGAGTATCGTGCTTCTGGCTGAGACATCCCTTATTCTACCCATGATCCTTTCTTCAATCAGTATAGGACAGGAGGGAAACTCGATCTCCAACATCTATATGCTTCCCATCTCAGCTGACGAATTGGTTCTCGGAAAGCTTTTTCTCCCGTGGATTTTTTCGGGTGCAGGAATCTTGGCAATTGCTTTGCTAATGCAATTCTTGGCTCCTGTCGCGGCGGGACAGTTCTTGGCCACTTTGATAGCAGCGGCCTTAAACATATTAATACAAGGTTATGTCGGACTTGGAACAGGCTCGCGGTATCCCAGTTTCAACGTTGGACCGAGAGCAAGATACCTTTCCTTTACAGGATTCATAGTGGGTTTTGCCTTAGGGGGCTTAGCGACGCTGGCGGTTCTGGCTCCTTTGATTCTTTACACAGGCACAGGGCTTTTGACTGGGTTAGGCGGCGGATCAGCTGCATCTGTATTATTGACTATTATCTTGACGTTAGCAGTTGGAGCCATGCTTCTCGTTTTGACGCGTTACTATTGCATGCGAGGTGTAAAGAAACTCTTTTCCAGTATGGAAGCATAGTTTTCAGGTTCCTCTAGCGGGCGCTAGCGTGCGCTAAAGATTGCAAAGAGAGCGTCATCATGCTTGGAGGCTATTCGAAAAATTCGATTTAGCAACAGGCTGGCGCACAACTTAGAGATTATGACCAATTTCCAGGCAAATTTGAAAGAACGGCATAGATAACAAGTTTTACTGCGCGCATTAGATCGTCATCTGTCAGGATAGCCGTTGGGTCCCATCCTTTCTTGCTCAGGCAAGTTTGGCATCGCGTTTTCTGTTCGCGTAGGGGCCGGGATGGTCATCAAGGTTTGAGTTCGGAGTACTCCTTTCACGTGGTTAATTTTCCCAATTATTCTCCCTAGATAGTCTAGGTCTGAAAACTGTGCCAAAACGACCGCGTCGAATTGTCCAATCACTCCATAGGCTGTCTTCACACCATCAATCTTGAATACCGCTTCCAGAACTGGCCACAAGGTACCAGCTTCGGTGTTGAGTAGGATGAAAGCCTCCAAATTGTCTTCCCCAAGAGACTGTAGTCTACTCTAGTGAATAAATCTGTTATTCAAAAGGAGCACTGGTGCACGCGCTTTCCTATAGCTAGCGAGGTTATTCTCTAACGCTTTTTTGTTATTTACGCGCGCTGAAATCGTGGAGAAGGACAGGGTCTAATTAGCCAGAGCCCTTGTTGCCTAAGATATTATGATGCGCGAACATTTCCGTGTCACGGCGCACTCTCAGCTGTTCACCCGGTTTGGAGATGGGGTATCCGAGACGGATGGCAAAGGCGATCTTCATATGTTCGGGGACTTCAAGAATCCGTTTCACCTCTTTTTCCACGGATTCCCCNCTGAATACGCTCAGTATTTGAACGCTTATTCCAAGCGACTGNGCCATGAGCCACATGTTCTCCATGACGCAGCCCAAGCTGATNAAACCCAGAACNTCTCCTTCGGAAGCGGGTGCTCTTTTCCTGGGATCATAAATCACTATCAGAAGCAGCGGGCTACCTCTGATGTTTTGGTTCAGGGGAGAANGTGAACTTTCTCGAACGGCCTTGTCCAGCTTAGCAAGGTCTCTCCAATCAGGCGGAAAATTCGCTCCGAGGATTCCAATCTTCTTCTGAAGCAACTCTTCCTTGGAGAATGACAGCTGCTGGTAATTCTCACGAATGAAAGCTTCCGACACTTGGGACTTGATTTTTCCAATCTCCTCCAGAACTTCTTCGTCATCGACGACGAGGATTTCGAAGTTCTGCATGTTGTGAGCCGTCGGCGCCCAACGCGCAGCCTCCATTATCTGCCCTAGGTTCTCCTTGGACACGTGGCGATTCGGATCAAAAGGGGTTCTCGTTGAGCGTCTAAGCCGAATAATTTCTAAGATATCAGCCATGCCATCAATTCCTATTTCCCACTTGGCCACTCGCGGTATTAGAACCCTATGGAAGTCTCGTTATCAACAAACGGTCGTCCGCTGTGGTCGTCGCGCAGGGAAAAAACGATTGAAAAGGAGTAGTATTAGTTCGGATTTGCTGCTATTTCTCTCCGAACAATGGCATGTTGGGAAAGACTTCGATTCCAGTGCGATCTATTGTGTAAGGCACGAGGTTCGGGTTCACTTTAGTCCCTCGCATCTTTTCTATCTGTAAAGCGCGAGTTGTGGTTCCTCCTGAGAAGATTGTCTGCAACATTATGACGCCATGAACCAGATATTCTTCCACTATGGCGTTTCGCTCGAGTCCTAGGTGTTCTAATTCTGTGGTTATAATTGTTGTTCTGTTCAGATCAGACAACGATTCGATAAGGTCAACGACGGCCGTTCTTCTTTCGACAGGATCAGGAAAGCGGTAGAATAATGCTGCCAACGTGTCGACTGCT
>JGI26339J46600_10000699_pt1 | contig 11233 bp, 14 predicted proteins | sample BogFormECP12_OM1_FD_46600 | JGI IMG/M metagenome (IMG submission 46600) | reverse complement strand
ATCCTTTTTACATTAAGTTTAATAGGTTGTCCGCGCATAAAAGCGAGAAAGGCGTTTGGCATGGAAAAACAATCGCAGCAGAACGGTTACATGTTCATTCCTGGGGCTACTACGATAGGATTGACTTTCAAGGAAGGTGTCATTCTAGCGTCTGAAAAACGTGTTTCTTATGGATACCTTGTGGTTAGCAAAACAGGCAAGAAAGTTTTTAAGATAACCGACCTCATCGGGGCAGCGTGCGCTGGATTGGTCTCTGACATGCAGGTTCTGATTAGGGAAGTGGAGGCTTACGTGAATTTGTTCAGGCTGGATGCAGGCAGGCCGATATCCGTGAGGTCGACTGCGAAACTCATGTCTAACATTTTATTCAACAGGCGTTATGCTCCTCTAATCACACAGACAATCGTCGGCGGAATAGACGATGAGGGGCCGTCACTTTATTCGCTTGATCCATTAGGGTCAGTGTTGCCTGACAAATACACGGTCGTAGGTTCTGGAACAGAAATCGCCATGGGAGTCATAGAGGATGGGTACAAGGAGAATATGAGTCTCGAAGAGGCAAAAGCTTTGGTGGTCAGGGCAATGAAATCTGCCATAAGCCGAGATATCATGAGCGGCGACGGTACGGACTTCCTGTTAATAACTAAGGATGGAATAAAGGAAGAATCAACCAAGTTCTAAAAACTGTTTTTGAAAACGCTTAAACACTCCTCAAGCTAAGTAAGCGTGTGCCATCGTGGGGAAGAGGAATTGTCATTTAAGCTAACCAGTGAAGAAGGAACATTTCTCGTTGACCTCGCCCGCAAGGCCGTCGACCATTATCTCAGAACACGTGAAACCTTGAAGGTTCCTGAAGGCCTTCATGAGAAATTCATGAGACCATGCGGCGTTTTTGTCACCATCAACAGTGTCAAGAAGGGCGAGAAGGAACTGAGAGGATGCATAGGTTTCCCCTATCCAACAACGCCTTTGGCTGAAGCAGTTATCGATTCAGCGATAAACGCCGCTACTCAGGACCCACGTTTTCCTAAACTATCGCCGAAAGAGCTTGACGGTGTGGTTTTCGAAGTAAGCGTGCTCACTCCTCCAAAGCAATTAGAAGCGAAAAACCCTAAGGAATATTGCTCCGAAGTCAAAGTTGGAGAGGACGGGCTCATTGTGGAAAGGGGCATTTACAAAGGGTTGCTCTTGCCGCAGGTGCCCGTAGAGTGGGGATGGGACGCACAGGAATTCCTATGCCAATGCTGTAACAAAGCTGGATTATTGGCTGACTATTGGCTTCGCGATGGAACGAAAGTGTATAAGTTTCAAGCCATTATCTTCGAGGAGGAGACGCCGCGAGGAAAAATAGAGCGGAAAGCCCTCGGCGGGAAATAGTCTGATGAGAGTGTATTTTGCTCCTTGCGGCATAGGTTTGGGGCATGTCGGAAGATCCATTCCAATCGCCAGAAAGCTTGAAAACGCCGAAATAGTTTTCTCAACCTACAAAGATGGAGTTGACTACGTTAAGCAGGAAGGACTGCCGCTAGTTGAGGCTCCTCCGATTGGGTTCCAAGTCAAGCAGGATGGAAGCGTTGACTTTAGACAAACTGCCGTTAACCCTGGCCCGTTTTTCGCTTCTTTTACACTTCTTAAGCAGGTTGGCTTTGAAATCCGAACTATTGAACATTTCAAACCTGATGTCATAGTTTCAGATTCTCGCATGTCCTCACTGGTTGCAGGGAGACTTTTGAGAATCCCAAGAATATGCATACTCAATGAGTTCCAACCGATAATTCCTAGAAAAACGCATTATTTACGCTTAGCCAGATTGGCTGATTCAATCACTCTTGCGTTGCTCGGGAAGATGTGGACAAGTGGAAATACGGTGTTAATACCTGATTTTCCTCCACCCTATACGATATGCGAGGGTAACCTTAACATCCCGAAATCCTTCAGAACTCGCGTGAAGCTGATAGGCCCAATACTGCAAAAGTATCCTGATGATCTGCCAAGCCAAGAAGAACTACGCATCAAACTGAAGCTCCCCTCTGGCAGACCTGTCCTATTCGTGCCCATAAGTGGTCCAGCTTTGGAAAAAACTTTCGTCACAAGCAAACTGAGAGAAATTCTGCTCGATTTTCCTAAAGAATACGAAATCATCGTCTCCTATGGAAATCCCGCTGCTGGAGACAAACCTGTCCGACACGGCAACGTCACATTTCACAGCTGGATTCCAAATCGGTTCGAATATTTGAAAGCCTGCGACGCGGTGATTGGCCGTGCCGGCCACGGAACCATAACACAATGCATGTGTTACGGCAAGCCAATCGTGCTCATACCGACGCCAAACCATACTGAGCAGGTTACGAATGCGAGACAGGCCCAAAATCTCGGGGTCGCCCAGATTGTATTGCAAGAATGGCTGACAAAGCAGAATCTGCTGGACAAAATTCATCAATCCTTGGAAAACAAAGCGCGAGCAGAAATTGCCCGAATTCAAGAAGAAGCTCTAAAACATGATGGCTTAGAGAACACCCTCAATACGATAATTGAGCTGGCTGAGAGATAACAATTGTTTTAGGCTAGTTTAGAGAGAATACTTTGTATGTTCTTGCCTCGTAGGGTTCTGGAAGAGAAACTTAGAGACATGTTGGCTGATGACTTGGGTGAAGGGGACGTGACTACAGCGCTCGTTGTTGCTGCCGGAGCAACAGCCGAAGCCGAGGTCAGATGCAAAGAGACGGGGGTCGCTGCTGGAATAGAAGAAGCCACGGTTCTCTTGGAGTGTTTGGGGCTAAAAGTTGAAGCCTTGGTTGATGATGGTGACGAAATCAAGAAGGGGCATGTCATGATAAGAGTGTCGGGCAACGCANGNACACTCCTTTCTTCCGAGCGCACACTACTTAATCTTCTTTCTCGGATGAGCGGGATAGCAACNGGTACAAGACGGTTGGTCAAAGAAATTCAGCGGGCGAAGCTGCAAACAAGAGTAGCATGCACACGGAAAACTGCGCCTGGGCTTCTGTACTTTGACAAGAAGGCAGTTCTGATAGGAGGGGGTGACTCTCACAGGCTTCATCTTGACGACATGATCTTGATAAAAGACAATCACATCACGATGTCCGGAAACCTACGAAATGCCATACTGAAGGCAAAGAAGAACGCATCTTTCAGCAAGAAACTCGAAGTCGAAGTTGCAAATTCGGACGAAGCTTTAGAAGCTGCAGAGGCTGGAGTGGACGTAATCATGTTGGACAATTTTTCTCCAAAACAAATAGAGAAGACGGTTGAAGGCTTGGTGAGGGCTGGTCTTCGCGGGAACGTGCTGTTGGAGGCGAGCGGCGGAATCAACTCTGAGAACCTGATGGATTTTGCTTCCAAAAAAGTTGATATTGTCAGCTTGGGAGAAATAACAGAGAGTGCGAAAACTCTGGACATGAACATGAAAATCTGTCGTGTTCTCGACAAGTAATCATCGCTTTTGAGAAAACGTCTTGCTACTGGGTAGCAGATATTATGGCAGTTTCGATGACGGCGCTCACCAATAGGATAACTGCACACACAGCAATGAATTTGGCGGTGTTTATTATCTCATGTCTGAAACTCCCCTGAAGCATGCGTGCCGATAACCAGAAGCTTGCTGCTATTGCTGTTGAATACGCGATGAACTCAAGCCAAATGATGGGCAAAAGAAACTGTGCTGCAAAGGTCAAGCTTGGAGGATAACCTTGGGCAATTGCCTCAGACTCGAGTACTACGCCCGTGTTGTAGAATGTGATAAATCCTATCACGGGGCCGATGAAGGGTATGAACATTATCATGGTTAAGAAGAAGTTGTTTCCGAAAATGCCGGTAAGCAATGATTCGGTCCCTAGCCCCTGCAATGCCTGAACGGTTTGGTTGACTTCGTTGTTGGTGTCGACTGCTTGTTGATGGGTTACGGGTGTTAGCAAAGCAAGTCCAGTTGTGATTGTGATGGCCCCGAAAACCAGAGCGATTGTTATGATTCTTTTCCCTTTTGGAGACAGATTATTCCAGAATCCCCAACTCATATTGCAGGCGACCTCTCATTTGATCGGAGTTATTTCTAAAGTTCGGAAACCTCTAGCGATTGGGTTTAACATTTCCACAATATTAACCTTGCCCAGAATCTTGTTTGAGTCCTCAGCTGATCCTCTGACGTCGTGTTCGGCTGCCATGAGAGAATAGAGATATACGCTGTCTTTCGTGAGACGTGGTTGACATCTGGAGGGCAAGCCTAAAAGAAGAGTTTCTTTCGCTTCAACAGCTTTCTCAGACGAGTAAAGAATCGCATGTGCACCGGCGGTAAGTTCCGCAATCCTTACAGGAATGCTTTCTTTGCCTATTGCCAGAACGTCTGCACCATGTTTAATCGTTATTTCATTCGCGATCTTTCTGATTTTAGGCAATATCTTTAGAAGATGTTGTCTTGCTCTTGGGGAAACCTTCATGTTTGTGAGTTGAATAGGCGACAACTGTTCAAGCGGAATCGATCCCAAAGACATGTCAAGGTGCACGATGTCAGCTCCGACCTTCTCTATGAGTTTCATGCAGAGTTCTGCCTCGTGAACGATGACCTCAGGCCCATTGTTTGCCTTAACGAAAATCGGCTCAACCAAAAAGGTGTTCGCTTCTCGGTAAGGCTGAACAACCAACACGGATGCTGCAGCTACAAGCGAAAGGGTCTCGAATTTCTCATTCAACAATGCTGCGGAAGAATCAGCGGCGATGATTCTCAGGTTCTTCACCCGATTACTATAGATGGATGACAGAATTTATGTTTGCTGCCTAAGATGAGTTTTCTTTCAAATATCGTGCCAGAAGGAACATTTCTGAGCTTTTGACCCTGCTGGCTTTTGGCTTGATCACTTGGACCTCTTCGAAGTGTTGCTTCACCTTACGCGTGTAGTCATCAAGCATGTCTCCTTGGAAGACTTTGACGAAGAAATTGCCTTTCGGCTTAAGCGTTTCCAACGCGATGCTCAAGGCTTGCTGGGCTAGATCTATTTGTCTTGCATGGTCGAGTTCCCAGATTCCTGAGATGTTGGGTGAAGCATCTGATATCACCGCATCTGCTTTTCTTGGAAGCATCTGTAGGATTTGCTGGGCGGCTTCCTTATCCTGTAGGTCGCAGATTATTGTTCTGACGTATTCTTGGGGAAACGGTTCAATGTGTTTCAGGTCTACNCCGAGCACGAAACCTCTTCTTCCCACTGTTTTTCTCGCTGCTTGAATCCATCCTCCTGGTGCAGCCCCCAGGTCGACGACAACGTCGCCGTATCTTATGATTTGATATTTCTGGATTGTCTGAAAAAGCTTGAAAGCTGCTCTTGAACGATAATTCTGTTGTTTTGCTTTCTGGTAGTAATAATCTCTCTTTCTGTCTTGAATCCATGCTTTGGGCAAAACTAACTGTCACCCATTGTGCCGCGGGGGTCACTTCCGCCTGAAATGAATTGAAGCCAATCCGTTAATCGGTCACAATTCTGCGGTGAAGTTGAGCTTGAGGGGTCACATCTAGGGTTATCTGTGCACATCAGGCATGGACAGTCCGAGATAGAGTCGATTGAAGCGGGTAGCCTCTTGGGGAAGAGCCTGAAGGTCCATCGTCCCTCACGCAGCTCTTTCTCGCGACGAATGAGTCCTTTTATCTCCAATTTCAATGATATCCTAGATCCTTCTCGGCTGGTCGCTCCAAGTTCATGCCAAAGATCAGATTGAAGGACGCCGTTAAAACCGGTGTTCACAATGAATTGAAGAGCCTTCTGTTCTAAATCGTTACGTTTCGGCATCGCAATCCGTTCCAGTCTACTTTAATAAGCGAGGTTTTTGAATAAAAAGATGTATGTTCGCAATTGAAAGAATCCATGTTAAGGAACAAGAATAATGAAGGTCAAGGATGTCAAGAAGCTGTACTGTCTCGGAATTGAATCGTCAGCTGACGATTTCGGCATTGGAATTTCATCTTTCGATGGAACGATATTGTCAAATGCGGTAGATGCATACGTTCCCACCGAAGGTGGCATTCATCCACGAGAGGCCGCTAGGCACCATGCCGAAGTCTCGAGTAAAGTTTTAAGCAAGGCTCTTGAGACATCTGGCGTTGAACCTCAAGATTTGTCTGTGATTGCTTTTTCACAGGGTCCAGGGTTAGGTCCTTGTCTTCGCACGGGGGCAACAGTGGCTCGTGCTCTCTCTTCATACCTAGGTATTCCACTTGTAGGTGTCAACCATTGCGTAGCACATATTGAAATAGGAAAGCTGAAAACAGGGATCAAGAATCCTTTGACGTTATATGTTTCTGGCGGCAACACGCTAGTTGCAGCTTTCGATTCTGGAAAATACAGAGTGTTCGGTGAAACGTTAGACATTGCATTGGGAAATTGTCTGGACGTTTTTGCAAGGGAAGCTGGTCTGCGTCAAAAACAGGGTATGCCCTTTGGAGCCGTCGTTGAAAAGCTCGCCCAAAAAGGAAAGGAATTGGCGAAGTTGCCATACACGGTCAAGGGGATGGATGTGTCCTTCAGTGGCCTGCTGACGGCTGCAGTTACTGCGTTCAAGAAAGGACAGTACGATGTTGAAGACTTGTGTTTTAGTCTTCAGGAGACAGCGTTCTCGATGGTTACGGAAGTGACTGAAAGAGCTCTCGCGCATACTGGGAAGAAAGAGGCTTTATTGACAGGAGGAGTCGCAGCTAACAAGAGATTGCAGAGTATGATAAGGTCAATAGCCGAGGAACATGAAGCTCGCTTTGAGGTTGTGCCTAAAGAGTTTGCAATGGACAACGGAGCCATGGTCGCATGGACAGGCGTCTTGGCTTACACCAATGGTTCGGTGACTCCAGTAGATGAGAGTCAGGTTCGGTTAAGGTGGCGGCTGGAAGAGGCTGATGTTAATTGGATAAAGTGAAGCAACCATTGTTGTTGGGGAAGGGAGCTGAAGCGAATCTGTACCTCGCCGAATGGCATGGGAGAAAGGTGGTTCTCAAAAAGCGTCTGCCCAAGAAATACCGTCCAACCGCGTTAGATGAGCAAATACGGGCTTACCGAACGGTCCATGAACCACAACTGATGCACGAAGCCAAGAAGGCAGGAGTGCCCACACCGATAATCTTCTTGGTAGATCGGAAAAACACGACTATAATAATGGAGTATATTGAAGGTAGGCAGATAAAACAGCTTCTGAACGAAGTCTCCAAACACGACAGGCAAAGCCTGTGCTTTGGAATTGGAGAGTCGGTAGGCAAGCTTCATGAGTACGGCGTGATCCATGGTGACCTGACCACTTCAAACTTCATCCAAGATCGGAATGGCAAGGTTTTCTTTTTGGATTTCGGGCTCGGCGAAAAGACAAAAGAAGTTGAAGCAAGGGGAGTTGACCTTCACCTGATGAAAAGGGCTCTTCAAAGCACACATTATGATTTTGCAGATGAGTGTTTTGAATCTGCGATCGAAGGGTACTCAACCGCCATGAACACCGAAGCTTCAAAAAACGTATTCCGGAAGATAAGCGAAATCGAAAAAAGAGGGCGATACATTGTTGAAAGGAAGGATACAAATTGACTTTGAATCATATTACAGAATGAAAGGCAATGTGTGAGGAAAGATGAGTTTCAGGATGAAAGGTCGGTTCTTTTTCTTCGCCACGAACAATATCAACAAATTCAATGAAGCCAGAATGATTTTGGATCAAAGCAGGATAGCGGTGGGGATGATTAGGGTCAAGTCCTTGGAGATCCAAAGTGAAAGCCTCGAAGAAATCGCAAGGGCAAGTGTAATGGAGGCTGTTGAAAAATACAAACTACCCCTAGTTGTGGAAGATGCGGGTCTGTTCGTGGAAGCCTTGAACGATTTCCCAGGACCTTACGCTGCATACGTCTACAAAACAATTGGGAACGAAGGGTTGTTGAAGCTCATGGAAAACGCGGCCAAAAGGAAGGCCAAGTTCAAGTCGGTGATTGCATACTTTTCTCCTCAAATGGAATCGCCGGTTTGCTTCGAAGGCGAGGCTTCAGGGGAATTGGTTCATGAGGAAAGAAAGTCTACTCTGGCAGCGGGATTCGGGTTTGATCCAATCTTCAAGCCAGATGGCTGCGACAAAACGTTTGCGCAGATGAGTCTCAAAGAGAAATGCGCACGGTCACACCGCGCCGCTGCGTTTCTGAAATTCGCTGAATGGTACAGATGAATTCCCGTCGAGAATGGGCTTTTACGTCAAATCAATAATTTTAAATATTCGAGCACCTTCGCTGATACAGAGTCTAAGGGATTGTTCATGCCAAAGCAAGAAAAGGGGAAGTCACATCAAACAAGGCCTGTGACCAAGCGGCCTCCAAATTGGTGTAAGTATCAGCCGGAAGAAGTGGAGGCTCTCATAGTCAAACTGGGCAAGGAAGGTAACTCTCCGAGTCGCATAGGAACAATTCTCAGGGATCAGCATGCGATTCCCTTGGCAAGGCCGATAATCGGCAAAAGAGTTATGAAAGTACTCAAGGAGAATGAGCTTGCACCGGCACTGCCGGAAGATCTGGCCAGTTTGCTTAGGAAAGCGGAAAGTTTGTCGATTCATCTTGAAAAGAACAGAACTGACCAGTACAACAAGAGGGCACTTCAGCTTATAGAAGCCAAAATTCACAAGATATCCAGATATTACAAATACAAAGGCATTCTTCCAGCAAACTGGAAATACGAAGCCAAGATAGCTTCCATAACCTAGCACGCGTGATTCTTCTCTCATCATGATGACTTTGGAAACAGGGCAGTGCGGTTCTTAAATCCTTGAATAGCTTATTCTTCTGGGCTAGAGTGACAGTCATATGGTTTCCACAGCGGATGGTAATGCAGTTGCGTGTTTTCTGAATTCAGCTGCTGAAGCAGCCAACGTGATTCAGGAGACTGTTAAGCAGGACGGGTTTATCCATGTTTTCTCGCATTTGGACGCTGACGGTGTCGCTGCTGCAGGGATAATTGGAAAGGCCTTGTTCAGGCTTGACGCGAGGTTTAGGATTCGGGTCACACAATGGATTGAGCAAGACATCGTCGGGGAGATACTTTCGGATAAACCGCAGTTGGTGATGTTCACTGATCTGGGAAGCGGTTACGTCGACCTCTTAACCCAGAAACTCGCTGATTTCAAAATTGTGATAATGGATCACCATCAACTTGTTGGCCAAGGGCCAGAAAACTTTGTCCAAGTAAACCCTCACGTTCACGGGATTGACGGTGCAAGAGAAGTGAGTGGGGCAGGTGTCGCGTATTTCGTAGCCCGCGCCATCGATAAGGTCAATGTTGATTTGGCTTCTGTTGCCGTTGTGGGAGCCTTAGGTGATCTTCAGGATAAGTATGATCAGCGGATGCTGGGCGGCCTCAACTTGAAAATCCTTGAGGATGCCACAAATTCGGGTCTTCTCACAGTTGAGAAGGATCTCATTTTCTTTGGCAGGGAAACTCGTCCAATCCACAAGATCTTGGCGTCAACCACGAGCCCATTCATTCCAGGCATAAGCGGCGAAGAAGACAAGAGTTTAGCTTTTCTGAATAACTTGGGAATTAAGGCCCGAGAAGCAGACAAATGGCGCGCGCTGAGAGACCTTTCAGATGATGAGAAAAAGCGATTGTGTTCCGCTTTGGCGGATCACTTGCTCTCGAAGGGTCTGCACTATGAAGCCTCGAACCTTATTGGGCATGTTTACATATTGAACAATGAGGAACCTTGGACTCCCCTCAGGGACGCGAGAGAATTCGCAGTCTTGCTCAATGCTACAGGACGAATGGATAAGTCCGGTCTCGGAATAGCTGTATGCATGGGCGACAGGGGGCAAGGACTTGAAGGAGCAAACAAGGTTCTCGAAGACTACAGAAGAAACATCAACAAGTACCTAGGATGGGTGATGGAGAAGCCTGAACGCACCAAAGAGATGGAAAACATATACGTGGTTTCAGGTGAAGATTTCATTCCTGACAAGATAATCGGTGCCATTTCCTCCATAATTGCGGGAAGCCTTCCAAACCCAGATAAACCATTAATAGCCTACTCAAACGTTGAGGGAGAAGACACAGCGAAGATTTCGGCGAGAACATCTGAAGCAGTCATAAGGAAAGGACTCAACCTCGGAGAGATAATGCAGGTTGCAGCAGGGAAATTCCAAGGAAAAGGCGGAGGACACAACATCGCAGCAGGCGCCCAGGTTTCAACCGAAGACATCAGCGGATTCCTGAAAACCGTTAACGAGCTTGTGGCTAGACAATTGAAGGGCGAAAAAATTGGAAGCTAAAATTACAATTGAATATGATAACTCTAAACTTGCTAGGTCCATTGCCGATGCGGTGTCAGCAGATAACTCTGGAAGTCTAAATGGCCTATCGATAAAAACGGAGTGCAAAGAGAAAATTGTGATCACGAGGATACTTTGTAACGGCAAGTTCGGTACGTTTGTAGCAACTGTGGATGATCTATTGTTTTCAATAACGATTGCTGAGAGGACATTGCAGGAAACGGCATGGCTCAGAATAAATGAGCACTTGTGAACCTGGCCTCTGGAAATGGGCGCACGGGAGAAGTCTGCGAAGCCGACGTTGACTCATCTGTTCCAGAGTTTTCGGAAGCATTCCTTGTGGTAGTGACGCGCCTTTTCGCCGAAGTTCTTGGCTTCGACTTCTTGGCCCTGCTCTATGGCTCTGCCGCATTCATCGCAATGCATGCCACTGCTTTGCTCTTCACTGCGCGCCTTTTGAAGCTCTTCGCAGTGGGTTCTCAACTCTGATATTCTGCTCTTAAGAATCTGCAGCTTCCGTAACGTAGCCTCCATCCTTTCTCTGGCATCAATCTGACCGGTTATGTTGATTTCGCTGCATGTTTCTGTCTTTTTGAACATTTCCTTCACCTTTGGTCAAGAATAGTAAATGGTGTCGTAATAGATAATACTTTATTTCTCTTGCAAGAATATTCCCAAAAAAGAACAACGATTGGATCCGCCGCTCTATGAGAGCAGAAAAAACGGTTTGGAGATTGTGCCAATCAAGTGCGCTAGCTTCGATTGATAGAAATCAACGGACAAATCAGTGACGAGAAATGCGTGATGTTTCAGTTGATAAGTGAGAATCGAAGAATACAGGAAGAAAAGAGGATCGTTTTGAGAGTTTGGCTATTTTAGCTTGGCTGGACCGGAGACATGGTCATCGTCATGCTTGCTGCAGTAGTTCTAGGACTTTTTTGGGGTCTGCATCTTTTT
>JGI26339J46600_10000698_pt1 | contig 11234 bp, 8 predicted proteins | sample BogFormECP12_OM1_FD_46600 | JGI IMG/M metagenome (IMG submission 46600) | reverse complement strand
GCATCCACGCAGACGCGGATCAGCCCCTCCTCGCCCTGCAAGGCTGAAAGTTCGCTGTCCAGCGCGGAAAGCTGGGCCCGCAGTTCGGCAGGACTGGGCTCGACTGGGGGCGCTGCGACAGTCGCAACGGCGANAGCNGCACTTGTTGCCGAAGCGCCATTCGATGCGGGGATGGGAGCATCTGGCAACTGCCCCGAAACCTCAGTGCCGCTACCGTCTTCCGGCGCGCCGCCCTCCAGCTTTATCCGGATGTCGCGAATTCGAGTGACGAGGTCGCGTTCCTTGTCCCATCGCTCCCGCAGGCTTACAAGTTGAGCCTTGACTTCCGACTTCGTCTTGGCCAGCTCTGCCAATCTTTCTTCATGGTCGACGCCAACCGCAGCCTCCCGCTGCAAAATGCGCTGCTGCACTTCCAGGTCGTCGATCTGGCGAATGGAGTCTTCGATAGCGGGTGGAGTAGTGTTCTGTCCCAGCGACAGACGGGCACATGCAGTGTCCAGGACGCTAACTGCCTTGTCTGGTAGTTGTCGCCCGGCCAGGTATCTGTGGGACAAACGCACACCACCGGCAACCGCTTCNTCCAGGATGCGCACCTTGTGGTGCTTCTCCAGTGAGCCGACAATACCGCGCATCATCACCATGCACTGGGGCTCNGTCGGTTCCTCAACCTTTACAACCTGAAAACGCCGGGCAAGAGCGGCATCTTTTTCAAAGTACTTCTTGTATTCCGACCAAGTCGTTGCGGCGATGGTACGCAACTCGCCGCGAGCCAGTGCGGGCTTCAGCAAGTTGGCGGCGTCTCCCTGTCCGGCCTGCCCGCCAGCCCCAATCATGGTGTGAGCTTCGTCGATGAAAAGGACAATCGGTATTGGCGAAGCTTTCACCTCTTCAATCAATCCCTTCAGCCGGTTTTCGAATTCCCCCTTGATGCCTGCCCCAGCCTGCAACAAGGCGAGATCAAGGGTCCGGATCGTAACATTCTTCAGCGGNGGAGGAACATCGCCCTGCGAGACGCGAAAAGCAAATCCCTCCACCACTGCCGTCTTTCCTACTCCCGCTTCACCGGTCAGGATTGGATTGTTCTGCCGGCGGCGGGTCAAGATGTCAATAATCTGACGGATTTCAAAATCTCTCCCCAGAACGGGATCGACCTTTCCAAGTCGAGCGTTTTCGGTGAGGTCCACCGTGTATTGGTTAAGATTCGGCGTCTTGCCGCCTTTAGCGCGCGCCGGTGCTGCCTCGCTCCCCGCTTCCGTAGCCGCCTCGATTACCTCCTCATGAGAACCTGCCACTATGGACGAGAAGTCTTTGCGGAGGGCTTCGGTTTGTATCTTCTGGAACTCGCGGCTAATTTCCCGCATCAGGCGAGACAACTCTTCGTCAGCCAGCAGGGCAAGAACNGTGAAACCGGTACGGATCTGTCCGGCGTTGAAGTCGATGGATCCAATCGTCCAGGCTTCCGTCAACATCTTCAGGAGAGTCGGGCTCAGTGCGGGCGTTCGTGCGTTTCCCGACTTCAATTTATCCAGGCTCCGTGTCAGTTCGGCCGCAAGGCGCGATTTGTCGACGCCGAAGTGCTGTGTAATTTGAGTGAAATCACTGTCCGCTACGTCCAGCAGTTTAATCAGATAATGCTCAACCTCGATGTCGTAATGCGTGCGGGAAAGACAAAGCCCGGCCGCCGCTTCCAGCGCAGAACGCGCTGTATCGTCTAACTTCCCAATTAACGATTTCAGATTCAGGCTCATACGATTCTCCCCTTACAGCTGAAGGATTGTGTCGCCAGGATCTCTCTGGAGTGGCGCCGACTTCAGCCAGGTAACCCAGCCCAACCGGGGCGGTATAGCACCCTCATAGCCGATGTCACAGGCAGGTACCTCTTCGCGATCGAGAAGGAGTTGAACCTCAAAGTCAAACTCGTCGTTGGAAAAGAACCTGGTAATTGCNCTCAGCGGCTCGTAGGCGCTTCCGTCCGGAAGGAAATCGCAATATTGCGTAAGCACCATCGGTCCCAGTTTTATTCGCACTCGTGATTGCTGGTCCCAAATCTTGTCCCCGACAACCGCACCCCTCCCAAGTTGTTGTGAATGTCCGTTGTCTTCTTTCATGCAGCACTGGTTGCTGCGATCCAGGCGGTACCACGCACCTGTAAACTGTTCAACTTCGACCCGAACCTCAAAGTAGTCACGGAGGATCGCCTCCAACGCTGACGCCGAACGTGATTGTTCACCCAGCAGGGCAACATAGTGCAGGAGAGCGTCATCGGAAACCGCTTGACGCTCCTGAAGTCCTGAGGTGCCCAATCCAATTAAGTCGAGCAGGTGATGAGTGAATCGATCTTCCTCGCCGAGGCGGTACGTAACCGGAAAGCGATACTTCTCCCATGCCCTATAAAAAAGAGAGAGAAGGCGATGATTGAAAATGTCCAGAAACGATTGGAGGCTCTTGTCCTTGGCCCGCAGCCGCTCCAGTATGAGCTCGCTGTATGCATAAGGAAGAACTCCAATGGGACCGGTGAGGCCCATGAAATTCACTTTCATCTGCGGGGGAGAGTCGTCCTGCCAGCGAATCTCCTGAATCTGGCTGGCAGGAAAAGCCAATTCGTTGTTCACAGTGAAATGAACCGCTTCGTCCTCAGGATTCGAAAACCGGCCCACCGGTTGGCAATCGTGCCGAAGGCGCTGCAGCAAAGTGACCGCCTGAAAGAATTCAAACGAGCACGCGTCTTCTCGCAGGATCTCTTCCAGCAGAGAACGGTTCAGATCAAAATCTTCCGCCCGGCCCGCGGTAACCATTCGTGCAGGTCCTCCTTTCTTTGAGGAGTGGTCACAACCAGTTGGGTGAAACTGTTCAGCGAAGCGCTCAGGCCGAGGAATCGCTCAAGAACACTCGCAAAGAGAAAGACGCCACCCCCCACAAATTGTCCTTCATCGAGTTGCAGCTCGACACGTGTCCCTCGCGCAAAGGTGACGCCATTTTCAGACGACACGCGGGCGAAATGAGGGCTGCTCTTTACCCCGAGAACGCTGTCGATCACGTTTTGCGAATAGGCTGACTGACCAATGTCGTACAAACGCAGGACTTGCTTAAGCGCCTCTGTCCCTTCTTGAACCAACGAAAGATAGTTGAGGGAAAGGTGCGAGATCAGACGCCACAAGGCGCCTTTGCCTGAAGGGGGCCGAATCGTAGGAGTCGGCTTGCGAAGGGCCACGATGCTCTTAATCGAAGCGGCGCCCTCCAGTTCGAAATCGCCTTCCTGACTCCCAAATGGAAGACGAGAGGGCAGGTCACGATTCGTGCAGGACGTTCGGATAAANAGGATATTGGCTTCAGGATTTACTGGCCGCATGGACAGGTCGATCAGCGACAGGAACATGTCAGTCCCCTCGTCGTTGGGCCGTATCGAGGGACGTCTTCTTGCCAGCCAAAAGCACTGCTGCTTTCCGCCGCGGGCCGAATACCGCAGAGAGTAAAAGGACTCGTAATTTGTGGCTTCCTGCGTCGCGGTGTTGATGCAAGCCACCTCATCGACGGAGAAGACCTCGGTTGCATAAGGCCGCCGAACATCCGGAACCACTGGATACTCGTACCTGCGCTGGTTCAGTTGAATGGGTTCGGCCACTTGCGTAAACAGATTGACCACAGGCGAGCAGCCCAAGCGAAATGTTTTTCTTGAGAGCTCCAGTTCCAGTCGTTGCCGCCGGTTTTCTCCTTCNACATCGGAGATGAGGAATATGAACTCCACCGCCTGCTTCGGCCCGGACGCCCAAACCGGCCCGAGGCCCGTGAGATCGATAAAGAAGAACTTCTCCGGAAAGGAGAAATACTCCATAAGCAGGTGATGACCTACGAAGGACCGACGGGAATACGGCATCATGCCTTCGTCTTCCGCGAAGCCGACCGCCCGCAGCGATGTGGCAGGCAATGTAATAGGAGTGACCTTGGAGCCGGGGGTCGGGTCCCGAACCAGAATGCGATTCAGCCTGCTGAACAGGAGTTCATAGAGAGTGTTGATAAAGCCGCCCTCGCCATCGAGATAAAACCGCAGGCGATCGATCTTCAAGTCCTGGAAAGTCACGTCGGGAGCGCAGCGCAGTTCAACACGCACCGCGCCGGAGGAATCACTGGCTTTCACGGGCGGCTGTAGCCGGCCGGGCGGCTTCCATTCTGCGGTGGCTACGGAGACCGGCCATAGCGTTGTGTCATAACAAGTCCGAAAAGTACACGGGACACCGCCCACAGGTCGCGATTGCAAAACCGCGTTACGCTCTATCGGCAAGCCGCTCGTCAGTTTCCCTTTTTCCGGGTCCAACTGAAACTCAACGATGGACATCGAGGGAATGGGACGGACAAGCTGGGGGTAGATAACCGTCAGCAGCGCTTCGCTGATTTCGGGAAATTCGTCATCAATCTTCAGGTGCACACGCGCAGCTAGAAAAGCAAAGGCCTCGAGCAGGCGCTCAACGTGCGGGTCCTCGCATTTTGTAGGTTCAAGAACAAGGCGCGACGCAACTTTAGGGTGCTTCTCTGCAAACTGCACGGCCATCTTACGGAGATAGTCCAGCTCCCGCTCATAGTAGAGAAGAAGATCATCTCGCATTGGCGTCTCCCGTCAACCGGCAAACACCGCTTCTCAATTCGATGACTGTATCGAAAGAAACTGGTTCAGGAACTGGATCCATCAGTAACATGGCTTCAATTCGAAGCCTGAACCGCTGAAGCCCAACTGTCGGATTATCCTGGGGGACAATGCGAACATTGGCCAATCTTGGCTCAAACAGCTTGATAGCGGCCAGAAGGTGCCGGAGCAGTTTTGCCTGGTCTGCCGGCGAGGCCATGGAATAGGTCGAGAAGTCCGGCAGCCCATAAACATAGAGCGAGTGGTTCACCTCTTTCAATGATTCATCGGGATCCTGAAAATTGCGGCGGGTGTTCAGCAGCCATTCGAGATCACGGCGGGCGGCGCTCCTCAACAGGCGTACGGATTGAGCGCGGCTTAGTGGCGCTTCAACCATGCTGTTGGGCTCCTGGTCGATCAGGCGGTCCAAAACCGAGAGTGTAACCGTAACGTCGCCCTGGGTTCTTGACATTTCGGTTATCCTGTGCGCAAGGCTCGAACTGGATCGAGTCGGCAAACGCGCTCGAAGAGCTTTTGGCGTTCGCTGGCATTGTCCTGCACTCTCTTGCTGACTCTCATGATGGTGTCCAGAGCGGCAGCGACCATTTCGCTGTCTTCCCAGTCATCCAGCTTGTGAGTTTCGATTAATGCCGCGACGTCATCAATAAGCGGCTGAGCGATGGCGTCGTTGCCTGCTTCGACACAAAGCTGAACAAGCTGCAGGGTTCGCTGAAAACGGCCCCTCCCGAATCGTTGCCGGGCGATCTCCGCGCGCATGATTTCGAAACCCTTCTGCGGATTTCCCGCCCTAACGGCCTCTTGAGCTAGAACATATGCATCCGAAGCCTTTTCCAGCCACGAGGGCATCGTATTGTGACTGCTCGANGCCGGCTCAGCACTCCCGTCTTCCGCTGATGGAGCCATGGAAGGCGGCGCATCCATCAGTTCTTTCAGCCAGGCTCGTGTCTCGGCGTTAGCGGCTGGGGTGTCATCGAGCAAATTGGCATCCAAAAGATGGGGCATATCATGCAAGAGCGTTCTCAGCTCTGACCGGATGGCAGCAGCGATAGGCTCGTACTCACTGCCCAGTGCGATGCAAGCGGCCACCACCAAACGCTGGAGATCCAACCATGCCCGGCTGCACGGCAAGGACATGGCGTTCTCCGCAGTTTCCAGAAGCTCATTCCATTTATTGCTGAGCGCCAACCGTTTCACATGCTGTCGAAGCTCCGTCGGCGGAGCTTCCAGAAGGCTGGCATAGGAAAGCTGAGGCGATGCCCGCAACTCACCCCAACGCAGACCTCTCATCAACAAGTACGGCGCTGGGCTGTGCGGCTCTCGTTTGCGCAGCAACGCGGCGGCGTGCGCTATCGCTGCGATGGTCTCCCGGCGTTCCGGAGGCTCGGAATTGGCCAACGGGATGACGATTGCAGGAGCAGCACTAACGCCGCCGCCCGCAGCAGCAGCGGGAGCGTTCACGTCACCAGCAGCCTTGGCCGTGGGTGCTTCTGCCAATGGGTCCGGTTCGGTCTCTCTCTTCCTTTCAAGCAACGCATGAACGGTGTGGCGGACCTCCTCCAGCGCGACCTTCAGCCGGCCGAAGGACGGGGCAGCATTCCCAAATTTTTCCGTACACAATTCGTCAAGACTCTGGAGAGCGCTCAAGCAAGCATCCAAATCCTTTTCCGACTGCAGATAGAAAGCCTTGGGGGTCTCGGCGAAGGCCTTATCGAAAACCTCTGGAGCCAGCTTTCCCTCCGCGAGCATTTTGGCCCGACTTTTCTTCTCGTTGTCGGTCTGCGCGTGTTCCTCATAGCCAACCAACCTGCACTCCTTACACTTGAACCAGTCGTACCCAGCGCGTACGAGTGGAGTGCTTTTCAAGGGAATATCGAGGGACGTTCCCATCCAGTCCAAGGGTGCAGCGCGCAGCTCTAAGTCCCCATCTTCAATTGGAGGGTAGAGTCCATCCCAGAACCGGGCAACCAGACCCTGACAAAGCGCGAACCCTTGGCGAAGACCAGAAAAGCCTTCTGTATGAAGCAGTGCTTCAGTCAGCCATGCGGCCAATTGCAGGTCCTTGGTTTTAGTCGCCAGGCCTTCTTGGGTGAGATCCATGACGAGAGCGAAGTCGGCAAGCTTGCGTTCGTGCTGCCATTCACCCTGCGCGAGCTCATCATCCTGGCGCCGCGCTTCTTTGATCTTGTCGTAGAGCAACAGCTTGGAATCGTAGCGAATATCTACGCCGCTGGGATTCTCACCGGCAATCGGTTCCAATATATCTTCGCGCAGAGGCATGTGGTGGCATCCAGATCAGTTTGCCGCGGCCGGACTGGCCGCTTGCTCAACCGAAAACTCCAGCGAACGGATCTCGAGGAACGGAATCTCCTCACCATCTGACAACCAGATTTTCTGGCCAGAAGGATATTGGTTTCCCTCGTCATCGGCGGCCCAATCTGTCACTCGACCGAGCCACACGGCCTCGTCGGGATGCTTCCATGAAAAGGGATAGATCGCCGGGACAAGCACTTCCCCAAGCTCGGTGCCCTGAAAGGAGGATCCGGTGCGAACCATCGCCGGCCTCCACAGGGTGTCGCGCAGGCGACGCGGCGGGCCCATCTCGAGCGACGCAATATGTTCGAACGGAATCCAGAGATAGGCACCAGCAGCGAACACTTCCAACCGGGCGCCCAGGTCAGGGTCGGCGTCGTGCAGGGAGTGAAATGGCCGCCCGTTCAGCGTGCCGCCCGGAGAGGCAGCGGAGACGTCCTTAGAAAACTGCTGTTTTTCGAAAATCTCGTGTCGCGTTTTTTCGGCGTGGAGCGCAGCATAATAGAGGACGGCACCCAACTCTGCCTGGGCACCGCCCTGCGCCAAAACGCTTAGTTGCTTTTCCGCGCGATCGTAATCACCCGAGAAGCACAGAAGTTCGAACAGGAACGTCCTCTGCCCTACGTCCGTAGGGTGGTCTCGAAGATAGGCGGTCAATTGCCTTTCCGCTTCGCGCACCTTGCCTGCATCGAAAAGTTGCTTCGCCGTCACCGCGCTCCATCAATGGCTGCTTACCACGGTTTGACTTTAAGCAAATCAAAGCCTTTGTCAATAAAGCCCTTAAGTTTCCCACCCTCTTCTGGGTTGTAGCATACCTTCACCTTATCAAAAGCAAACGAGATCGACTCCGTGGGGTTCTCGTTCGATCCTGACTGCTGGATGGAGGTAATCAGGGCATTCTCCATGTGGTACTTGATATAGTCCTCCTGCTGATCGCCCATGGGTTTATCGTAAATGAGATCCACAGTCTTCAAGATATTGCCGGTGACGCAGTCGTCAAACAACAATGGCGATACCTTGTCCATGGCCTTCATTACGGTTAGGTTATGCACATCAGCCCGGCCAACACGCGACTCAGCGCCTCCGGATCCGGGACCAATAACGTGCTGCATGGAGGCGCCAAAACTAAAGGACAGGACGTCAATGTGATCCTGTTTGCTGGTGCTGGCGCCGGGCCGGCCGTCAATCTTCAAATACGCATTTACTGCCATCGCGAAATCTCCTTTCTACGAAAGCTGCACTAATCCGAAACATCGAGGGAACCTTTTCTCACACCGTCGAGACGGGCTGAGCCTACTTGACCGGAGCGGGGAGTTCTGCAACCAACCGCAGGGAAACAGTGAGCTCCTCCAACTGGAAGTGAGGACGCAGGAAAGCGACTGCCCTGTAAACACCGGGCTTACCTGGCACCTCAGAAACTTCAATACGGGCATCGCGCAAGGGCTTTTCAGCCTTCGTCGCCGGGGATGCTGAATCGTCGGGGGTGACGTAGCGAGTGATCCACCGATTCAGAAAGACCTCGGCTTCCTCGCGGGACATGAACGAGCCAATATAATCACGCATCATTACCTTCAGGTAATGGGCGAAGCGGGAGCAGGCCATGATATATGGCAGTCGCGTTGAAAGGAGCGCGTTGGCGTTCGCCGCATCGCTGTCATATACCTTGGGCTTTTGGCAACTCTGTCCACTGAAGAACGCTGCGTAGTCGGTGCCCTTGCAGTGCACGAGGGGGATTAAACCGAGGTTAGCCAGCTCGTTATCGCGGCGGTCGGTAATCGGCACCTCCGTTGGACACTTCAGCGCCACGTCGCCTTCATCAGTGTAGAAATTGTGAGTCGGCAGACCTTCCACGAGTCCGCCCCCCTTTACGCCGCGCATCGCGACACACATGCCGTAGAGTGAGAACGATTCCGTCATCCTGCTACCCAGAGCGTATGCCGCATTCATCCACAGGTACTTGTCATGCTGCGTACCGTCAACGTGCTCTTCGTAGCTGAACTCATCAATGGGCTTAGTCTCCTTGCCATAGGGAAGCCGCCCAAGGATCCGGGGGAGGCATAGTGCGACGTAGCGGGAATCCTCGCTATCCCGGAAAGACTTCCACTTGGTGTATTGTGTGCTGTCGAAAATCTTTGCCAAATCGCGCGGCGCATCGAGTGCCGTAAAGCTCTCAAGGTTGAGCAGGTCCGGCGCTGCTGCACTGACAAACGGTGCGTGCGCCTGTGCCGCCACTTGAGAAATCCCTTCCAGTAGTGCCATATCCTCGGGATGTTTGCCGAATTCGTAGTCGCCGATCAATGCGCCGAACGGGGCGCCTCCGAACGTTCCGTACTCCTCCGAGTACACTTTATTGAAAAGCTGGCTCTGGTCGAACTCGGGCGCCTTCTCGATGTCTCGCAGTAACTCCTTTTTGCTAACGTTCAGTACCCTGATCTTCAGTCCGACCCCGGTCTCGCTGTGGTCCATCAGATACTTCAGCCCGCGCCACGAGCCTTCCAGCTTCTGAAAGGCGGGGTGGTGAATAACCTCATTCAACTGGATCGAGAGAAGGTGATCGATTTGCGCAATTCGCGCGTTAATCATCATCTCCGCGTCCTTGGCCACGGTCATGGACCCTTCGAGAACCTGGGCCACAAACTCCTTGACCAGGTTTTTGCCGCGGTCCCGCGCCTGGACATCGGCCCCGAACCGCCCCTGCTCGACGATCTGATCGAGTAGTCCTTTCTCATGAGTCTGCACCTCTGCCGCTGCAAATTTCTCCGCTGGCGCCGGATTAGGCATTGGGTTTTTCCTCCTTGGTCCCGATCTCCTGTTTCAACTTATCCAGTTTTTCAGTATTGCCAACAGCGTCCAGCAACAACTCTTCGAGTTTGTCGTTGCCCTGCAGTGTTCCACGCAGGTCCGCCAGCCGAGTCCGCAGATCGAGCAATTCCTTCAACGGCTTCACTTGTTTAGCCACATTGCCGGGTTCGAAGTCTTCCAGCTTCTTGAAATGCAAATCGACCTTAAGCTGCGGAGCGTTCGGATCGTCGCTGAGCTTGTTCTCCACTGCATACGACAGGTGGGGTCTCATGCCCTCAAGCACAGAATCGAAGTTGTCGGGATTGACTTCCACGAATTTGCGGTCTTTGAGTCGCGGGAGTGGCTGCTCTGGATTGCCGGTGAACTCCCCGAGCACTCCAACCACAAAGGGCAGCTCTTTAAGTTCGATTGCCCCACCGATCTCCACATCATAGGTAATCTGCACCCGCGGGGGACGCACTCGATCCAACTTGTGCTGTGCGCTCGTTCTGGCCATAACATTGTCCTGTTCCCGGGAGGTTTACAAGTCCGGACACTCCCGCTGGGTAATTTGGGCCGTACAAATCTCGGGGGACTGATAAGGCGACCCCCAAGAACTGGAGCACCGCCTGCTTGGCAGGGTGACGCAACGTCCCGCCTGTATAAAGAAGGTGGTGGCTTTTAGTACCATGCTGTCCTGCAGTTGTCAAGGATATTGCGAATTAGGCGGGAATTGCGACGTACCGGTAGTGCCAAATTGGTACAAATCTGGCCCTGTCACCTCAATGTAATCGACCCGGAAGAAAGCTGTCGCTACAGACGGATACGGCTGGCTCCGCAAGGTGTAGTATGCTCACACTGTTTCCCGGGCGAATGACGCAGCACCATGCCCCACCTGACCGAGTGGTCACGGAACCGAGGTATTTCCAATCCGGAGCGAGGCCCTAATTGCTCAACTTGACTTCACTCAGTGACGCTAAGCGCTTGCGCGAGTTTTTGTCAGAGTCGGGGTATTTCGAGGAAAATCTGCGTGCGAAGCTGGGCCTAAAGGACCTTCCATCCAGCCGCTTGCGCAATTTTGCGCGCTTGCAGGACCTTACGCGAGAGCCGAACTGTATCAACACACTCGCCCGCTGGTTTTGGATCGGAATTCCGCAGGATGACTCCACAGCCGGGGAGCATCTGCCGCCGTGGTTTGTCCCACTTGCACTGCAGTGCGGATTACTACATCGGCAAGGGAAAGACCTATGCCCTGAAGCCATGCTGTTCCCTTCCGATAACTTCATCTTCGCGGCCGATCATACGAGCAAGATCGACGCGGCGTATCCCGATCTCGTCCTGTGGCCAAATCCCACGAGCAGGCTGCTCTCGCGCTTCACCGTGCGCCGGCCCTCCCGCGCGACCCTCGACTTGGGCACTGGCACGGGCATCCAAGCCCTCCTGGCGGCCGGGCACAGCGAGAAAGTGATTGCGACCGATCTGAATTCGCGCGCGGTTGCCTTTG
>JGI26339J46600_10000696_pt1 | contig 11298 bp, 12 predicted proteins | sample BogFormECP12_OM1_FD_46600 | JGI IMG/M metagenome (IMG submission 46600) | reverse complement strand
AATCGCTTCCTGAATGGCCAGACAGATATGAACGAAACAAAATGAGCACATCAAACCAAATTTGGAGCACCCAACTGCACCTGCCAGATCCATCAAGTTTAGAAAAAATGGATGGTAAGAATCTGCAGGGTTTTAGAAAGATATTTTACTGATTCGGGACCCTTTNAAAATAGTCTTCATCGGAGGATTGGCAACAATAGAATCACAACTGAAAGTGAGGATACCTCGCAAAGTCAAAATTGCGATGTTCTCATTCACAGAATATTTCAGGGGCTTTGAGAAAGTCGCTGCAGTCAGAGAGATTTTCGGCGAAGAAACCGAAAAAGTTCTTAGTAAACTCAAAGTTGAGTTTGCAGGAATCAGAGGCTACATGGGAGTAAGCGAAATTGACGGGCACCTCATAGTCGGAGCGCGATACTTGAANGAAGGAGACCCCGTAGACATTTATCTAGACATAATTCACGAATTAGTTCACGTAAAACAATTCCTTGAAGGAAAAGAACTTTTCGACAGCGATTACAACTATGTTGAAAGACCAACTGAAGTAGCAGCCTATCGCCACGCCGTAAAAGAAGCAAGACGACTCGGTATGGATGANGGAAGAATCTGTGAATACCTCAAAACGGAATGGATGAGCGACGATGACCTCCAGAGACTCGCCAAAACAGTAGGCGTCAAATTAGTGCACTCCGAGACCAAATAGTCCTTTTGATTTCGGATGCAATCAAGGGATATTCATTCTTGTCTGGCTAAAGCAGCAAACGCTTGCCAACATCTAGGCTATTGCAACCACTATTTTCTTCTGCTGAAAGCCAAAGTTCCTATGATAATCATGATAAGGTCAAACCCGATTATTATGGCAAGGTCGAGATAGAAGGGAGGCGCATATGTTTGAGCTTGCCATTCGCCGCCCCCAAGGACGATTATCCTCAAAGCAGTCACCCCGTACGTCAGTGGGTCGAAACGGGAAACTACTTGCAGCCAATAAGGAACGGCGAATTGGCCGCTGGTTGTTATTGGAAAAATGGCCCCGCTGAGGAAAAAGAGTGGCAAGTTTATGAAGCTTTGGATTACACCAAAACTTTCCAAGCTTTCCATGAAACTTGCTACAGTTAAGCCTATGCTCACGAGCCCAAACGTAATCAAGATCATTACGGGCAAGGCCTCCACGAAAATCAGAAAGTTCAGTTTTAAGCCAAAGACTAAGCCCAATGCAAAAACTATTATACCTTGAATTACAGCGTCGGTGCTGTCGCCCAGCATTTTGNCCAGAAACACAGAGAAATGGGATATTGGCGCGACCAGGATTTCCTTCATGAATCCGAATTCTCGGTCCCATATGACTGAAATGCCCATAAACATCGAAGTGAAAAGAAGCGTCTGCCCAATGATCCCAGGAAATATGAACTGTTGAGGAGTTAAGTTGCCTATTTGACTGGAAAACCGGATGCCGCTTCCAAATATGGCCAGCCAGAGAAGGGGTTGCACGAAAGAGCTTATGATCCTCGCCCTGTCTCTTATGTAACGTTTGATTTCACGCAGCCATAGCGTGTAGATGCCTCTAAGCTCGGTCATCTTATGGCTCTCCGCTTGATAGCTGATAGGCCGTGAAGCTCATCACCGCTTTCAGTTCTTATTGCCCGACCTGTATAATGGAGGAAGACATCTGCGAGGTTGGGTTCACGTAGCGAAACAGACTCGACAAAAACGCCGTTCTTAGCGGCTGCTTCCACTATTCTGGGCAAGAGGGCCCTTCCGCCGCGAACNGTCAGCTCCACTCCGTCTGCGACTATGTTGGTTCGGATAATCCCTGCAGTTCCAGCGACTATGGAGGACAGCTNTTCTGGCTCTTTTGTTTCCACCATGATTACGTCGCCTTCAAGTGTTTCTTTCAAGTTGGCAGGCGTGTCTGAAGCCACAATCTTTCCATAATCCATTATTGCGATTTTGTCTGAAAGCCTGTCTGCCTCGTCCATGTAATGCGTCGTGAGGACTACTGTTATGTCCTGCGCCTTCCTCAAATCCTCGATGTAGGTCCAAATATGCTCTCGAGTTTGTGGATCAAGCCCGACTGTAGGCTCATCCAAGAACAAAACTTTGGGATAATGAATAAGTCCTCTTGCAATCTCTAATCGCCGTCTCATACCACCGGAATAAGTCCGCATTAAGTCGTCAGCTCTCTTTTCAAGCTCGACCAATTTCAAAACCCTATCAATCCGCGGTCCCTGCTCGCCAGGAGGCACGCCGTACAGATTTGCGTGCATGTACAGGTTTTCCCTACCTGTCAATCTGTCATCGATGCTGGGATCCTGAAAGACTATACCGATTGATTTCCGCACGAGGGCAGATTGCTTGACAATATCAAAACCGCTGACTTTCGCCCAGCCCGAGGTAGGCTTCAAAATCGTGCACAACATCGAAATCGTCGTTGTTTTCCCTGCACCGTTCGGTCCCAAAAGACCGAAAACTTCCCCTCGTTCCACACTAATACTGAGTTTGTCAACAGCCACAAGGCCATTAAAGCTCCGGGTAAGTCCACTTGTTTCTATTGCATTTTCCAAGGGCTCTACATGCGCTCTCCAAAGGATGGGTGGTCAAGCAGACGCGTAACCCGGAAAAAAAGCTTGTGGCAACAGATAATGTTCCAAAAAAAGCGATAGTCAAAGGTGTGCGCGCAAGACAAATATAGAATCTACGAGTCTTGGAATAATCGAGAGTGGAGAGCATCAGATCAAAGGTTAGCCGCATAGGATACATCAATCGCATCAGGGACAACTTGCTGAACATCAAGAAGAGGGAGCTCGCATCGCTGTATGAAGACTTAAAATCAGCTGACTGTGTTGTCTGTGGAGGTTCTGGAAGATCACTTTATTCACTAAACGCGGCTATGAGCCAAATCGCGATAAGCCATATTGGCTGGAGAAACAAAGTTGTGTTAACGCCTGACGACCCAGGGTTTCCTGGAAAGAACATGTATGATGCGGCAGCAGAGCTTGAAAGGCGTTACAACAAAATTCTGCTTTTGGTAAATTCTGGAAGCGGCGTCTCGGGGGACCCGCTCGTCCTGGCTCAGGACCTTTGGAGATACATCAGCGAAAAAAAATCCGCGAAATTCACGATGGGACTCATAACTTCAGGAGTGAATTCTCCACTTGCAGAAATCGCCAACAAATGTGGACACACGGTAGAGTTAACAGGGCGCGGCAAAGCGAAGCCCTCGCTTGACTACAGCGAAACAGGCATCATGGGAGACATCTTTGAACTTGGAAGTCTGCTCCTTCTGGGAATGATGACTGAAGCAATGTTCCGTAACTTGGAGGCTCACGAGGTGCTCCAGCTGTGCGTAGATGAATTCGANCAGCTTGGACCGATGGTGGATTCTATAACTGAGTCTGAAGATTATTCGCGGCTCGTCGACATTCTGGAGAGACGGACNGACGTCTTCCTAGGCGGGAAAGGCACGGCGAACGAGATAGTCAAGATGGCTGCGATAAGACTGTTCCACATCAAGAGTACCTTGGGAGACAATGTTTTCATTACCAGAGGAGTCAACACTCCCCCGCCGAGACCTGGCGACCTTGAAATCCTGCTGTCTTATTCGGGCGAAACAAAACCGGTTATATCATGGTGCAACATCCTGAAAAAAATGAATGGCACCGTACTATCTATCACGGGAACAAAGAAATCCACACTTGCAGAAAAATCCGACATGAACATAGCCTTGGAAGAAGAAGCCAAACCTGGACAACCCCGCAGATTCTACATGAGAGCAGCCTACGTCTTAAGTCCGCTCCCCGTTAAACTGGTCGTAAGACTGGGCAAGAGAGGGTTGACCCTTCCNGAATACATAATCAACTGGCACCATTCACTCACCGAATAGCCCCTGTTANTGAAGNTGCAATTTCTCGAAACAGAGCTTGACTGAATCTGCGTTGATTAAGGGATTCTGGCCCAATAGATACGTTGAGCGCNAACGGTCAGTTNCCTTTTTCCAAAAGCGTTTCATAATTAGTATTCGAAATATGAACTCACCGTCTAGACTGATTCTTCATAAANTTCATAATTGCTTGCACAGACTCAATAGGAATCAGAACTAGGGCTGAGGCAAAGGCGGATTCATCTCATGATAACNGAATTCCAATCCTACATGATTGCATTGGCCATTGTAGCGATCAGTTTCATTGTACTCATCCCGCAAGTGGCCCATCCGCAACAGCCTACTGTTCTGTTAAGTCAAACCGTTGTTCTCACTGAAGGCAATTATGAAACACAATATAATCTGGCCTTGAACAAGGGTGATCAATTGCAGATTCAGCTTTCTGGAAACGGCCAACTGGTAGACATCAAGACTGCACTTCAGAATTCGCCGACCTTACTATTGTTGGATCAAGAGGCTCAAACATACTACAATCTTCAATGGTCAGTTCCCCAGAACGGCGAATATGTTTTTTCGATCACTGCAGAAACAGGAGCAACCGCAACGATTCTCGTGACGAAAAACTCACCGTGAATATCCAATCCCCGACTCAGAAGCCTCTTAACGTCAGCCAGTGCAGCGCAGGCTCCCAAGAACAGTTTCCTTTTGACGCCTGAAGACAAATCATACTCAATCTATTGAGCGTACAATCTGGAAGAACCATCCCAGAAAACTCTTCTTTTCGAAGGAGTGTTTTTTAGTCTGAACCTAAAAGGGACATTGTGAGAACTGAGATGCAAACACCGAAAAGAGGGACAACCTCGGAGTTTTCTAATTCATATGAGAATTCAAGACGTGCCGAAGCCTATGCCAAGTTGGAGTTTCCTGGGACATATTACTTGGCGTACAGAGATCTGCCTAAAATAATCTTTGAACATGTAAAAGGAAAAGAGGCCTTAGACTTCGGATGCGGCACGGGACGTTCCACGCGTTTTCTCAAAAGATTGGGGTTCACCACAGTGGGAGTCGACGTAGCTGAAGAGATGATTAACAAAGCCAGAGAATTCGATCCCAAAGGAGACTATCGGTTTATCAATGATGGCGACCTCAGCCAATTCGCCGACGGCACTTATGATGTAGCATTGTCAGCCTTCACATTCGACAACATCCCCACAAGAGAAAAGAAAATTAAAAACTTCAGAGAACTGAACAGAATTTTGAAGGACGAAGGCGCAGTAATCAACCTAGTCTCTTCCCCAGAAATCTACACGCATGAGTGGGCATCATTTTCCACGAAGGACTACCTCGAGAACAAACAGGCAAAAAGCGGAGATATAGTAAAGATAATTCAGCTAGACATCGAAGATAAGAGACCAGTAGAAGATGTTCTCTGGACAGCCGAATTCTACCAAAATGTCTATGCAAAAGCAGGACTAGAATCAATCAAAATCTACAAACCCCTAGCAAAAGAAAGTGAACCCTTCAAATGGGTGAACGAAACCAAGATCGCACCATGGACAATATACGTGCTGAACCGAAAAGGCAAAAAGCACATGTAGAAACGGGGCACGTGTTGTAGATGACCCAACTATATCACAATTTGCATAAAAAAATCGTGATTTTCTGTGATTGACCAAAGCACGGCTCTTTTGCTGATTACAGTGGCGGTGGCCAGTGCGGTTGAAGCAGTTGAGGCTCTTACCATTATCTTGGCGTCAGGCATTACTAGAGGCTGGCGTTCCACATTTGAAGGCGCATTACTTGCCGTAGTTTGTTTGGGCGTGATTGTGGCGGCAGTCGGTACTGCACTAACTCAATATGTCCCCCTCTATATTTTGCGAACCCTAGTTGGAACGCTGCTGCTTATTTTTGGGTTACAATGGCTNACAAAAGCTATACTACGTGAAACAGGTTTTAAGGCGCTTCATGATGAATGCGATATATACGACAGAGAGATAGCGACTCTTTCCGAGGAGAAAGGATTTCTTCGGGGAAAACGAGATTCTTTAGCTTTTGCAGTTAGCTTCAAAGGTGTATTCTTGGAAGGTATGGAAGTCATCATGATTGTGATNAGCTTTGGTTTAGCTAGTGGAGGTCATGATCAACTNGGAACTGCAGCGCTCGGAGCTCTTGTCGGTGTAGGGGTCATGTCAGTAGTAGGTGCTGTAGTTGCGAGACCTCTAGCTAGAGTACCCGAGAATTATATGAAGCTGGGGGTAGGTAATCTACTAACAGTTTTTGGCGTCTTCTGGATGGGTGAAGGAGTCGGTGTCCACTGGCCTCTAGGAGATCTATTCATACTAGTACTCCTAGCGATAATCTTCGTGGCAACATTGGGATTGGTTGCTTATTTCAAACGAGTTCACAAGAGCAAGATCGAGGTCCGAACATAATGCCTCATGATAAAACGCTAAGTGCACTTTGGAAAGGAATTAAAAGCTTCTTTTCATTCTGGAAGGACTTTCTAGTTGGCGATTCCCCAGTATTGGCATTGGGCGTATTAATCATCCTAGGTGTCGCTTATCTTTTACGTGGTTCTGTCGTTTTAGCCCCAGCATCTGCCATTTTTCTGGTACTTGTTCTGATGACATTTACTGTCTGGCAAAAGGCGACGACANGACACCATTCCTAGTCCTACCGGTCCGGANCTTCGTTCATCTGGCTATTAGAACTGTTGAAGCGTTAAGCGCATGAAGATTGGTGCAGCACGTGGGATCCCCACCCGACTTTACTCGCAAAGCGCACGCGAAACGCAGCTCTTTTCAATTTCAATGTCAGAAAGAAACAACAACGTCAGCCAAGCTTGTAATCTTCGTTGACGGAACCATTCTGCAGAGCTACAGTTGGCAATACGTACATCAGAATCTGGGGACATGGAATGAAGCAAAAAAGCNCTCTCACTCGCGCTTAATGTCTNTCCGTCAGATTTGTAAGCCAGTTTCATGTAATGATTTTGAGAGGGGCGACAGCGTTGGAGTTTAAAGAAGTAGTCGTCAAGCGGAGGAGCGTTAGAAAATTCAAGAAAGATGCTATCGCGGAGGAGTCTCTGCGGAAAGTGCTTGAGGCTGGACGTTGGGCTCCGTCGGCCGGCAACTGTCAACCTTGGCGATTTCTAGTGGTTACTGATCCTGAAATCAAGGCGAAGATAGCAAGTAACTGCACGAGCTTCAGTAAGGAACATTGGAAGCAATTTTCACCAGCACGAGCCAAATATCTTGCTGCTCGCGGCGGATCCTGGGATAAGTCCTACATGAAAGACATCCCGATTCTTGTCGCAGTATTTTATGGGCTACAAGAGAACATGAGGGGTGAATTCGTCTTGGGCTCGGTCTGGATGGCTGTTGAGAACATGCTGCTGGCCGCCACAGATGAAGGACTTGGCAGCTGCGTGTACACATTCTTGAACAGGAACGAAGAAAACAAACTGAAACGAATTCTGAACGCAAACCAAAGAGATAGAGTTGCCTGCATGGTTCAGCTCGGACATACAAAGATTGAGCCGATCCCCCCTTGCAGGAAACAACTCAGCGAAATCGTATCGTACGAACATTTCTGAAAGACAAAGTTTTACGCAGTTAAAGCATGCGCATGTTCTCTAATTCAAGAGAAGTGGTTTTGATTACGGTTGAGAGGTCTGGCCACTTTTGCGCGCGCTATAGAAGCAATTGTCGCCGACACATTTTAGAAGAATTCCATTTTTTGGCCGTTGCCTTCTCGAATAGGATTGGCGAGAACTTCCTGCGAACTAGCGCCGATATCTACATTATAGTCCGATAGCTAGATATAGCAAGCCGCTGGCCATCGCTATTATTCCAAGTGCAGTTGTTAGGTAGATTATTTTCGATTTTCCAGCAACTTTGATGAGAAAATCAATCAAGAATAAACTTGCAACCGTTGAAACAACAATTGCCACGATGAGACCTGCCAAACCAATTCCAGCAACTGCAACGGCAACATTCGATCTGGTAGTGATTAGGGTTAGCCCAAAAGCCCCCACTGACGCGAAAATCCCTGCCAGAAACGATAATTTGAAGGCCTCGTCTGGCTCCACGTTCATCAGCAGCATAGCACTCGTCGTCATCCCTGACCTGCTAACTCCGGGCAGAGCTGCTATGCCCTGTGCTATTCCTATCAGCAAGTAGTCCCTTCGTGTGAGGTTTTCCAGTTTTCTTGAGTTCATTCCCTTTTCCCGTCTCTTTCTAGAGTACCGTATGACCACTGCATCTCCCATGAGGACAAGTCCTACTATAAGCATGGGTATGCCTACTGCGATTCCACTTACCGAGTCGGCGACGAGATAGAGCGGAGCGCCTATAACGCCAGTTATTAACGTGACGACTACAACGTAGATAAGGAGTTTTCTATGGGCTTTATTCTTCGAACCCAACAGTACTTGTACCACATCGATTAGTTCTTTTCTGAAATACACTACGGCAGCGATTATGGTGCCTATTTCCATGAACAGGCCAAAAGTGTACGCTTCCTGAAATGTGAGCTTGAGAAGATACGACGAGGAAACGATGATTTGTGTTTTGCTGCTTATAGGCAACCACTCGGAAGTGCCCTGAATCACCCCTATTACTACTGAATATATCAACTGAAGAATAGCAGACAACAATCACCAACTCAAAGAAGGTTCAAGAAGCCTGGNAAAGCTATAAAGATTTTCACTCGGTGACACTAGTGCGTGCTCTANTCAACGCCTGCTGNTATTGGTAGTGTTCTGAGGCTCTTGCCACAAGCAAACTCGTTGCGCGGCGCGAGTGACGCACGTGGGCTACATCTTCTGGAAATCGATAAGGAATTTCTTATAATCTTCAACAACGAATTTTTTTCCTTTTTGAATAATCTTGAATCTTTCCGTCTCAAGTAGTCTTTTTAGGCGTAACTTTACCCGATGAAATGAAAGAGACAAAGGCAACTGATTACTTCACATCAAAAGAGAACGCTAAGTGAATTCGACCTTTTAGCGCGCGCATGTTCAGGTAATCACGGTAGGAATCTATGACAATATCCTTAGTTCCACTTGCCCAGCTACAAGTATTCAGGAACCTAACAACATTGTCGGCATCAGCCAGGTCACAACCATGTTTCAAGAGACTTCTAATCGTTTTGACTTTTCGCTTAACTGTTGCTGGTTTCAAACTCTTCTTAGAAAGCAGGTAAGCCATGTATCGAACCAAAACAGCGGGGGGTTCAATGATAGTGCGGGGGGTGGGATTTGAACCCACGAACCCCTACAGGATAGGCGCCTCAGGCCTACGCCTTTGACCATGCTTGGCAACCCCCGCTCTGAAACTTTTGTGCTAACTTCTAATTTGGTGTATGAATTAAAACTTACCTATGTCGAGCTTCGGAAAAAAGATAGGAATCTGACGCCAAGTATTGGAACTCATATCATGCGGAAATCTTCTTTTACAGTCGTAAGCACCACGTGCGTGTTAGTGCGCTCCACATAGGGCAAGGATAGGATGTGTTTCGTGAATTTGCTCAAGTCTTCTCGAGTCTTAAATTTGGCGATTATTGCCGCGTCCGCCAAACCTGTCAAGTCATAGACGCAGCAGACGTTGGGCATACGGGCAATTTCGTTCTCGATTTCCAGGAGCCTCCCTTTTGAAACTGTGATTTCCGTCATGACAGTCAACTCATAACCGAGCTTTTCCTGATCCAGAAGCGCCGCATAACCTCGGATTACACCTACATCCTCCATCTTTCGTATCCGCGACAGTGCCGTACCGATTGAAATGCCGCATTGTCTCGCAACCTGTCTAGAGGATAGTCTCGCATCAACAGTTAATGCCTTCAGTATTTTGACGTCTGTCTCATCCAACTGCATATTTACACACCATTTCTACACATTCATCCAATATTTTCCAGTATTATTTAACATTTGCCTTCCAAATCTGCAATAACATTTTTATACGCACATAAATACTCCATAATATTATAAATTTGTACTTTGAGGCAGCAACATGANCCAAACAGGAATGAACGCAAATTACTACACATCCCTCAAACTTACGAAAAATGCCGACTTCATCCTCCTNCACTTNACCGACTTGCTCGGCTACCTGAAAGGCAGAACGATACCTGCTGAGCAAGCCAANAACGCCTTGACNGAAGGAGTAACCTTTGACGGTTCGTCAATGATAGGNGGAGCAAGCATAGAAGACAGCGACATGATCATGAAGCCCGATCCAGCAACTTTCACAGTTTGCCCTCACTACTTCTACGACAACAGCGTTGCAGCCTTCATATGCGACATCAAAAAGNCAGATGGAACGCAGTACGAGGATGACGTNCGATATGTTCTGAAGAANGAGATGAGAAAAATGNTGACAGACGGATATGANGCCACGGCAGCAGCCGAACTAGAGTTCTATCTGGTACAACAAAANGCAAAGGGCGAAACAGAACCCGTGGAGAACCATCTCATAGACACACAACGTTACTTTGACAATGCGCCGGGGCGAGACAGAACAGAATCATATCGCATGGAACTTTCGAAGGCTCTTTCNGCCATGGGAATCACCGTGGAAAGGCAACACCACGAAGTCGGNTCAGCCCAGAATGAAATCACTGTCCAATACTCTAATCCCCTAACAACAGCAGACAACATAATGCGGCACAAGTTTGCAGCTAAAGCNACAGCCGAGAAAAAGTACGGTTGGACGGCGACGTTCATGCCGAAACCTTGGCAGGGTAAAGCCGGCAGCGGCATGCACATCCACCTCGGTCTCCGCAACTCTAGCAAGAAAGGAAATGTCTTCCACGACCAGAACGGTTACGCCGGCATTTCACAAGAATGCCGTTACTTCATCGGAGGCCTCCTTGAACACGCGGAATCCCTATGCGCAATTATCGCACCCTCCGTCAACAGTTACAAGAGACTGGTACCCGGCTATGAAGCACCGGTCTACGTAGCATGGAGCAAGAGAAACCGTTCCGCACTCGTCAGAGTCCCTGCATTCAACCCCGAAAACAGCGAAGAAGCAAGAATAGAGTTCAGATGTCCAGACTCCCTCTGCAACCCATACCTGACTTATGCCGTCACATTTGAAGCGGGAATCGACGGCATCAAAAGAAAAATCGATCCCGGCGACCCGATAGACTTGAACATCTACCATTTGACAGATGAAGAAAAAAGAAAACTGAACGTCAAGGTTCTGCCAACAACGTTGAAGGAAGCCCTTGAGAATTGGAAAAACGATGAAATATGCATCAAAGCGTTAGGAACAAACATCACTGACAAGTACGTCGACCTCAAAATGAAGGAATGGAAAGAATACGAACCAAATATGCCTTCAGACAAGAATGAAGTGACGACATGGGAAAGACAAAAATATCTCTATGCCTAGGCGTGAACCAAAGAGCACCAGTGA
>JGI26339J46600_10000694_pt1 | contig 11314 bp, 9 predicted proteins | sample BogFormECP12_OM1_FD_46600 | JGI IMG/M metagenome (IMG submission 46600) | reverse complement strand
ATCGGATCGATCCTGGAATGGACGATGGACCGGTTTCAGGATGCGCTCCTGACGGAGGAGTTAGATCCGGGACTTTTTCGGAAGACGGGACCGTTTCCGGAGGAGAAAGAAAGGCGGATTGAGCAGTTTGTGGAATTGTTGCGGCGGGCGATTGGATCGGAGAAAGTGCAAGTGCCGGGGAAGAAAGCATGAATACGGGGATGGGCATAGAGCAGATTATTGCCAGCTATGACGAGGCGGCGCCGCTGACGGAAGCTTCGACGATTCCGGCGCCCTGGTATGTGGATGCGCGGATTGCGGACCTGGAACGGCAGACGGTTTTCTCGCGGTCCTGGCAGGTGATGGGGCGAGTGGGCCAGGTGGAAAAGCCGGGACAGTTTGTGACGGCGACGGTGGCGGGAGAGCCGCTGGTGGCGGTGCGCGGGAATGATGGCGTGCTGCGGGCGTTTTACAACGTGTGCCGCCATCATGCGGCGGCGGTGGTGACGGAGCCGTGTGGGCAGGCGTCAATTTTGCATTGTCCTTATCACGGATGGAATTACGGGCTGGATGGTACGCTCAAGGGGATGCCGGAGTTCGACGGGGTGAGGAACTTCGAACGCAAGGACAATGGGCTGGTCCCGGTGAAAGTCGAGACCTGGGAGCAGTTTGTGTTTGTGAATCTGGATGCGGAAGCGCCTCCGCTGGCTGAGTTTCTTGGCGGAATCGTGAGACGTGCGGCTCCCCTGGGACTGAGTAAGCTGCACTACTTTACCACTAAGAGTTATGACATTTACTGTAACTGGAAAGTGTTTGTCGATAACTACCTGGATGGCGGATATCACGTGCCCCATCTGCATAAGGCACTTAGTTCTGTGTTGGATTACAAGCAGTACACGATCGAGAATGAAGGCCGGTATTGCTTGCAGTCGAGTCCGATGGTGAGTTCGGATGAGGATTCGGCGACGGGCACAACCCGGAAAGGGGACCGGGCCTGGTATTTCTGGCTGCATCCGAATTTCATGTTCAACTGCTACCAGGGGTATATGGATACGAATCTGGTGATTCCGGTTGATGTGGATCATTGCCGGGTGATTTTCGATTTCTATTTTAGCGACGTGAGTGAGGCGGCGCGCGCTCATAACGAGCAGAGTGTTGCGGTGGGGAATCGCGTGCAAGATGAGGATTTGGGGATCTGCGAGGCGGTGCAGAGAGGGCTGAAGTCGCGGGCTTACAGAGCGGGGCGGCTTTCGGTGCGGCGGGAAGCGGGGGAGCAGTTGTTTCATCGGTTGCTGGCGGCAGATTTGAAGAGTGGGTTGGGGCAGGGGGCGGTGGCGTGCTAGCGGTGAGACTTAACCGCAGAAGGCGCGGGTACGCGGAGAAAGCTTGAACCACAGCGGGCACAGAGGAGCACTGGGGACTGTGGTGCAATTCTGGTTTCTGACTGGGAGGAACTGTGAAAAGAATTGGTCTGATGGTGGTTGCGCTGGCGCTTGGGCCGTTGGCGGCGGCGCAGGTGACGGTGGTTCGGGCGGGACGATTGATTGATCCGGATTCCGGGACGGTGCTTACGAATCAGGCGATCATGATTAAGGACGGGAAGATTCAGGCGGTGGGCGCGGCACTGGCGCTTCCGGCGAATGCAACCGTGATTGATCTCTCGGATAAGACGGTGTTGCCCGGACTGATCGATTGCCACACGCATGTGGCCGACGGGAAATCGTTGGAGGGCGGCGATCCCTTCAACGTATTGAAGAAGACGGCCTCACAGATCGCTCTGGAATCCGTTCCTAATGCGCGCCAGACACTGCTCTCCGGATTCACGACGGTGCGCGACGTGGGAACCTACCGGGCGCTGAACGACATTGCGTTGCGCGACGCCATCGCGCGCGGCGACATCGTCGGTCCCCGCATGTACGTCGCGGGCGCGTACATCACGATCACAGGGGGCGCCGGGGCCATGACCGGGCAGGCTCCCGACATCCAGTTGCCGTGGGATCTGCATTATGGCGAGGCGAACAGCCCTTGGGAGGTTCGGCAGAAGGTTCGGCTGCTGGCGCATGACGGCGTCGATCACATCAAGGTGCTTTCCACTGGAGCGGTGCTGACTCACGGTAGCAGTCCAAACGCAACCGAGTTCACGCTCGAAGAACTACAGGCTGCCGTCGAGGAGGCGCGGAATTTTGGCTTACGCGTGGAAGCGCACGCGCACAATCCGCAGGGCATCAAGAATGCCATCCGCGCCGGCGTAGCGTCGGTCGAGCACGCTACGCTGATTGACGATGAGGGCATCGAACTGGCGAAGAAAAATGGCACCTACCTTGACATGGACATCTATGACGAAGAGTGTATCCAGGAAGATGGGCGCAAGGGGACGATTCCGCTGGACTTTCTGGAGCACGACCGCGAACTCGGTGAAAAGCACCGTCAGAACTTCCGCAAGGCGGTTCAGGCCGGGGTGAAGATGTCGTTTGGCACCGACCTCGGCGTCTGTCCCTATGGATCAAGCCCGAAGCAGTTCGCGTGGATGGTGAAGTACGGGATGACGCCCATGCAGGCGATTCAGGCCGCGACATCGAATGCGGCGGATTTGCTGGGACATGCGAACGAGTTGGGGTCGATCAAGGTGGGGAAGTACGCGGATTTGATCGCGGTAAGCGGGGATCCGCTGAAGGACATCAGCTTGCTGGAGCGAGTTGAGTTTGTGATGAAGGACGGGAAGGTTTATAAGTCGGCTGGCGCGGCGGCGTGCGCGCAGTAGTTGCTACCGCGGAAATCGCGGAGAAGGCTTTAACTACAGGGGACACAGAGGATCACAGGGGCCGGCCGACTGCGACGTGATTCTACTGGTGGTCCCTGGGGACGGTCTCTTCCCAGGTTTTTTGTCTCAGGGGTTGGCCGTCTTTGAATAACTGGCGGGTGTATTTGTAGTAAAAGTTCTTGGCGTCGCTGGTTAACGTCAGGTGGCCTTGCCAGATTAGGGTTTGTTCTTTGAGGGCCATGACGATTTCGGCTTCGGCTTGGACGGAGCTGGTTTCGGGGTGGTTGTCGTCGGTCGTATAAGTTAGTCCTTCGAAGTCGGTTTCTTTTCCCCACGGGTAAGTTTCTTCGGACTTACCGGTCCAGGTCACTTTTGTTTTTCCGTTGAGTTCGTCGCGCTCGGTTTTCCAATCGCCGGGCCAGGGAAAGCCTGCGGACTGCATATCGCTGCGTTGTTCGGAGGGCTCAGGGGACGCGAATTGCGGAGCGGCGTACATGGAAGGCGGGACGAGCGGGAGGGTCAGGCGTGATCCGCTGTCGCCGCCGAGTTGAAGGGTGGTCGTCATCGCGTATGGAGTTGGCCAGATCATGGGCCAGAGCGCATTGGAGACTGCGAGGCGGATGCGATGGCCTCTGGGGAAAGTCCAGGTGGCTAAGTGCATTTCTATATCTAGCGAGTAAGTCTGATTGGGCACTAAGTCCATGGGGTCAGAGGAGGAGTTACGCTGCGCGCCGTTGAGTCCGGCTCCGGTGACTTGGGTGACGGTGCCGTCGGGAGCTACGTCGGAGAGGCGCGCGAACCAGTCGGCTTGCGCGGCGGACGAACTTGCCTGGAGCAGGGCGTGGGGACGGCCGAGGATGGTGAGCTCTTGTTTGAGCGGAGCCGAATCGTAGGTTAGGCTGAAGGCATCCACGGGGCGCTGGTCGGTGAGCAGCTCTCCCCACCAAAATCCGGCTTCCACGCCAACGGATGGAATGTAGCGGAGTTGGTGGACGGCGGGTTTGGCGGGGTCGGTGGAGAGGGCGTGGGCTTCGTAGAGATAGAGAGTTGTGTTCGCTACGTTTCTCGGGGGCCAGCCAATTTCACCGCGCCATTTTCCGGGCACGTTTTTCAGGTGCGGATCGGGAGCGTGCCACTCCTGCATGTAGATGGCTAGCGGAGGCTCTTCCATGATTCCGGTGTTGCGGTTCTTGAGCCAGTAATCCCACCAGCGGAGGGCTTGATCTCTCCATTCGATTTGGGGCCCGGGCTCGGCGTCGTTGGGAAAGGTGTGATTCCAGGGGCCGACGATGGCTTTGAGCGGCGCTTTGACGTGCTCGAACATGCGGGGGATGGAATCGCGATAGCCGTCGAGCAGACCTCCAATTAAGAAGCAGGGAATTTTGATTTCATTGAGCGGCCGGACGGGGGCGCGCCAGAACTGGCCGTCGCGTTGATGCTTGAGATAGAGCAGCGACCAGGGAGCGGATTCGAAGCGTGGGCCGAGGATTTTTTCGTCGAGCGCGTAGTCGGGGGCTCCGGTCATGGAAGGGGCAAGATCCATGTTGAGCTCGAACTCGTCGAAGTGCATCATGCCGTCGATGTAATGGATGTCGTCGTGGAAGAGTTCTTCGGTGGCATCGACGGCGAGGATGGCTTTGAGCGCGGGCGGACGGCGCATGGCGAGTTGGATGGAGTTGAAGCCTCCCCAGGAGATGCCGAACATTCCAACTTTGCCGGTGGACCAGGGTTGCGTGGCTAACCAGGCGATGACTTGCTCGCCGTCGAGTTGCTCCTGCTCGGAATATTCGCGGTCGGTGGGCGCGCCTTCACTGGCGCCGAAGCCGCGGATATCGACGCGGACGCTGACGTATCCGTGGGCGGCGAACCAGGCGTGGATGGGATAGTCGCGAGCGGCGGTGGCGTCGTCTTTGCGATAGGGAAGATATTCGAGCAGGGCCGGGAATCTTTCGCCGGCCTTGGCGTTGTCGGGCATGTAGAGCGTGGCGGAAAGGTGGACGCCGTCGGGCATGGGAATCGATTGCTGGACCATGCGGACGGGGTGCAGCGCGGGCGGCGGAGTCGGGACAGGGAGCGCGCAGAGGCTGGTGGAAAGCGCGAGTGGGACGAGGAGGGTTAGGGCGATAGCGAATCCAGGGTTGGTGGGACTACGGGCAGCCGCCGAGTTTCGCTCGGCTTGGACAGGCGACGGCGCCCGTCCCCCCACGAACAGATTAGAACGCAAGAACATGAGTGCCGCAAATCATAACAGGAGTCGCGGGCGGCGGCTAAGTGAGCGGCGGGAGACCTACAGCGACGAGCCTTGACAGAGTGTGACTATCTTCTTATCGTTGCTAACCGCTGTTGTTGCCCACCAACTATGAACATAGTTAAGGCTACGAACAAGTATGAGGATTGGCTGAGGCTGCACATCCGAATTGTTGAGCCCGATTTGCGCTTCAAGCACGCGCAGATGGCGACGGCCCTGTTCCCCTTCTTGCGGGCGACTTTCTATCGCTGGGTGCAGGTGTGGCCGGAGGTGTGTGCGGAACTCGACCGAGTGCCGCATATTTTGTCGGTAGGCGATCTGCACGTGGAGAACTTCGGCACCTGGCGGGACACCGATGGGCGGCTGGTGTGGGGAATTAACGATTTTGATGAAGCGTGTTTGTATCCCTACACCATGGATCTGGCGCGGCTGGCGGCGAGCGCGTTGCTGGCCACACGGGAAGAGCGCCTGACGATGAAGCCGAAAGAGTCGGCGGCGGCGATTTTGGCGGGATACGAGCGCGGTATGGAGGAGGGCGGGCGTCCGTTTGTGCTGGGCGAGAACCATGAGTGGTTGCGGGCGATCGCGGAGAGCAAGCTGCGCGATCCGGTAGTGTTCTGGCAAAAAATGGATTGCCTGCCGACAGTAAAGGGAGAAATACCAGAGAGCGCTCGCGAGGCGATTGAGCATCTGCTGCCGGAGCCGGGCATCCGCTACCGGCTGGCGCGGCGAAGGGCAGGCCTCGGAAGCCTGGGGCATCTGCGGCTGGTGGCGATCGCGGACTGGAAAGGCGGACGAGTGGCACGGGAAGCGAAGGCGCTGTTGCCCTCGGCTTTGCACTGGCTGAATTCGAAGCGGGCGCCAGCCGAGATTCTCTACGGGGCGATCCTGAGGCGGGCCGTGCGCTGTCCCGATCCGTACGTGCAGATGCGCGGGCACTGGATCGTGCGCCGGCTGTCGCCGCATTGTTCGCGCATCGAACTGGACGCGCTCGGAACCAGCCGAGGGGAACTGCGGCTGCTGGAGGCGATGGGGAAAGAGACGGCGAATATTCATGTGGGGACGGAAGAAAAGCGGGGGGCGATCCTGAAAGACTTGCGCGGACGAAAAGGGAACTGGCTGGTGGGAGCGGCGCAGGCGATGGCGGACGCGATGGAGAAAGATTGGCGAGTGTGGAGGGAGCGCTGGCAGAGCTAGACTCTGCCAGCGCCTTATTGGAGAGAAAGTCCGTGCGAGGACTCGGGTGGCAGGTCGAAGAGCTGGCACTCCAGTGCGTGAGGTTTGTTTTCAGCTCCGATGGTGATGAGGGCGTCGAGGATGCATTCGAGGGCCGCAGGGGAGCCTGACCACACCCGGGAAAAGGACTCCCGATAAACCGCCAATTCGCCGACCAGGCGGCCAACCGAGTCGTGGCCGAGATCGACATCGGGCAGACTCGGATCGCTGCCAATGGGCAGCGGAGGGTTGTGTGCTGGAGGAAGGCGAAGGCTGGCCTGGTTTAGCCAGTGGGCGACGAGGGTCTTGAGATGCTGCCGGCAGCACACGCTCTTCATGTCTTTCTGCGAGGCGAGCGAGGCATGCCAGGAGAGGATCTTGAGACGATCGAGCCAGCGGTTCTCGACCACCAGAAACCATCCTTTGTGGCGAAAGGTGTCGAGTCCGCAAACCGAGCAACGTGACCGTTTTGTGATTGCGTAATCCATCGGGGCCCCTTTGACCATCATCAAGCGTTGGCTGCGGCGCGGGTGACGAAGCGTGGACTTGCGCGCTCGCTGAGGGGAACGGTCAGCATCCCGAGGTTGGGGTCGAAATGGAGCGTGAAGTGACAGGCGCAGGCGTTGCAGAGCCAGAAATGTTCCCGCCGGCGGAGCTTCCGCCGGTTGCCGTCAAAAGCGCCGCTGAGGTTAGAAGGGAAATTTTCCGCCAGGAATAGCTTGCCTTCGCGAAGGGAACGGAAGGGTACCGTGCAGGCCGGGTTGGCGCATTTATGGAGCATGGGGCTGGGTCCAGTCTTCTCTTCTGCGGAGTTTCGGCCAGAGAGATTGTCAGGAGTGTGCACGTAGAAGACCGAAGCGCCGGCGAGCACATTAGAAATAATTTAGCTTTGCTTACAGCATGTTAGATGCTGAAAAAGGGGTCTGGATCACGCTGCGCTGAGTGCTGCTGACGGAGAGCAGGCACGCCCGACGAATGATCGTCAGTTTCGACGATACCCGTCAGGTGTCTTGCGGATCACAGGCCCCTTGGTTACAGGAGAAATTCGGAGCGCGGGAACGGGATTGGGGCGAACGGGTATTTTCTGGTGGGGCAATGAGTGCCATGCGAGAATCAAGAGCTAAGAGCTTGCCGCAGAATTATTTCTGACCAATCGGCGCCACCACCCACACATACTCGAGTAGCTCGGTGCCCGTGTTCGTCACGTTGTGTTTCGTACCCGGTGGAATATACGCCAGCATCTTTTCGTGCACAGGCACATCCGCGTGCCCTTCGATATTCGCCGCTCCCTTTCCGCGCAGAATGACCAGAGCTTCTTCGTGCTCACCCGTGGAATGCCAGCCCACGCTCTCCCCCGGCCTCAGCTTCACGGAGCCGCCCCGCATTCCGCTGGTCTGCGGCACCCCTTTCAGCAGCGGGCAGTCCCCGCTGGCACAGTCCAGCACGAACGTCAGGGGCTCACGCTTTGCCTGTTTTTCTTGCGCCCAGATGGTAATGGCGATCGAAAGCGAAACTCCGAGAAAGACGAGCGTCCTTGCGTGCTTCATGACTTTTCCTTCTCCAACCTGTCATCAGTTAGTTCCGCGCAAACTGTCCCGAATGGCTATTCATGAGCTAGCTTCTAGCCCACGATCCAAGCCGAGGCGGCGAGAAGAACTCCGGCAGTCGCCAGCAACAGGCCGAGGTGCCAGAATATTCGGCGGCCCGAGAGCAAGGTGATTGAAGTGATCACCAGCGCGACTTCCAGGAAGACTTCGCTCAGATCGAACCGGTCACCTTTGCGCCGGGTAAGCTCGGCTTCCTTTTCCAGTTCGCGGGCCTTGGTGTCGAGTTCCTTCTGCTCTTCTTTATACCGGTCTGCTTCGGTCCGGTATTTTTCGTGCAGTTTAGTGGTGGCTTCCGCGTCTTTGCTGGCAATCACGGTGGTCAGATCGGCGAACAGTTCGTCGGTGTGACGGCGGATATTTTTCGCCTGGTAGTAGGCCCACTGGTCGGTGACCTTGTTTTGCAAAATGATTTCTTCGGTATGGGTGCGATGCCCGAGCAGCGACACGGTTGCCACCAGCACGGCCAGCACCGCCATGGTGAGCGTTATTGGTGCGAGATCGGGGTGCTCCCGGGCGTGTTCAGCGTGCTCCTGCAATTCCTGGAGTTCATCGCTCATGGTATCGGCTCCTGTCTAAACTTGCTGGTGGAGAGCCGGGCGTCCCCGCCCGGCCGCCATACTGCTGACGGGCGAGACGCCCGTCGCTCCACCGCAAAACTCGTTACGCTTACGACGATCTATGAGGATAACCCAAGTCGCCTATTCTCCCATCACTTTAACGATCACTCGTTTGTCGCGCTGGCCGTCGAATTCGGCGTAGAAAATCTGCTGCCAGGGGCCGAAGTCGAGTTTCCCATCGGTGACCGGCACGATGACTTCGTGGTGAATGATCAGCGACTTGAGGTGAGCGTCTCCGTTATCTTCGCCGGTCTGGTGATGCTGGTAGTTCTGCCGGAAGGGAGCAAGCGTTTCCAGCCACTGGTCGATGTCTTTGATAAGACCGCTCTCGTTGTCGTTGACGTAAACCCCGGCGGTGATGTGCATGGCGGACACCAGGATCATGCCGTCCTTGATTCCGGACTTTTTCAGGGCGCTCTCGACCTGCGGCGTCAAGTGAACGTAGGCTCTCTTCGTTTTCGTGTGCAGGGTCAGATACTCGGTGTGGAACTTCATGGGTTCTATCTTAAACACAAAGAATTCCCCTGTGTTCCTCTGTGCCCCTGTGGTTATCGCTTCTTAGGGTTCGAAGGCTGGTGGGCCACTTTAACGGGGCAGTACAACGCGGGTTTGTCTCTTAACATTGACCCGAAATAACTTGGGGGTGCGCCACTTCTCGCGCTTTTCGAGAAAGCTTGCCCTGAGCGATAGCCGAAGGGTGGCCTGCCGAACAGCCGACACCGTTCGACTCCGCTTTACGCGGCCGGAAGTCGGATCTTCACCGCATCGACTCTTCGATTTCCGAGATCCAATCTGGACGTTTCAAGACTTCGCGTGGTTTGGGCCCGTCGGCGGCGCCGACGATGCCATCGCGTTCCATGAGGTCGATAAGGTGTGCGGCGCGGCCGTAGCCGATGCGGAGGCGGCGCTGCAACAGGGAAGTGGAGGCTTTGCCGAACTCGATCACGAGGCGAACGGCATCGTTGAAGAGCGGATCGTTGTCCTCCGCGGAGATCTCTCCGGAATCTTCGCCGTCGCCAACTGCTGCCTCACGATCTTCTTGCGGAGCCTCAAGGAACTTCTCCTGATACTGCGCTATGCCCTGGGCCTTCCAGAATTCCACCACGGCGGCGATTTCCTTCTCGGTTACGTACGGCGCATGCAGGCGGTGCACGCGCGCCGAGCCGGACGGCAGGTAGAGCATGTCGCCGCGTCCGAGGAGCGATTCGGCGCCATTGGCGTCAAGAATGGTGCGCGAGTCCACTTTGGTCGCCACGCGGAACGACACGCGAGCGGGAAAGTTTGCCTTGATCAGCCCGGTGATGACATCCACCGAAGGCCGCTGCGTGGCGAGCACGAGGTGAATGCCAACGGCGCGCGCCATCTGCGCCAATCGGGTGATGGATTCTTCTACGTTGTGGCCGTCGAGCATCATTAGATCAGCCAACTCGTCGATGATGATGACGATTTTGGGAATGGGCCCCTCGTCGGCGATTGCTTGCTCGCTGAACAGGCTGGGCGTGTCGTCGAACAGCCGGTTGTAGCTGTCAATGTTGCGGACGCCTTTCGAGGCCAGCAGTTTGAGGCGGCGCTCCATCTCGCGGACGGCGTTGCGCAAAGCGTTGGCNGCAAGTTTCGGCTCAGTGATGATGGGCGTGTAGAGGTGCGGGACGCCNTCGTAAACGCCCAGTTCCAGCCGCTTCGGGTCCACCAGCACCAGNCGCACTTCATCGGGTGTCGATTTGTACAGAATCGACATAATCATGGAGTTAATAGCAACGCTCTTGCCCGTGCCGGTCGAGCCCGCGATGAGCAGGTGAGGCATGCCTGCCAAATCGGCGGCGGCGATGCGTCCGTTGATGTCCTTGCCCATGGCGACCGTTACCTTGGACTTGGAGCCGAGGAATTCCTGCGACTCGATGTTCTCGCGCAGCCAGATGATTTCGCGCTCGCGGTTCGGTACCTGGATGCCGACCGTGCTCTTGCCGGGCATCCGTTCGATAAGGATGCTTTCCGCGCGCAGGGCCAGGCAAAGATCGTCGGTGAGGCTGACAATCCGGCTGTACTTGATGCCGGCCTCGGGTTTGAATTCGAAGGTGGTGACGACCGGGCCGGGGTTGATCTGCGTGACTTGGCCGAGGACTTCGAACTCCGCGTACTTCGCCGTCAGAACCTGGGCGATCAGTTTGAGCTCTTCTTCGTGAACGGATTGCTGCTCGTCGGGACGGTGCAGCAGGCTCGACGGCGGGAGTTTGTAACTGCCCGCAATTTTGGGGAGGATCGTCTTCGCCCGGTGCTCAGCGTCGGCGCGGTCAGTGACTTCGACTTCGATTTCGGCGGAGGCAGCGTGCGCATCCTGCGGCGCCGGGGTGACGGCGAAGTCGTCTTCTTCCTCGGCCATCATGCGTTCGATGCCGGTGCGCGGGGTAGCGGTCGGCGCGGCTGTGGCTGCCTCATAGCGCGAGGCATCGGGGTGCGATGCTGTCGGCGGACGCGCAGGCACGAGCTGCGCCGTCACAGTTGGTTTTTCAGCGCGGCGCTTTTCGAGTTCCTTTTGTTGACGCTTGCGCTCGCGCTCGTCCTGCCAGTCTTTAAAGCGATCTCTGAGCGCCAGAACGAAGGCGAATCGCGTGGGCGCCCAGAGTTCAATCGCCGCGAAAGAGAAGGCGGTAGTGAGGTAGAGCGCGACGGCCAGAACCGTCGTGCAGACAATATATGCGCCGGCAACGTTAAGGTAACGGATTAACACATCGCCGACGATGCGGCCAGCCAGACCTTCGATTGGGATGGCGCCCATCCAGCGCAGGTGCCCGGGCAGGATGGCGAAGAGCGCGGGCACGAACATGAGCAGCCAGATTCCGCCGAGCGTCTTCGCCACCGGAGATTGCACGGCTCGCGAGCGGAACCA
>JGI26339J46600_10000692_pt1 | contig 11337 bp, 9 predicted proteins | sample BogFormECP12_OM1_FD_46600 | JGI IMG/M metagenome (IMG submission 46600) | reverse complement strand
ACCTTAAGGGTTTTCTGGAGAATACGGATTTCTTGTCGGGAACTTCGCCATGCAACAGGAGCGCAATCCGTCGCAGACCCAGTGCGGGCATAACGTCAACGCTTTACACACCATTCAGGAGAAGGACAATGAAGACGTTGTTGGTAACACTCATCTTTCTTCTGTCCGGCGCACTTGCTCAGTCTCAGGAGCGCGCTGCCGTACAGATGGATAACCCAAATACCCATTTTCACCCCGGAGACCCGATTGCATTGCAGGTGAAGTTGAACGAACCACTCCCGGAAGGTGCGCATTTCCTGATTCGAATATCGCCGACGAAAGTGAACCAGTTGATTGATCTCTCGTCAGACAAGCCTGAGGATAGAGGCCGCACCTTGTTTGTCGTTCGCGGTTCTCTTCCCAAAGAGGCTCTGCCTGGGGAGTGGGGCATTAATGTGATCTACCTCTTCTTGCCGGGCACTGGATGGACGAACAATACGATCCAGCCCACAACGCCGGTCAAGTTTGTCGTAGAGGGAAAGGAGTTCCCAATCCCTACCACGGCACAGATTGCTGTGACAAAGTAAGAGAATTAGCCCCCGGCCGATGCGTGTGACTTCGCTCCGGGTTCCCGTGGAACAGAAGGACACCTTCCCGTATGGCCCGGCTCCCGTCGAAGGGAGCTTAGAATCCGCAGGGCCAAAGAGTCCATGGGGGTTCGACTCCCCTTTCCCGGCACGATTTACTTTGCTGCTGGACGGGGATATAGCGATATAGCACTGCAGGCAAGCTACCGGGCTGCCGCAAAGGGCAAAACGGGCAGGGCGGGCCTATCAAGCACCAATGCCGACTTCGGGCCGTAACTTGCCGCATCCTCCAGCCCACCTATCATCGCTCACCTTAAGTTCCTTCCGTTCCTATCTGAACGAAGTTCAGTCCACTGCTTCTGAGAAGTACACACCCGGGTGACCCCATCGAAACCGAAAGGGACTATGATACAGGCTAACGGGGAGGTCATTGTGNGTAAAGCCTCGGTGATAAAGAAGCTGACGCCGGATTTGGCTTCCCGACTTTCAAGTGCGAGGTCAGGAGAGATGCTTGACGCTGTGCTCAAACGGTATGTGGCCGATTCTGAGAATCCACACCGAGACGAAGCCAGTTTTTTTCCCATAGCGCCTCTACTCGCAGGCCTGTTATCGCGAAGGTAGGGTCGCAAGCTGCAACGTAAGAATGTAAGCGTTGGTCACAAGCTATGCGCGCAATCATCTGCACCCTCATGCTGGCTGCCGCCACAATCGCCACAGCGCAAAACCTCAACATACAACCGGTGAAGATGACGGCCACGATAGGCGACCAGGACGCGTCGGCAAAGGGATACCTCCGCCTGATCGCATCGAAGGACCTTTCGTTGACCTTGCTCGGGGGCGATCTGAGGACCTCGACCGGAGACACGATCTATCGGAATGCGGTTTCGATTTCCGGTGAAGCTGCGTTGAAAAAGGGTCAGCCCAAGGACCTGCCCGTGCAAATCGATGGCATCCGCAAGCCGGGAACCTATGAGGGGGTAATCGACCTCTACGCGGCAGCGGATTCCCAACATCCAGAAGCCGCCGCAGTGCATTACACCGCGAGCGTAATGTTGATCGCCACGACCGTGCCGAAGCTCGCGCTGGTGGGCACACAGCCAATCGCCTGGTCCGTGGTTCACTGCACTAACCGGGTAAGTTGCGCGCTGGTGGACAGGCTTCTGCCGACTGTGATGCGGCAGGACAAAAAAACAGCAACGGTCGAAGATCAACACAACGCAACAACGGCAATCGATGCGCAACTGCTGACCACGACCGCGAATGGAAGCGCGGCGAGCGCTACGGTGAAGGCCGAGCAACGCCAGAACGGCAATCGGTATCAATTGACCGTGACATTCAACCGCGACCAGGTGGCGCCGGGCGTGTACCCAGCCATATTGGAAGTGAGACCACACGGTCGCGACGAAGTCCTAACCGTGCCGGTGAGCTTGGATGTCCGGATTGGACCATTCGTAGCCCTGATCGCGATTGTGGTTGGGGTGGTGATCGGGAGACTTAGCCAGATTCTCGCCACGCCGCTTTTTCAATTCCAGTCCGGATTACTGGGGCGCGTCTATCAGATCAGGAACGAGGCAGAGCGTGTGGTAGACCCGGCTCTGAGGGCGTTGCTCCTGGAGCGTGTGACGAATGTGATCGACCGTATCGAATTGGCAAGCGCCGCGGACACGGCAATCACAACAGACGTCGAGGCGATCGCTGCCCTGACCCTGATCAGTTTGCGATTCGACCGGCTCGTGAACCTCGTAGAACAGATGAGCGACCCGACAAAACGTGATGAGATGAGGAAACGGGCAAGCGACATCCGCCAGCTTATCTTGACGGGTCAAACCAAGGACGCGGAGACCCAACTCACCAGCGCTGAGGGCGCAGTAGGGGCGCCACGAGCGATGCGCTTGCCGGTCCTTGAGGCGCGACCCGCTGCAGCCGCGGGCGCAAGTCGGGCTGAACCGCGCGAGCAATGGATCGTGCGCACCCTCAGGTTTCTTGCGGGCACACGCGGCCCCGCACCTGCGCGTGTGAAATACGCGGTAGTCAAACCGGCGTTGTTTTTCGTGCTTCTCGTCGTACTCTGCCTGACCGGTTTCAACACACTGTATGTGAAGGCGCCGGCTGGTTTCGGGAGCGCGGGACTGTTCGACCTGCTCGGGTTGTTCATGTGGGGACTGACGGCCGACGTAGCGCAAAGCACGCTGCAACGGCTGCCGAAATGAAAAAGGAATAGGAGGAACGCAATGGAGAATGCAAAGCGGTGGTGCTACGCATGGTTTCAAGGAGCAAGATCAGGAGCGGCTACAACCAAGGCGGCGCTTCAGAAGGACGCTAAATGGAAATCCGGAGACACAATCACGGTGGCGTTCATGTCCGGCGATGACAAGCTGAAGGAGCGCGTCATGGAAGTGGCGCAACGCTGGACTGCGCCGGGAATGGCCAATCTCCGGCTGGCATTCAGGGACGAACCCGACGCGGACGTGCGCATTGCATTTCAAACGGGCGATGGCTCGTGGTCGACCGTGGGTACGACGTGCCACAAGGTTGCACAAGAGAGGCCCACGATGAACTTCGGTTGGATCGACGCGAACTCGTCGGAAGAGGATTTGCGGAGCGTGGTGCTGCACGAGTTCGGACATGCACTGGGCCTGATCCACGAGCACCAGAATCCCATTGCAGGGATCCATTGGAACCGCGAGGCGGTGATTCGCGAACTCTCCGGTCCGCCGAACAACTGGTCCGTGGAAGAGATCGAGTTTAACGTGCTCAAACCCGCGTCGCCGGACGATGTCGAAGCGACACCCAAGGATGTCAATTCGATCATGATGTATCCGATCCCGAAATCCTGGACAACCGATGATTTCTCGGCAGGGTTTAACTCCGACTTGTCGGAGGAGGACAAGAAATTCATTCGTCGGCAGTACATTTAGTAGGAGGCAAGCCGATGCCGAACACTGCGATCATCGTCGGGATCCAGGCATATCCCGAACTGCCCCCTGCGCTTCAAGGGCCGAAGAACGACGCGCAAAGATTCTTCGAATGGGTCACTACCCACGGTGGAGTGGCGGTTGCCGATGCCCACTTGATCCTCGATGACGATCCTCCAGCACCGACGGCGGTGAACGCGCACCCAACGGCGGAGGTGATCAAGTACCTCTTCGACCTGCTAGAAGAGGAGGCGCAGCATAGTCCGGACGGACGAGCAGGAGAGCGGCTGTACCTATACCTCTCCGGGCATGGCTTTGGCCAAAGTCTGACCGATGCTTCGCTGCTGATGGCCAATGCAACGAAAAACCGAACGCGACACCACGTCCCGGGCCGGCCATGGGCGGACCATTTCTTCGCGAACGGGTATTTCAAAGAGGTGCTGCTGTTTCTGGACTGTTGCCGCGAACGCTACTCGACGGCAACGCTCAACGGACCGGGAACGACAATTCCAGCAGTGCCGCCCGCGGGTGCCCGGTGTTTCTATGGATTCGCGGCGAAATACGGAAAGCTGGCCGTGGAGAGGAACATTGATGGAAAAATCGGCGGCGTGTTTACCGCTACCTTGCTGGATGCATTGAATGGAGGCGCCGCAGAGGAGGACGGCAGGGTCACAGGGGAGACACTCAAGGCTTATCTATACGAGAACATGAAGGGGTTCCTGTCACCGGCGGACCTGGCGAACAAGGATATCGCCAAGGAGCCGGACCTTTATTGTGAACCTCCCGAGAACCAGTTCGTGATCGCCAATGTGCAACCAACCAAATTCAATGTAACCATCCCGCTTCCCGCCGGTTCTGAGGCAAGCGATCGTCAGTTGTTCGGCGAGGCGAACGGAAAGAAGTATACGAAGATCGACAGCCGCCCAGCGGACGGAACCCTGGAATGGAAGCTTCCGCTGCTGCGAGGCACCTACCAGCTTATTGTCAACGGCGACAGCTGGGTTGTGACGGTAAAAGGAAGGGGCATGACCGATGTTGCCAAACCCTGAAACAAGTGCAGAGCGGCTTCCGTTGACTGTTAACACGGGCGACTTGCAGAGCGAGATCGTGGTGCTTGATGCGCGCGGCCGCCTGGTCGAGCGCGGTTTCGGGCCTGAACAAACCTTCCAACTGGAGAAGGGAATCTACCGGGTAAAGGTGTTAACCGGCACGGAGACCCAGGAGAAATCGGTGGTGCTGGTCGAGACGCCGCGCGAACCGTTGCGGTTTGCGCCGGCTGCCTTCGCATCGGCAGCGCCCTTGGCTGGGACGAGCACGTCGCATGAATACCACATGGCGGCTGCCGATAGTGAAAGCCGAAAGATCCACGTGCGGGATGGCGTAGGCAGCTCCCTCTTCTTTCTCGTAAGAGACTGGACTCCGAATGCGTGGAATCAGGCGCCGCGTGTTACAGGCAATCCCGCGCAAGGACTGTCGCTGCATGCTGTGAAGGGTGAAGTGGAACGTCAGATATGCGACCTAGCGGTCGCCGGACAGCGCAGTAGCCAGGGGGGCGATCCGTGGACCGCTTGTACGATCGGGGTGACCCCCGGTGTTTACGAGCTTCGACTGAAGCTTCCGGGTGGTGACACGCTTCACCAGACATTTGTCGCTTCGCCGGGTTGGCAATCGCAGGCGTTCCTGTTTGTGAGGGAGTATGCGAGCGAAGCGGGCCCGCAGTGGCGGGCTGACCTATCGCGTACTTCCGTTTTACTATCGGTCACGGGAGGTTTCTCGCCGAATGAGGAAATCCTTCGCGTGGCGGAGCTGGCCAAGGTAGCGCTTGCGACGAAAGGCCCGCAAGGACAAGCCAGCAGGCCACTACTGCCAGAAGAGATGCGCATGCTGCTGCGCGGAAAATTCGATAACCCGATGCTGGGGATTTACGGGGCGCACCTCCTGCTACTCGAGTCGCGCGTCGATGCTCCACTGCTGCAACTCGTGGTACAAAATCTGCGCGACATGCTCGGTCGCGAGCATCCGGATGTTGAGGCGCTCGCACTACGTACCGTGGGCGCGCCCAGCCCGCAGCCCTTCGAGCATCTGCCAATGCTGTACCGCAGCTGGTCACTGATCCTGGACGCGAGCGTGACGCAGCCAGATCTGGTAACTGAATCGCTTATGCGTCACGGGGCAGAGCCGGTGGCGGAAGGTCCCTGGTATATCGATCGCACACCAGCAACGGACAAGGCGGACCTCGTCACGGAACCACTCGAGCTGTCGGAAGTGGAGGCCGCCTTGGCCGAAGACCTAGGCATCATGAAGGAGGTCCGCCGAAACACTCTGACGATGCAGTCGGAAGAGGCCGTTGCTGGCGCCACGCCAGCGGAGAAAGGGGCAACGAATTTGTTGTTCGCCACCCTTTCAGAGTCGGCGCTCAAGAGCGATTCCGGTCCTCACGCCTACCAGTCTCTCCGAGACATGGTCGTCCGAAACGAACAACGTAAGGTGTCCGATGTCGAGGTCCAGATCGATGACACGAAGCTGCGTGCGATCGTGGCGAGACTTGGAATTCCAGCGACGCAGGTAAAGAAGGTGCTGACTAACCTCGAAGACAAGTTGACGCGCAGTCCTCAGGCTCCCAATCTGAAGGTACTGTTCAAGTGATGGCTGAGTGAAGTCCTCTCACACGAGTTCCGTGCGGCTTTCCGACAACCGGATCTACATAGGCGAACGGTTCTCGCTTTCCTTGCAACGCACCCTGCGTATTCCGGACGACGGGCGCAAATATCCGCTTCCACCTGGGTTGGGCCGTTTCCCTGTGCACGCGTCGTCCGAGTTTGCTGATAAGGTTCCGGACTCCTGGCGACGTCCCGGCGTTTTTTTCGTCGCGGCTTATCAGCGCGAGGCTGTTTGGATCGGCTTCGACGCCGCTCCGTGGAAGCCAACCGCTGTGAAGGTCGGCATTGGACGGGTGAACGCCGTTGCCGGTTTGCCCTGGACGTATCAGCTACACTCCCAACCGCAGGACTACCTCGTATGTCCACCTCAATTGTGGCTGGACGGAATCAATGCAGGACAAGGATACGTGCGGCAGTTCGTCGCTGTCGCACTTGGATCGGGTGCGACAGTAGAAAAGCAACTGACGGGCGCGGAAATTGAAGGTGGAATTCAGTTCCTCGTGTACGACCCGAAGCCGGGAGTCTTCCCTGATATAGAGCCAGCAAAGGGCCCGGCGCAAAGTGTGCACCGGGGCTTGGGAGCCCCAGCGGGAGCCATGGGGATCGGGGTGGGCGGGAGGATGGCACAGAAGATCTACCCGGACCCGTACGGGGTACATGTCTGGCATGAGGAGCCGGCAGCTTCCATCGCGGTCCACATCCTCAATGTCGACCAGTACCGAAACATGACGGGGTTGATGCCGCCGCCGACACCGATCGATGCCCGTGAGTACACGAGGCGCGGGCTACCCTGGTTTGAACTGTATGACGAGACGTTGAAAGATCTCGATGCAGACGCCGTGTTAGGCGGGGTGAAATCGGTCTCAGAGTTAGCTAAAGGTGACCCCGCGAACGTCTCAGGCGAAGATTCACCGTTGGACATAGAGCCTGGGCAGATTACCGGTATAAAGCCGCAATCGTGAAAGTGGCTGGCGGTGACACTGCCGTAACCGGGCACGTGAAGGTCATTGATCGACACATGGCTAGAGTTTCACTATGCCCTCCGGGTCCCGAGAGACCGTTGGGCGCTTGCGGATCGCGCATCCGCACAACTNTGTGCGTGCCGGTGGGTGCACTTTCCACAGATAACAGGGTTGGGACAGAACTCTCAGTTTGGAGTTGCACACTTGAACCTCCTGGTCGCAAGTGGACGGCGAAGCTCACCCGCCCGAGGAAATCAGCCCACAGCGGCCCGAGGGGCCTGCCTGGGCATTTGTGCTGCTTTTGTCTTCATCGGCTCTCCCTGTGAGCGAGTTGGCACTTTCTGACAACAGGCATAGCATCGTTGGCAAGCAGTTTCGGGATAATGCGATGTCAAGAAATATCCCGATCGGAGTTGGTTGTGAAAACATGCCCACCGCCAGATGGTTCGCTTCTGCCTCCTCACCACCGACCTTTTCTTGCCGACCTGTTTCGAATTCTTGGCGAAAACGAATTTCGAAACAGCCGACTCGATCCCTTGCTTCCAAAAATTGTCGAGGACTTCACCCAGTTATGTTCTACCGATGACGATCTGCTTGCATGGTGCGACGAATTGAGCCGATGGGCACGTTGGTACCGACTCCCCGCATTTTGGCTGACATTCATTTTCCAACTCGTCGCCAAGGCGCGAAATTCACCGTTCTTTTTTGTCGCCTGTGAGCTGTATTCCGATGCGCAGACTCTTTTCGCGGACGATCTTGCTCTATCCTCTTTAGAGACTGCCTATGTCACCTACACCCAGAATCGAACGACCCTGGGCCAGCCCTTCGAGTGGGTAGGCAGCCATCTGCTATCGAAGCTACGTCACTCCTACGACTACTACCATCACTGGTCGCGACCCTTTGAGTACGTGGAAGGTAATCCGTGCGCCGATCATCTCTACAATTACTTGAGTCGTTCGTGGTTGGTTGCGGATATCAGGGAGGACGACCCGGAATTCGACGTTGCAAATGCCGAGTCGCTCCTCCGTGTGATCTCTCAATGCAAGACCGATGATGTCGCCTTTGACCGGATTTTGGCCCGGCGATTTCTGGGCTTGTTGCATGACAGTCAGCGGCACTATGAATCGAGCGTGGAGCAATACGAGCTTGCTCTCGCAGACGCGCGCAGACTGAAGCTGGATACGGAGATTGGGCATCTCCGCCGCTTGCTGGGGTGGGCCTTGCGAGCGGCGGGGAAGAGCGAAGACTCGCGCCATCACATGGAGCAGGCCTTGGCATACGAGCGGCTCGGTGTAGTTGCCGCCTACACCGGTTACTGGCAGGCACTATCGGCCAGAGAGCTAGGCGATACCATCTTGCGCTTTGCAGGGCCCGTCGCTAATGGCGGTGCGGACAGTCCGGGAAAAACACCGGTCGTGATCGAGGATCCAGAGAAACTCCGGCCTGCATTACTTGCCTATCGTGATGGTCGCAGGCATTTTAGCGCGCATTTGTCGGCGCAATCGCCGTTTCCTGTCGCGCGCGCAGCCAAGCAACAGCTCTTTCGGTCTTTTTCTGCGAACGCGATGTTGGTCGCGTGCGTTCTCAAAAGCACCCATGACATGCTCGCGGAATTGGAATGGAGTGGCCCACGGCAGGCTACCGAAGTGGTTACTGAGATCGCCGCCGCGCGAGAGAACAAGCAGACGCCTCTTGCCGAGTTCCGTCGCGACCGCGCTGTGTACTATCGGACCCTGACTACGATGCCGCCAAATTTCAACGAATACGTGGCGAATCTCACTCAATACAATGCCGACAGACGCGCCTATCTGCAGCAGTCGTTCTTGCTCGACAAGACGCTCATGGACAGACAATGGTGTGACAAGATCGTCGAAAACGCTTTAGCTTTGCGTCTGCCCGCCACGATCTTTTTACTTTTTCATGTTGGGGCGAACACCAGCACTATGGTGCTCATGGATATGGACTCGGGGGTTGCGGCTCCATTTCGCGCGCCATTCGGTGAGAATAGCTTGCGGTCGATCCATGAAGAGTACGAACAAGGAATGCAGAACGCCACGACAAGAGAAAATGCACTCAACCAGCTGATGTCGAGTTACACTGACCTCCTCGGCCCTCTGTTGGAACCCATCCTGCCCTTCCTGCCCGGCAGACATCTGAAAATCTTTCCTCGCCTGCAGATGAATGCCGTCCCATTTCATGTGCTGCGTGTTGGCGGCAAATATTTGCTTGAACACTGCGAGACCATCAGCTATGGACAGACTCTCGGACTCTTCTTAGAGAATCACGAAGGCGGGGCTTCCAAGCAGAGCATTCCGCTTCGCGTCGTAGTGGGTGGAAATGTCCCTTTGTACGATCTCATCCTGCCGAAAATACAGGAGGCCTACACGGGCGCCGCCCACGAGGAGCGGCCGACCTCGTGGACGCAATTGATGGCCTCCATTTCGGCACAGCCCGCATCCGACACTCTGTTTGCGTGCCACGGCATGTACGACGCTGACAATCTGGATGGCAGTCTGCTGAAGCTCGCAGGTGGTGGACAAGAGGGCGATGTCCAGTTTTCTCGAGTGTTCGCAGAATTAGACCTGCGCGGCTGCCGCAGCGTCATCATGGGAGCGTGCGAGAGTGGCCTGGCACGCGCCGGTATCGGCGCCGAGTACATCGGGCTGCCGAGTGCCATGCTGTCTTCTGGCGCGAAGTACGTCGTTGGTGCTCTGTGGACGATCCCACAGCTAGCGACGGCTGTTTTGATGCACCGATATCTGGAGTTGTTGAAGGATGAGTCCGTCGGCGTCTGCAAAGCCCTCTGCTGTGTTCAGCGTGAAGTGATGGTGATGACTAGAGACGAACTTTCCATCTGGTTTCGGAGCCTCATGGCACCAGGGGCAGATTTGGAAGCCGTGCTGAAGGAAGCGTCAGGGATGGATGAACACCCGTTCGCACATCCTTATCACTGGGCTGGCCTTCAGGTGGTAGGAGACGTATGAGATGGTTCGACCAGCATTCGCCAAGACTGCTCCCTCGGTTACTTGCAGACTTGCAGAGGCAGAACAGGCTTAGCTTTTTCCTTGTGTGGGTCGTCAGTGGCATTCTTATTCCCGGCATTGTTTGTATTAGGCCTCGACGCTGTGGCTCCTGCAAGGAGACAGATCAGCGCTGCCGAAATCAGTCTGCTGCAACCGTGCCTTGACCCCTTGACCTCTCCACTATTCTGACAGAGGCGCACTCTCTAGCTACGCGGTTTTTCGTGCGGATACATTTAGGGTAACGGCCGTTTTTCCGGATTTAAAGAAGAACTCCAGAGTTTGGGGTTTCGGTTCCGCCGTTACGCCCGCAGCTTTAAGGCCTTTCACCCAGACGCTCTTGCCGTCTGCCTGTTTCCGGATCTTCAATTCGATTCCGTTGAAGACTACTTTTTGCAGACCAGCAAGATCGTCTCCCTGGAAAATCACTTCGTCGGCTCCGACCACGACCGGTTCGAGTGCTTTAATTGCCGGCTTGCTTGAATCAGAAAGCAAAGAGCGTCCTTGAAAGACTTGCAAGGAAACGGGACACTCATTTGGCAAAATTGGCACAAATCGCCCCTTGCTAACATTACGGAAGCGACGTCCGGTCCTCCCAAAGGCAGCGCCTAACAACGCGTTNCTTTCGCTGTTTGTTCGCTCTCCGACTGTAGTCGATTTTGTAGCGGTCGCGCNTCCACACTTCATGAGTCCGCATTGCAAAAGGGGGATTTGATTCTCTCCACGACATCGTCGGCCACAACGTCTTATGTGTCAGCCGCTATCTCAGCGGCGATACGATTGGCAACTGGAGATGGCCCCGTAAGTCATGCTGCAGTTTATTCAGAGCTCGGCGTAACCTCGATCATGCTGCCCCCCCTGGCACCGTCGCTTGCAACGCTACGCCGGGCCTAATTCTTGTTGCCCCACCAAATCTTCCCCCAAAGTGAGCAATCTTGCGTGGACACGCCACCCGAACAGTGCTGTAATCCTCGTCTGGCCGTCGCCAACCCAAATCCAGCTCTGGGCTGGGTCAATCCAGGATCGGCGACGTGGAAGCTGGTTTTCTGGCGCGAGTCGAACGGACTTGTTCATGAGGCGCCGCCCGGGGCATGTCCAGTTGGCGGGTACGAAACCTAGCCCGCATTTCTCATCAAAAAAATAGCAAAGGCTGTCGTTTCGTGGCATAAAAGGTATTGAGAGTATCAGTTACGCCGACGAAAGGAGACAGCCTT
>JGI26339J46600_10000690_pt1 | contig 11359 bp, 10 predicted proteins | sample BogFormECP12_OM1_FD_46600 | JGI IMG/M metagenome (IMG submission 46600) | reverse complement strand
ATGGTATGCGCAGGGGGAAACGGGTGCGCGCAGGAGTACGTTCCTGGACCGAATGTCCTGCCGGTCGTCATTGACTCCAAGCAAGCCACGAAGTTGGTCCTGGCGCAATCCGTGCCGGAATACCCACCCATCGCGAAGGTCAACTACATCGAGGGACAAGTGAAGTTGGAACTTACGGTCGACGGCAAGGGGACGGTCGACAACGCGCATGTGCTGGAAGGAAACGCCATTCTCGCGGAGTCGGCCCTGAAAGCAACGCGCCGCTGGATCTACCATCCGCTGATCACGCCCTCGGGACCATCAGGGTTCATTACTCTAGTGAGATTGAAATTCTCTTTGCATAACCGGAGTGCACAAACAGAATTAACGCCACGGCGGGCAGAGCAAGATTTCCTGCGCCAAGTCAAGCCACCCCAGGTGGTGCGCCGCCCGGATGACGCGCCGGCGGGAGATGCCGTCCATATGCGCCTGCTGGTAAATGACCAGGGCCAGGTGGTCGACAGCGCAGTTTCGCCCATGGGTAAGGGGCAGTTCGAAGCCGCACGCGAAACTTTACGGGGCTGGACCTTCCGACCCGCGTATTGGGGCAACCTCCCCATCGCCTCGTACCTCGAGGTTGATGTTCCCGCGAGCGCCACGTCGGTCGCTCGCGCGACCTCCAACTCCGACAGCCGTTGAAATCCTCGAAGGTATTTCACTTGCCCTTACAAGCCTGTTTCCCCCGCGGCGCTTCTCGGAGTAAACTCGTTATGGGCGCCGAAAAGCGACGCCCAATCACCAAGGATTCGGGGATTCTATGATGATGCCGAACCGCATGACCAAACGTCTCGCGATGGCAATCAACCTGCCGATAGCGCTGCTCCTGCTGGTCGGTTCAAGCTACGGCAAGCACAAGAAAGTTGAGGAGCCGCCGTTTCAGTACCAAGCCGGAACAGAAAATGTCGAGAAAGGGTGCGCGGGAAAGCTGGAAGTGCTCAAGGAAGGGTTTACCTTTGCATGCCCGGGGGCAACCTTCAGCTTGCCCTTTTCCGCGATCACCCTGATGCAATATCGGCCGGACGTGAGCGCGGAAGTCTTGGCGATGAAAATCCCCTGGAAGATAAAACCTCAACTCACCAAGTTGAGAGAAAATAAGTTCTTTACCATCGTCTGCAATGAACAGGGTAAATTGCGCGCCGTGGTCCTCCGCGTCGACGAAGATGAAATGCGTCCCTATTTTGCGGAAATCGAACTGCAATCCGGCAAGAGCGTTCAGGAATTCCGAAGCTTCGGCGAATTTGATTGAGGCATCCCCACCGCGGGCGCCTCTCGCGCTTCACTTTACTAGCTCGCCGGGCACCGGTTCACCCTGATAGAACCATCCGGCGCGGGCTCGGACTCTTGCTCCCGGGCGCCGCACCTGTACCTCGATTTTGTGGAATCCCGGCTGAATTGGCTTGGTGGGAGCATAGGCCAGTTCGTACTGGCTGTGGATCTCCGTGGCGATTTGATTCAGCGCCTGCTGCACCGTGTCCTTTCCCCACTTCTGATACGATTGTCCCCCCGAATAACGCGCGAAATAGATCATCGAATCCTTGAAAAGCGGCTTTTTCGCTTCTTCACCCAGGCCGAGCAGAATCCCCACAATATTAACGTCCGCCGTGTCCCAAGTGTTCTCTTCAACGGTGGGTGTGGGGGCCGAGTTCGGAGGCATGGACCGCGCCACGCTTTCACTCACCAAATCCGGAGCGGGATCCTTGGGGGGCCTCTTCCACAAACCCTTCAGGGGGCTAAAGCCCAAGTGATAGATGGTTATATTGGAATTCATCGCCCCCTTAACGATTTCGCTTCGGCTCATCTTGCTTCCGATGTTGAATCCGTCGGAAAAGGCAATGACCACCTTCCGATCCCCCAGCGGCCGGCTGTTCAACATGGAAAAAGCGCGCACCAGCGCATCGTCCACGTGCATCCCGCCGCCGCGCCCGTGGAGCCCGCGGAGCACCGTATCCAACTTGTCGCCATTGGCAGTAAAGTCCAGGGCCAGGTCCACGCGGTCACTGTACGTGAGCACGGCCACCTGCCCTTGCGGCCCCATGACCATCTCGGAAAACATTGAACCCAAGGGTTTGACTGAATCCAGAAAGGGGACAGTCGCGTCATTGGTCTCTACAATGATCACCAAAGACAGCCGGCGCATTTCGGAGTCAAACTGCTTGATGGACTGTTGTACGCCATTGTCATAGATTTTGAACTCATTCTGTTCGAGGTCATACACGAATTGCCCGCCCGAGTCGAAGACCGTCACGGGAGTCGTGATCAAATTAACGGGGACGACTATTTTATACATTTCAGTCCCCTGCGTCTGATCGGTGGAATCCTTTTGCGGGGCGGCCTGCTCAGGGCTCTTGCCCGCAGCGCCTCCCTGCGCCCAGGCGACCGGCGCCAGATCAGCGAGCGCCACCAGCAGCGCGAAGGACGCTGCCCGGCAAAGGAAGCAGCGCAGCCATTTCCAATTCATGAACGACCTCCCAGAGTTCCCTTGCTGTTGGATGACCGCCAATCTACTCCGGTTGCAAGGGGAGCGTGCAGCGCAGGATCTGCGGTCCGGCCCCTTCGATTCGTTCAGGGCAGGCTATGCGGTTCTCCCGGACCGAATCGAAAAGCCGCAGGGCCTGCCTTGAGCCTGTCGAAGGGGCTGATGAGCGAGCCCTGCGCTAACCGGCGCGTTGCCGCACCGCCTCGTAAAGCACTACTCCCGCGGCCACCGACACGTTCAACGAACTCACCGGACCCCGCAGGGGGATGTGCGCCCGTTCATCACAGGCCTCACACACCAACCGATGCAGGCCACGCCCTTCGCCGCCCAGCACCAGCACGCACCCTTGTGAATAATCAAGCTCAGTATAAGACTTGGGGGCCTCCGCTACAAATCCATACACCCAAAGGTTGTGGCTTTTCAGGTCCATCAAGGTTCGGACCAGATTCGGGACGCGCGCCACCTTAGCGTGTTCCAAAGCGCCCGCTGCCGCCCTTGCCACTGCCGGCGAGAGTCCCGCCGCCCGACGCTCCGGGATGATGACGCCGCGCGCGCCCGACGCCACAACCGTACGGATGATCGCCCCCAGATTGGCCGGATCTTCGACGCCATCCAGCGCCACCAGCAGGGGACGCTCGGCCTGGGCGATGAGGTCAGAAATATCATCATAGGCCTTCGGCGTGCACACTGCCACCACGTTTTGGTGCTGGGTCGTGCCGGCTGTGCGCTCTACCGCCGGACGAGGGGAAAAGCGCAACCCGATGCCCGCGGTGCGGCAGGCGTCCACAATTTCCTGCACACGAGGATTGTGATAGCCCTGCGTGATCATCACGAAATCCACCGGCCGGGTGCGCACCGCCTCCCGCACCGCATGGATGCCGTAGACGACCTCCTGGCGATCTCCACTTTCGCGATGGGACAAAGAATTAGCTCCCCAGGACATGCTGGCTCTGGACCAAAAGTGGATAAAGGGCTAATGCCAGCTAAAAGGCATTGTTCAGGGCGCTCCAGGCCCCTCCATGCGGTACACAACCAGACTTTTTGTCCGTGCCCTTTGATTGAGTTTTGTAGCGCTGACTTTTAGTCAGTATGTCGCGCACTCGGGAAAAATGTCGCCATGAAAGTCGGCGCTACCATTCATCTTGACAATTTAGCCGCTTCGGAGAATTCCCTCAGCCGCTCGGCACAGCTCTTTACAGGCCGTTTTAGTAAGAGTTGGGCACCGGTCTCGAAAATTGGAATCATCCACTTGAGTTCAGGTCCAGATTCTTCCCCCGTCAACGCGATCCGGACCGGATGATAGAGTTGTCTTCCCTTCGTTCCCGTTTTCTCCCCCAAGAACTTGATGATTTGTTGGAACCGCTCAAAACTCAAGATGGGTTCAGCGATGACTTGGCGGGTGAATTCCCGGAGGATTTCCCTCGCGACAGGATCTTCTAACACACGTTGTGTGCCTTCGTTGCGAACTACACTTGCCCCGTCGTGATCGAATATCAAACGGAAGAGATTGTCCAGGCTTGCCTTGTTCTTGCTCTCCCAAATGATGAGAAGAATTTCATCGATTAGTTCTTTCGCAATGCCGACCTCATCTTCCGCCAAATACTTCTCGCCGTGTGTCAGTGCGTCCGTAACCATCTTCTCGAAATATTCGACCCTCCCGCGTTCAGGGAGCGCGAACAGGTATTCCCCATTCAGCCAGTCGAGCTTCTTCCGGTCAAACACGGCAGGAGCCTTGGTGATTCGGTCCAAAGAGAATTGAGCAATCATCTCCTGAGTGTTCAGCTTTTCTGTCTTGCCGTCCGCGGCCGACCAACCAAGCAGCAGAAGATAATTCCTCAACGCCTCGGGGAGAATTCCATCGTCCCGGAAATTGGCCATGGAAGTTGCCCCGTGCCGTTTAGAGAGCCGCGTGCGGTCAGCCCCCAGGATAGTGGAGAGGTGGGCGAACTCCGGCGGTTCCCAACCCAGGGCGCGATAGAGGGCAAGCTGGCGCGGCGTGTTCGAGATGTGATCGTCGCCGCGGATCACGTGGGTGATTTCCATCAGGTGGTCGTCAATCACCACCGCGTAATTGTAGGCGGGCAGGCCCTCCGAGCGCACGATGACGGGATCGCCGATGACCTCGCTGGAAAATGTTGTGGGTCCGTGCACGAGGTCATTCCAAAAGAAGCTGCTTTCCACGATCTTCAGGCGCAGCGCCGCGGATTCACCAGCAGCCTGGCGGCGCGCCACCTCCTCGGGCATGAGTTTCCGGCAGCGGCCCGAATAGCGCGGCTGGCGGCCGGCCTTGAGTTCTTCCTGGCGTTCGGCTTCCAGTTGTTCCGTCGAGCAGAAGCAATAGTAGGCGTCGCCCTGCCCAATCAACTTCTCCGCGTACCGGGCATAGATTTCGCTGCGCTCCGACTGGCGGTACGGTCCAAACGGTCCGCCCGTGTCAGGACCTTCGTCCCAATCGAGCCCGAACCAGCGCAGATCTTCGATCAACTGCCGTTCGTATTCCGGTTTCGAGCGCTCCGCGTCGGTGTCTTCGATTCGCAATACGAAAACGCCCCCGTGATGGCGCGCGAACAGCCAGTTGAAAAGCGCGGTCCGGGCATTGCCCACGTGGACATAACCAGTCGGGCTGGGAGCGAAACGCACTCGAACTTTGGACATGAAATTCCGGCCTTTCGTGAATCTTCAATGATAACACGCTCGGAGACGGGACACGGGACACGGGATACGGGATTCGGGGTTAGGGGTTCGGGATTCGGGATTCGGGGTTCGTAATCTGGAATCTTGAATCTGAAATCTGCGATTGTCCGAAAACCGGACCCGGGGTTCGGGATTTGGGTTTGGGGGGGGGCCGGTGTAGGGCCGAACGGCGTTCGGCCTCCGGTAGTGGGTCAGGTTCCGGTGTTACCTTAGTTACGGCAAAGGCTGATGACAGATTCTTCCACAGCGATCCTGCACGGGCGTAGGGCACTTCCACGGTTTGGCCAAATCCAGCCAAGTAGATGATTTTGGGGTTACTTCCGCCGCCCGCCAACAGATCAAAACGAGCCATGCGCACCACGCATCATGGCGCGCGCCCTGCGAATTCGCTATCACCAGAGGGTGGGTACGAGGCGGGCCGCGATGATGCTGGCATCCTTGGTCAATAAGCAGATGGTGTCGCCAAGAGATTGGAGGTAGAGCGCCGAGCCTACGATCAGCCGGTCGTGCATTTCGGAAAGCACGGTGGCATTCAGACTCTCCTGAAAGACCTCCCAGGTCATCGGGTAAATCGAGATACGAAGATCAGCAAGAACTGAGCCGAGGAGATCTGACACTCTGGGGATGGCGGTGCGCCCGTGCTCGACAATGTAGGCCGCCTCAGCAAGAGCAATGATGGGCAGGACAAGGCTGCTGTGTGGATCGTCGATGACTTTTTTCGCCTGTGGGCCAAGGCGTGGGTTACCTTCCAAATGCCACACCAGCGCGTGGGTATCAAGAACGTATTTATAGGCCATTCATTTCTTGGTCCTGGGGACGCCACTCCGCGATCTTGAAATCATCCTCTGTCGACATTCTTCCGCCGCGGAATTCTCCATAGACGAGGCGCCGCGATTCGGCTGGGCGCCCCGGCATGATTAGGGAGTCAACGACCGTCCGGATAAGCCTCAGTCGGTCCTGGGGCGAGAGATCCTGAATCTCGGCAGCAATCTTTTCAACGCTGGTTTGTCCCATCTGCCACCTTCCCGCTAACACGCGGTAACCGTGCTGCGCGGTCAATCCCCATCCTATCCTAATTATCACGAGCGCTCAACGTGCGGGACACACACTCCGGCTGGCCGAAAGGCGTTCGGCCCCCAGGGGTGGGTCAGGTTCAGGTGTTCCCTTGGTTACGGCAAAGGCCGAGGGCAGATTATTTTAGTGCGATTCTGCGCGGGCACAAGGCATTTCCACGGGTAGGCCGTTTACCGGCCATGTGGACTGGCGCGCCAAGTGCGAGAGCATACGCGAACCCGCCTTGATATTCGCTTTATATTCGCCTATGATTAAAGCGGCGGGCTCAAAGGGGAGATACCTTTTGCTAAGTAATCAGGCACCGCCGCCGAGTTTATGTTATAAGCGTTCGCCACGAAAACATGTCTGAATCGGAACAACTCGGAAGCGACGAACTGCCAGTGAGAGGTAGCGGAGTGTGGGCAGGAGAGAAGCTTTACTACCTTGAGCGCTACCTGGATATCGTCTCCGTGGGAATGAAAAACAGGTGGGCCGGAAAGCTGTATTATGTGGACCTGTTTGCGGGGCCGGGGAAATGCCTGATTCGCGAGACGCGCGAAGAGATAGATGGCTCTCCCCTAATCGCTCTTAAGTTCAACTTCGCCAAGTACTTCTTTGTCGAGTCCGACGAGAAGTGCTATCGAGCTTTGGCGGCCAGAGTTAAGGTTCGCGCGCCGGAGAAGGACGTTGACATCATTCCGGGGGATTGCAACGATGTGATCGAGAAAATCAAGTTACCGCCTGCGAGCCTCGCGCTTGCTTTCATCGATCCCACCGGCGTTTCCCCGCTGGCTTTCGATACGATTAGCAAGCTCGCTGAGAATCGGAAGGTGGATCTGATCATCAATTTCCACGAGGGCATGGGGATCAGGATGAATCTCCGGCAATACACCAGATCCGAGGCCAACGCGCTCGATCGTTTCATGGGTACCTCGATGTGGAAGGAGAGCTACGGAAAGTCCCTGAAGTCGTTCAACCAGGTATGTTCTGAAATCGCGAAGGAGTACCTGGGGAATTTGAGGGCTCTAGGGTACATCGCGGTGGACAGTGATTGGGTTCCGGTAAAGACGCACCAGAACACGTTGCTCTATTATCTTGTGTTCGCGAGCAAACATCCCAGGGGTAACGACCTCTGGCGGAAAATCAAGCAAATCGATCCTCACGGCCAGCGAGGGCTTTTCTCGTAGACTTTCGCGGCGGACATGGCAAACTTTGTTCAAAGTCACGGGGATCAATCTGGATAGATCATGGGTGCAAATTCCGCAATTGAATGGACGGAATCCACGTGGAACCCGCTTACGGGCTGCACCAAGATCAGTCCGGGGTGCAAGCATTGCTACGCCGAGCGGATGGCCCTGCGCCTGAAAGCCATGGGCCAGCCGAACTACGCCGACGGCTTCGAACTGGCGCTCCACGAGAACGCCCTGGAACTGCCGCTGAAATGGAAGAAGCCGCAGACCATCTTCGTGAACTCCATGAGCGATTTGTTCCACAAAGACGTGCCGGTGGAATTCATCGCCAAGACCTTCGATGTGATGCGCCGCGCCGACTGGCATGTCTTCCAAATTCTCACCAAAAGGTCGGATCGGCTCTTGGAACTTTCGTCAGAACTTCCCTGGCGTCCGCACATCTGGATGGGCGTGAGCGTCGAGAGTCTTAGGTACACTTCCCGCATCGATGACCTTCGCAGGACCGGCGCAAACGTCAAATTTCTGTCCATCGAACCGCTGCTGGGGCCGCTGCCCGGCCTGGATCTGGAAGGCATCGATTGGGTGATCGTGGGAGGCGAGTCCGGCCCGGGCGCCCGTCCCATGGACCCGGCGTGGGTGTTGGAAATCCGCGACCAGTGCCTGGACGCCCGCGTGCCCTTTTTCTTCAAACAGTGGGGCGGGACGAATAAGAAGAAAGCCGGACGGGAACTCGAAGGCCGAACGTGGGATGGGATGCCCGTACTCGACTCGGCTGTGGCCATATAGCAGGTCGGCGCGCTGGCTGATTGTGTAGGCATGTGCCTGCGTGGGTTAACTTACTTCAGGTGGGCACGGTGGATCAATGCCAGGAAAAACCATGAAGGGATTTTCGCGTGAATCGAGTGAGGATGTGGAATTATGGGTCGGCTCTCCTGATTGCCAAGCTGCACATGCATCGATACTCGCGAGATTGAAAGAGCTCACAAAGGCTTTTGTTAAGACGAAATCGGATGTCACCACAAGCCATAAAGGTAACATCGGAGAATTTATTGCTTTTTGTTTAGGAGAATCCGACGACTTCTCTTCCCATACACCTTTCCCCGCAAACGCACTAAACCCACTTAGTTCAATTTCGAAATCTGAGATCGATATTGTGTGGGTCTTTTTCGCCCAAAAAGAGAAGGATGACTGTGCCGTATTGCAAGAGGTAAAAACCACAAGCGATGCTGAAATAACAATAGCGTACGGCCTGGTGGCGGACTACGAAAAGCTCTTCGGCACAGATCTGGCGCTAACATTACATACTCGCCTCCAAGCGATAAAAAACGAACTGGAGTACAAACTCAAGAAACCCAAACTATGTCCACGCCTATCCAAATTAGCGGGGAATTCCCCCAAGACGTCTGCAAGGGTCCGTCTGCTTCCAACTGTCGTATGCGAGAGAAAGGATTCGAAGCCAGAAATCCGAATGCATGCAATTAGAACTATACTGATCGGGAAAGGGTGGCCCCCGGAGTCGGTCGAAAGCTGGGCGATAGGATTGTTCGACCTCGATTCTCGCTTGAGTAGACTGGCCATGGGAAAGCCATGATAGAACTCCCTGAGTGGCTAGATTTTGCCGGAAGTGAGAACGCAGCGGCTGCGATGTATCGCGGCCTGAGGGGACCATCTGCGAAGTGGGGTGAACTGATCGCCACCGCACAGGCAATAATGGGGATTTATCAGGATGCGGAATCTGGTAACGTCGAAGACTTGTACGATGAACGAAACATCCTTCCACTGATTGCCGCCAGTCGAATCCTGGACACAGCCGCACAGCCAACTACGGCGCTCAAAAAGCATGAGCAGCATAACATAGGGCTTGCCGCAGCTGTCTGTTTCGGGATGTACGCTAACTTCCCGTCCGCAACAGCGGTCGTTCGCCGAATTCTAGATGAGATGGATGAGGTCTCACCGTCTGTCGCAGCGATTGTTGCTGCTTCGGCCCCCCATTTTGTCGGAAGGATGTTGGAGTCTTGCGACTTGAAGAGTAACCAATTCGAGTTCATCGAGACTCTTGATTACTTTCTTAGTACGGGAGATGAGTCGCGGATCGAACCCCTCCGGAAAGCGTTTGTCAGCTCCTTACTCGCAGCCCCCTCAGCCTTCGAGGGAAGCCTGTTGCGTTCCGTTCGGTTATCCCTGGAGCATATGTGTACGTTGTCGATGGCTCGGACACTTCAGCAATATTGCCCTGACCTCCCAGCGGCATACGTACTGAAACTAGTGAACTCCGGCGTTCGCCTCTGTCTCCCGCCGCAGTTCAATGCAGTTAAGTCGACTCCTTTATTGAAAAGCTCAGAGAACACCATAATTGCGTTCCCCACAAGCACGGGGAAAACGCTTTTGGGAGAAATGTGTATCGTAAATGCACTCCGGGGAAAGCCGGGATTGGCCTGCTATCTCGCTCCGTACCTTGCACTGGGGAGACAGGTCGCAGATTCATTTAAGCTCCATCTTCCTGAAACCATGCGGGTGCACCCCATGGTGGGAGGATACCAAGATCCTGAACCACTCGATCCTGAGAACTACTCAGAGGTTGTGGTTGCCACTCCGGAACGATTCGATGCGTTACTTCGCATCTCACCCGGTCTTATCCAACATCTTCGCTGTGTAATCTGTGATGAAGCGCACAACGTGGAGAACTACGAGCGTGGTGTGCGTTTGGAAGGTATTTTGACGAGACTCCGCCTCCTCCAGGCCCAAGGAAACCGAATTCGGCTGGTCCTCCTGTCGGCTGTGCTCTCGCAATATGAGGCTATACAGAGGTGGCTCGGAGTTCCCAACGAACTCGTTTTGACGGACTCTTGGAGGCCAACGGCTCGACGGTTAGCGCTCTGGATGCAGGATGGGAGACTCACTTGGTTCCTGACAGGTGATCCAATTCGACCGGCCGGAGCCACTCATCTGACCGTGCTTGGCGAACGGAGGCTGCCTTGGCCAGACCAGGACATCTATTCCACACAGTTTTATGGTGCGGTTAAGGCTCAGAAGCCATTGGTTCACTCCAATGTGGCTTACCTTGCGCACCTGCTGATATCCGAGTACGGAGGGCCCGTTCTTTGCGTGTGCGCCACAAAGGATGATACAAGAAGAGAGGCCATGGCCGTTGCCCAGCGATTTCCGCTGCTAAATCCTCTTCCCAAGACGGTCAATCAGACTATCGCCTCGATAGAAAAGCACCATCCGTTCTTGTTGCCGCTGTGTGAGGTTCTTAGGCGAGGCGTAGCATTCCACAATTCTACGGTTCCCAACGAAATCCGCGAGTTGATCGAGCGTGCCATATCTGAGCGCGAAATCATCGCTGTTGTTTCGACAACGACACTCGCTGAGGGCGTCGACCTACCTTTCCGATTCACGATTATTGTTGATTGGCTCACATGGCAGATAGAGGGGGAGCAGCGTCCTATGCCTCCCCTTCTCTTTCGAAACATTGCCGGAAGATGCGGAAGGGCTGGTATGTTCACGGAGGGCGACACCATTATCTTTGATAACCCTTTGGGCGACGAAAAGTTTACAACACCGAGCCTGAGGGAACGACACCTAAGGCAAACGTTTCTTTCTGGAAAGAATATCGAACCAAGAAGCGCGTTAGAGCAGCCTCATGCTGAAAAAGACGAAACCCTATTGTCGGCGCTCGCCTCCCAATTCATGGCGGCGATTCCGGAAAACCCGAATTCACATGATCTTGCACGGCAGTTTGCGCGAGCCACACTTTCGGGGAGCAGTCAATCAAGGGAGCCTCTTGTTAGGGAAACTATAACGAGAATCGAAGCCTCTCTGTTGGACCCAACTGATGGCGCCCTCGCGATGGCTGCAAGTCCAATACGCCTTACGCCTCTGGGCGAAGCTGCAAACACGACGGGAT
>JGI26339J46600_10000689_pt1 | contig 11377 bp, 6 predicted proteins | sample BogFormECP12_OM1_FD_46600 | JGI IMG/M metagenome (IMG submission 46600) | reverse complement strand
CACGTAAACGCGCCAAGAAAAAACGTGGGCTCAAACACCGACACCGGAGAAGGCGAAGGCCTAACGCCCAGGAAATCATCAACCAGCCCCCCCACGTTCTCTGAAGGTCACTTTGTCTCTCTGGGCTCCGCGGTTCTGCGATCAGGCTCTTCTGCTTCTTCCCAGGAACCGACCGTGCTGCTCCTGGACGTAGTTGTCCGTCATGCCAGCGATGTAGTCGCACACCACGCGGTGAACTGGTTCCTGCGCGGTCTTCGCGAAATAAGAGGGAGGCAGGCGGCGTGGGCGCTTCACAAAAAACTCGAACAACTCATTCACGTAACGGGCGATCTGGCGGCGCTCGGCGTTGATATTCTCGTTGGAGTAAAGGTTCTGGTGCAGGAACGCCTTCAGCCGCCGGCTCTCGCGGCCGACGCGCGAGCTCAGAGTTACCAGCCGAGACGAATACCCACGCACGTCGTCGATGGACCGTACTCCGGCTTTACTCAGGTGCTGCTCGGTGGAGTCGATCAAGTCCGTCACCAGCGCGTCCAGCAAGCCCTTCAGCGCCTCGTTGAACTTAAGCTTCTCCGGCGCCGCCGGATGCTTTCGATCCACCACACGATAGAAACGGTCGAAGAGGGGGACACCCTCGCGGATCAAAGGCACGGTGAGGAATTTCGCCTCGTAGCCATCATCCAGGTCGGCGCAGTCGTAAGCGATCTCGTCGGCCGGATCGATCAACTGCGCTTCCAGTGGCGGCTTTTCGCGCAAACGATACTCCGCCAGTTCCGGGAATCGCTCGGGGTCGTAGTCACGAGAATGCTTGATGATCCCCTCACGCACCTCGAAGGTCAGGTTGAGGCCGGGATGCTCCACGTACTTCTGCTCGAAGTCCTCGACAATGCGCAGCGCGTGCAGGTTGTGGTCGAAACGGTCGCCGTAGCGCTCCATGAGCCGGCCCAGCGCCGCCTCGCCGGTGTGACCAAAGGGCGGATGGCCCACGTCGTGGACCAGCGCCAGCGCCTCCACCAGGCCCGCATTCAGGCGCAGCGCCTGCGCCACGGTGCGGCTGATCTGGGTCACCTCCAGCGTGTGGGTGAGGCGGTTGCGAAAGTGATCCGAGTAGCGCCGAGTAAAGACCTGGGTCTTGTTTTCGAGACGCCGGAACGCGCGTGAGTGGATGATGCGGTCGCGATCGCGCTCGTAGTCGTTGCGGTAAGGGTGCGGCGCCTCCGGGTAGCGGCGCCCCGCGCTCTTGTGCACCGCGTTTCCGGCAAGGTTATCCCGTCGTTCCTGCCCCTTCGCCCATGGCGCTGTTCGCTTCATCGTTCCGCTAGCATCGGCGCTGTTCTCTGTTTACTATTTACTTATCACTAGCCATTCTTAACTAGCTACTCGCCACTGATCACTCGTCAGAAGGTGTGAATGAATTGGCTGCAGCGAAGGAAAGTCAGTCCTCCGTGGAGCCGAATCAATCACGAGTTTAGCGAGCTATCATGGGAATGGCATTGCAACCTCGGTCGGACCGCCGCTCGGATGCGGTCCACTTTCCCTCGAAATCGATCCGTTCGGGCTCGGGCACGCGCCCTCCTCTTTTACGACGTGCCCAACGCGGCTTCCCTCCTCCAGCGGAGACGAATCCACTGTTGAATGTTGTGCGTCAGGCACGCCCACGTCGCCTCCAGGGTGACCTTGAGCAAACCCCGCAACCGAAATTGCCGCAGCCCGAGCTTGGCTTTAATCCAGGCCAAGGGGAACTCGGCCACCTGCCCGCGTTGCCGATAGATTTGCTTCGCCGCTTCCGTTTGCATCTTCGCCCGGAAGGCCACCACCGCCGGACCCTTCCGCCCGCACGACCATCCTTCCTTTACGGGCGCTGTGCGGACAACATTTCTCCCGGAAGGGACAAGCCGCGCAATCGGCCCCCGACGCCCGATAATGGTGCTGGATGACTCCGACCCCGGTCACTTTCTTCTCATAGCTCAGCACCTTGCCGGCCGGACACTGATAAGTGTTTCCCTCCGGCTGATAGGTAAACGCCTCGGGACGAAACGCCGCCTCGACCCCGCGTCGCGCGAACTGGCCGGCGGCCTGGGCGCGGGTGTCGGCCATCGAGCCGATCAAATCCACCTGCTGCTGGTCCACCTCGACAATCGTTTCCCGGCTGATGAAACCGGCGTCCACCACCGCTTGCTCGGGCCGCCGCTGGAAGTTCTCCTCCACCTTTTGCAGCGCCGGCACCAACTGACCCTGATCGCTACCCGATTGGCTGACCCCCACTCCCACAATGATCCCCTGCGCCGCATCGGTCGAGACCTGCACGTTGTAGCTGGGCGCGAAGCCGCCATCGCCTTGTTTCATGATGCGCGCTTGCGGGTCGGTCTCGCTCACCCGCGCCTCCTGGGCTTGCTCACCCTTCTTGCTCTGCCGCAACTTCTCCAATTCCTGCTGCGCCCATTCCAGCCGCTGCTGCCGTTCGCGCGCTGCCCGTGCTCGCGCCTGGGCCACCCGCTGGCTCAACTCTTCATTCCCCGGGTCGCCCATTTCCTGCACCTGTTGGCGGGCCATCTCCAGGTGGGTGCGCAGGGTTTCCTCGCGCCGAAAAGTATCCGCTCCGGCACAGGCCTTGACCTTGGTCCCATCGTGCATCACCCGCTCCAAGGTCACAAGACCTTCGGCGCTGAGCAAGGCCAGCGCCCCACTGAACAACTCGTCCAGCGCCGCTTGGTGTCCCACCCGGAAGTCCGACAAGCTGTGGTAATTGATGACTTCCAGGCCCGTCAGCCACTGGTAGGCCGGGTCGTATTCACAGCGCCGCGTGATTTCCCGCGCCGAACTGACCCCCTCACTGTAGGCATAGATCCATACGCTGATCAGCAAGTGCGGGTCCAGCGCCGGGCGCCCTGCCACCCCTTCCACCGCGCCGATGGTTTGGTGGAACGAGCTCAAATCCATCTTGCCCACCAATTCCCAAATGGCTCGCGCCGGATGATCCTCCCCGATCAGCCGCTCCACGTCCACCGTACGCCACGCCATCTGCTGGCGGTTCACCGCCTGCAGCCGGGGCGCGCCCGGTGGGGCCGGGCGGGATTCGAAGCCGGCGTCTCCGCTTCCAAGTCAGTCCAGATCGCTTGCTGACAGCCTTCCCTTTCACTCCTCATGGGGTCTCCTCCGGGTTGCCGTGGTTGCCGGCCGCCGGGGAGCGCGTTTCAGAATTAGGGTGTGCTTGTCCTCCACCACCCATTCGACTACCTCGCCCTTTTCGATCTCCAGGGCTTGCGCCAAGGGGGCGGGGCATATCAGATAGTACTGGCGGTTCTTGCCGCCCCGTCGAATTACTTGGACGGTGGATTGATAACCCACGCTGGCCTCCACGCCGGAAATCCGGTCGGAGGCCAATATATCATAGCTATACAGCTAGTCAAGAGTTTTTTTCTGAATTTTTTCACACGTTCTCACTCATCACTCATGCAGAGGGCCAACGCTGGTTCAGATACTCCGCGCTCTGGCTGGCGAAGGCCATAATAGTGATGCTCGGGTCGACGCTCACCGAGCCCGGTAGGGAGTTGCCCTCCACCACCCAGAGGTTGCGAATCTCGTGCGACTGGCCGCAGCAATCCACCACCGAGAGATCCGGATCCCTCGCCGGTGCCAGCATAGACGAATCCGCCGGAGGAGGCAAAAGGACACTGACAAAGCCAAGCCGAAAAGAACTTGTACTGCAATGTGGCGGCGGAAAGCGAAGTATGAAATCGACCCAGTAACCGCGATCAGCAGGAGAAGAACTACAGCTGATCGCCAGTCTGGAGACCCACCTGTCACCAAAAGGCCTAGCCAAAAGCAGACGACTATGCCGGTCACACCCAGGAGCAAGCCGAAAAGAACTTGTGAGACGGTTTTCATGGTCTCTCTACATTCTGGGCGGCGCATTTCCCGGGCCGAATTCTTCTGACTACGCGACTACCTGCAAAGGAACGCTCGTGGTTTGGGCCGAGTTAGGCCCTACCATAATTTGGAAAGCACCGGGCTCCACCACCCATGCCATTTCCAGGTTGTAGTAACCCAGCTCCGCGGGTGTCAGGTGGAACTGCACCGTCTGGGTCTCTCCCGGTTTCAGATGGACCCGCTTGAATCCCTTCAGCTCCATCACCGGCCGCGTCACCACGCTGACCTCGTCACGGATGTACAGTTGGGCTACCTCGTCGCCTTCCCGGGTTCCCGTATTGGTGACGTCCACGCTCGCAGTCGTCTCGCCTTCCGTGCCGATGGCCGCCGACGAAAGACGCAGGTTGCCGAACTTGAAAGTGGTGTAACTGAGGCCCCAGCCGAACGGATACAGAGGGGTGTTCTGCACGAACAGATAAGCGCGCTGCAGCGAGGGTTTGTGGTTGTAGTAACTCGGCAGGTCGCCCACCGATCGGGGGAAAGTGATCGGCAGCTTCCCGCCGGGATTAACGTCGCCGAAGAGCACCTTGGCCGCGGCGGTACCGCCTTCCTGTCCCAGATACCATCCTTCGAGAATCGCGGGGACGTGCTCGGCGACATAGTTGATGGAGAGCGGCCGGCCATTGATCAGGAACACGACCGTGGGAACGCCGGTCTCCACCACCGACTTGATGAGCTCGTTTTGGAGTCCGAGGAGATCGAGCGAATCGCGGTCCCCGAGGTGCTGGTCGTTCCATGCCTCGCGGCACGTGCTCTCGTTTTCTCCCACCACCACAATGGCCACATCGGCCTTGCGCGCGGCCTCGCTCGCCGCCTTGATCTTCGCCGGTTGGGTCGCGGGGTCGGGAAGCTTCACGTCATTTTCGTAAAAGGCTTCCCACCCCTGCTGCTGGTTGCTGATATCGCAGCCCTCCTCAAAGAGCACCTTGACTCCCGGACCCACCCGGTTCTTGATGCCTTCCAGAATGCTCACTTGATGAGCGGGCTCGCGGCCGTATCCGCCCAGATGCACTCCGGCGGCGTTGGGGCCGATGACGGCAATGGTCTTCAGCTTCTTTGGGTCCAGGGGCAGCACGTTGCCTTCGTTCTTAAGCAGCACCACCGTTTTCTCGGCGGCTTTCAAAGCCAGGTCGCGATGGGCCTGGCAGCTTGTGATCTGCTCCGCATAGTCCGGACCGGCGTAAGGATTCTCAAACAGTCCCAGCCGAAACTTGGCGGCCAGGACTCTTCCCACAGCCTTATCGAGTTGCTCCTCAGGCACCTTCCCGGCCTTCACCTGGTCGGTCAACGTGCGGTAAACCTCGCCGTTCGAGAGGTCGTAATCCACGCCGGCGGCGAGCGCCATGCGGGCCGCATCCGCGTAATTGGCCGCGACGTGATGATAGTTCGCCAGCATTTGCAGCGCGCCGCCGTCGGAGGTGACGTAGCCTTGAAAACCCCATTCCTGCCGCAGAACGCGGTCGAGCAGCCAACGGTTCACGTGGCAGGGTACTCCGCCGTTGATCTCGTTGTAGGAGGCCATGACGCACCCCACTTTGGCTTCCTCCACCGCCGCCTTATACGCCACCAGATAAGTCTCCCGCAGCTCCCGCTCGGCGCAGTTTTGGGGAGCGCAATTGCGTCCGCCGGCGGGTCCGCCGTAGCCCGCGAAATGCTTGAGCGTGGCCAGGACGTGGTGTCGGTCGATCATGAAGTTGTCGCCCTGGAACCCGCGCGTCGCCGCCACTCCCATGCGGGCAGCGAGATACGGGTCCTCGCCGAAGGACTCTTCCGTGCGGCCGAATCGCGGTTCGCGCCCCAGATGGACCACCGGCGACAATGCCTGGTTGATGCCAACCGCGGACATCTCGTCGGCGACGGCGGTAAACACTTGGTGGACCAGGTCAGTGTCGAAGGTGCTCGCCAATCCGATGGCCTGCGGATAGCTGGTGCTGCCGTTCTCCATGAAACCGTGCAGACCTTCGCCCATGGAAAGCGACGGAATGCCCAGGCGCGTCTTTTCCAACTGATATCGTTGCCCTGCGTTGCGCAGCACTGCCCGGTCGCGAGCGCTCATGTGTCCCTTCATATCAAACAACTGGCGGAAGGCCTCGCGAGCGTTCTCCTCTTTGAATTTGCCCGTCGTGTCGACGAGGCCGAAGTGCCGGCCGCCGGCAATTTGTTCTACCTTCTCCTCCAGCGTCATCCGCTTCAGCAAGTCCGCCACGCGCTCTTCAATGGCCAGCTTGGGGTTGCGATAGGGGGGAGCACCATTTTTCTCAGGCTCCGCCTGGCTCTGAACACCAGCCGCCGTGCGAGTCGGCTCCGCCGGCGCGCCAACCTCGGAAAGCAAGGCGGTTGCCCCCGTCAACGCGTACCCAAATTCTCTGCGATTCATATTCCCTCCCTGGGTGCTTCCGCGCCGCCCGGCTGTACTCGTTCTCAACACGGTCGTGTTCGTCCAGTTCGTCCCAGTCGCCCGAGGCGTGCTAGTGGACAAGCTCTTTTGGCTGCTGGTGCGCAGGTGCGAGGGTGTCAAGTGCGCCGGTTGTCGCCACGATTTGCCCCGGGGCGAAGAGCGCTCGACTGCCGTCTTGGGATTTTCATCTTTTCGCTCGCTATCGGGCGCCGACCACCGCGGCCGGAGCATCGGCCAATTGCCGCTCCTGGCGCCGTTCGACGACCCCGGCCTTATAGCCTATTCCTAGCGCCATGGCAAAAATCAGGGCGTTGGCCGGGATTTGCAGATTGAAGTCGGTGGCGCTGTGCACGAGCAGGGCGGCGACGCTTCCGATGCAACCCAGGGTGACGGAGCGGCGGTAGCGGCGTGAATCGCTGAGGAAGGACCCGATCATACGCGCCAGAAGAACGAAGATCGGGATGAAGAGCAGCGCCGTGCCTACCAGTCCGGTGTCGGAAGCGACCTCCAGGTAATCGTTATGCGTGTGATCGAAGAAGAGGTCGACGCCGACCGTCTGGTAATGCCGAAAGCTCAGGCCGAAGGTACCCAAGCCGGCACCCACCAGCGGGTAGTCGTGAATGAGGCGGAGGTCGTCTCGCCAGATCGGGACGCGCAAGTCGGATTCCTCGAGGTAGTCTTTTTGCCCGACCGCCTGGAAGCGTTCCGCCAGGGGGCCGAGGCCGATCCACATTCCATAGGCGCCCACGCAGACGAAGAAGAGGACGAGGCCCGCCAGCCACACGCGTTGCCCGGTCCTCAGTTGAGCGAGCACCGCCACCAGCGCCACACTGAGGGCGATGCCCACGATTCCTCCCCGCGATTTGGAACAGATCGCCCCCACCACCACGATCACCGCCAGGAAAAGATAGAAGAAGGCACGCAGCCCCTCCGAACCCCAGGCGTCCGGAACCCGACGGCTGCGGCCGCCCGCCACTCGTCCCTCCGACCAAAGCTGGAAACAGTAGAAGACCGACGCCACCACAAACGGCAGAGCCAGCTCCAGCAAGCCGGCGAAGTGATTGTGATTGATATAGGTGCCGGTTGCCTCCGTCGTATAATACTGCTTGGTGAAAGTGAAGATCTTCTGCCACCCAGTCAAATACTGCACCGCGCCGTAGGCCGCCTCGAAGATCGCCAAGCCCATGAGCGCCGCCAGCAGAGGACTCTTGCGCTTGCCGGAGTCGAAGAAGTAAGCGGCCAAGAGAAAGGCGGCGAGATAAGCCACGAACTTCATCAGCATCATCGCCGTGTCGTGCGGATTGATGCTCAGCGTGGCCGAGTGGGCGCCAGCGAGATTGGGGTCGAGGGCGCGGGCGGGCGAGAGGCGGATGACCCAGGACACGGGCAGAGGAATGAACTCCAGTGCCACCCATAACGCGAAGAGCAAAGGCCAGATCGGCAGATGAAGGCCGCTCTTGCTTCGTCGCCCCTCTGTCAACAAGACTAAGAGGACAACAGCGAAGAGCACGATCTCCATGAGGGAATAGCTGATCGGCTGCACGCCACCGAAAGCCAAAACCGTACCGATCATTACCAGTGAGAGTGTGAACTCAAGCGCGCTCCTCATTGAACTTTGGCGAAATCCCCTTTCTCCCTGCGACGTTGAAGGTAGCCCCGCACAGCAAACTCATGCGGTTTTGCTCAGGAGTCCGTGACAGACTGTCAAGAAGATGATCTTCAGATCAAAACACAAGCTCCAGTTGCGCTAGTAATAATTGTCGTACTCTATCCTGGTAGGTATCGATCTGTCGCTGCCCCGGGTACCCGTTGAACTGGGCCCATCCGGTGATGCGGCACTTGACCGTGTGGCGGGACACGCAAAACCCGCTGACGGCTGGCCCCCCAGCACTTCGTGGCAATGCGAGGTTTCGATTCCCGCTTCCAGACGAGTCGGACGTCTTCTTACACCACTTACAGGTGAACGCACCTGCCCTGTCTTATGAGCAGGCACTATTCAACCTTGTACCACGTCTCGGACGAAGTTGCGAGGAAAAAGGACAGGTTGCAGGTGCCAGGCAAGAAAGGAGAAAGAAGATAGGAGACAGGGGTAGCTCTCGAAACGCGAGCCGCCTTGATGGCGTGGGCAGTGAGGAGACGATCCACGAGCCATATGCCTACTTTTGGATGGATTGTCAATAGGAAGGGTGAATGAATCTTGAATTGAATCTGAATCCTGGTTCGAAGGCACCATCCCGCCGTTTGGATTGGTCTGATTGGCGTTGACCTCTGCCCCTCCGTGCCGCTGCGTTAGCGCCAGTGCAGGGGCACGCCCAAGACATTTACTTTCATAGGGTTACGTTGCTGGGCCGACGATTCCGGGAGTAACGGTCACGCTTATGGTGCAGTCACTCCGTCTACTCACGAAGACCCGCAGGGCTCCGGCCTGCCGCGTCTTGTTTTGACTAACTCACATACAACGTGAGCGTGACACTATGGCTCACTGTACCAGAGCCCGAACTCGTGCTGCCCGTCACTGTCAGCGTGTAGGTTCCGGCGGGCGTTCCGGGGTTAGGCGCCGGACCGCCGCCACCGCATCTTGCCAGCGCCAGAGTCAGCAGCAATCCCGAGGCGAGCAGAAGCACGGTGGAGCGCCATCGGCGGACGCCAGGTTGGCTCCGACGCCTAACGAGCCATGCCATCGCCGCCAGAACCAAGGCGAGCATCAACAGATCTCTTAGGCCCGGCGATAGGGGTGGGGCCGGGGGAAGTGGTCGAGAGCGTGGCGCGCTGACCGAAGGGGCAGTCGTAGTAACGGTGATCGTGATATTCGTTGCGGAATTTCCGACCGTTAGCGGGTTCGGCGAAACCGTGCAAGTGGCCTCGGAGGGAGCCCCGGTACAAGTGAACGCCACCGCCCCTGACAATCCCCCTTCACCACCCACACTTAATGTGTACGTTGCGAGTTGACCGGGCGCGACATTTGCGGACCTGGAAGAACCGGCGGATGCGGTGGAAGAACCGGAGGGTAGCGTGAAAATGAAATCCGCTACCGCAAGGGTGACGGTGGCCGTCGCCGTATTGTAATCCGCCGTGTCAGTTGGAGTGAAGGCGACCGAGAGTGTATCGGTTCCGCCTGCCGGCGTAGTTCCTGCGGCCGGGCTGTAAACGAACGTGCCCGGCACCGATGCGGTGGCGTTCAACTGCGTGCTGCTGAGCGTGGTGCCATAGGTGATCGGGGTGAGCGTGGCCCAGGTAATGACCGGCGTCGCTTTGTTCACCGTTAGCGAAACCGTCTGCGTTGCGGGCGTGTTATCCGCCGCGTCCGTCGGAGTGAAGGCGACCGAGAGTGTATCGGTTCCGCCTGCCGGCGTAGTTCCTGCGGCCGGGCTGTAGACGAACGTGCCGGGCACCGATGCCGTGGCGTTTAACTGCGTGCTGCTGAGCGTAGTGCCATAGCTGATCGCCGCAGGCGTGGCCCAGGTAATGACCGGCGTCGCTTTGTTCACCGTCAGCGAAACCGTCTGCGTCGCGAGCGTGTTGTCCGTCGTGTCGGTCGGAGTGAAGGTGACCGAGAGTGTATCGGTTCCGGCTCCCGGAGTGGCCCCTGTCGCCGGGCTGTAGACGAACGTGCCGGGCACCGATGCCGTGGCGTTTAACTGCGTGCTGCTGAGCGTGGTGCCATACGTGATCGGGGTGGGCGTGGGCCAGGTAATGACCGGCGTCACTTGGTTTACCGTCACGTTCCCGGCGACATACGTGAAGGAGTAATTGGAGTCCACGGCTCCCGAGCAGATCGAGGGATAAGAGCCCGCCGGGCTGTGGGCCGTCGCCGTGCTTGAGCAAGTCGGCGGCGTGGCCAGGCTGGCCGCCGTCTCCCCGTTCACAAAGCCGCTGTAACTGGGGGTGATGGTGGGCGCCGTCACGCCGTAGGTCATCGACGCGCTGCTGGCAGTGATCGCCAGGGCCGCGGCACCGTCCGTCACCGTTCCGTTCACGTAGCTGATGGTGTAGTTGCTATCCACCGCTCCCGTGCAGCTCGAAGGGTAAGAGCCCGCCGCACTGCGGGAGGTCGCCGTCGTGGAGCAGGTGGGCTGCGTGGTCAGGCTCGCCGACGTGTCCCCGTTCACAAAGCCGCTGTAACTGGGGGTGATCGAGGGCGCCGTCCCGCCGTAGGTCATCGACCCGCTGCTGGCCGTGATCGCCAGCGCCGCGGCGCTGTCCGTCACCGTTCCGCTCACGTAGCCGATGGTGTAGTTGCTGTCCACCGCTCCCGAGCAGCTCGTGANGTAAGAGCCCGCCGGACTGTGCGAGGTGGCGGTGGTCGTGCAGGTGGGCGGCGTGGTCAGGCTGGCCGGCGTGTCCCCGTTCACAAAGCCGCTGTAACCGGGCGTGGGGGTGGGCGCCGTCCCGCCGTAGGTCATCGACGCACTGCTGGCCGTGATCGCCAGGGCCGCGGCGCTGTCCGTCACCGTTCCGTTCACATAGCTGATGGTGTAGTTGCTGTCCACGGCTCCCGAGCAACTCGAGGGGTAAGAGCCCACCGGGCTATGTGCGGTCGCCGTGGTGGAGCAAGTGGGCGGCGTGGTCAGGCTGGCGGCCGTGTCCCCGTTTACAAAGCCGCTGTAGCTGGGCGTGATGACGGGCGCCGTCCCGCCGTAGGTCATCGACCCACTGCTGGCCGTGATCGTCAAGGGTACCGCCGTCACCGTCAGGGTCCCCGCCGAGTAGCTGATGTTGTAATCGGTCGAGCTCTGTCCCGAACAGGTGATGGGGTACATGCCTGCGGGACTGCCAGCCGTGGCCGTGCTACTACAAGTCAGCGTGCCGGTCAGACTGCTTGCCTTATCACCGTTGGCAAACCCGCCGTAGGTGGCGGCGAAGGTGGGGTTGGCTGCGCCGTACGCCCGCGTGGCGTTGTCGGCCGTAACCGTCAAGGGTGCCGCCGTGACCGTCAGGGTCCCCGCCGAGTAGCTGATGTTGTAATTGGTCGAGCTCTGTCCCGAACAGGTGATGGGGTACATGCCTGCGGGACTGCCAGCCGTGGCCGTGCTACTACAAGTCAGCGTGCCG
>JGI26339J46600_10000686_pt1 | contig 11398 bp, 9 predicted proteins | sample BogFormECP12_OM1_FD_46600 | JGI IMG/M metagenome (IMG submission 46600) | reverse complement strand
GAAGTCACCGACTCCGTAATGCTTGAGCCAGAATCAAACCAACCACTAACAGGACTCGGAGAATCATAAACAGAAGTCACAGTCAAATAATACTGAGTCTTGTAGCTGCCCGTCATGCTGCTGGGTCCTGTGACTGTAAACGGTGAGGAAGGACCACTGAACGTGTTGAGTTTGAACTGTTTGCCTGAAACAGAACTTGTGACTATAGAGCCATAAGAATATGCGACAGAACTGCCACTGTCGGCCCACATGGTGTATGTTAGGTCTCCATAGGTTTTCGTGTAGCTATTGACTGCAAGCACGATTCCTGTCGCCGTGGAATCCAGACCTGTTTGGCTGAAAGCCAGTTGGTACTGAGCCACATAATTGCCTGTGATTGTTTGGGTCGCTGTCACCGTGATTGGTGAGGAGGGTCCGGTAACGCTTGAAAGCCTAAACTGCTTACCCGAAACAGAACTTGAAACAATCGAGCCATAGGAATATGTGACGGAAGTTCCGGTGTCTACCCAGAAGACGTAAGGCAACGTTGAATAAACTTTTGCGTTGCTATTTACTGTTACGATTGTGCCGCTTGCGGTAGAGTCCAATCCTGTTTGAGCGAACGTAACGAGGTATTGGACGACATAGTTGCCTGTGATCGTTGCTGGCCCTGCTACCGAGATCGGTGAGGAGGGACCTGTACTGCTTGAAAGCCTAAACTGCTTACCCGAAACAGAACTTGAAACAATCGAGCCATAGGAATATGTAACAGAACTGCCGCAGTCAACCCACAAGCCAAAGGGAAGATTCGAATACACCTTGGCATTTCCGTTTACTGTCACAACGGTTCCCGTGGCTGTACCGTCGAGACCAGTCTGTGCAAACGTTATAAGGTACTGAGTTACGTAGGTGCCCGTTACTGTGGCAGCGCTAGTAACAGTGATAGGTGAAGCCGGACCCGAAATGCTGTTTAGCCTGAACTGTTGTCCTGAAACCGAGCTGGCAACAATCGAGTTGTAGGAATATGTAACAGAGGCGCCGTTGTCCACCCACATAGTGAATGGAAGATTTGAGTAACCCTGCGCTCCCCCATTTACTGTCACGACTGTTCCCGTTGCTCCCGACAACAGGCCTGTCTGACCGAAGGTCACAAGATATTGCAGCACATAGTGGGCTGTTGCCGTGTGGTTCCCGTTCATAGAAACTGTGATGGGATTTGTGCTTCCTTGCGATGTTCCATCTACGTCCCAATTGTTGAACCTGTAGCGAGAGCTGCTTGAAACATTCACGTAGCTCGGGGCCGTCAACGAAGTGCTCGTTCCATTAGAATAGAATCCTTGGCCTGGAATGCTTACTATTCCCATAGGATCTGTCTTAACGGTGAGGTAGTACTGTTGAGTATTTTGCGGGAACGGCAAAGAAACTATTATAGGGTGATCTTGAGTCGGTTCAACTTCTTGACGAGCAATGTTTTCAACCTTTATCACATATGTTCCCGCAGCAGCATCCCATACTGCTCCGTGACCTGATAAGTAATTATGAGTTTCAACGTGTCCATTCTTATACGAATAAACAAGCGATGTGTTGTTAGGCCACTTGGCAGTCAACACACCTATCGAGAAACTAAAGTAAACATAGTAACTACCCTTATGAGAATCAAAACCGATGTTACTGGCGTTTTCGAGCAAAATTGACGCGGTATATCCAGGGTTTCGGTATTTCTGGGCACTCGTGCTTGCAAGTTTGGGTTGGGTCATGTTGTCATATTTTATTTCAAAATAGCTTCCGGAAACGGGGGCCTTCGCCCACGTGCCCGTCTCATTCGTATAAACGGTCACAACGACGTTTGCAACTGGAGTCAACATGTCAGGTTGCGTGACTCTGAAGAATTGGACACAATTCACTTGAACCACAGCCGCAGTGGCAGCTGTCAGTCCAACATTGTCTGTAACTATGAGTTGAACCGTGTAGTTTCCATCCAGCGGATATGAATGGGTGGTTGTTGGAGAAGTCAAAACCGCTGAGTATCCATCGCCAAAGTCCCATGCATATGTCACTATTGCACCATTAGGGGAAAAGCTTGAGGAAGCATCGAAAGTGATCGTTTCCGTCGGGGTTGGCATATCGGGTGAATAGGTGAACGATGCAACCGGATTCTGCCCAGTCGAGGTTCTGCTAATCTGGATTGCCACAAAAGATAAGGCAAATAGTAGAGATAAAACTACAAGTATTATAATACCCAGTTTGAACTGTCGCATCGACTCCTCTCTCCCTCGCTACAATATCCATGGGTCTTGCAGATTTAAACGTTATGATATTATGTTCTATGTCAGTAATGCTTTCATTCAATTCTTCTCTGCTTTTCGACGTGCAAGCATCTTGACAACTGCTTAAAGAAATGATAACGAGATTCTCCGTTTGGAAATTAATGATTCCTCCTACATATTCTATTTGTCAGTGATTATGCTATTGTCGCGTGCAAAACTGACCCAAAGGTAATTAGAGCCTCCAAGATCTACATGGGGCATGGAGAAGGCTTTGGGGATTGGGCTAGCAGTCAAAGCGATAATTTTCGATTTGGATGGCACACTTGTTGATTCGAAAGAAGCTTACTTTGAAGCTGCCAGAATCGCCTTAACAGCTACGGGGCAGAGTACAGTTGGATCGAACATTGTAATCGAGATTCCAAGAAGACTTGAGCAGGACCAACCGTTAGATGATTTAATACATAATGTGGATGCCGGAAGATTCAAGGAAATCTACCTGAAAGCGTACTATCATGCCGCGATGGAAAAGACCAAACCTTTCTTGAATGTTGGTTGTACACTTGAAAAACTCTCATCAAAAGCCGCTTTGGCAGTCATCACCAGACGCAACGTTACCGAGAACGAGGTGAGAAAAGAGTTATCAAAGTTTGGTTTATCAAGATACTTCAAGAAGATACTAACATCTAGGGACACCTCGAAGCCAAAGCCTTCACCCGAGGCTTTCACCAAATGCGCGAAATACTTGAACATAAACATACGTGACTGTGCAGTTGTAGGCGACTCCGTAATAGATGTGAGAGCCGGGAAGAATGCTGGCGCCCGAACCATCGCGGTATTGACGGGCATCTTCAACCGAGAAGAGCTTCAAAGCGAAAAACCTGATCTCGTACTTCAAAGCGTGAACGACCTTCCAGACTTTCTTGAATGATAACTTCCGAAAGCTGCAGAATATTTCTAGAAAGATAATATAGCTAAATGCTACTGAGGAATGTTATAGAAGCCTTTACGAATAAAGCTTATTACAAGCGCAAATGTCTAGGTTAAGTTGGAGAGGGCTTCGAGACGGGAGTACCATGAACTTCATAGAGATATTACTATCAGACAAACTCAAAGAAAAGAACCCAATGCTGGATATTTTGGGTTCTGACAGAAAAGTACTCCAGATAGCGTCGCAGGACCTGACGAACTACTTGAAAGTCTATTGGGACCTCGTGGGAAAGGACGCGAGCGACTGTGAAATCGTTGAGAGACTTGAAAAAACCTTCAACGAGAATGCTGAGGAACTTGAGGAGTTTCTTGGGTTTTGGACAGGAATGTGGCTTGCCAAATGGAATGAACGGGTCAAACTGCTCATAGGAAACGAGAACTCCAAAAGATGGAATCACGTAGCCAAAACCCTGAAGAACGGCGAGACAGCATGGGCAGCACTCTCAAACCGCCGCGAAATAGAGGACATCATCATATCCACTCTCATCAGGAATTCTGAAATCTGTGGCACATCAATCTTGGCTGAGAACCTGATTAAGATGGAACTCGGCGAAGAAAAAGAGTACGATAGCGACGAGGAACGCATCGTGAACGTAGTAAACGACACGTTGAGGAAAGCCAGAGAGATGACTCAGAGCAAAGGCCCATTAATCTTCGTCAAAGTCGACAAAGCATACTATCAATCATGACAGACACAAGAAAAAGGATCAGCGCAATCTCACTCTATGCAGGGTTTTTGTCCGCCAAGAATATGATTTAATCACTGGCGTCTCGCCGTAGCCACAAGCAGCGCATCGCTTTTTGGTGACGTGATAGGATCTTCTTCCACATCTTCTGCACTTGATGTGAACAGTCTTGCCTTGACGCTTACCAAAAGAGGGTGTTCCCTTTCCCAACGCTGTCACCTAGGCGGTGGCGAGATAAGAACGACATTGTCTCCCCGTACGATTATGGCGCCGAGTTTCCTGACACTCTCTGAGGTTGTAGTGTCTTCCGTCTCTTCCAAGACAAGATTCAGGTGCTGATCGAAACCTTTGAGTCTTCCACGCAGGTTCTTTCCACCTTTCAGCCTTACGAGAACGATTTTACCCAAGTTCTGCTCAAGTATCTCAGTCGTCATTTCGCTCATTTTTGACCCTCAAATCCATGATGCCACTCCTTTTATACCTAAACCTATACATTTAAACCTTATCTAAGAGAGAACTAGAATGTCTGCAAAACACAGACGATACTTCTTGAAAGAGAAAGAGTCAAAAGAACTCTTAAACAAAGCCTCAGAAAAACTCAAGATCAACTTGAACCAGACCCTGAAAAAAAGAGCCGACGTCGAAATCATCCAAACAGAATCCACTCAAATATTCCTCATGGATGGAAAACCAATCCTGGCTCAAACCTCGGAGAGCCTCTATCCCACACTTTTGTTCACAGAGTTTCTTGAACAAGCCCCCAAAGTTACCGTCGATATGGGAGCAGTCCCACACGTATGCAAAGGAGCAAACATAATGGCTCCAGGAATCAGAAAAATCACAGGACAATTCCAGAAAGGCGACATCATCATCATCACAGACGAAAAACATAACAAACCAATAGCACTCGGCGAAGCCCTACAGGATACAGAACAGGCAAGAAATGCTAAACAGGGCGCAATAATCAAAAACATACACTACGTCGGAGACAAAACCTGGAACGAATTGAAACAGCTCGCAAATCCACAAACAAAAAAACAACCCGAAAGCTAAACATCAAAACGCTCCCACATTCAAGAGCGGCCCATTTTAGAGCCAAATCTTGTCCTGATTTCCTTCCAAAATCAAAGCTCCAACAGCTGACCCGACCGCCAAAAGAAGTAACAAAACCAGCGCATGCTCCGAACAGAAGCCCAGTCTATTTCATTCAAGCCTGTTCATGATAAACCTTAGAACTGACCTTAGAAACAAAAAGACCGGACTGACTCTGAACAGGTGTCCAGCCTGTTTTCCAACATGGTTCCTTAGGATTCAACATTACATCTGACCTTAGAAGTTGAGAGTAGGGGGTCGTAAATGCAACATTACTTTCCAGTTAACGCCCATCCTAGGCTTCATATATACGCAAAAATGGATGCGTATAATGCTTTACTAGACAAAAGACGCGACATCTCTTGCATCAGACTGGGAAACACTTAAACTCTTGAATGCCCATTAGAACGTGAGAGGACAATTTTGCCAGGGTTGGGAGGATTGCTCCACAAATCCAAGAAGGATGAAAAGGAACCCGAACCCTCGAAAGATGGGAAGGGAAAAGCCTACTTGAAAGCCATGCCCCTTCGGGAACTAGCTGACATCGACTCAGTCAAAGCGGAAGTTACTTCAGGAAACATCCTCATTCTGAGAATCACCCCGTTGGCCAACAAAAGCATAGATGACGTTAAACGAGCCGTCAATGAACTCACCGAGTTTGCGGAATCAGTCGGAGGAGACATCGCCAGACTGGGCGAGGAAAGAGTTGTCATTTGTCCTCCAAACGTAAAGATTTGGCGGGAAAAAACCAGCGTGTCAAACGAGCCTATGCCTACAGCAGCCTAAAAGTTTCCATTACTGCGGGCACTATGGTGCGTATCTCACATCTTCTCTCAATGAAACCCGCCATGCTGAAACATTTCGCACGTTCGCCGTGACACACAACGACGCGCTCGGGTTTTGGCTGTAAATGCGTCACATAATTGAATATCTGTCTTCTGTCGCTGTGGCCTGAGAATCCTTCAATCGATTCTGTTTGGAGTCTCACCTTAACGACATCCATTTTTCCTTCTGCGGTCATCAATGCGACTTCATTTAGACCTTTCTGAACTCTTCTTCCCATCGTGCCTTCAATCTGATAGCTTACAAACACTATTGTATTGTTGGGGTTGTCTGCCAGCGATTTGAAATATTCTATCACGGGTCCGCCTTCAAGCATGCCTGACGTAGCCATGATGATGCATGGTTCACCTTCAATGATTCCCTGCCGAATGCTTGGATGCTCCACAATCGTGAAGTAATCCGATTGAAACGGGTTGACACCGTCGTGTAGTATGCTGTTTCTCACGTCCCTGCCCAAGTATTCGGGGTAGGCAGTGTGAATCGCGGTCGCCTCAGAAATCATGCCTTCTATGAACACTGGAGCCTCTTTCATAACACCCCGTCTCATGTAACCATCCAAGATGAGCATGATTTCCTGTGCTCGACCCACCGCGGGAACAGGAATCAATACCTTGCCTTTCCTCTCCAAAGTTGCATTCACAATACCCGCCAAACGTTCCTCCGCCTCCATCCTTGAAGGCATAACGTCATCGGGTCCACCGTAGGTGCTTTCGGTTATGACAGTTTCAACTCTCGGAAACTCTGTTGTAGCTCCTTCCAACAGCATTGTCCGCGAAAACTTGTAGTCACCTGTATATACCACGTTGTGCAAGCCTTCGCCGACATGCAGGTGAACCATTGATGAGCCAAGAATGTGCCCTGCATTGTGTAGAGTCAGCCGGACATCTGGGGCAATATCTGTTACGACTCCGAACCGTAAGGGCAATGTGTGAAGCACTGCTTCACGCACATCTTTTTGATCGTAATAGGGGGTGACACCCTGCTTGTTGGCCACGTCCAGGTAATCGAGTTGGAGCAACGTCATAAGGTTTGAAGTTGGTGCCGAGCAATAGATCGGCCCGTCGTAACCGTATTTGTAAAGGAAAGGAATCAGACCACAATGGTCCAGGTGAGCATGGCTTACTACAACTGCGTCTAGCGAGCCTATGTCGAACGCTGGGTTGTCAAGTCTCGGGAATGCTTCGAATGGTCTGTTAGATCCAGGGTTTATGCCGCAGTCCAGTAGCACGCTGCTTTCACGGGTTTGCAGCAGTACAGCGGATCTTCCCACTTCCTGGAAGCCGCCTAACGCGGTCATCCTTACGTCTCCAACCTCGAAGGCTCGCGGCCTGAAAATCCGTTCTCCCACGGTGCGGAGAATCCGTTCGCGCTCTTTGCTTTCTGAATGCAAGTAGTGACGCATGTGCGTGACTATCTTGGATTTCAATGGTGGGCTTCTCAGTACGTGTGGTCGCCACTTTGTTCGTCTGATAATTTCTTGCAGGACGGCTCCGTTTTTTCCTATGACCAGACCGGGTTTCTTGGCGTCTATGATTATTTCACCGAGGCTGGGATCAAAGTTTATGTCCGTCACTTCCGCTTCAGGCGGCACTATGTCTTTGACGATTCTTTCGGCCTCGGCTTCCGGAAGCCGCACGGAAGGATCGGAACGAATAACAATGCGTTTTCTAATCACGTTTACGATGTTAGCTATAACGTTGCTTTGCTCGACGAGAACTTCGGGCTTCTTCGTGTAAACAGCAAGCGTTGAGGCTTCATACTCTATTCTCGTTACTTCTGCTTCTTTCGGAACATGGTTCAGAATGTATTGGCTGACCTCAATTTTCTCCTTGCCCGAGTCCTGCACCGTTCAGACTTCCCTAATCCAAGAGAAGCTGCTTCTTCTCCTTCTCCGACAAATCCCTGTAACCACGGTCATCTATGACAGAAACGTTGAAGCTGTCCCCGCTTGCTGCGTCACGCTTCATCGCAGCATTTACGGCTTTCACCACCACGGGCAGCATCTCCTTCACACTTGCACCCTCACGGAACTTGTCCTCCAGTATGCCATAAACCACGGGCGAGCCTGAACCAGTGGATACCATTTTCTCCTCCATGAGGCTGCCGAAGGGATCTATTGAATAGACGTGAGGCCCAGTGTTGTCCACTCCGCCCACGAGCACTTGCGCCATCAACGGCATATATCTGGCTGAGAATAACAGGTTTGATAGAAATCGGGCTGCAGAATTAATGGGCAACGGTCGACCAAGGTTTATCCGATAAAGCCTCGCGTTGGCAGAAAGCACGTCAACCGCCATCTGAGCGTCAGCTACACTCCCAGCGATCGTCATCGCCAAATGATGGTCTATCTGGTAAACTTTTTTGCCATGTTTGTGTGCCACGTAGAAACCCATGGTTACCCGCGTGTCCGAAGCCAGTATCACGCCGTCCTTGCAGACCACGCCTATCGTAGTTGTTCCTTTCAGGGTTAGGTTGTTTACGACATCATTGTTGGTTGACATTCTGCAATCTTCTCCCAAAACATACGAGCAGCATTAAATGCTTCGCGAGGAAGTAGCAAGTTCTATTCATTATCAGGGTGTTAATTAACATTTTGCTCGGAAACGGCTAAAGCACCAAAAAGGTCAACCGATACGAAAAGTTCTGGGATAGAAGCATATCTGAAGGCTCGGGGAGTGGTTGGCAAGGTTTTTTAAGCTTTGAACTCAGATCGGTATGAATCAGTTATACCTGCACTGTTTGAGTTGTGATACTGTTGCCTCTTAAGCATCATCGAATGCAGTTTCCTCGCGAGGTCATCGTTGGACATGGGGCTATTGAACATGTAGGGCCAGTTTGTGATCGCTTAGGGTTCACAGACTCCGCGTTAGTGATAGCTGGCGCGAAAACTTACAACATAGCTGGAAGAATGGTGAAGCAGCTCCTTGAGAAAAAGAAGATGAAAATTGACGTTTTCTTGGTGGAGAATGCGACGGTTCGTGATGTGGAAGCCGTGGAGAAGAAGATAAAGTCTGTGAAGCCACAATTGGTGTTCGCAGTGGGGGGAGGAACCAAGATTGATGTTGCAAAGTGCAGTTCGGCTGAGCAAGACATCCCGTTCATCAGTGTGCCCACGACGGCGTCACATGATGGGATTGCGAGCCCATTATCGTCCATAAAGGGTTCTGATAAGCCATACTCAGTTGTGGCTCAGGCACCTTTAGCCATCATAGCAGACACAAGAATAATCATGCGGGCCCCTTGGCGGTTCGCGGTTAGTGGTTGTGAGGACGTTATAGCCAAGTTCACAGCTGTCAAGGATTGGAAATTGGCGCACAAGGACAACAGTGAGTACTATGGAGGCTACGCTGCCAGCTTGGCATTGATGAGTGCAAAGCACGTGATGCAGAACATTGAATTAATGATGAACAAGAATGAGGAGGGTCTAAGAATCCTCTTGGAGGCGTTGATAAGCTGTGGAGTATCAATGAGCATAGCAGGAAGCAGCCGTCCATGCAGCGGCTCAGAACACTTGTTCAGCCACGCTTTGGATGTGATAAAGCCTAATCATGGAATGCACGGGGAGAGATGCGGCGTTGGAACGATAATGATGACTTACCTGCAGGGTGGAAACTGGAAACGCCTCAGAGACGCTTTGAAAGGCCTGAGGGCGCCTGTAAATGCGAGAGAACTCGGCGTGGAAAAGGAAGATGTCATCAAAGCATTAAGGATGTCTAGCAGCATGAGACCCGAAAGGTACACAATTCTCAATAAGCTGAACCTGAAACGTCAATCCTACGAGCATCTTGCAAGAGTCACTGAAGTAATCTGAGCAGCGACGGCGCAACAAAAAAACGTTGAGAACAAGCAGTGGAAATTAAGTTTTGGCTTCAGCTTCTGCGATTTTTCTAGGTTTTTTATGAGCTGCCGTTTTTGTCAATGGCTCGACGGCGGGTTCGCTTACTGGTTCCGTAGCGACCTCTGCTTCTTTTTCCTTCTTTGCCGGTTCTTCCAATTTGGCTTCTGGTTTTTTGGGTTCGGTTTTAAAGGTTTCTTCGAATTTGACGATGGATATTCCTTCGAGGAATTTTGATGTGTCCGCCGCTAGTCCTCTTTTTGCGAGTTGGATTCCTTCGATGTAGAAGGATTCTTCGGGCATTTCGATGTTTACCGTTGTTTTTGGTTTGATGGTGAAATGGAATTTGGTTTGGTCGACGGAGGGTATTCGGCGATGTATGAGGGAAGCGATCTTTTCTTCTGCGGCCTCAAGTTTCTTCCTCACGGTTGTCTCGTATACGAGGGTTTTGCCTGCAAGTGGGGGGTTGTAATCTAACAGAACACGTCCGGCTCCAATAGCTCTGACGGTGGCTGATTTCCCGCCGAGCTCGACACGTTGCCCCAGCGTGGGGGTTATGTCTTTGGCTAACAACTGTTTGAGTGGGACACGCTTGACCTTCTCAGGGTCTCTTGGGCCGAACGCTTTGTCGGGCGGGATTTCGACGACAGCAGGTTTGTCTACTTCCATCGAAATTAGGTTTTCGTCGAGGGCTTTGATGACCCATCCTTCACCGATTACGACCAGTTTAGGCTCATATACGTCGCCTTCCTTGAACATGTGTTCCTTCTTCGCTATCTCCTCTGACGTCGTATCGAAAACTTCACCTGTCTCTTTGACTTTGGCGATGTAATCCACAAGTATGAAACTGCCCTTCTGTAAACTCATCAGACACCCATTCTCCAACGGTGTTGGCAGAATAAGATCTGCATCAAATAAAAGCTTTCCCTTTACCTCCAAACACATCAGTCTCCAGAGTGGCCCATGCTTCTTCAAGGTCCAAGAAGGAAAGCGATAAACATTTGACTTGAACTTGTAAGAGTGCGGTTTCGTTGGGCCATGACCAAAACCAAAGATCTTTCTGCTGAAAGCTCTCTAAAACGAGAGGCCAAAAAGAGGAAGTGCCCTTACCATCCTGCACTTATGTGCCCATCTCCTGAACAACCCTGCATCTTCACGAGACGAGAGTAGCTCCCAAGACCGCAGTGCGAGCGATATTGGTCTGAGAATGGCTTAGCGCACGGGCTGTCCTGTCTTGGCTTCTTTGCTTCTGAGGTTTTGACTTTTTTGGTTGTTAAGGGTTATATGGTCGTTTACATGTGTGGGTTGTTGTTGGTGTGTTGCATGTTTGAGTTTGGGAAGGTGAGGTTTAGAGCGGTGGAGAGGGAGGATTTGAAGTTGTTGCATGTTTGGGAGAATGATTTTGAAGTCATTATGTATTCTAGGAGCAGACCTTTGAATTTTGTGAGTGTGGCTCAGTTGGAGAAGCAGTTTGAGGAATGGGTGAAGGATGAGAGGGATTTGCGTTTTGTTGTTGAGTTTGCTGATTCCAAGGAGGCTATGGGGATTGCTCGTTTGGAGAAGCAGGACTGGGGCAACGTGAAGACCGCGGATGTTGGAACCTATATTGGAAAGAAAGAATTGTGGGGGAAAGGGTTAGGCAGGGACATCACTGTGGGGCTGTTGGAAATGGCGTTCCACCAGCTAAACATGGAACGTTGCCAAGCCTT
>JGI26339J46600_10000685_pt1 | contig 11403 bp, 10 predicted proteins | sample BogFormECP12_OM1_FD_46600 | JGI IMG/M metagenome (IMG submission 46600) | reverse complement strand
GAAGCGCAAAAGTCCATTCGAGCCGACCTGGGCAAGATCGACGACATTCCATCCGAAACACGAAAGCTGATTGATCCCGTGGATGCCACGACCCAAGAAAGTGCAATCACGGCTTGGCAGAAGCTCAATCCGCCGAGTGGCGGATGACTCGTCGCGACCCTCAAATTAACTGAAAACAACTCGCCCAAGAGCTGTATTGGGCTTTAACCACAAGCGACGACGACGGCTGCTGCGCTTTCATCCTCGTGCATCAACACTCGCAAGTACCAAATCAACAGAAGCATCACCGGGGTCTCAGGCAAACCAGCCGCAGATGGTGCTACCCGCGCGCTGCCGCCGGCCTTGAAAAGGCCATGCGGACCAGAGAGAGAAACCGCGTCGCTCCCGTCCTCCGTCTTGAAAACCCATTCCGTTCCCCAGAAACTCCTCTTTCCCAACTGGAAACGGCGCCCTGAGGCAAAAGCCACCCAACCGCTGCCCGTCCAGCTCGGGGTGAATAGTGCGACGTCCGTCTCCGAGCCTGCCTCACGGACCGAAACCTTCGGGGACAGGAAGCCCGTCCTCTTGAATGTCCAGTGGCGCTGACCGTATTCCCCGGTTGCCAGGGAGCCACAAAGTTTCTCGAAGCGGAGCGTCGCAACCTCGCGCTCGTCGGATGTCAGTTGATAAAAACGGCGCAGAACCTCCGGCTGGTGCCATTCAAGCTCACGATCAACTGCCTCATCAAAACTCATCTTCGCTCCTCTCGCCACCAGGTTGCTTAGAGACGGCTCACACAAACTCGAACCGTTCACAGCGTCTTCCTGAAACAGATGATCCGCTCCATCTCGCTGAAGCCCAGCGCACGGTGAACTGCCGCGCTGTCGAGGTTGCAGATTTCGGTATCCGACCCAAGCTCGGTACAACCTTGAGCCCGCCCCCACTCCTCAGCGGCGTTGAGAAGCGCCGCTCCCACTCCCTTTCGACGGCTGGCTTCGTCCACAAACCAGCCTTCGAGGTACGCGACGCGGCCGGAGNAACAGCCCTCGGCGTATGGCCGGATCGAAACTTCAGCGAAGCCGACCGCGCGGCTTGAATCGTCCACCGCAACCAGCACCTCGGCAGGATTGCTCCGATCGCCGCTGAAAAACGACGCGATCTCCTGGGCATGCTCACCGGGAGGTGACGGCCAGAGTGTCTGACGCATTCGTTCCCAATGTGCTGCATCGCCCCGCTCGACCCGCCGTATCCGCACTGGTTTGTCCATGCCGGCCTCTACGAAAGCCCAACGAGGGTTTTTCAGCAACCTGCTCGCTAGTACCACCATCGATTGTCAACGTACCAATGGGTGGCCTCCTCAATAAGTTGATTCAGGCCGAATTGCGGCCGCCAACCCAGCGCTCGTATCTTCTCGGAATTGAGAGCGTACCTTCGATCGTGGGCGGGACGAATGCGCGTATCGTCGATGAACGTCATGCGCTGCTCGAAGGGATGGCCCTTCCCGGGAAAAACCACATCGGAACCATCCATAACCCGCAGAATGGCTCTTGCCAGATCGATGTTCGCCAGCTCATAATTCCCCGCGATGTGATAAATGTGACCCGGAGTGCCGCGGTCCAGCAACATCATAATCGCCCGGCAGTGATCTTCAACGTGCAACCACTGCCGAACATGTTTGCCGTCCCCGTACACGGAGAGTTTCTCCCCTGCGAGAGCCCTCTGGACGAAAGCCGGAAACACTTTCTGCGGATGTTGGTAGGGCCCGGCATTGTTTTCGGTGCGAGTGATTATCACCGGCAGCCCGTACGTGTGATGATAAGCCACGGCGAGCGAGTCGGCGGCAGCTTTCGTCGCCGCATAGGGATTGGTGGGATTGCAGCGGGAATCTTCATGGTAGGCCCCCTCGGCGATGGAGCCATAAACTTCGTCCGTCGAGACCTGGATGAACCGCTCGACCGGGTATTTGCGCGCCTGCTCGAGCAAGTTGTAGGTGCCCACGACGTTGGACTGAATAAAGGGGTTCGGATCGACGACTGAGTGGTCCACAAACGTCTTGGCGGCGAAGTGAACGACATAATCGATCCCCTCACATATTCCGGAAAGCGACGAGGCGTCGGTCAAATCCCCCTTGATCCTCAAGAGCGAACGTTCGCAATCAGGCTCCGCCAATCGGCTCTCGCTTCTCGAACTCCCGGCCCGGCCAAACGCCGTCAACTTCCAGTCCGTGCTTCTCAGCGCGAGTTTACAGAAGTAGCTGCCGATGAATCCCCACGCGCCTGTGACCAGCACACTTTTCATCGTTTTCGTCCTCTCCGTAGAGTTGCGTAACACCTCATTCGAAGAAGTCGAGAGTCGAAAGTTGAATGTCGAGAGTGGAAGAAGCAAGGTTCTGTGCCCGCTGCCATAAAGTCTTCAAGGGCTTCCTCCCTGTCGTCGACTCTCAACTCTCAACTTTCAACTTTCGACTCTCGACCTCTTCTTGTCCCTAGTCCCCAGCCCCTCGGCACAGCCGCCGGCCGCGGCTTCCCGCATCACGTGGTAAACGTCGGCGAGGGCGCGAACCTCCTTCGATGGGGACCGATTGCTAAAGAAAACGGCGTCGGAATACGGATCGTCGGGGTGGTACCCATGCATGCCGGCGGGCATGCGACCGGGCTTGTTGGAATCATTCCGCGCCAGCAGCCAGCCGGGATGCAGCAGGAAGATCAACTCGCCGTACCGCCGGTCAGGAAACAGGATCCCCAAATCACGAAGCTCGTCCTCGCTCAGAATGCGGCCGCAGGACTCCCCGCGCAGGCAGCCCGCGATCTTGGCGCGGGCGCTGCCGCGGAAAAACCAAAACCGGGCCATCGTTGGGTCGTAAACGGCCAGGTAGTCCTCCGGCATGGCAAAGCCCAGCCGGTCGATGTCGCCGGCCAAGTCGTAAGTATTCTCGACGGGAGTCATCCCATGATCCGAGAATACAGCTAACACGGCTTCCGGATCACGCCGTTGGGCGGTCAGAAACAATTCGCGCAGACGGTCCTCGTAAGACGCCAAGCGCGAGTCCAGTTCTTTCTCATCGTGACCATGGGTGTGGAAAAGGCGGTCCAATTCACGCAGGTAAAGGAAAAAAAAGCGGGCGTCACTCGCCTCAAGATCGTGCTTCGCCCGGGTCAGGATATCCCGATCGCTCCGCCGGTGGTAAGTATAAACACGATAAGGAATCCCGTCTGCCGCTAACTCGTCGAAAATCGACCGCGCGCCCGCGATCCCGTCGGGATCGTAGATGTTGCGCCTTTCAATCCAGTCGAACCACGGCAAAAGTCTCGGGCTAACGCTGCACTCAAAGTTTGACCCCAGGCCGAGCGCACGGCGTCCCAGTTCCTCCACCAGCTTGCGGGTGACCGGATGATCGAGAAGCCGGCGAGGCAAGAAGCCAAACCGGCGTAACCAGCGGAACGGCGATTCTTCGGGATCAAAGTAAAACAGATTCCAGTGACCGTTCAGCGCGGGCGGAACGCCCGTCAGGATGGTGGGGATGGCGCCGGAACAGAAGCCGAGGACGGTGCGCATCGGCACCCGATAGGGGCACAGATCGGAAAGGAATCGGCGGCCTTGAAGGAACCTCCATCCCAGAGCATCGATCAAAACAAACACCGAGAGATGCTTCTCACCAGTCGTGGTCATCCTTAGTGCTCGATTTCATTAGTACAGTAACATGTGACATGATCCCTCACCCGGCGCTTCGCGCCACCCTCTCCCCAAGGGAGAGGGAAGTTTCTCTTTGATTTACAGCCCTCTCCCTTGGGGAGAGGGTGGCGCGAAGCGCCGGGTGAGGGGTCAGGAAATACGTGGCCGTACTAATGAACCCGAGGACTTATTGAGCCTCGCATAATAGAGTGACAACTGTGCTTCTCAAGACCCTATGTTGCGGCCCGTCAGAGAAGCAGGGCCTGTAACTGTATTGTGCGAGGCTCAATAGCCGCCGAGTGCCGGGCGTTAAGCTCTTCAACTCAAGTTGAATCAAAGAGAATGACCATGGTGTGAGAACGACCGGGCCTTGCGCCTGCCCACTGGCAGCCCACCGATCTTACGAGCCCGCGCGGCGGCCTTTGGCGGCCGGGGACTCTCGGTAGTAGGAGTAGTAGTGGTCGTACCGCGCCTCGCCGCACGCATTGAATACCACACCCACCACATGAGTGCCGTCGAGCGCTGCCAGGCTTTGCTTCAGCGCTTGTTTCTGCGTCTTTTCGGCGCGGGCCACCAGAAGGACGCCGTCCGTGACACTGGCCAGGTGTTGGGCGTCCGCGAACGGATTGAGCGGAGGGGAGTCGAAGACCACCCAGTCGAATGTCTCCGTCGCGTACATCATCAACTCGTCCATCCGCGGGCTTTGCAGCAGGTCCAGCGGATTGCCCGACCCCTGACCGGCCGAGACGTAGTAAACTCCTAACGGCTCTGCAATCTTGAACGCCGCCCCGAGTTCAACGCGGCCTTCCAGGTAGTCGGCCAAGCCGGGCATAGCGGGAATCCCCAAAACGCGACCAACGCCTGGCTGGCGCATGTCGGCATCAATCAGAGCCACGCGGGCCGACGTGCGAGCGAAAGTCGCCGCCAGGTTCACGGCGACCACCGTCTTCCCGTCTTTGGGCGACGAACTGGCCACCAGCAGCCGGCTTAGCGGCCGTCGCTGGCGCAGTTGCAGGAGGCGGTGAGCGAGAAGCCGGAACTTCTCGGCGCCGGGGTCCTGTTTGATGGTGTGGGCTACAATGCGGTTCTCCGGGCCCAGCACGCACTGAACCCTTCCTACATTCTCAGAATTCGCCGCCCTCGTCTCGAGGGATTCCACAAGATCCCGCCAGGAAACATCCTCGCCGGGCGCGCGGCTGAAAGTCCTGGGAGCTTGCTCCCCCCCAGAACGGCGCAAGGCATCGAAGATTCGGCTCATTTGTTCCCCTCGCTCAGAGACGGAACGGCCCTGCCTACTATTTCCCCGTTGCCGCCCGGCGCCAAGGGAACAGCCGTTCCCTCGGTTAGGAGTCCCTTCTCTCTCTCGTGAGCCGCGCTCTCTTGCGGCGGCTCCCGGTGGTTGACGCCAAGGTTCGCACCGTCCTTCTGGAGTTGAAGATCACGAGCCACTTCCTCCACCAAATCCGGAAGCACCTGCGCCACTCCGAGCGAGAAGGCGGAAACCAGGGCGTTGTCACAGAGCGTGTTAATAAGCCTGGGGATCCCCCGAGAATAGAGAAACACGCCATCCAGAGCTTGTGGAGCAAAGAGTTCCGCGCCGCCTCCGGCCAGGTTCACGCGGCGCTGGACGTAAGCACGCGTCTCCTCCAACGTGAGCGGCTGGAGATGAAATCGCAGCGCCACTCGTTGCTTGAGTTGTCGCAGTTCATGGGACTCGAGCTTAGCATCAAGCTCCGGCTGCCCGACCAGCATGATTTGCAGGAGCTTGCCGTGCGGTGTTTCCAGATTGGTTAACAATCGGATTTCTTCCAGAACCTCCACCGTCAGGTGTTGCGCTTCGTCGACCACCAGCAAAGTTATGAGGCCCTGGCGGTACCGGCTGATCAAATGCCGGTTAAGCTGAATCAGCAGGTTGCTTTTGGAGGGCGCCGGATGATCAATGCCGAGATCGTCCACCAGGTACTGCAGGAACTCCCGGCTCGAGAGCAGGGTGTTGAAAACATAGGCATAGCCCACGCGCTTTTTGTCCAGCAGGTCCAACAGGCAACGGACCACCAGCGTTTTGCCGGTTCCGACCTCGCCCGTCAGGACCATGAAACCCTTACGAGCTTTGATCCCGTAGTACAGCCCTGCCAAGGCCTCGTGGTGCTTAGGGGTAGGGTAAAGGAAATAAGGATCCGGGCTCATCTCGAAAGGGCTGCGGGCCAACTTGTAGAAGGAGTTGTACATTCTAGCTCGCCAAGTACATGTAAATGCCAGACCCCACGGACCCCAGGATCAACACGGCGACAGCGGAGATCTCCAACGCCCGCAGCCATCTCCGGGTCGCCTGCTCGCGCTGCGACCGCAGCACTGGAATGCGAACCAAAACAGGCAGGTGAGTGCAATTGCTGACGTCCGCTTCGCTGACCAGGACTCCCAGCGTGCGCTCGCGGACCACCATCAGGGCAAGGCCCAAACCGAGCCCTACCAGCCAGCCGGAGATGGAGATGAGGGTCGGGTTAGGCTCGCTCGGTTTTCGTGGCAGACTTGCGGCATCCAACACCCGTAACTGTTCGCTTTGCCGGCGCTTTTCCAGATTCGTGGCCAACTCGGACTCCAACTTCTTGCTCAGCAGCGACTGGTAGTAAGCGCGGGCGTTCTCATAGTCGCGGTCAACCTCGGACAGTTGCTGCTCGCGGACCGGTGTCAGGCTCAGTCGGGATTGCAGATCGGTGATGCGATGCTGCAAATCAGCCATATCTTTGCGATAGCCGGCGATCTCCATCGCGTTGGCCTTCAGGCGGCTGTCGATTTCAGTTGAAGCCTCTCCCTTAGGCTGATCGGAGCCGCTATTCGGCGATGGCGCCCGGGAAGCAGTCGGGCTATCGACATTTTGCTTCAGTGACTCCCATTCCGCTATTTCATTCTTGAGGCGGATGATGTCGGGATGCTGCGGAGTATACTTCGCCTCGAGTTGCGTCAACTGGTCACGCAGGCTGCGGAGTGCAACGTCGGCGGTTCCCGCCGTCTGAGACCCGCCGTCGGCGGAGTGCTGCACGCTGCTTTGAGCGGCCTTCTGTTGTGCGGCAAGGTATTCGTTGCGTGCGGACTCCAGATAAACCTTGTCCTGCTGGGCTCGGGCGAGCGCATCCGAGGCGGCGTGGAGCTGGATTTCCAAGCTATTGAGAATTTGCAAGTTGCTCTGCTGTTGCTCGGGAAGTTCGCCTAGGTATTCCGTCTTGAGCTGGCGTTGCCGCTGCTCCTTTTGATCCAAGTCTTTGCGGGCTTCTTCGAGTTGGTTCTTCAGAAAGTCGGTCGTCCCTTCCGACGCCTGAGTGCGATCCGCCATATTCTGTTCCATCAGAATGGACGTTAACTGCTCGGTAACTTGCTGTGCCAAGCGCGGACTTTCCGCGGCGAACGAGATCGTGAACGTCGTCAGTTGCCCCGGCTGCCCTGCAGCCCTCACCGGGTCGATCTTGATCTCCTTACGCATTCTGTCCACCAAATCATCCATGATCATGTGGGTGCGGTCGCGCGGGTAAAGGTTGAACTGCTCGATCAGACGGGTGAGGCACGTGCGGCGGAGAATCTGCTGCGTCATCGACCGCAACCGGTCTTGCGCGTCCGTGGCCACGTTGGCAGTCACATACTGCTCGGGCACCTGCTGGGGTTCCACGACGATAAGGGCTTCGGAACGGTAAAGGTGAGGCCAGAAACGGGCGACAGCGAATCCCGCCAAGCCGCAAACAAAAAGCGGACCCATCAGCCACCAACGTCTGCGGACCAAGCTGGCCCAATGGTCGCGCCAGCCCAGTCTTGCCAACTCCCGTTCGTCGTTCGCGATCATATCAGTGGCCTAAATGTACCTTTGCAATTTGCCAGGAGATGCCGACGCTCGCCCGGTTGCGATCCAAGTTCGCATAGGTAAAGCCAGGTGCGACGGCCGTGCCGATGATAGGGCTGGAGCCGCTTTGAGTCGTGTAGTTGTAAGTTAAGGTTAGACCTAAGTGCTCGCCCAAGTCACGGTTAAGCGTGACGTTACCCACTCCAGTGGTGTATTTGCCGCTCTGAACTCCACCGAAACTTAACGCTTCATATTGTCCATAGTTCAGCAGAATGCGCCCTGTCCAACTTTTGGGCAAACGGTGTGAAATCGTCAGCGAGCCAAAGGTGCTGTTGACGGCGGTCAGAAGGCCACCCGCGCTCCCGACGAATCGCGACAATGAGAGGGCGATCCCGGTACCCTTGGTCGATGTCGTAGCGCTGAGCCCTGCTGACCAATCCCACTGCGGTTTGTGAACGCCGAATGGAACCTCCACGATGCCAGCGGGCGTCCTAACCCCGATCAATAAGGTCTCGTTAAGGTACGTATATTCCGGGCCCCCAAAAACTGAAATAGACGTGGTCCCGGAAATCTGGTAGGCGTAGGACAACGATGCGGTCTGGTTAGCGTACCCGCTGCTGACGCCCGTATACCGCGACTTGCCATAAGCATAAGTCAAGCTAAAGCTGCCCCGAGGTGAGGATTGATAACGGTACGACCAGCCAGCGTTGTATCCCTTGAGGTCGGCGTAGGTGCCGGTGGCACCGCCAGTCACGTTCTTGACATTCAGCAGGAAGTAGCTACCGTAGAGATCGATCGACGTGCGCCCGCTTTTGCTAAAAATGGTATCGACACGATCCGTGTTGGTAATCGTGCGCGTCTCAGGATTCACAAAGAACGGGACAGGTCCACCCGGCGTAGTAAGCCCCGGCACCGAGTCGCTACTCCCGCTAAACAAACCGTAGTAGGTCTCTGCAGTGATATTGCGCGCTCGCAACTGCAATCTGGGGCTGAGCGTTGCGGCGGCATCGAGATTCAAGGTTTGATTCACTCCGTCAAGTTGCGAGTATCGCTTGTAGATCTGGAAAGTTGGGGCGTAGTCGAAGTTGAAGCTCATGCGTTTGCGGGACGTAAGAAACAACACCCGCGGGCCCACCGACGTGAAGAAATCCCCGTGCTTGGCTGCGTTGGTACCAAGGATATCGTCGTCATAGCCGGAATTATCAGCCAGACTGAAAGTGAACTGGTTCAGCGGGCCAGTATCACCAGCGAAGCGCAGAACGGGCTGCTCTCCATTCCCGAAGGGAGCGAGTCCACCACCCCCGCCCAGTGGGTTGCCGCCGATACCAAGCTGGGCGGGGGCGGCAGGGATCGCGGGGTCCGGCTCGGCCCCAAATTCGGCGGCTGCCAACACCGGCGCCGACTGCGCCGGTGAACGGGCACCCACGAAGAGGAGGACAACTACGAGAGGCAAAGTTTTGCGCATAGTCTCCTCAGGGAATGATCAGAATGTCGCCCGCCTTCAGATAGATGTTTTGCTCCATCTTTTGCCCCTTGAGGGCCGCCTTGTAGTCGAAATACAATTTCTGCTGTGTCCCGTCAGGCAGCGTACGCATGACATGGATCTTCTTTGTTTTCGCGAACTGCGATGGTCCTCCAGCCAGACCAAGAGCGTCGAGGATTGTGGTTGGCCGGGTCANNTGGTAGGGGCCGGGCTTGGCAACTTCGCCGATAATGTTGAATATCGGGCTCTTGACCGCCTCCACGATGACGTTCACTTCGGGATTCGAAATGTACGCCTTGAGCTTCTCAGAGATAACGCTTGAAAGCTTGGGCGCTGTAAGCCCGTTTGCCATCACTTCCCCGATCAACGGCAGTGAAATCTTGCCGTCCGGTCTCACCGTCACACTCCGGGAAAGATCGGGCTCTTTCCAGACGCTGACGGCGAGAACGTCCTCCGCACCGATCACGTAGTCATCGCTTGGCGGAGCGGGTTGCGCCACCTGAGACGCTTGTCCACGGCTCGCTTGCGCCTGCCTGGACCGATTCTGCTGCGGCTGGCTCTGCTGGGCCTGTGACGCCTGACCGGCGGCCAAGCCGACGGCAATGCCAAGGCAGACCGCAAGCAGCGCGGACTTGAGCAAGAGATTCTCAGAATTAACTTCCATTGTCGCTTATCCCCTGTCTATAGGATCGTGACTGCGAGGCGCGGTCGGGGCCGCGACCGGTAGTCGTTTCGGCGGAAGGCCCGCCTCTTTGATTTTGTAAAGCAGCGCCCGATAGCTGATCTTCAAACTGCGCGCGGTTTGCTTGCGATTCCAGTTATTCTCCCGGAGCATTTTGAGAATGATGGTTCGCTCCAGTTCGCGGACCGCTTGGCGTGTCGCGACTTTCAGCGAAAAGGGCCCGTGGCCGACCATCTCTTCCACGGATCGGCTCCCTTCGCGAGCCAGCAGGTCAGAAGTGACGGCCTCTTCCGATCCCAGAATCACGTACCGTTTGATGAGGTTCTCCAACTCGCGAACGTTCCCCGGCCAGTTGTATTCCTGCATCATCCGCAGCGCGCCGGCCGATAGCGGGCGGGCAGAAATATTGTATTTCTGGCTGTAGTAGTCCAGGAAATAGTCGGCCAAAGCCGGAATATCGGCGCTCCTCTCCCTCAGAGGAGCAAGCTGCAGGGTAACTACATTGATACGGTAGAAGAGGTCCTGGCGGAAGCTGCCCGCCTTAATCTCCCTCTCCAGTTCGCGGTTGGTGGCGCACACAATCCTTACGTCCACCCGCTTGTCCTCCTGCGCGCCAATCCGGCAGAACTGGCCATCTTGCAGCAACTGCAGCAGTTTGGCCTGCAGTGAAGGATCCAACTCCGCAATCTCATCCAGGAATAGGGTGCCGCGGTTCGCCAACTCGACTCGCCCCGGCTTCGTTCCGAAGGCTCCCGTGAACGCTCCCCTCTCATACCCAAATAACTCGCTCTCAAGAAGCGTCCCTGGTATCGCCGGACAACTGACTTTGACAAAAGGGCCGTCGCCCCACGGCGAGCGGCTGTGCACCAGCCTGGCCAGCACTTCCTTTCCCGTGCCACTCTCGCCCCGAATCAGGACCGGAACGTTGGCACAGGCCACCTTCTCCACTCTCTCGTGGACCACTTGCATTGCTTCGGATTGTCCGAAAATGATTGACTCCGGCGGAAGGCCGCCCACGGAACCGCGGTCGAAGTCGGAGGAGCCAACTGACTGCAACTTAATTCCCACTGATCACAATCCCCTCGTGCTTCCTTCGTGTACCTTCTTGCACATCTAACGTCGATAGACGCCCCCCGCGCCGTAATTGCTCGGACAACCTCTTATATATCATACCCCAAAAAAAGCGCAGCAGTAAGAATGAAAATCCCAACGCGGTAAGACTACCATCTGCATGCTGCACTTGGCAGCAAATGCCCCGTCTCGGCTGAAAAGGGTTTTTCGGAATGCCCTGCTTCCGCATAAATGTTTACGAATTCATCATATCGGAACATCAAGTCATCTGCCAGATTGCGGCGGCCCGAAACGCAAAGCCCAATTATAACAGAAAAAGGCTGCACATGAACAGACAAACATTGCAGCTACTGAGGGCGCAACGCTGTGAAAACGGAAGATCGGGAATCGAAAAGCGAATTGGTTTCTTGGTGATCTAGTCCCGCTCGCTTGATCAAAGTCGGCTCGTTGGTAATGGCAGATTCTTTGCGCTCATCCCAGGTCTGCGTTCCGCCGATTCCCTAAGTGGAGTTACTTCGGAGGACCCGGTGCAACGAGACTCAAACCTTAACCTTCTGACGTCGGGAACCGCCCCCGCAACGCCTTGCCGGTCAATCCATCACCCCAGCGATCGATCGCGCGCGGCGAGACTCAGCGACGCCAGCCGCCGCCGCGACGAGGCCCTGGCCAGCGCCGCGCACGAGTTGA
>JGI26339J46600_10000683_pt1 | contig 11421 bp, 11 predicted proteins | sample BogFormECP12_OM1_FD_46600 | JGI IMG/M metagenome (IMG submission 46600) | reverse complement strand
GCGTCGAGAACCGCTCTGGCAACTCCTCCTCGACGTACCTGTCAATAAGCGCAGCGAACGTCACTGCTCCGATATGTGGAGCCTCCGAGTTGAGTTTCAGAAGAAGTGCTGCGACAGCCTGCCGCGCGGCAGCCTCGTTTCGATACTGTTCGACAGTCCCAATCGTCGTACTTTTGCGATTTCGGGATCCGCCGACGGTTTCGTAATACCGAAACTCCCACGCATCCGGCCCTTTCGCTCGCTTCTTCTTCCGCAAACCTCCGTACTGGTATCGTGTCCGCGTAAACAAAGGTCATCTCCTTTCGTTTTCGCGGCACGAGTGGCAGTTCGAGATTACCTTGGAACGAAGCCACCCGTCCAGATCGGAGATGCGGAACTTCCAAAGCTTTCCGATACGATACCCAGGCACATCCCCGTTGCGCGCCATTTTCTGCAAAGTCTTCGGGTTAATGTTGAGAAACCGGGCCGCTTCTTCGCTGTCAACCACGGGCTCAAGCGTGGATGTGGGTTCGAAGCCGACGACTTCGGAATTCGATGCTTGTGGGAATCGTGTCCCCGTTTGCTGGCCCAATGTTGGATAAGGACCGCTACTCATAAATGCACCTCACCTCGGTTCCCCGCACAAACACCCACCCCGGGAGCGCTAGAGCCAGCATTCTGTGTTTCAAACGTGCCGGCTACGACCGTAAAGCTTCCGGTGTTCGCTGGCCTGTGTGTTATGGCGCTGCTCTGAGAGGGCAGGTGGCGAGGAATCCCTGGTCCATAAATAGAACAGAGTTTCTTCCCCGTCAAATGAGGACCGCGTTAGGACAGCCGGGTCTTGCAAGCACCTGAAAGATCATCACTTAACTAACCATAGGCGCCGGCATTTGAGTGATTATCGCCAATCACCGCTGAACGTGAGATTAGTCGGGCGAAAGGATTTCGCCCGATTTGGGTGAGAACAACTAGGCTTATCAACCTTCGGTCTCAAAGGGCGAAGGCAATCCTTCATTCAAGGGGGACCCGAAGTGGTTCACCAAAAGGTGCGGGTCGACCCTCAACTTCGCCAAGGCAGGATCGATCAGCGCCCCGGCAGGAAGCACGAAACCGTTTCCGAGCTTTATAGGAGATACGCCCGCCCGCAACAGCATTCCCGAGTTCTGGATCGCGGTCGCCGCGCCGCAGGCGCTAATCGTCAAGAGCCGCTTTCGCCGTTGGGTTTCCGCTGGGACAAGCGTGAAGGGACGCTCGGGCAACCCTAATATTCCTCGGGCAGAAGCAGCGTGGTTGCGGACCGGTCCGCTTCTGTAATCGCCCACAGCTTTTCGCCGGCCGCCGTGGCGTAACTGCTCAAAATGCGAAAACCATGCTCAAGGCTGAATTCGTTCTCGACCCTGTCTTCATCCGGGAGATCTCCCCAGTCACCGTTCATATGCCGGTTTAGAAAATTGTGTACGTCCTGGTTGGCACGTATCAAAGCATCTATTGCGCCCGGTGTGAAAAGAATCCGGCCGAGAGGAAATGGCGGCCTCGCAGTTTTCATCGAAGTGCTCCGTTCTTTTTCTGACAACTCGCCCACTTCAGAAGTCGAACGTTTCGTTAAAGCAAAACGCAACCGGGCAGGAAGATCATCGTCAGTCCTGCCCGTGAGCGGATACCGTCAGAATCTCTGCTTGAATCGAGTGTCGAGAAAACTACCCAGTTTCGCGGTTGCCTTGAATTGTGGGATCGGTTCGAGGTCCTGAAAGGCTGAAGTGAAGGCGTTCGAGAGGCTCCAGACCGTACGAGCTTTGAATTCCTCGTACTGGGGCTCGAAGTACAAATCGTGGACCCGCCGCGCCAAGTGCCTGGGGACATCAAGTTCGCCTTCGATGAAGGCATCATAGATGATCAACTTGGCGGTGACCTCCGTTAATTGAGTTTGGCGCCACGTTTCCACTTGCTTTCGCATGGGCTCGAAATTTCTCTGCATGCGATCCACGCCGACAGAGATGGCATCCAGTAACGAAAAGGACTTCGAGTGCTTTGCCAGGACCGGCGTGAAGTCTCCGCTGAATGCCATGTTCGAGCAGACGAACACGCGATAACCGACGGTCAGCGCTAGCCGCATGCTCTTGTCGTGGCTGTTGCGCAGACCGATCGAAAACCGGCATCCCTCGATCTCGGTTTCGAGATCCAAGGCGCCGAATAGCTTCATTCCGTCCGGAGACACTGCGTACTCATCGTGCACGATGCCGATGTGTCGAAACCCGAGGGTTTCGACGAGCGCCTGAATAACCTCGTGATGAGGAATGGGGCGGTGGGTTTCTGTTGCCGTGGGTGTGGGAACGAGGACGAGCGCTTCCCGGGGGATAGTCCTACCCTCGTAGCCAATGAGCGTACTGGTTTCTGACATGGTTTTTCCTCCTGAAATGAATTGCGGATTTGCAGGAAGACTCCGGACGATTTTGATTGGCCGGGATGTCCTGCCTTGGTTCTTGCTTGGAAACGACGCGTGCTAAACGGCGGGTAGAAGGGACTGGGGCACCCGACCTCTCCTCACACTCCGAATCATGGAGAGCTATAGTAGGAAGCCGCGTCCGACCCTTTAATACGGGTTGGTTCTCTAGTTTCTCGACCGGTGAAAAAAAGTTGGCATGTGATGTGCTCAGGACCGCTATGGGTGGTTTCGGGGGCGGCCTACAGCATCGCAGCTGATGGGATCTCACACATAGGGGGAGTGCACAAGTTGAGATGTGATCGGTTGTGACAGCACCGGCTCGTAGTAATTGGTGGGGTCCGTGGCACCGGCCTCTGCATCGCAGACAAACCCGCGCTGTATCAATAGTTTGAGATGGCGCTGGAGGGTCCGGTCCCTCAAGCCCCCCACCTTCTAACGGTCCAGTTGTGTCCCGGAACACAAAACAGAGGCCTTTGCGATGTAACTACGAGCACCCACTCGTGCTCCCGCAATTCAGGCAGCGATAGCACGAGCCGTTACTCACCATGATGGCACCGCACTGCTGGCAGGCCGGTCCATCCCCGTTATGCCCGGTTAGTGCCAAGTTCACCTGGGGTGCCAGATCTGCAGACGGCGCCAGTTCATGACCGTCTTCACCCGCCCCGCCCTGGTCTGCGACCGACATTTCTTCTTTCGGCAAGAACTTGATGGCAAGCCAACGGAAAATGTAATCCATTAAGGATTTTGCGTAGCCGATTTCCTTCACTCCTGACCATCCGCTGGGCTCGAACCGGGTGTGGCTGAACTTCCCACATAGCACGCGGAGTGGTACGCCAAACTGCAAAGCCAGCGATACGGCCGTGGCAAAACAATCCATGAGCCCCGAGACGGTTGACCCTTCTTTGGCCATCCGGATGAAAATTTCGCCAGGGACGCCATCTTCGTACAAACCGATGGTTAGATAGCCCTCCTGCCCACCTACGGAAAAATGATGGACAACGGCGTTCCTTACGTCCGGAAGCCTTCGCCGATAGGCTTTCGCTCCTTCAACGATCTCCGGTGCCGTAGGTCGCACGCTGGAAGTATCGCTTGAAACTTCCGACTCACGCATCTCAGGCATCCTCCTTCCATCTCCCGTGCTCAACGGCTGGGTTCGCTTGCAGCCGTCCCGGTAAATCGCTACCGCCTTGAGGCCCAAACGCCAAGCCTCCGTAAATACTTCGATGATGTTGTCGGCTGATATTTCATTGGGCAAATTAACCGTCTTGGAGATTGCGCCTGAAAGAAAGGGTTGCACCGCGGCCATCATTCGCACGTGGCCCATATAGTGGATCGAGCGCTGGCCGTTCACGGGCGTGAGCGAGCAGTCGAAAACCGGAAGATGGTCTGCCTTGAGGTCTGGCGCGCCTTCGATCGTTTCGTTCTCCTTGATGTAATTGCCGATCTCGCTGGTCTGCTCTTCGCTGTAGCCCAGCCTTATGAGCGCCGCGTGCACCACGTTCGTTACGAGCTTGATCAGCCCGCCGCCCACCAGCTTTTTGTACTTCACGAGGGCCAAGTCGGGCTCAATGCCCGTGGTGTCGCAATCCATCATGAACCCGATGGTGCCGGTCGGAGCGAGCACAGTAACCTGGGCATTGCGGTAGCCGTGCTGGTCGCCCGAGGCCATGCACTCCTTCCACACTTCCTGGTTCGCGTACCAGAGGCTCGGTGGCACGTCGCACCCGGTGACATCATCCAGCGCCTTGCGGTGCATCGCGATGACCTCCAGAAACGCTTCGCGGTTCTCACTGAAGCCCGCAAACGGCCCCACCGCCTCGGCGACTCGCGACGACATCAGGTAAGCTTCTCCGTGCATCAGAGCTGTGATCGCGGCTGCATAGCTCCGGGCCCCTTCTGAGTCGTAAGGCAGGCCTCTCGCCATCAGCAACGCGCCCAGATTGGCATAGCCAAGGCCCAGCGGGCGGAAGTCGTGCGAGTTCTGAGCAATCTTATCGGTCGGGTAGCTTGCGTTATCGACGAGGATTTCCTGCGCCGTGATCATCACATCGACGGCCTGGCAGAAGGCGTCAGTATCGAATCTCCCGTCCGATAGGAGAAACTTCATCAGATTCAGCGAAGCCAGGTTGCAGGCCGAATCATCCAGGAACATGTATTCGCTGCAAGGGTTCGAAGCGTTGATCCGGCCCGTCGCCTTGCAGGTGTGCCACTTGTTGATGGTGGTGTCGAACTGCACCCCAGGATCGCCACACTGCCAAGCGGCTTCCGCGATCTTGCGCATTAGGTCGCGTGCCCGGTAGGTCTTTGCCGGCTCGCCGGTCGTGATGTTCCGGGTAGCCCACTCCTGGTCCTCAGCCACAGCCCTCATGAACTCGTCTGTGACGCGCACGCTGTTGTTGGCGTTTTGGAAGAAAATCGAAGCGTATGCCTCGCCATCGAGCGAGGAATCGTAGCCGGCATCAATCAGCGCCCAGGCCTTTCGCTCCTCATTGGCCTTGCACTCGATGAAATCGAGGACGTCGGGGTGGTCGATGTTGAGGATTGCCATTTTCGCCGCGCGCCGCGTCTTGCCTCCGGACTTAATGACGCCGGCAAAGGCGTCAAAACCTTTCATGAAAGACAGAGGACCCGAGGCCATGCCACCACCCGAGAGCCCTTCCAGGGAGGATCGAAGAGGCGAGAGGTTCGTGCCTGTGCCCGAACCATACTTGAAGAGCATCCCTTCGGTTTTGGCTAATTCGAGGATGCTGGGGAGGTTATCTTGGACGGAGTTGATAAAGCAGGCAGAGCACTGCGGGTGACGGTAGGCCTCGGTCGCCTGTTTCACGCTGCCTGTGGCGGCGTCCAAGTACCAGCCGCCACCCTCAGAATGGCGGCCATCCTTCTGCCACAGACCGCAGTTGAACCAGACGGGCGAATTGAAAGCCGCCTTCTGGCGAACCAGAAGGTGCGTTAGTTCATCTTGAAAACACTCGGCGTCTTCCTGGGAACGAAAATAGCCGCCCTCCACGCCCCATCGGGCGATCGTGTCGGTAACACGACTGATAAGCTGGCGGACGCTCGACTCGCGCTCCACCGTGCCGAGTTTCCCGTGGAAGTATTTCGAGGCCACAATGTTCGTGGCGGTCATGGACCACTCTTTCGGCACCTCTACGTAGGCTTGCTCAAAAATCACTTGGCCCTTTTCGTTCTGGATTGAGGCGGTCCGCAACTCCCAATCAATTTCATCGAAGGGATGCTGGCCAGCCTTCGTAAAGAAGCGCTTGAAGGTCAAGCCTCGCTGGGCGGGCTGGCTGGGGGATTCTGATTCATGGCCGTTGATTACGGCATTTCTTACGTTCGATCCTGACATCTCAACCTCCTGTGAACCTTTTCAAGGCAATGGCGGTTTCAGGCCAACTTTTTCACGAGATAATCCTTTCCCGGCTACGCCTTTTTGAGTCGCTAATAGAGCCTGATCCAACCTCTGCGCACCCCTGCATTAAGGTTGAAAAGATTGACCGCCATCCACACTTCTTGTGGAACTGAGAGTTCCGCCCTCCGAGTTCGTTGCAGCAAGACCTGCTGCCGCCGGTGGGACCAAGCAATGACGGTGATTGCAACCCACGCAAAGGATTCCCCTGGTTACTGCCTCAACTGCCGCTCGAAATTCCTGGGGGATCTCCAATGGCTCACCACCGCGGGAGTAGAAAACCGGCAGCCGCGAATTCGTCGCTTCTTTGCCTTTTTTTCCGGGTTCGATTTCGAGGAACCCATGAACTCCTCGAAACAACAGACTCGATTCGAGAGCGGGCCTTTTGCCAGCCGCTGAATCGCCAGGCCCGTGTTTGGTAATGAGCAGCTCGCAAGTACGCCCTGCCCGGAACATCTCTACGCGCACTAACACCGGCGCCACCACCACCGCGTGAAGACCGTTGATCCCGACTGCGTCTATGGGGTGAAGGTAAGTCAATGGCTCCCCCTGATCGCCAACGAAAGACACGTAGCGCCCGATCTCTTCGATCGCGCCGCCGGACTCAACCCCTCGGATCACGTAGCGCCGCGCCAAATGCTGGTGTTCGAGACTCACGTCGGGCTTGGCGAAAATGCCGACCTGGGCCAAACGGCGGACCGCTCGACGGGGCAGGCTGAGCCCACGACGAAGCGCAATCTCTGGTTCTGCTGGCATGAATGACCCCCACTATTGCGGTTTTTGCTGAAATCGAATCGGGCAGCCCAATGCTTTGCGGATCATCTCCTTCGTGCAACCCGCCCAACACTTGTAAAACCGTGGGTCGTCGATGCGAATCGCCAGGTTGTCGCCGCCACGGTCATGGCCGGCCTGGGCGCACGATGGGCAGCGAGTCACGTAATTGCGGCCCACCTTGCGAGCCTTGCCGACGTGCTCAAGGATCTGAAATTCTTGCTTTCCGGGGATGGAAGGCCGTGGCGCAGGTTCTGGCGCGCGCGGTTGGCGTATGAACTCTGCCGGCATTGTCTTCCCGGCGATAAAACGGGTCAAGTCTTCCTCCGTCACTTTTTGCAACTGGTTCAGATATGACATCTGCGCTTCCAGGCCATAGTCGGCTCCATAGAACCAATACCGACGCCCAGCCCCCCGGTGAATTCCCAATGGCCCCCGGATCGCGTTTCCAAACTCGCCAGCCCCAAGCTCATCGTGCTTTGGGAAAATCTCGATTCCATCGGCCAGTCCGCTTCCCTTGACCGGCACGCCCAGCCTCAATGCCAGGTTATAGATGTACATTCGGCAGTCTCGGGCCAGAAGCGGCGTCTCAAGGAATATCCAGAGATGCCCCCCACGACTGCTCATCTCTAGCGCGGGCTGGACCTTGTCCTGGCTCAGGTAGTACTGAAGCTTCACCAAGTCTTCCATGGCGCCCTTGTAGTCGGCGTCGATGGCGACCCACTTGCACCGCTGCGTGTCCGGGTTGATCGCGTAAAGGCCGGCGGTGATTTCCCCTTCGAGATGGCGCCGGATGGTGTCCGGCGTCAGGCTGAGACCCTCGCCGGTTTTCTTGCCCGTAGGCCGGAAGTAGTAATGCCGGTCGCTTCCCGGGTGCGGCCGGTCGGACTGGAGGGTGTAGGCCCGCCGGTTCACGAAGAGGCGGAGGTAGTCCGCCACCATACCGGCTGGCGCATCTAGCCGAAGCCGCTGCATCTTTTCCTCCGTGAAGCCCGGTGGGCGCCATAGGTCCATACAGACTGGTGATAAAACGAGAAATATTTTCAGTCAAATGAGCCGATGGGCAATTGGGCCGATACCGTGTTTTCAATGACTTACGACGAGGTGGGTTTGGTTCGCTGTCTGACTCTGTCGTGGGGAGTTGTCTTCAGGCTGGGAGCCTTCCGAGGACCTCGGGTGATTGGCCGGCTGTGACCAGCCATTGGACGGGCGAGGTAAGCAACGCGGGGGATTCTGCAAGCTTGAAGAAATGGCATTGCTCGATCAGAACATCGAATTCGGAAGGGCTGTACCCACCGTAGTTCCGGTCGTTGAAATCCACCCAAAGCCAGACGCACTTTTTCCGGTCATAGACGTAGACCGCTCCGCAATCGGGGGCGTCGGCGTGGGCAAGAAAAACCACCAGGGCCGTGGGGAACTGGAACCATCGAAGGATCTTGGGGTGCTCGGCGAACTCCAACAGCTTGGTAACCGCTTGGTCTACTGTTTCCAGTGTCGTTAACCCGAACATTTTGCTGACTTTCATTTGTCCAAACACTTTTGGCTCCTTTCGTCGAGGTGAATTTGAAGAGTGAAATGGCTCATTTGTAGGATGTCAGAATTAGTGAAAATTCGTGTCAGAGTTCCTGAAAATTTGTGTCACAGTAAGTGAAAAAACCCTACATGGCGGATCTTGGCGGCCAACTTCGGGGGTTCAAGCGACCGCTTATGCCTTTTTTCTTCCTTGCCGCGCCCTTCGAAACTGGGCATACAGCACTACTTCTTTAAGATCATCGTCATCTAGATCGCCAGAGGCACTGAGAAGGTCGTTCATTCGTGAGGCGGGCTGAAGCTGGGGAAAGAAGATGGTAACTGGCACCCCAAAGAATTTTGCTAGCCGTTCCAAGTCTGAAATCGATGGTTTGTAAGTAGCGGTCTCCCAGCGGGAGACGGTGTTGGCCGTCGTTTTCATGGCCCGCGCCAGATCCTCTTGGCTAATGCCATTTCCTTTCAGTGTAGTCCTTAGCTCGCGGATCTTTTCACCTATTTGCTTGTAAATATCTGTTGTGTGCATCCCCATGGCTACCCTCTAAAGGATATACATATCATTTTTCCGTTGACATTCAATTCGTCTTGCGCTTAACTTCCTTAAAGAGGATATTATAATCCTCTAATAGGATCAAGGAAAAAGGAAAAACATGCCATTCTTCGGAGCCGGGAGGAGCCCAGATGCAGGTGCTGACTGAAGGGCCTCGCCGCAGCACCCTGACTTTTATTGCGACTCGGGAATCGACTGAGTCGACAGATTTCAATCAGCTGCGGCGGGTGCGTGAGCCAGTAAGCCGCGCGAAGTCCGGAGTCCAGGGTAAAGTTGCTGATGTTTTCAGCGAGCGCTCGCGACACGCGGAATCGCAAAACGAGCTCAAGGCATTCCGGGTTCTGCTCGCCACCGCACACCCCGACGCCTGGCAGGAACAGCCACTGGTTCTCAAATACGGTCGTGAAGGGAAAAACTGCCGCTACACACCGGATATCCTGGTTGTTTGGGACAGGCATCGGGAGGTAGTGGAAATCAAGGAGGACGCGGAGGCCGAATTGCCTGAGAACCAGGAACGGTTCACCGTAATCCGAGAACTATTGGGGGACCACGGATATCATTTCCGGCTTTGGAAGAAATCTGAAATCTGTGCGGAGCCGCGGCTGACCAATGCCGGGCTTGTCTTGCGTTACCGCTCAGTTGAGGTGTCGGCCGTCGAGCGTGAAAGGATCCGCTGTGCGTTTTCGACGGAACCAGAAGCCTGCTTGCATGCCTTCCGTGAAAGACCGGGAATCACCCTTCAAAGCATCTTGCGCATGGTTCTTGAAGGCACTCTGTATGTTGACTGGTGGGAACCACTGACCCTGGCATCTCGTGTGAGCATTACTCCCATTGGCCGCCAAGTGTGGCCGTTGCCTCCGCTATATCTTCACGCAGCTGTTCGAGGGAGGTCTCATGTCGCTGAACGCACTCAGGAAGGGGCAGCATGTTAAGATTGGCGCAGCCAAATTCCTGGTCCTGCAGAAATTACCAAATTGCCGGTGGCAGTTGCTGAATACCGTCACAGGTGAATGGTGTGCATTTGCTGAGGACGACCTTCTCGACCGATTCGCGCGGAATGAGCTGTCATTCATCGCGGGCGATCAAGCGGACAGCGCCACTGACACCGTCGCGGCAAAGCTCCCTCCTGATCTTCCCGTCTATCCGCCGCCACAACTGATCACGCTCGCCAGAAATCGTGAGCAGTATCTGAAGGAGATTGATCGGAGACAGCCAATTTCGATCACTAGCGCGAGCATGGAACCGCTAATCCGAGCCGTCGCGGAGCGAATCAAAGATGACAAGCCGCCGAGTTGGCTCACGCTCTGGCGGAGTTATCGTCAGTGGGTGGGGGCGGGCCGCGACGTTCGGGCAATCATTTTAAGGTACGGCGATCGCGGCAAAACCGGCGCCCGCATTGCCCCGGACGTGCGCATGGTTAGCAATCAGGTCATCGACGAGCTATATATGACGACTGAACGGAAGCGGGTACCCGAGGTGCACCTTGAAATCGTGCGTCGCGTTACCGATGCAAACAAATTCCGGCTGCCAAGCGACCAAGTGCCGGCTCCCAGCCGCAGCACGATTTATCGCGAGATCGGGCGCCTGTCGCCTTACGAGGTCATGGTGGCGCGTTACGGTAAACGCCGCGCCGATATGGAATTTCGAGTGTCGACCTTGGGGCCTATAACCACCCGCGCTCTCGAGCGGGTGGTGATGGATCACACGCCGAGCGACCTCATCGTCGTGGACGACGCCAGTATGTTGCCCCTCGGTCGTCCGACGATTACCACGGCGCTCGATGAGCATACTCGTTGTCCCATGGGCTTCTACACTGGCTTCGAACCGCCGAGTTGCTTGTCGGTGATGAGGTGCCTCAAACACGCGATTCTCCCCAAGACCTATGTCCCACGGGAGTTCCCTTCGGTCAACAACCGCTGGGAGTGCTATGGCGTGCCGGAAATCGTGGTGGTTGATAACCCGCCCGAATTCCATTCCCGTCACTTCGAACGTGCGTGTCTCGAAATCGGGACGGATATCCAATACGCCAAGGTTCTCGTCCCGTGGTACAAGGGTAAGATCGAGCGGTTCCAGGGCACCATGAATCATGATTTGATGCACGGCAATCCTGGAACTACTTTCAGCAATATCTTGGAACGCGACGACTACGATCCCGGCCGGCACGCTGTCGTTCTGCTCAGCACCTTTCGCGAAATGCTCCATAAGTGGGTCATCGATGTGTATTTGCAAACACCCCACCGCGGCATCAGGGACATACCCGTGCACCGATGGCACACTGAGATGAACGACTTGCCACCCCCATTACCAATGAGTGCCGGCGAGCTGGACATCGTGCTCGGGATGACGACTCAACGCGTAGTGTTTCACTATGGCATCGAGTTGGAGGGATTGAAGTACAACGGCCCAGAACTCGGCGAAATGCGTCGGCAAATGGGTCCAAGACCAAAGGTCGATCTCACATTCGATCCCGGCGACCTTGGTCACATCAATGTGTTCAATCCGGCGAAGGAAAACTATGTCTGGGTACCCGCTGTTGATCAGGCATACGCCACAGGGCTTTCCCTTTGGCAGCACAGGGTCATCCGCCGCTACGCTCAATGCCAACTGAATGAACGCGCCAATGTGGTGGCGTTGGCGCAGGCCAAAGCAGAAATCCGTGCGTTGGTGGAGCGCGATTTCAATCGCAAATCGACTCGTGGCCGGAAACGTCATGCGCGATTTATGGAAAATCACGCAACA
>JGI26339J46600_10000681_pt1 | contig 11455 bp, 6 predicted proteins | sample BogFormECP12_OM1_FD_46600 | JGI IMG/M metagenome (IMG submission 46600) | reverse complement strand
GTGGTGAGCAGCGTGCGCTCGACGGGATAGGTGGGCTTGCCGGTCAGAAACATTTTTTCCATGTTGTTCACCAGCGGGCTGAAGAAGTCGGCCAGCGTGGTTCGCCCGTCGGGCATGGGCAGATACATTTGCGTCGAGAAGGGTTCGCGCCGACCGTCCACGTCCGCGGCAAAGTTGAAGTCCCTCACTAGCCCATTCAGCAGAATCATGGTGCAAGCCAGGCCGTCGTTATGCTCGTAGTGGTAAGCGACGGGGTCCTTCACCAGCCGGCGCAAATCGTCATCCGTGGGGAGGACGTCATTGAAGCCCGGCCGCGCCGGAGTGAGCGTGTGGCTGCGGCATAAAGCCGCCTCCATCAGGCGGCGCGACCAGCGGCCATCACGCAAGGCATCCCAGAACTTCTCGCCCCGGTAGGCCTGGAGCCATTTCACTCCCGTTTCTCCGCCCGCCCGCCGCTCCACCATGCCTTGGATGGTTTCGAGCACGTGGAAATCATAGCTGTCCACGCCCCCGTAACCCACGCACAGCGCTTCGCGGAGGCGCGACCCCAGCGGCATTTCCACCGAGGGAATCCGCCACGTCACCGGCAGGCTCGATCCGGCCATGTAAGCGAAACCCATGGCGCGTGAGGTCTCGACCATCTGCTTCGCCCAGTCCCAGTTCCACGACAGGTGCTTGTCATTGAACATGGGGACCGACCGCCCGCTATCTTTGAATACCTCGATGATCTTCTGGAAGAATTCCCAGCGGGGGTATTGCGTCTGGCCCTTTTCGTTGCGCGGGTAGTCGCCGTGCTCACCCACCACCACCACGCCATCCACCGCCAGCTTGCTGCCTCCCAGCGTCAGCGCCTCGGCGATGGTGGGATAAATCCGCATGGAGGGAAATTGTTCGCCGCGGCTGCGGCTGAGATCACCTTTCCCTACCTGATCCACATAGAGCGAGACCAGGTCCATTGGCGGCCGATGGTGCGTGCCCATCCATCCATAACCGTAAAGGAAGCGGTCCACGATGTGCTGGGCGTGCGAGAATTTGAAGTAGGTGGTGACAACCGCAGCAAGCTTGGGGCGATCGATGCTCATGTGCCGAAACCGTGCTCCGGTGTTGGTGCTTTCGCATTACGGCCGAAGGATAACCTACGCCGGAATGGGTCTGGATGCAACGCCCTTCAGAAGCCTTCCACCATCCAGACATTGCTGCTCAAGGCGCCGCCCCGTATAGCCATGTAGCGGCCGTCCGGCGAAGGAATGCCCCAAATTTCGGCGCCCGCTCCCCTGTACTGCCATAGCACCCGCGCATTTCCCTTCAAATCGACGTACAGGAGGGTGCGGCCTTGTGGCGAGGCAGAGCCGGAGTAAAGTCCCTTTCCGTCCGGCGACCAATCAAGACCGGTGCTGTTCGGCCAACCCTTCACCGTGATATCGCGGTCGGAGCCACCGGAGAGCGAAAGCAACCGAATGTGAATCTCGACTTCGCCATGTTTCGAGATCGCCAGCGTAGCACCATCGGGAGATAAGGCGTCGGGGTACCAAGTCGTGGGATCTTTGTCGATGGTCCGGAGTACCCTGCCTCTGCCTTTCAGGGGATCGAATGCTGTGATGATGAGCTGTTTCTGATCCTGGCTCGACTCCGTGATCTCGCAGAGGCTTGCCGGAGCGCGAGCGCACCAGTAGCTCACCCAACTTCGCGTCTCCAGCACAAATTGAGGCACTCCACCGGCGACAGGGAAGCGCATCAGGCGGTCCGGAAGCGATGGACCCGCAGTGGTTTTCGGACTCTCCACGTAGAGTATCCAGGCGCCATCGGGGCTAAGGCGTGGGAGGACCACGCTTTGAGGTCCGGTGACCAGAAGCTCCGCGCTATCCTGGCCCATCGCCTGCTTGAAAATCCTCATGGCGCCGTTCCGCTGCGAGTTGATCAGTACGGCCTTGCTGTCCGGTGTCCACGCCGAGGGAAAACCAAAGGCCTCGTCGTTCGTCAAGCGCCGAGGCGGGCTCATGCGTGTCCCCCCTGCCGACAGTTGCCCGATGTCGGTCTGCCCCAGGTCCTCCTGCCTCAGGAACAGCAGGTGTTTGCCATCCGCGCTGGCGCTCAATCCCTGAAGGTAAGATCCCGCCCACTGGGTCATGCGCCTCGGTTTGCCGTTGGGTGCGCCCGCATGGGGGTCGACGCCGATTTGCCAGAGATTGTGCCCACGCGAATAGACGATCCGCCCGTCCGGAAGCCAGCATAAAGATCCCACCCATAGGTCCGGGTCCGGCGCAAGCACAGTCCGGGTCGCCCCCTTCAGGTCGGAGGTTTCCAGCGACTTCTGGTACTTCTCCGGAGTGCGCTGCCCCCGCAGGTAGGCCAAGCGCTGTCCATCCGGTGACCAGTGGATGGCGTCGAGCCACTCATTTTCTCCCAGCGCCAGGACCTTTTGCGGGTTGTCTCCCTGGCTGCCCATCACCCAGATTTCGCGAGCGTCTCCCGACGTCCCGAGCGGAGCGAAAGCGATGCGTGCCCCGTCCGGCGAAACCTCAAGCCCCAAGGCGCCCTCGCGCAGCACCCGGGGAGACTGGCCCAACATGGAGACCGTCCACATGCTCTTCTGGCCGCCCACTTCGTAGATATCGGTGAGTAGTTGGGTGCCGTCGGGAAACCACGACGCGACGTCCCAGTAAGCGCTGGCTGACACTCCGGCCGGCCTGGGGAGGGTTCGTTCTTCATCTGTCGAGAGCAGCTTTACGTGAATCCCGGCCGGGTCGGAGTAGGCAAGGTATTTGCCATCAGGAGAAATGGCGGCACTCTGGACAGCGTTCTCGTTGGAGTTGAAAGTCAGGCGTTTCTGCGTCAACTCGACGGAAGGCTCGGCTGAAGGCTTGGGAGGGCGGCGCAGGAGGTGCCACGCGAGGCCAGCCAGGGCAACCACCACAACCGCCAAGGCAACAGCCCCGATCGCAGCTTTCTTGTGACGCTTGACGAGGCTGGCGACGATGACGGAATCCGATGACGCCGTTTGTAGCGGCGGTGTCCCCACCGCCGTGGGTAGCGATGACGCGGTTCCCACCGGGGACGGCGATGAGGCCCCTTCGCTCCGCTCAAGGGCAGGCCCCGCCGCTACCGCACGGCCCGAGCTCGTATCGCGCTTGAGACGCTTCAAATCCGCGCGCAGCTCGGCAGCCGATTGGCAGCGCAGGTCGCGATCTTTTTCCAACGCCTTATTGATGATTCGCTCCAGCTCAAGCGGGCATTCGGGATTCAACCGCACCGGCGAGGTCGGAGCTTTGTTGAGAATTCCGTCGAAGATCGCCGCCGTGGTGCTGCCCGCGAAGGCTTGCCGCCCGGTGGCCATCTCGTAGAGCACCACGCCCAGACTGAACAGGTCGGTGCGCGCGTCAAGCTCCTTGCCCAGGGCCTGTTCGGGCGACATGTAGGCCACCGTCCCCACCGCCGTCCCCGGGCTGGTGAGATGCTCTTCCGCCGCCCCGGCGGTGGGCATGGCTGTAGCGGCGGTGCCTGCCCTTGAGCGGAGCGAAGGGTCCCCATCGCCGGCCTGACGGCGGTCGGAGACCGCCGCTACAATCAATTTCGCCAAGCCAAAGTCCAGAATCTTCGCCTGTCCGCGANTGGTGACGAAGATGTTGGCCGGCTTGATGTCGCGATGCACGATGCCCTTGGCGTGCGCCGTATCCAGCGCGTCGGCAAGCTGGATGCCCAGCTCCAGGATCTCATCGACCTTGAAGGGCTGGGCGCTGATGCGGTGCTTCAGGGTCTGCCCCTCAAGGAACTCCATCGCAATGAAGGGCCGGCCCTCGTGCTCGTCAATATCGTGGATCGTGCAGATGTTGGGATGATTGAGGGCGGAGGCGGCCTGGGCCTCGCGCCGGAAGCGCTCCAAGGCTTGAGGGTCCTTGGACATTGCTTCCGGCAGGAACTTGAGCGCCACAAAGCGACGGAGCTTGGTGTCCTCAGCCTTATAGACAACACCCATCCCCCCGCCCCCGAGCTTCTCCAGAATGCGGTAGTGGGAAACGATCGTACCGGTCATTGCGCTGAGCCTCAATTAACCACGACACGAAATGCCCTAATGATGAAGATATACTAATGGTAATCACCGCGAAGAGCAAGCGAGTGTAGCGCGGACCCAGGGTTCCATCACAGTCCGACGGGGGATGAAAAAGACCCCTCACCCACCGCCTTGCGGTCCCCCCTCTCCCCTGGGAGAGGGCTGTGATTTTGCTTTCTTTCCCTCTCCTTTGGGGAGAGGGGGGACCGCAAGGCGGTGGGTGAGGGGTCCCTTCGTGGGTGATATACCCATAGCTCTGGAGGTATGCTACGCCCTGCGCTTTGACGGAGCCCTGCACATCCTGTAACGCGGACCAGTTCTGTAGGTCCGCGGCTTGTCGTAGCCTATAGGGGACGAGCCGCGGACCTACAGAACAGTTCCGCGCCCGCTTGAGACCGATGTATCATACAGGCATGGGCAACCGTGTCAGCGATGCGGCCGCAGGGCACGAGGAGCGGTGATGCGGGAGTTACCATGCCTTGGCAAGATTTTTCAGTCCTTGGCGATAGTCGTCTTCCTCGACCCTGCTTTCCACGCCGAATTCCGCCAGCAGGGTCATCATCTGCCCCACGGAAAGGCCCGCCACCTGAGCCGCTTTGCCGAGAGAAGCGTCGCCGCTCTTGTATTTTTCCACCGCCAGCAGGACCCGGCCCCTGGTCACCAGGTCGCGCACCGCTTTGGAGAAATCACTGCGCTCGTGTTTGGTGATTTCGGTAAGGAAATCGTAGTTCTCCTGGTCCATGCGGATACTCATCGTCTTGGTCATTTCCGCGCCTCCATTTCCCGTCTGGCATCTTCGACGATTGCGTGCTTATAGCGTCCGTACTCGGCCAGGGCCGTGAGCTTGGCCAAGGCATCGCGGTGATTGAGCAGGCCCTTTTCGCGGCTTCGAACCAGCTAGATGAGTCGCCGGCTCCCCCAAGGCCCTTCGGGAGATCGCAGACCCCAAGGAACCGGGGTCTGCGCCATCCCGCCGGCATCATGCCTCGGCCCGGCTGGGGTCAGAAAACGACGGGCAGCGACTTCAGGCCGCGCAGGTTGAAATTGTTCCGGTATTCCGGGCTCTCGGTTCCCAGGCGCAGGCCGGCGGGGAAACTGCGGCGGAGTGTGTGAAGGACCACTTGCGCCTCCAGGCGGGCCAGGGGCGCCCCCATGCAGAAATGGGGGCCGGCGCCAAACGCGATGTGCCGGTTCTCCGCCCGGGCTACGTCGAAGCGGTCGGGATCGGAAAACTGCGCCGGATCGCGATTGGCGGCGCCCAGCAACAGGTAGACCCATTGGCCCTGGCTGATCCTGGTGCCGAGCATCTCCAGGTCCACCTTGGCCAGGCGCGAGGTCATCTGCACCGGGCTGTCGTAGCGCAACATCTCCTCGACCGCCGAGGGCACCAGCGACGCATCCCCCCAGACGCGGCGCATCTGGTCCGGGTGGCGCAGCAGGGCCAGCAGGCCGTTGCCGATCAGGTTGGTGGTCGTCTCGTTGCCGGCGATGAGGGTAAGGACTGCGGTGTTGTACAACTCGTCCTCACTGAGCCGGCCGCCGTCTTCCTCGGCCTGCGCCAGGGCGGTCAGCAGGTCTTGGCCGGGCTTCTCCCGCCGTTGGGCGACGACGGCACGGAAGTAATCCACCAATTCCTGGCGCGCCTCCACGGCCCGGCGCAGCAAAGGCTCCGGCAACGCGGCCACGTCGCCGCCGAGGATGATGGATATTTCATCCGACCAGTTCTTGAAGCGCTCGCGGTCTTCCGTTGGCACGCCGAGCATCTCGGCGATCACCGTGATCGGCAGCGGGAAGGCCAGGTCCTCCATCACGTCCATGCGACCCCGGGGCGTGGCGGCGTCCAGGAGGCTGGCGACAATGCTCTGGATGTGGCTCTCCATGGCCTCGACCACGCGGGGGGTGAAGGCCTTGTTCACCAGCCCGCGTAGCCGGGTGTGATCGGGCGGGTCCTTGTGGATCATCGAGATAACCCGCTCATCGATCAGACGGTCAAGGCCCTTCCCTGCCAGCCGCTGTTGGATGCGGCCGAACCGGTCAGAGGATAATTGCGGGTTGCGCAACCCCGCCGATATCGCCTCGTAACTGCTCACCACCCAGGCTTCCAGGTGGGGGACCCAGCACACGGGGTGGGCGGCCCGCAGCCGGTGATAGACCGGGTACGGATCCTGCACCATCTCCGGGCCGAAAAGCTTCAACCCGCTATCCGCCATGCGCACTTCGGTCGCCATGAAGGCTCCTTCTGCCAGAGGCTACCGGACTGAAGAACCGACACTTACAGATGGGCGGTTCGCCGGCGAAGTCAGGAATTTCCCTTTGGAGGCCCCAATAGGCCTACACTATACACCCTTCGAGGGATTCCCTCGCACTATTTCTGTTAGTGTCTCAGTTTGATGATGTAGCGGCGAGTTTACCTCGCCAAATGGCGGCGTAAAGCCGCCTCTACATCAAACTGAGACACTACCCTAATATGCGACGAGCCGCCGACCTACAGAACAGGACGCGCTACAATCGCTTTTTGCTATCATTGGGGGTCTCCTTACATGCAGGAGGTTTCTATGCGCTTCTTTACAAGGAATCTTTTGATAGGTTTCGGGGCGGGGGCGGCGGTGACGCTACTCGTTCTTAATATCTGGGGAATGCATTACTCGAATGAGTATCTCTTAAGCCTGCAACCCCGCCTGCTTAGGCCTGAACTCCAACAACATTTGGAGGAATACATTAGTTCACAGCCTAATGCGCGCTTGCCGGAGCCGTGGTTGCCCGGAATCAGCAGTGCCCCGCACGACGGCTGGCAGTTGAAGAGCCTCGCCGGAAAGCCCGTGACGCTCGGCGATTTCAAGGGGAAGGTAGTGTTTCTCGATATCTGGGCGACATGGTGCGGCCCTTGCGTGAATGAGCTGGCCGGCATCAAGCGTCTGGCAGACTCGCTAAAAAACGAGAATGTCGCCTTCCTGCTGGCCGCCCGGGATGACGAGCCGCACGTCCGGGAATTCCTCCACAAGAACCCTCTCGATTTGCCCATGTATCTCGCGAGCGGAGCCGCCCCCGACATGCCCGACGCCGCCATCCCTGCCACCTACCTGCTAGACCGGCGGGGCGCGGTCGTCTTCCAACACATCGGCGCCGCGAAGTGGGACACCGATAGCGTGCGCGCTTATCTGCGCAGCGTCGAAAACCGCTGAAAGATCCGAGACCGGAGCAAGCGTAGCGCGACCTGTTCGGTAGGTCCGCGGCTTTTCATAGCCAATTTGGGACGAGCCGCGGACCTACAAATGGGACCCGCGCTCAGGGCTCCGTCAAAGTCCCGGGCGTAGCATAACTCCAAAGCTATGGATATATGACCCATAAAGGGACCCCCGTCGGAGTTTGACGGAATCCTGACCGCGAACCTGCTCTGTAGGTCCGCGGCTTTTCGTAGCCCATATCGGACGAGCTGCGGACCTACAGAACAGGTTCGCGCAACGCCTCCTCGACATGAGGCCGTTGGAACAGGACGGCATGGCCGCAGTCCGAAAAAAGCGCTCGCCGTGGCTGGCGCTCTCCGAGTACACTGAGGGAAGCGGGCAGTCAAAAGGCGAGTTATGAACTTGAATTCAGGCAACGACCTTAACCGGCGCGGATTTCTGCTTGCCGGATTGCGCGGCGCGGGCGGGGCGTGGGCTGCTTTCCACTGGCCCGCCATCGTGGCGGCAGCGGAACACGCCGCGCACATGCGCGAAGCCATTCCTCCGGCCAAGCTGGAAGTGCTGAGCGCGGAACAGGCCGCTGAAATCGAGGCTGCCGCCAGCCGCATCATTCCCACAGACGAAACTCCGGGCGCGCGCGAAGCCGGGGTGATTTACTTCATCGACCGCGCTCTCGCCACCTTTGCCGCCGACAGCCGCGAGGACTACGCGAAGGGCCTGCCGGTCTTGCAGGCCAAAACGCACGAGATGTTTCCCAACGCGCCGAAATTCTCCCAGGCCACTCCCGACCAGCAGGACGCGGTGCTGAAAGCGCTGGAGGGACAGCCGATCTTCGAGTTGATCCTCGGGCACACGGTCATGGGTTTTCTCGCCGACCCTGCGCGCGGCGGCAATCGCGGTGAAGTGGGGTGGAAACTGATGGGGTACGATGACAGCCCGGCGTTTGCTCCGCCGTTTGGCTATTACGACCGCGACTACCCCGGCTGGCGGCCGCCGGGGGAGAAATAACCAGGAAGAGCAAGTTAAAAGGCAGAGTGCAAAAGGCAAAATGCAAAAGTGAAAAGCAAGTACGTGTGGCGCAGACCTCCGCTTTTGAGGTCTGCGGTTCTTTCCTCGACTCGCGCTCTAAGCCTGAAGTCAGGCGTCCGTCTTTGAGATGCGGTATTATCCACTGAGGCACAGAGACACAGAGAGAGGGTCCTTTGTTTTCTTGCCTCTGCGCCTCTGTGCCTCGGTGGTTAAAAGAATTTCGAGAATTTTTCACACCTTCTGGCGTTGTGCGCTAGATGATGACGCCTGCTAGGCGGGCTTTCGGGCGCCCCTTCAGGGCGCGAAGGCAGACAATGAATCCCCAAGTCACCTACAAGCCGTCGGAGGAAGTTGACTTCGCGATCGTCGGCTCCGGCGCGGCGGGCGGCGGGCTGGCCAAGGAACTCTCCACGGCGGGCTTCAAGGTGGTGGTGCTGGAACAAGGGCGGTGGATTGCTCCCAGCGAGTTTTCGCACGATGAAATCAAGACATTTCAAGAAGCCCAGTTGACCAACAACCCCCGGCAACAACCGCAGACGTTTCGAAGAACTCCTCAGGAGAAGGCGCAAAAGCAACTGGCGATAATTTATGGCCGCCTGGTGGGCGGGGGCTCGGTACACTTCACGGGGAATTTCTGGCGATTCCACGAAATCGATTTTGTGGAGCGCAGCCGCCGCGGAGAGATTGCCGGCACGGGGTTCGCGGATTGGCCGCTGACCTACGCGGAGATGGAGCCGTATTACACCAAGGTGGAGTGGGAGGTCGGTGTTTCCGGCATGGCGGGCGCCAGCCCCTTCGATCCGCCCCGGACCAAGCCTTACCCCGTTCCCCCCATGCCCGTAAAGTCCGCAGGCGTGATCTTTGAGCGCGGCGCCTGGAAGCTGGGTTGGCATCCTTTCCCCGCGCCCCTGGCGATTCTCTCCGAAGCGTATCGGGGGCGGGCGGGGTGCATCCATTGCGGGCGTTGCGAAGGCTTCGGTTGCGAGGTGGGAGCGAAATCCAGCTCACTGGCCAGCGCCATTCCCGTGGCGCAGCAAACGGGGCGCTGCGAGATTCGCACCGAGAGCTATGTGTATCGCGTGGAAACCAGCGAGCAGGGCCGCGCCACGGGTGTGGCCTATTTTGATTCCCACCGCCAGCCGCAATTTCAAAAGGCGCGCGCCGTCATCGTGAGCGCCAATGGCGCGGAGACCGCGCGCTTGCTGCTGCTCTCCAGTTCCTCGCGCTTTCCCCAGGGGTTGGCGAATTCCAGCGGCCTGGTGGGAAAGTACCTGATGTTCAACGGCTATAATGAAGTGTACGCCACTTTCGATGAGCCGCTGAACGAATACAAAAGCGTCACTGATACCCGCGTGCTGCACGACTTCTATGAACTCGATCCCAAGCTGGGATTCTACGGGGGCGGGGGGATCGACGCGCGCTGGGGAATCACGCCCATTGCCTTCGCGCTGGGGTCCGTGCCGAGCGGTGCTCCGCGTTGGGGCAAGGCTTACAAGCGTTGGCTGGAGTCGTACTCGCGCACCATGATCGTGGCCAGCCACGCCACCTCGCTGCCCGTGGAGACCAATAGCATCTCCCTCGACCCCGACCTGAAAGACGCCTGGGGCCTGCCCGCCCTGTGTACGACTTACAAGGACCACCCTGACGATCTGAAAACTGTCCGCTACTTGCGCGACCGCGCGCTGGAGATCATGGACGCCGCCAAGGCTCCTAAGGTCTGGGCCGCGCCCGTCGAGGAGCAGTCGTTTGCCGTGCACCTGCTGGGGACCTGCCGCATGGGGAACGACCCGAAAACCTCCGTGGTGAACGCCCACCACCGCACCCACGATGTGCCCAACCTCTTCCTCTGCGACGGGAGCAGCTTTGTGACTTCCGGGCGCGGACAGCCCACCATGACCATTCAGGCCCTCGCCTTTCGCGCCGCCGACCGGATCGCCGCCGCCGCACGCCGCGGCGAAGTGTAAAGTGACCCAAATATCCCGAGATCACTCTCACCGCAGATTCCCATGAGCCTGGGACGCGACGCCGTCCGGGCCGGTTTCGGCACATGCATTTTCACGGCAGATAAGCTTCGGACATGTTGTCTGACTTGTAAAGGGAGGTGTTTTCAATCCGTCGCTCGGGGTGTACACTTCGTTACCTCATATTGCGGATTCGGAGGATCTAGACAAATTGTCCTCCGGCACTCTCAGGAAGCCAGCACCGCCTGGAGGGGAGATGAGGCTTTCACGTTTATTAATCACCATTCATGCTTTATCAATTTTCTCTCTGGTCGTTTTCCCGCTCGCCACCCTGGCGCAAACTCGTGCCGTGCGCGCGCGCGTGACGCAACCCGTGGACGTGCATGACCTGGTCACCCTCCAAGGAAACGTCCACCCCTTGACGCGGCCGGAATTTGACCAGGGCGTGGCGCCCGACGACTTGCCCATGGAGCGAATCCTGCTGGTCTTGCGGCGCGGGCCGGACCAGGAAGCCGCCTTGCGGCAACTGCTCGATGACCAGCAAGTGAAATCGTCTCCTCGGTTTCATCAGTGGCTTACCCCCGAACAATTCGGTCAGCAATTTGGCCCTGCCGATTCCGATCTTCAGGCGGTCACCGATTGGCTCGCGTCGCAGGGTTTCGAGTCGCCGAAGATTTCGGCAGGCCGCACCATCATTGAGTTCTCCGGCACGGCGGGGTTGGTGCGGCAAGTCCTGGGTACGGAGATTCACCGATTCCGTGTGAACGGCGAGGACCACTGGGCCAACACGAGCGACCCGCAAATTCCCGCCGCGCTGGCCCCCGTCGTCGCAGGCTTCGCCTCACTGAACAACTTCCCCCGCAAGCCCCTGGTGCGCCAACTGGGAACCTTTTCGCGGTCAAAGTTAACCGGAGAAGTACGCCCCCTGTTTACTTTTTCTCCCTCTGGCGGCGGCGAGCTTTTCGTCGTGGGCCCCGCCGATTTCGCCACGATTTATAACGTGCTACCCCTTTGGAACAACCTCACGGACGGCACCGGGCAGACGATCGCCGTAGTGGGCGAAACCAATATCAATCCCCAGGACGTGGCGGACTTCCGCGCCATGTTCAGCCTTCCGCCCAATACGCCGAACATCATTTTGAATGGTCCCGACCCCGGGATCACCTCCGCGGACGAGGTCGAAGCTGACCTCGACGTCGAGTGGTCCGGTGCAGTCGCCAAGGGCGCGACGA
>JGI26339J46600_10000680_pt1 | contig 11465 bp, 9 predicted proteins | sample BogFormECP12_OM1_FD_46600 | JGI IMG/M metagenome (IMG submission 46600) | reverse complement strand
CGTTATGTCGATCGAAGCCGACCGCGAAGGCAGCCTGTGGATTGGCACTGGAGGCGGTGGGCTCAATCGCTTTCAGGATGGAAAATTCACCGCTTACACCACCAACCAGGGTCTCTCCAGCGATGTAGTGATGTCGACTTATCAGGACGCGGAGGGGAGCCTCTGGATCGGCACGAACAATGGTGGCCTCAATCGATTCAAGGACGGGAAATTCACCACCTACCGAATGCGGCAGGGTCTGCCTGACGATGCCATCTTCCGAATTCTCGAGGATGACAACGGCAACTTGTGGATGAGTTCGGACCGGGGCGTTTTTCGCGTCAGCAAGCAGCAGCTCAATGACTTTGCCGACGGGAAGATCGCCAGAATCAGCTCAGTCGCTTACGGGACGTCGGATGGCATGAAGAGCCGGGAATGCAATGGCGGTTATCAGCCGGCAGGGTGGAAGACCAGGGACGGGAGACTCTGCTTCCCCACCACGAAAGGCGTTTCCATCATTGACCCGAAACTCCGCCTGAGTAACGTACGCCTTCCGGTGCTGGTGGAGAAGGTCGGGCTTGGAGGCCGACTTTTGGATCCCCGCGCTGGAGTCCAACTCCCACCTGAAAGTCGCCGGTTTGACCTTCATTACACCGCACTCGGTTTTCGTTCGCCGGAAAGAATCATGTTCAAGTACAAGCTGGAAGGATTTGACAAAGACTGGGTAGAAGCCGGCACCCGTCGCGTTGCGTACTACACTAACGTTCCGCCCGGACATTATCGCTTTCATGTTGTGGCCGCTGATGGCGACGGTGTTTGGAATGAGGAAGGCGCCGCATGCGATCTGTCTCTGGCCCCGCGCTTTTACCAGACTGCCTGGTTCTTCGGTCTCTGTGGGATCCTAGGAGTTGGCGGGCTGGCGGCAGGCGACCGATTGCGTACCCGGGCCATGGCCGCGAAAGAGAAGGAGCTTTCGGTGCGGGTCGACCAGCGCACGCAGGAGTTGAAGCAGGAGATCGTCGTGCGCAAACAAGTGGAAAAAGACCTGGAAGGCGCCAAAGAAGCCGCCGAGGCCGCCAGCCGGGCCAAGAGTGAATTCCTGGCGAATATGAGCCACGAGATTCGCACCCCGATGAACGGCATCATCGGTATGACCGAGTTGACTCTGGACACCCCGCTCAACCCGGAACAGAGTGAGTACCTCGGCATGGTCAAAGAGTCGGCGGACTCCCTGCTCTCGATCATCAATGACATTCTGGACTTCTCCAAGATCGAAGCTGGGAAGCTGGAGATGTGCCCCATCGACTTCAACCTCCGCGAGTGCCTGGAAGGTACGATGGCCATGTTCGCCCCGCGCGCGCACCAAAAGGGCCTGGAACTGCTCTGCGATGTGCGTCCGGACGTGCCGGAAATGCTGGTAGGCGATCCGGTCCGTCTGCGCCAAATCGCGGTGAACCTCATCGGCAACGCGCTCAAGTTTACCGAGCACGGCGAGATCGGGATGTCGGTGGAAGTGGAGTCACGAGAGCTGGACAAGACTCGCTTGCACTTTGTCGTCAGCGACACCGGCATTGGAATCCCGGCGGAAAAGCAGGGCTTGATCTTCGAAGCCTTTTCCCAGGCGGATAGCTCAACCACTCGTCGTTTCGGTGGCACAGGGCTGGGCCTGACCATCTCCACCCGGCTGGTGCAGATGATGGGAGGACGGATCTGGGTGGAAAGCGAGCCGGATCGCGGCAGCAAATTCCACTTTACCGCCGATCTTCCTATCGCCAAGAACGTCGCTGCGCCACAACCGGCCGCCAACGTTCCTCTCCAAGGCATGCAAGTGTTGGTGGTGGACGACAACTGGACCAACCGCCGTATCCTGAAGGGTACGCTGGAGAGCTTTGGCATAAACCCCTGGGTAGTGGAGAGTGCCGAAGCAGCTCTGGAAGCGCTCGATCGGGCCAAGAAAGAAGGCCAGCCCTTCTCCCTGGTGCTGACCGACGCCCACATGCCCGGCATGAACGGCTTCGAGCTGATCGAGGCCATGAGGAGCAATCCAGACCTCGCGGCGTCGACGGTGATGATGCTGACCTCCGGCCCGCAGGGAGGCGACATTGCCCGCTGCCAGAAGTTTGGGGTGGCGGCTTACCTCACCAAGCCCATCCGCCAGTCGCAGTTACGCGAAGCGATTATGCGGGTGATGGCTGCGAAGCCCCAGACCAATCGGCCCACCCTGGTCACGCGCCAAAGCCTGCAAGCAACCCAGTCACCCTTGCGGGTCTTGCTGGCCGAGGATAACGTGGTGAACCAGCGGCTGGCTATGCGCTTGCTCCAGAAATGCGGCCACGACGTCTCTTTGGCCGGGAACGGCCGCGAAGTGCTGGCGGCGCTCGAAAGCGGCGAATTTGACGTGGCGCTGATGGACATCCAGATGCCGGAAATGGATGGACTCGAGGCGACGGCGGCGATTCGCGAGAAGGAGAGAACTATCGGCAAGCACCTCCCCATTATCGCCATGACGGCGCATGCCATGAGCGGCGATCGTGAAAGGTGTCTTGACGCGGGAATGGACGGGTACCTCTCCAAGCCCATTCACGCCACCGAACTTTTCCAGACGATGACTCAACTGGCTGCCGTGAAGTCCGAGCAGCTCCGATTGAGCCGGGTCGCCGGGAATTAACACAACACCAACCATTAATGGCGGCAGGCCTGATCTTCAGGCCTGCCGATCCCATGCATGCCCAGCAAACGAAACACGAGCCGTCGGTTGCTGTCTCACTTAGCTTTTTCAAAAAGGAGACTTGAAATGCTAGCAAGACTGAAGCGCACGATCGGAGTTGGAATCTTTTTGATCTTCTCGGTGGGAATGGCCTTTGGCCAAACCTCTGCCTCGCCCTCCACGCTGTCTACGAGCGTCAGCCCGAAGATTGCCCCCGACCTCAACGGAGTGTCCGCCAGCTCCAACGTTCACGTCATTGTCACCTTCAAGAACGCCGGCAATGCAGGTAACCAAAAGGTTATGAAGGCCGGCGGAAAAAGCTACGCCACGCTGGGACTGCTGAAAGGCGGCGCCTACACCCTACCGGCCAGTGCCTTGGCAGACCTGGCGAACGATCCCCAGGTGGTCCACATCTCGCCCGACCGTCCCGTGGCCATCATGCTGGACAACACGACAGCAGCCGTGAATGCAGCCGTAGCTTGGCAGTCCAGCCTGACTGGTACCGGAATCGGAGTAGCCGTAATCGACAGCGGCATCTCCAACCACCCGGACCTCAATAATAGCTCCGGTGCTTCTCGGGTCGTCTACAGCCAAGACTTCACCGGCCTCGGAACGACGGGCGATCAGTACGGCCACGGAGAGCATGTCGCGGGTATTCTCGCCGGCAACGCAGCGAGCTCTACGTGCGCGGGTTGCTTTCGAACGTTACAGGGCATCGCTCCCAACGCGAATCTGATTAACCTGAGGGTGCTCGACCAGAACGGGCAAGGGACGTACAGCGCGGTTATCGCCGCCATCGAACGAGCGATCGCCCTCAAGAATGTTTACAACATTCGAGTGATCAACCTCTCCCTGGGCGGGCCGGTCGCTGAAAGCTACACAACCGATCCCCTCTGCCAGGCTGTCGAACAGGCTTGGCAAGCCGGGATCGTGGTCGTCGTCTCGGCCGGGAACGACGGGAGGGATAACACATTTGGCACCTATGGATATGGTACGATCACCACCCCAGCAAACGACCCCTACGTCATCACAGTGGGAGCCATGAACACGAAGGAAACCCCGGATCGCTCCGACGACATCATGGCCAGTTACAGCGCGAAGGGACCCACCGTGATCGATCTGGTGGTGAAACCGGACATCGTAGCGCCTGGGAACATGGTTGTTTCCCTGCTTTCGCCCGTCTCACCCACATTGGCGTCAAGCCATCCCGCGGACCTGGTACCTCTCTCGTATTATGAGCAAAACGGGGGTTCGGCGCCCTCAACTCAGTACCTGACGTTGAGTGGCACGAGCATGGCTGCGCCGGTGGTGAGCGGGGCAGCGGCTCTCGTCATCGAGCAGAACCCGCAGATCACGCCCGATCAGGTGAAGGCGTTGCTGATGGCGACAGCCTACAAGAGCTTTCCTACCAGCAGCAGCGTCACCGATCCCACCACGGGGATCACCTACACGGATTCCTACGACCCCTTCACGGTCGGTGCCGGTTACCTGGACATTGCCGCCGCCCTCGCCAACACTGCCGCCCTCCCCAGCGGCACGGCTATGTCGCCCGCTGTTTCCCTGGATCCCGCCACTGGTGCGCCAACCTTCACTCCCTTTCCTTCCTCGATCTGGGGCAGCCAGTCGGTCTGGAATCAGCAGTCGGTCTGGAATCAGCAGTCGGTCTGGAATCAGCAATCGGTAGGGAATCAGCAGTCGGTCTGGAATCAGCAGGGTGTCTGGAATCAGCAGTCGGTCTGGAATCAGCAGTCGGTCTGGAATCAGCAGTCGGTCTGGAACCAGCAGTCCGTCTGGAACCAGCAGTCCGTCTGGGATCAGCAGAGTGTCTGGAATCAGCAGTCCGTATGGACCCAGGCAATCCTTGTGAATGGCGAGAAGTAAAATGCCATTTCCCGCGTGGGGACACAGCAGCGATTGAGTCGGGTGGCCGGGAATTAACCCAACACGAACCGTTACGGCGGCAGGCCTGATCTTCAGGTCTGCCGCTTTTTTTCTCACAGGGTCGTTCGCGCAGGGCGCTGCTCTTCACCCCCATTCCCTATTCCCTATTCCCTATCCCCTGTTCCCTGTTTCCTATTTGCTGTTCTCTAAGGTGAGGGGCTGTAGGCTAGCCATACCCGCATCGCGCTCGGTTGTCGATTCGCCCATGCGTAGTAGGGAATAAAGGTCAGGTCCACAACTCTGCCGGGCTTTCCATTCTCACTGCGGAGTGGAGCATAAAGGGGCTGGCTGCCGGCCGCCGAGTCAAACACCACGCCCGGATGTCGCAGCACCGTAACTCCACCCAACAGGTCCGGACGAGACTCAACCCTGAAGTCCTTCGCCGGATCGCCGCCGCCGAATAGTGCCACGTCAAACACCGAGACGCCGTCGGCCTGGTCGGTCTGCTCCAGAGTGTAGACGAGCGGTCCTCGTTGCACGGCGACCTTGCCGACATTCTCCACCACCCTGGGGTTGGAAGTGATCAGGTGCGGCGTCATGTCCAATTCCAGCCGCACGCGATCGCCCGCGCTCCAGGTGCGCCGCACGGGCAAATAGGAGGCGGGCCTGAGGCTCCCCTTCCAAACATCAGGCGCGGGAACGGTTCCGTAGAAGGCTTCTCCGTTTACGCTCAGCCTGACGCTGGAGCTCCAGCCCGGAACCCTCACGTAGAGGGTGAAGTCGGAGGGCTTGGCGGGCGACACCACCAGGTCGATATTCCCGTCCCACGGGTAATTGGACTTCTGCTCCACCTTCAATGGGGTGCCGTCTTCCAGGTGCCAATCGAGCGACGAGTTGCCGTAAAGGTGGACGTAGAGCCCGTCCTTACTGGTGCTGTAGAAGTACCCGGGCAGCGCGCCGAGCGTGCGCTCGATGTTGGGAGGGCAGCAGAAAACGTCGTACCAGGGGTTGCGCACGCTGCCGTCGCGGCTGTGCCGATTGGGGTCCGCGTGGCCCGAGAACTCCATCGGGTTGTAGTAGCAATATAAGGTCCCGTTCAGCGACATCCCCACGTTAATGGCATTGTAAAGCTGCCGCTCCAGAACGTCGGTGTAGCGGGCGTCGCCGGAGGCAGCCAGCATGCGCCAGTTCCACATCAGGCTTCCGATCGCCGCACAGGTCTCGGCGTAAGCGCGGGCGTTGGGGAGTTCATAGGCATCGCCGAAGGACTCATTTTCCCAACGCGCACCCAGACCGCCCGTGACGTACATCTTGGAGTCGACCATGTCCTGCCAGAGATTCTCCAGGGTCTGCCAGTATTGCTGATCGCCGGTTTCGAGGTAGTAATCCGTGGCCCCGCAAGAGGCGTACATAGCGCGGACGGCGTGGCCCTGCAGTTTGGTTCGTTGGGTAAAAGGAATGCCGCTGAACGTGTATACCACCCGGTCCGGCCGGCGCACGATGCGCGGGTCGCCGTGCAGGATGTAGCCTGCCAGATCGAGATAGCGGCGGTCGCCTGTGGTTCGATAAAGCTCGATGAGCGACATCTCAATTTCCGGATGACCCGCCAGCAACGGCTTCTTGTCCGGACCGTAGTCTCGGAGCAGGAACTCCACGTATCGCTTCCCGGCATCAAGGAGCCTCTCGTCGCCGGTGGCTCGATAGTAAGCGATAGCAGCCTGGAGCATATGGCCGAGGCAGTAGAGTTCGTGGCCGGTGTCCATGGTGTCGGGAAGCAGCCGGTCCTTGGCGCGATCGCCCACCCAGTAGGTGTTGAGATAGCCGCTCGGTTCCTGGACGGATCGAATCAAGTCGATATAGGCGTCGGCTTGCGCACGTAGCGCGGGCTGGTCCCCCGACTGGAGGAAAAAGCCTACCGCTTCAATCCACTTATAAAGGTCGCTGTCGGTGAAGACCGGACCTCTGCGGGGCACATCCTTCGTTTGAGAGACGAGCCGGAAGTTGTCCACGTACCCGTCCGCCTCGCCCAAATGCAGCACGGCGGGAATCAAGCTGACGTGAGGGTTGGTTTGCGCACGAACTCCGGGCTGGTCCTCGGACTGAAGGAAGAAGCTGACCGCTTCAATCCATTTGTAAATGTCGGCGTCGGTGGAGAGCCGACCTTGGCGGGGCACGTCCTTTCCTTGGGAGATTCGCCGGAAGTTGTCCACGTACCCGTTCGCCTCGAGCAGTTGCTGGGCAGCGGGAATGCTCTTCTCCAGCGCCACACGCCTCCGCTGCGCCCAGAATCCGTCCCCGATGGTCACGGCATGCACGGGAATGGTGTGCAGCTTGGCGTACGGCGACCGGTCAAGACAAATGACGCCCTGATCTCGCCAAGGCTCGCCGGCGGGTTGAGACCTCTCCGTCACTGGCACAAAACCCGCAAAGAGAGACGCGAGGAAGAGTGTTCGGGCGGTCATCAATGCTGATCTCATCGAACAAAGTCCTTTCCGGCGTCTGAATCTCGCCATAGCCGTTGCTCCGTCCGAATGGTCGTTCTGATCAAGTGGCACTCGGTGTTTGCCCATTCCCAAATGCGACCGCATCAGGATACAAGATGATGCGTGCACGATCAATGTCGGCTTTGGGCGGCTTGGCGGGCAGAGTGAAGAAATANGGTCGTCCCCATTCGGGTTGCATTGCAAACCATCCGCTCCCTATTGCCCTCCGTTTTGCGGCTTTCTTTTGACATTTGGCACGAATAGCGTCATATTAGAGCAGGTAAGTGCACAAAGGCGAAGGAGCACTTGGATGTCCAAGAGTCACTCGGATGCAGCAGAAGAGTCGATCGATCAGCTATTCGACATCATCGAAGAGCACTTGCTCTCGCTGCCGGAAGATGAGGTTACGGAAAGACTGAAATCAATCGACAAGGCGCACGCTACCGCTCGCGCTTCTGAAGCTCGAACTCCCTCACGGCAGTCCAAAAAGCGCTCAACGCGGATGCATACTGCGGCGTCCCCGCCGATATCCCGCAATGTTCAGTAATGCTACAAGAGCCGAACAAACTCATCGACGCTCAGACCCGCGTGTCGGATAATCGATCGCAGGGTACCGCGGTCGAGCTCCTTATGATCGGGGACGACGACCTGTACGAACGGGTGATCGCGGCGAACGATCATGTGGCTGCTTTCTCGTCGTTTGAGATAGAAGCCGACCTTCTCCAACGCCGTGAGGCAGTCTCTGCCGGAAACCCCAGGTAGTTTGGTCATACCGCGACCACGAGGACGTCAAATCGCTCTTCCGGCACCGGCAGCCCGTCCTCTTGAAGTGCGGCGACGTAACCTCGAATCGCCTCCTTGATGTTCTGAGCGGCTTCTTCCTTCGTCTTCCCTTGACTGACGCACCCCGGGAGGCTCGGACACTCAACCACCCAGTAACCATCTTCGCCGGGATAAATCACCACTTGCCGCATCCTGCACCTCGCTTTTGTCCGCTCTCCGCGCCTCTCTGCAAGGGATCAAGCGGCGTGGAGACCCTTGAGGGGAGGAGCGATGAAGACCCCTGTATGGTAAGGTAAACCTGAGTAACGATCCTTTTTGACATTTATGCCCCGCAGCTTCCGGGCGGCTGCGTTGCAACCCGTGTTCTGGAAGTCGCCAACGCAAACCACTTAGATATCGCTCATTACTTCCGGCTTTAGTGTGAGATCGTATCTCCCATGTGCATTCTTGAGCTCGGGCTTGATTCAGTCGTCCGACTTTTCGTGCAAGTCTTCTTGAGGCAGGTCGTCGGTTTTTGGATTCGTTAGAATGTCATCCGTCGTATTGCGAGCACCCTCCTGGTCTGCCTTCTGCGTCTTGATTCGGTTCTGGTCCAGAGTCGTTTTCGGATCGCCCATGCGTTTCCTCTTCGCCCCCCTTCGTTAACCGGTAATCTCTTCATCGCCGGGCCCTCTAACCCAGCGCATTCCGAGCTCGTGGTCTCGACCGGAAACACCATTATACTCGCAACCCGGCTAGTTTGAAGCGCCGTTCTTGAGTCACTGAACAACGGAGAGGGCGCCCCCACCTGGGGTTCCCTTATACGGGCAACAGTCAGTTGAACCGAGTTTGTACACCCTGCAGAACTGCGGAGAGAGGGGCGATATTGACCGATCTCCTGTTGGAGAGAAGTGAGCCTCAATCGATACCCTGCGATTGTGGTCCGTGCATAAAGCTCGTCGATCATCGCCACGAGAACGGCGTCTGAGACCTCGTCGATTGTCCAGGTGCCCCCTACCCATCTGGCGGATGTATCGAGGTGTCGGCTTCGGCACAATGTGCTTGGAGGTTCTAAATGGAGAATACAGTGGTGAGTCTTTCCAACGAACTGGCAAAGCTTGTGGAACGGTTTCAACCCGATGTTGTGGCTGTACACGCTCGTCCGCATTATCCTTCGAGCGGCGTCCTGTGGCGGCCCGACATCATCGTGACGGCCGATCACACCGTCCGTCGCGAAGAAGACATTCAGGTCACGCTCTCTGATGGCCGAACCGTCAGTGCGGCCCTCGTCGGCCGTGATTCCCGAACCGACGTGACCGTTCTGAAAGTTAAAGGGCTCGGCTCCCCTACTACCTCGGCCGCCCGGGCCGGCGTGAGTGATCCGGCAAGAGCGGGCGAGTTGGCCTTGGTGCTGGGACGGTCTCCCGACAGCGGGCCGAACGCCAGCCTGGGAATCATCAGCGCCGTTTCTGGTCCCTGGCGAACGTGGCGAGGAGGGCGCCTCGACAGCTACATCCGGCTTGATGCTACTCTGTTTCCGAATTCTTCCGGAGGGATGGTAGTGGATTGCCGCGGACAAATCCTGGGAATCGCAACTTCGGGCCTGTCGCGCATTGCCGGCTTGGCGATCCCGGCTTCTTCGGTCAACCGGGTCGTGGACGGTCTGCTCGAAAAGGGTTACCTGCCGCGCGGCTACTTTGGTATTGGAGTTCAGCCGGTGGTGATTCCGGAGGCTCTCCGCGAGAAGCTTTCGGTGCCCGGTCAAAATGGCGTGATCGTGGTGAGCGTCGAACCCGGCGGGCCCGCGGAGCGTGCGGGCGTGCTGCTCGGCGACATCCTCGTGGGCCTTGACGATGCATCCCTGGAAGGGATCGAAGACCTGCGATCTTTCTCGGATTCGGGGGTGATCGGAAAGCTGGTGAAAGCTAGAATCATTCGCGCGGGCGCGATCGCAGAGGTAGGGATTACCGTCGGCGAACGTCCCGGAAGGTGAGGCAGGTATGAGCTTCGCAGGATTTGGCGCGGTTGCCGAACAGTTGCGGCGTTCCACCGTCCAGGTCAAAAACGGCCGGCGCGGCCTGGGGTCGGGAATCATCGTAAAATCAGACGGGCTCGTCGCGACGAATGCGCATGTCGTGGCCCCTGGCGCGGCCCCGGTCACGAATGGTTCCCGGCTATCGGTCGAACTCTGGGACGGCAGCTCCTTTCCCGCCCGCCTCAAGGTTCGCAACACCCGGCGTGACTTGGCGCTGCTTCGGATTCCCACCATGAATCTCACGCCGGCCACGCTGGCGAACTCGGATGAGTTGCGTGTAGGCGAACTCGTGGTGGCGGTTGGGAACCCGCTCGGTTTCATGGGCGCTGTCACGACGGGAGTTGTCCATGCCATCGGACGACGGCCCGGGCTGGGACCCACGAAGTGGATCCACGCCGACGTGCAACTGGCGCCCGGCAATTCCGGTGGCCCTCTGGCCGATGCACGCGGGAATGTAGTCGGGGTGAATACCATGGTCGTGGGCGGCCTGGGGCTCGCGGTGCCGAGCAATGCCGTGAAGCGACTCCTCGCTGGGGACCTTCAGCAAGCATCCCTGGGAGTTGCGGTGCGTGCGGTCGAAGTACGGACGAGCGGCGCGGAACGCCTGGGGCTGGCGGTGCTCGACGTGGTCGCGGGCAGCGCGGCCGAGTTTGCATCGCTGCGAGCCGGCGATATCCTGGTGGGGATTGAAGGGCAGGACCTTCACTCGCTCGATGACCTCGAAGGGGCATTGGAGGGGACCGAAGAGCGCCTGCTGCGCCTGCAGTTCGTTCGGGGTGATCCGAATAAGGTTCGCAGCGTGGCAATTCGTCTCCATTGTCCCCAAGTTGCGGCGGCATGATTCGGGTGCTCATCAAAGCGTCTTCCGCCATCGTCAAAGCGGGCCTCGAGAGCCTGCTGCGGGGGAATCCTGCCCTTCGCCTGGCGGGTGATTCCTCGGGTCGCGCTCGGGAGACCCGATCCGCTACGGAATCGCCGCCGGATGTCTTGCTTGTGGAAGCCGAGACGCTGGCGGACGACTCCGTCCGCGAGGCCATGGATCAGGCCTTGGCCGGCGGGCCCGTAGTGGTGCTGGTACGGAACCCTGCCCTTGAGCCGGTGGCCGACGCGTTGCGTGCAGGGGTTAAGGCGGTGCTTCCGAGCGGCCTCACCGGACCGGAGATCATCGCGGCGATCGAGGCCGCGGCGGCGGGCTTGGTGGTGATGCACGGGAGCGATATCGAGTCCTTGCTTCCGGCGACGAACACCCTGTCGAGCGGCGGTTCCGAAACGTTGGTGGAAGCGCTGACGCCGCGCGAAATTGAAGTCCTGCGGCTCCTGGCAGGAGGGCTAGGAAACAAAGAGATCGCTTCGCGCCTGGAGATTTCCGAGCATACCGTCAAATTCCACGTCGCCTCGATCATGGGCAAGTTGGGCGCAGGGAGCCGTACCGAGGCCGTGACCCTCGGTATCCGGCACGGTTTGATCCTGATTTGAATCATTCGCTGTAGCGGTCCGACTCCGGGCTATAACTGACTACTGTCGCCTCTTCAAATCGTCAATCCTTCGCTCAGGACCAATCGTCAATTCTTCCCCTCCCGCCAGCTCTGCGCTACCGTTGCTACCCTTGCTTTTTCCG